>WNFE01003570.1_pt1 | contig 13157 bp, 8 predicted proteins | sample 5400451 | NCBI WGS metagenome assembly WNFE01 (sample SAMN13153344, study PRJNA577476) | soil metagenome | isolation source: 200 cm saprolite under Douglas fir tree site 2 hole 2 | place: USA:California | collected 2015-04-18 | reverse complement strand
GTGATGGTGGGGTTGAGGGCCTCGTGGAAGGTGATGGGGCTGGTGTCGGGCTTGGCGCTGATCTCGTCGGACTGGCTGGTGGAGATGAAGAGAACCTTGGACTTCTTGGTCTGCTCGTTGATCGCCATCTGGACGTGCGCGGCGAGCCCGCCCACGACGAACAGGCACTTCTCGTTCTCGATCAGCTCCTTCGTGCGCTGGGCGCCGACCGCCGGCTTGAGCTGGTCGTCGCGGAAGAGCACCTCGACCTTGCGGCTCATGATCCCGCCCTTTGCGTTGAGCTCGTCCACGGCAAGCTGCGCGCCGCGCTGCATGTCCGCGGCCAGGGCCGCGAAGGGCCCGGTCAGCGGCAGCGGGCACCCGATGCGGATCGGGTCGCCGCCCTGCGCGCGAAGGACAGCCGGGAAAGCGGCGGTGGCCACGGCTGCGGAAGTGCCAGCAAGGAATGAGCGCCGGTTCATGGGAGGTCTCCTCTACCGTGAGGGAAACGTCGACCTTGAATGCGCGCCATGATAGGAGACGGGCCCCGGACCTGTCAATCGCCCCAGACACCGTGGCCGGGGTCACGGCTTGTCAAGACCTGACCCCCGCTAGGCGTGCTGACCCCCGTTAGGCGTGACCTGTCAAACCAGGGTCGACCTGACCCCGCGCAGGCGGCTAGGCGTCGAGGATTTCGCGCAGCTTGCGGGCGAGGACGGCTTCGGTGAACGGCTTCTGGAGGAACTCCGTCTGGGGAGCGAGCACCCCGTGGTGCACCACGGCATGGTCCGTATAGCCCGACATGTAGAGGACCTTGGTCTCCGGCCGCTGGGCCGCGAGCCGCTCGGCCAGCTCACGCCCGTTCATCTCCGGCATCACCACGTCGGTGAGCATCAGGTCGATCTTCCCTGCGTGTGCCGCGCTGATCCTGAGCGCCTCCGCGCCGTGGCGGGCCTCCAGGACCGTGTAGCCGCAGCCCGCGAGGATGTCGCTGGCCAGATCGCGGACCGCGTCCTCGTCCTCGACGAGGAGAATGGTCTCCATGCCGTGAGCGGGCTCGGCGAGGGCCACTCCGCCCTGCCCCGCGTCGGCCGGGTCCTCGATCCGAGGCAGGTAGATCTTGAAGGTGGTGCCTTGCCCCGGCTCGCTATAGACCCAGATATTTCCGCCACTCTGCTTGACGATGCCGTAGACCATGGCCAGGCCCAGCCCGGTACCCTTGCGCGGCCCCTTTGTGGTGAAAAATGGCTCGAAGATTCGGGCCTGCGTCTGCGCATCCATGCCGGTCCCGGTATCGCTCAGGGCCAGCATCACGTGCGCCCCGGGGCGCGCTCCCACGTGCTTGCGGGCATAGACAGCGTCCAAATCGATGTTGGCCGTCTCGAGGGTGAGCCGTCCTCCCTCCGGCATCGCATCACGCGCGTTGACGGCCAGGTTCATGATGATCTGCTCGATCTGTCCCGGATCCGCCCTCACATGCCCGAGGGACGAGCCCAGGCCGGTGACGAGGGCGATGTCCTCTCCGATCAATCGTCGGAGCATCTCGCCCATCTTCGAGACGACCGCGTTCAGATCGAGCACCACCGGGTTCAGCACCTGCTTCCGGCTGAAGGCGAGGAGCTGACGCGTCAGGTCGGCGGTCTCCGTCCGGCCCATGATCACCATGAGGAGGTTGTTGAAGTCGTGGGCGACCCCGCCCGCCAGATGTCCAATGGCTTCCATCTTGCCGGCCTGGGCGAGCTGATCCTGGGTCTGGGCGAGCTCTTCGTAGGCCCGCTGGGTCTCGTGGTAGAGACGGCTGTTCTCGAGGGCGACCGCGGCCTGCGCGGCGAAGGCTGTGGCGATGATCAGGTCCTCGGCGCAGAACCCCTCCGGCCGACGGGAGAGAATGGTGAGGACGCCCATCACGCGCTCTCCGACCTTGACGGGCACGGCGAGCATGGCTCGGTAGCCGCGTCGAGAGCAGCTCTCTCGATGTGTCGCCGTCACCCGTAGATCGTTCGCGAGGTCCGCCACGAGGAGCGGCTCGCCGCCGACGGCGACCCGCCCGGCGATGCTCTCTCCGAACTTGAGCCGGGGGGTGATCAGGACTTCCTTGGCGTCGCCCCACGAGCCGGCGAGCACGAGCTCCTCGCCTTCCACGCGCCGGAACCCGACCGATTCCGAGTTGAGAAGCCGGCCGCACGCTTCGGATATCGTGGTGAGCAGCGATTCCACCGGCTGGATCTTGGAGAGCTGGCGGCTCACCTCGAGGAGTGTCTCCAGGTGGTTCTGATGGGTCTGCAAGGCCTCCCGCATCCGGGCATTGCGAATCGCGATGGCGGCCTGGTCGGCGAGCATCGCGATAAGCTCCCGTTCTTCCGAGGTGAAGGACCGCGGCTCGCGGAAGAAGAGCGCCAGCACTCCTACGGTCTGCTCGTCGGCAATCAGGGGAAGGCCGGCAAAGCCGCGGAGCCCGGCCACCGTGGACAGTCGCCGGTTCCGCAGCTTGGGATCATTGCTGATGTCCAGGATGTAGTCGGGCGTCCGCGACTCGGCGATGCGTCCGGTCAGACCCTCGCCATACGGGATGACCGGTACCTCGGTCACGATCTGCTCGACCTGGGGATCCAAGCTGAAGCCGCCCTCGGTGCGAAGCACGCGTGCCACGGGATCCGCCACCGAGACGCGAGTGCTTGCGGCGCCGAGCAGGGTGGTGGCTGCCCGCGCCACCGCCTGACAGACCTCGGAGGCGCCCTCGGCCGAGGTCATCAGCCGCGTGAGCGCGCTGAGGGTTTTGAGCTTGTCCGCGCGCGCCTCCGCGTCCCGGTAGAGACGGGCATTCTCGAGAGCGATGGCCGCCTGAGCCGCGAAGGCGGTTGCGATCGACACATCCTCCGACGAGAAGCCCTCCGCGCGCAGGGTGCGAATGCTCAGCGCCCCCAGCACCTGGTCACCGACCTTGAGGGGCACACCGAGAAACGCGCGATAGCCGCCGCGCAGGTAGGCCACGCGGCTGGCCGGGGCGATGCGCGGATCGTTCGCGGGGTCCGACAGGAGGAGGGGTTCGCCCGTGGCGACGACGGTGCCGGTCAGGCTCTCGCCGATCTTGATCTTCGCGTTCGGCATGGCCGTCTGGGCATCGCCCCAGACGCCCATGAGCACGAGATCATCGCCCTCCACCACTCGGATGCCTACCGAATCCGAGTCGAGGAGAGACCCGCACGCCTCGGCCATCTTCCCCAGCAGCTCCTCCAGGGGAAGGAATGTCGAGAGCTGACGGCTGGCCTCAAGCAGTGTCTCGAGCCGCGGCGGTAGGGTCGACAGCTCAGCCGTAGGTGCCGCCATCACGTCCTCTCTCGAAGGTCCGCTAGCCAAGGGTCGAGCATCGTGTCTAGAGCGCTTATTGGGATTCATTCGGTGAGTCACAAGAGCCCGGTGGGGGAAGTCGCAAGCACCATGCCACGGCCTTGCGCTCGGCAAATGCGGACTAAGTAGTTGAAGTGTCTGTGCAAATAGTTCGCTCTGATACTGTCAAAGGATTGACAGCCGCGGGCTGGACCAACACTTTAGGGGAACTGTGACAACTATTTTTGGCGCCTCGAGACTGACTCTCCTCCCGCAGAATCGCGCAGCGCTCGAGTCCAGTCCGGGAGGGCACTTGGCGTGACCCCCTCGTCCGAACCTCAGCGAATCGAGGATGTCGCGCGACCTGTTGACCGGGCCCGCCACCATCGCTACACTCCCCTGTTATCGGGTGCGAGGTGTGCCTATTTTGCAGGAGGTTGCATCGTGACGTGTCCGCGCTGTCAGGCCCCCGCTCGCGAAGGCGCCAGGTTCTGCGAGCAGTGCGGCGCGCGTCTGGCCACGACCTGCCCCTCGTGCAACGCCGAGACCGCCACCGGCAGCCGATTCTGCGGCGCCTGCGGCACACCCCTGCCGGGAGCGGCGCCCACCCCCGCGCGCTTCGGTGATCCGCAGTCCTATACGCCCAAGCACCTCGCGGACAAGATCCTCACGGCGCGCGCCCAGCTCGAGGGGGAGCGCAAGCTCGTCACCGTGGTTTTCGCCGATCTCAAGGGCTCCATGGAGCTCCTGGCCGACCGCGATCCCGAGGAAGCGCGCAAGCTTCTCGATCCGGTGCTCGAGCGGATGATGGAAGCGGTGCATCGCTACGAGGGTACCGTCAACCAGGTCATGGGCGACGGGATCATGGCCCTCTTCGGCGCCCCCGTTAGCCACGAGGATCACGCGGTGCGGGCCTGCCATGCCGCGCTCCGGATGCAGGAGACGGTCGGCTGGTACGCGGACGAGCTCCGCCGTGCGCAAGGCATCGACGTGCAGATCCGCGTGGGTCTCAATTCGGGCGAGGTGGTGGTGCGCGCGATCGACAGCGATCTCCACATGGACTACTCCGCCATCGGCCAGACCACGCACCTGGCCGCGCGGATGGAGCAGCTCGCGCGCCCGGGCACCGCCCTCATGACCAAGGACACCCTGCGCCTGGCCGAGGGCTACATCGAGGTCCGGCCCCTCGGGCCCGTGCCCGTGCGCGGGCTCGCGGAGACCATCGAGGTCTTCGAGATCGTGCGCGCGGGCGCCGTGCGCTCGCGGCTGCAGGCGGCGGCGGCGCGCGGGCTGACGCCGTTCGTGGGGCGCGACGCCGAGCTGGTCCGGCTGCGCCAGACGCTCGAGAAGGCGCACGGGGGCCAGGGGCAGCTCGTGGCGGTGGCGGGAGAGCCCGGCGTGGGCAAGTCCCGGCTCTTCTGGGAGTTCACCCACTCCCACCGCACGCACGGCTGGCTCATCCTCGAGAGCTCGCCGGTCTCCTACGGGAAGATGAACTCGTACCTGCCCGTGAGCGACCTGCTGAAGACGTACTTCGGCATCGGCGACCACGACGATGGCCGGCGCATCCGCGAGAAGGTCACGGGCAAGCTCCTCACCCTGGACGAGACGCTGCGCCCCACCATCCCCGTCTTCCTCTCGCTGCTCGACGTGCCCATGGACGACGGCGAGTGGCAGGAGCCCGATCCGCGCGAGCGCCGCCGGCGGACCCTCGACGCCCTCAAGCGACTCCTCCTGCGCGAGAGCCAGGTGCAGCCGCTCCTCGTCATCTTCGAGAATCTCAACTGGGTCGACTCGGAGACGCAGGCCTTCCTCGACAGCCTCGTGGAAAGCCTGCCCGCCGCGCGCATCTTGCTGATGGTCAACTACCGGCCGGAATACACGCACGGCTGGGGCGGCAAGAGCTATTACACCCAGTTCCGCATGGATCCGCTCCAGCCCGAGAGCGCGGAGGAGCTCCTGCAGGCGCTCCTGGGCACCGACGCGGCCTTGCCCCCCCTCAAGCAGCTCCTGGTCAGGCAGACGGAGGGCAATCCCTTCTTCCTCGAGGAGTGCGTGCAGTCGCTCGTCGAGACCAAGGCGCTCCTGGGCGAGCGGGGCCAGTTCAAGATGGCCAAGTCCATCGGCACTCTACAGATGCCGCCGACCGTGCAGGCCGTGCTCGCCGCGCGCATCGACCGGCTGCAGCCCGAGGACAAGCGGCTGCTCCAGGCCGCCTCCGTCATCGGCAAGGACGTCTCCTTCGCGCTGCTCGAGGCCATCGCCGAGCTGACGGATGAAACGCTGAGGGGTGGGCTCATGCGGCTCCAGGCCGCGGAGTTCATCTACGAGACGAGCCTGTTCCCGACGCTCGAGTACACGTTCAAGCACGCCCTCACGCACGACGTCGCGTACGCCTCGCTGCTCCAGGGTCGGCGCCGGACCTTGCATGCGCGCGTCGTGGATGCCCTGGAGCGGGTGCAGGCCGAGCGCCTGGGCGAGCACGTGGACCGGTTGGCTCATCACGCCGTCCGCGGAGAGGTCTGGGAAAAGGCTGTCGCCTATCTCCGCCAGGCGGCGGCCAAGGCCGCCTCGCGCGCGGGCAACGAGGAAGCCGTCGCGCTTCTCGATCAGGCCCTGCAGATCCTCGTGCACCTCCCGGACGGGCGGAGCAAGCTCGAGCTTGCCATCGACATCCGGCTCGAGCTGCGTCCGCCCCTCCTGCAGCTGGGACGCCTGCCCGAGGTCCTCCAGCTCTCCAAGGAAGCCGAGGAGCTCGGGACCGAGCTGGGCGACGAGTCCCGCCTGGCGCGCGTGTACAGCTATCTCGTCAACTACCACTACCTGAAGGGCGAGCCGGACCTCGCCATCGACTATGGCGAGCGCTGCCTGCGCATCGCGGACGCCACGCAGGACCTGGGATTGCAGTCGCTGGCCCGCGGCTATCTCGGCTACAGCTGCCACGCCCAGGGCCAGTACCGGCGCGCGGAATTCATCCTGCGGGAGAATGTCGACGCGCTCGAGCGCACGCGCGCCACCGACACCGGCACCCAGACGGCGATCTCGTACGTCACCTCGAGCGGGTGGCTGGCCTTCACCCTGGCCGAGCTCGGGGATTTCCACGCCGCGGATGCGTGCGCGGACCAGGCCATGCGCGCGGCCGATGCGGCCGGGCACGTGTATGGTCAGACCATCGCGCGCACGCTGGCCGGGCTCGTGTGGCTCCGGCGGGGACATCTCGATCGCGCGCGCGAGCTGCTCCAGCCGAGCCTGGACGCCTGCCGCGAGAAGCATCTCGACGTGTGGCGGCCCATTCCCTCCTCGCTCCTGGGCTTGACGCTGGCCCTGCGCGGCCACGTCGATTCCGCCCTGCCTCTCCTCGAGGACGGCGTGCACCTGAGCGAGGTGCTCGGCATCAACGCCTACCTGGCCCTGTGGACGCTCCACAAGGCCGAGGGCCTGCTCGCGGCCGGCGAGCCCGCGCGAGCGGGAGAGGCGGCCCGGCACGCCCTCGACCTCGCCATCGCGCACAAGGAGCGAGGGCACCAGGCCTGGGCGTGGCGGCTCCTAGGCGAGGTGGCAAGCCACGAGGGCGGGGCGTCGCTCGCGCAGGCGGAAGAGCACTATCGTCAGGCGCTCGGCATTGCCGAGGAGCTCAAGATGCAGCCGCTGGTGGCCCACGTGCACATGGGGTGGGGGCGCGTGTGCCGGCTCCTGGGCGATCGCCTGCGGGCCGAGGAGCACCTGGTCGCGGCCTTCACGCTGTTCCGCGAAATGGACGTGCCATTCTGGGTCAAGAAGTGTGGGGAGGAGATGATGCAAGTCGGCGAGATCTTCATCGTGGCGCGCTACAATCCGCAGCTCTACGAGTATCTCCAGCGCGAGTTCAGCGGCCAGGACCGCGTGCGCATCATCATGGATCGGCGTGTGAGCGAGCGGCGGCAGAGCCGCGACGCCGCCGCCGAGGAGCGGCGGCAGAGCGACCGGCGCCAGCACGCGGACGTGGATACGAACCTGCGCGAGCGCGGGTTCGTCATCCTGCCTTCGGAAAGCGCGAGCGGCGGGGCCGCCGCCTCGTGAAGGGCATCGAGCTCTCGGACGACGTCAAGGCCCTGGTGCGGGGCGCGAACTTCGCCCACCTGGCCACCCTCATGCCCGACGGCTCGCCGCAGGTGGCGCCCGTCTGGGTCGATCTCGAAGGCGATCGCATCCTCGTGTGCACGGGGGAGAACTCCCTCAAGGCCAAGAACACGCGGCGGGATTCCCGGGTGGGCATGTCCATCGTGGCCTTCGACAATCCCTATGTCGAGGCCCAGCTCCGGGGTCGCGTGGCCGAGCGCTGGAAGGACGCGGACTTCAAGATCATGGACCGCGTGTCGCGCAAGTACACGGGCAAGGAGTTTCCCATGCGACAGAATCCCGCCGAGCGCATCGTGCTGGTGATCGAGATCGAGCGCCAGCGCTCCACCCGCCTGCCCTTCACGCATTCACCGGCCTGAGCATGCTCACGCGCGCCACCATCACCGAGCTCCACACCGACACCGTTGATTCCGAGATCGGTCCCATCGTCATCGTCACCCGGCCCGGCGCGCTGTGCGCCGTCGATTTCGCGGAGTGCGACGAGCGCATGAAGACGCTGCTCTCCCGCCGCTTCGAGGATTTCGCGCTCGTGCACGAGGACAACCCCCTCGGCGTCAGCGAGAAGCTCCTCGCCTACTTCGCCAAGGACTATGCCGCGCTGGAGGAAGTCGTGGTGGACACGGGGGGCACGGAATTCCAGCGCCGCGTGTGGGCCGCCCTTCGCGCGATTCCTCCCGGCTCCACCCGCACCTATGGTGAGCTGGCCTCTCAGCTCGGCGGCCCCAACGCCTCCCGCGCGGTGGGCCTGGCCAACTCGCAGAACCCCCTCTCCATCGTGGTCCCCTGCCATCGCCTCGTGGGCAGCGACGGCTCCCTCACGGGCTATGCGGGCGGGCTCGCGCGCAAGCAGTGGCTCTTGCGCCACGAGGGCGCCATCCTCTGATCCGCGCGGTCGTGTGTCGCGAGCTCGGGCCCCCCGAGCTCATGGCCGTCGAGGAGATACCGCGGAAGACGCTCTCACCGGGGCAGATCCGCGTCCGGATCCGCGCCGCCGGCGTCAATTTTCCCGATGTCTTGATGGCGGCGGGCCTGTATCAGCTCAAGCCCGAGCGCCCGTTCACGCCGGGATTCGAGGCGGCAGGCGAAGTCATCGAGTCAGGTCCGGAGGCGCGGGACGTCGCGGCCGGAGATCGCGTCATCATCCATCAGCGCTTTGGCTGCTACGCCGACGAAGCGGTGGTCGAGCCCGCCCAGCTCGAGCCGCTGCCTGCCCACTTCAGCTTTGCCGAGGGCGCGGCGTTTCTCGTCGCATCGCATACCGCCTATCACGGACTCGTCCAGCGCGGGCATCTTGGCCAGGGCGAGACGCTGCTCGTCCACGGCGCGGCGGGGGGCGTGGGGCTGGCCGCCGTGGAGCTGGGCAAGATCCTGGGCGCCACCGTCATCGCCACCGCCTCGAGCGAGGAGAAGCTGGCGGCGGCCAAGAGCCGCGGGGCCGATCACGGCATCAACTACGAGGCCGAGCCCTTCCCGGAGGCGGTCAAGCGCCTCACGGGCGGCGCGGGAGCCGATGTCATCTATGACCCCGTGGGTGGCGCGGTCTTCGAGCAGTCGCTGCGCTGCATCGCCTTCGGCGGGCGCTTGCTCACGGTGGGCTTCGCGAGCGGCACTCTCCCCACCGTGAAGGCGAATCTCGTCCTCATCAAGGGCTGCTCCGTGGTCGGCGTGCGCGCGGGTGAGGCCGGCCGCCGGAATCCCGCGCTCCGCAAGGCCGCCGTCGAGGCGCTGTTCAAGCTCGCCGATGCAGGCAAGCTGAGGCCCCACGTCTCGGCCATGTTCCCCCTGGAGCGCTTCGCGGAGGCGATGCGCCTCCTGAGCGATCGGAAAGCGATCGGGCGGGTGGTGCTGACGATGGAGCGATAGAAGAACCTCTGCGCGGAGACTCCGCCCCCTCACCCTGCCCTCTCCCCCATCGGGGGAGAGGGATTCAGAGAAGGGGCACGATTCAAGGAAAGGACCCTCTCCCCCGTCTCGGGGGAGAGGGCCGCAGTTCGAGCTGAGCGGCGCAGCCGCGAGGCGAGGGCTGAGTAGATCAGGGGGCCCGACGCTAGCGGTTCGAGCTTACCGCGCGGACGTCGAGGCGCGTGTCCTGATAGGTCGCGCCGTCGCCCATATCGCTGTAGCGATCGGAGCACAGCATGTTGACGGTGGTGCCGCCCGCCTCCGCCGCGGGCCGCTGGCCGGGCACGAACGCGACGCCGGGCGGCGCCTCGTCGGACACGCGCAGGACCAGCCGCACCACTCCCACATCGTTGTGGAGCTCGACCGTCTGGCCGTCCTCGAGCCCGCGCTTCTTCGCCTCCTCGGGGTGGAGCACGCAGGCCGGCGCGCCTTGCTTCTTCCTGAGCGCGGCGATGCCGGAGAACGCGGTGTGGCTCTGGAAATATCCCGGGGCGGTGAGGAGCCTCAAGGGGAAGCGGCGCTCCAGCGATTCACCGTGGGCATCGGGCGCCCAGTCGGGCAGGGCGGGCAGCCCCTGGGCCGCCAGCGTCTCCGAGTAGAACTCGAGCTTGCCCGAGGGCGTGGCGAAGCGCTGCGGCCCCGACGGCGCCACCTTGACGGGCCCGTTCCGGCGCACGGCCTCGGGATCGAGGCCCGCCGCCGTGCCCGTGGCGTTCGCGAAGAAGAGCTTCGCCAGGGCTAGGGCGCTCATGGAGAACACCGCGTCCTTGAGACCGAGCCGGCGCGCCAGCTCCTGGGCGAGCCGCCGGTTCGGCCACGCCTCGCCCCGGGGCGGCGCCACTTCCTGGGCGAACTGCACATAGTAGGTGCCGTAGCCGCGGAGCACGTCCTCGCTCTCCAGATAGCTGGCGGCGGGCAGCACGATATCGGCGTAGCGCGCGGTATCCGAGAGCAGCGGGTCGTGGACCACGGTGAAGAGGTCCTCACGCGAGAGCCCGCGCCGCACCGCCGCCGCGTCGGGGCAGGTGACGGCGGGATTGTTCCCGGCCACGAAGAGCGCGCGGAGCGGCGGATCCTTCATGGTCAGCAGCGCCTCGCCGAGCCGCGAGTGGTTGACCGTGCGCGTCTGCGCGGGTCCCGACGGCTTGCGGATGGGCGAAGCGTCGAAGCCGAAGGTGGGCGCGGTCATGAGGAGCGCGCCGCCGCCCGGCGTGTCATAGGCCCCGACCACGCCCGGGAGGAGGGCGACGGTGCGGATGGCCTGGCCGCCCTGGTGCGAGCGCGACATGCCCTCGCCGAGGCGAATGAACGGCGCGCGCGCCTTGCCGTAGAGAGATGCCAACCGCACGAGATCGGTCGCGGAGACGCCGGTGATGGCCGCCACCCGCTCGGGCGAGAAGCGCGGCAGCACCTCACGCTCGACCTTGTCGAAGCCGAGCGTCTTCCGGGCGAGGTAGTCGCGGTGGGCGAGCCCGTCCCGCGCGAGCACGTGCATGAGGCCGAGGGCGAGGGCGGCGTCCGTCCCCACCTTGATGCGAAGATCCCAGTCGGCCCGCTCCGCCGTCGCGCTCCGGCGCGGCTCGATGACGACGAGCGTCGCCCCGCGGCTTCGCGCGCGCTCGACGAAGGGCCAGATGTGGACGTTCGTCGTCATGAGGTCGGCACCCCAGGCGATGATGAGATCCGACTGCTCGACGGTTTCGGGATCGGCGCCGCCCACGCTGCCGCAGGCGGCGTCCCAGCCCGCCTCGGCGCACGAATCGCACACGGTGCCCGCGAGGAGCCGCGTGGAGCCGAGAGCGTGGAAGAGTCCCAGCATGAGCCCGCGGTTGATCTGCCCCTGGTGCGCGCTGTAGCAATAGCCGAGGATGCCCAGCGGCCCGTCGTCCTTGATGATGGCCTGCCAGCGCGTGACGATCTCGTCGAGGGCCTGCTCCCACGTGATGGGCGCGAAGCGTCCCTCGCCCTTGGCCCCGGTGCGACGCAGCGGGGTGAGGATGCGATCGGGGGAGACGAGCAGCTCGTGCTCGCGGTTGACCTTGGCGCAGGCGAAGCCCGCCGTGAAAGGATGCGCGGGATCGCCCTGGATCTTCACCACGCGGTCGCCGTCCACCTGCGCGAGCAGCGAGCACTGGTCCGGGCAGTCGTGCGCGCACACGGTGCGGACCGTCTTCATGTCGTCACCGTTCCTCGACGCTGATCATTCATGGCGCCCGCGAATTGTGGCAGATCGGCACGAGGCGTGCAACTTCTGTGTCGGGCGAGGCGCCGTCGGCAGGCGTGACGTGTTACCGTGAGCGGCGAGGAGAGATATGAGGGAAGAGGCATCCGCGGACGGAGTGTTGGTTCAGCGAGGCGATCTCCTCTCGCCCCTGGCGCGCGCTCTCATCGGGGCGCTCAATGCCGAGCTCTCCAGCCGCTATCCAGAGCCAGGCGCCAATCACTTCCGCCTGGATCCCCACGAAGTGGCCGACGGCCAGGGCGTATTCCTGATCGCCTCGAGCTCGGGCAAGCCCGTGGGATGCGGGGCGGTCCGGCGCATCGAAGGTCGAACGGGCGAGATCAAGCGGATGTACGTCAGCCCGGACGCGCGCGGACGCGGCATCGGGCGGGCGGTTCTCGCGGCGCTCGAGGCCGAGGCGCGGACCCTCGGGATCGCGCGCCTGGTCCTCGAGACCGGGCTTCGCCAGGGCGAGGCGCTCGCCCTCTACGAGGGTGCCGGCTTCTCGCGGATCCCTGCCTTCGGCGAGTACGTGAACTCGCCGCTCAGCGTCTGCATGGCCAAGGATCTCTGAGTGTCGAGTCCTGAGACCTGGACGGTCGCGCGATCAGCCGTCGGTACCCCGAATGGGCCGGGCGAACGAAAGGGCGTGGCCGTCGGGGTCGGTCAGATGAAAGTAGCGCTCGCCCCACGCCGCGTCCCGAGGAGGCGCCTCCGGTGTGAACCCCTGAGCCAGGGCCTGCGCGTACATGGCGTCGACGTCGTCGACGTAGAAAATGACGCGCGTCCCACGCGACGGAGGTGGCTGATCGTCGGCCCTCGCGAGGTTCAGATGTCCCTTTCCAACTCGGAACGATGTGAAAGTAGCTGTCTCACCCCCGTACGCTATCGAGAAGCCGATCGCGGCATAGAACCGCACGGCTCGGGCCATGTCAGGCGTGGCAAATGTGATGGCGCTGATCGAACGGATCTCGGGCACCCTGAGTGACCCTCGGATCAATGGTAGGCGGGGCAGGGCTCGAACCTGCGGCCTCGGCCGTGTGAAAGCCGCGCTCTCCCGCTGAGCTACCCGCCTATACCTGTGCCTCGACCGGTCTCTTGTACCAGCAGAATGAGTCTACATCACCGCGAGTGCGTGGGCTCCTCTGCCGAGCGTCCGCATGGTCAAGAATCTGGAAGGGAGGGGGCCGGACACCTGCTGTGGGGGGTATCGTCGCAGTGTTCCTTCTTGGATTCACTGCGGATGCGATCAAGAACATGACATCCGCCCAGGATCTACCGCATCCAGGATGCGATCATTGAGCAATCGGGAATAGCAGTAGAAGAACGTGAAGCGCCGAAGCAGCTTGCGCGTCAGCCTGTCGAGTCTCTCCTTACGGGCGCGCGGTCATCTGCGTGGGGTCCATGCCATAGAACAACCGGGGCGCGGCCTCGCCGGGGCGCGGCCATGGATGCTCGGCCAGCACCTTCTCGTTGACGTCGGCGCCCCAGCCGGGAGCGTCGGTGAGCCAGATGTGACCGTCGCGGATCTCCGGCGGCTTCGTCACCAGCGCGCCCTTCCACGGCACGTCGTCGATGTCGATCTCCATGATGCGCACGTTGGGCAGCA
>WNFE01002677.1_pt1 | contig 13160 bp, 10 predicted proteins | sample 5400451 | NCBI WGS metagenome assembly WNFE01 (sample SAMN13153344, study PRJNA577476) | soil metagenome | isolation source: 200 cm saprolite under Douglas fir tree site 2 hole 2 | place: USA:California | collected 2015-04-18 | reverse complement strand
CACCGCCATTTCGGTTTTGCTCTGACTCTGCAAGAGTTGAGCTTTTTCGTAGAGAGTGCCTGTATCATCCGGACGCAATTGCAAAGCAGTCAACAGGCGGGCTTCCGCGTCCACCAAGCTTCCATCTTCGCGCAATAAACGTCCGAGTCTGTAGTTGGCATTGAAATCCCGAGGATTGATTTTAAGTTCTTCCGTGAATTCCCTCTTGGCCTGCTCCCGATCTCCGGAGTAGAAATAGGCATTACCCAGCTGTGAGTGTAGCAACGGCAGCCGGGGGTTGAGGCTCACAGCGACGCTAAAATCCTTGATAGCATCGGTGAACTCTTTGCCCGCAAGGCGCAATGATCCAAAAATAAGGTAGGACTCGGCTGAATCAAGCTTCGAAAAGACCGCATCGGCAAGACTCCGAGCCTTTTCCGTATCTCCCGCAGCAAGATACGTAGTGGCTAGAGCGTAAGCGGCAGCCAGATTATGGGGGTCTGCTTGGTATACGGCTTCGAGGTCACGAGTTGCCTCTTTTAACCGGTCGAGCGCAACTAGACACAAGCCATTGAGTAAACGGGCCTGTTGATTGCCTGGCTGCGAACTGATGACTTGGTTCAATTCCCTGTTTGCAGATTCAAAGTCTTGAATCTCGTAATAAGCTATTCCCAAATTGAGTCGCACCTCATAGAGGTGCGGATCGATCTCTACGGCTTTTTTGTAATTGTCTATGGCGCTTGAGTAATCACCCAGATGGGCGAAGATAACGCCTAGATTGGATAGCGCATCGGCTCGCCGAGGAACCATCTGAAGTGATTCTTCGTAGGCCTTGCGGGCGCCGTCCAAGTCTCCGTGCTGTTGCAACTCCACACCACGAGCAAATGCCTGCTCGGAGCCAACCACCCGATTGGCCTCCTGGGCTGACAGTAAGGTGGCCATCGAGACACAGAAAAAGGAAAGCGCTAATTTGAGCTGCCAGTATGTCCATCGGGAAGTATCTCTGCAAGATACAGATGACAAACTGGAGAGACGACTTAGCAATCTTGGGGGATTCGTAGTGGATCCAAAGAAAATCGCAGGATTCCCGGTCATCTGCTCAGGGGCGTGAGGCATAATGTTAACAGAAATGTGCACGTTCACTCCACCTTGTATTCGCATAACCCCAACAAGACAAAAGGGTTGGTTCACCTTCGCAGGCAGTTGGTATTGCTTCCGCCATATGCCCGGATCTTCGTTGTGGGGGTGCGGCAAACAGCCATCTCCTTTCAAACCAAGCTAGGGACGATTTCTTTCGGCCTGAAATGTTGTCGCTTCGCCCCCTTCGTTTGATGGGCGCAGCGGTCATGACTTGTGCTCGCAGTCTAGCCGCGGGCGACCGCAACTGGTATTCCGTCACCACGACCTTCATTCATTGCTCTCCTGTGCTGACCGCGTTCGACGCGTGAATCGTGCTCGCCATCACTGGGGCGAATCAGACGCTGATACCGTTTCGTCGACGCCGAGTCCTCCACCTCTGACTTGCTCAGCTTGCTGGCTGAGGCGCAAAAACGTTTGTCTGGCGCGTTCTGCTTCCTCCTTCCGCTTGGCGTGAGCGTAGGCGCGTGAGAGAGCAAAATAGAACTTGGGCTCGTCGGGCACTAAAGAGCAAGCCTCCTGGAGTTCGCCGATGGACTGATCTGTCTCTCCGTTATCCAGCAGAAGACGACCCAAGATGTAATGCCCCATGGGAAATCTAGGGTTCCGCTGGACAGCTTCTTGCGCCAATTTGATTCCTTCCGCCGGCTGCTTGCTCTCAAGCTTCAGGTAAGCGATGTAGAGGCGTGCCAAAAAGTCAGCGGGGAACTTCCGGATCTCCTCTTCAAATTGCTCGACCGCCTCCTTCTCTTGCTTGCGCCTCAGAAGGTACCGGCCGTACGCCAAGTGGACGTTTGGCGTATCGGCAAAATCCACGGTGAGACCCTGGTATGCGCGTTCAGCTTCGGTAAAGTCTTTCTGCGCGGACAACAGTTCCGCCCAACCGGCACGGCGAATCAAATCGTGAGCGCTTTCCCGTGGGCTGATTTGGCTTGGCATTCGGGCAATACGCAAAACCGACAGGCCCAGGCCCAAAATTAGATCCTCATTCACAAATCCCTCGCCACTGAGCGAATCCAGAATCTCCTGCGCCGCTTCAAACTCGCCCTTGTAAAGCCAAAGCAACCCCTCATGGAAACGGACCACATGCTTCAGTTCCGGGTTATCAGGAAAATTCTCCGAACTCCCTTGCCGAATATGAAGCAGCGCCTTATCATAGCGACCAAGTTCAAATTCGCAGAGTCCAAGCATGGCAAGAGGCGCGCCTGATCCCGACCGGAGAGCCACAACGCGCCGGAAAGCTTGCGCTGCTTCGTTGTATTGGTCCGACTCATACAGCAGAGTGGCCAAATACCACCAGCCTTCATCCCATCGGGGATGCGTGGCCACGCCCTTACGATAGAGGGCGATAGCGTCTGCAAACCGACCGTCCTCCCGCGCCGCAGTAGCTTTCTTTTCCAACTCGGGGAACGCTGATGGTAGATTTCGGGAGGAGGGACGCGATGAAACAGGGGCGCGGCCAGACTGGGCTGTCTGAGCGAGGACCGGATTTGCTGCAACGGCAACGAGCAGAAGAGTTGTCACGTATATTAACTTAGGAAGCGATTGCCTCAGGACCGAGAAATCCAGGAGCTCATCCTTATCCCAGGTTGCTCGCTGTCCGACGCTACGCACGGACTCTCTCAGCATTTCCCCCGTCCAAGCCAAAGAAGAGAACATAAACCTATAGCCTAACGGAGCCAAGGTGAAAGTGCCGTAGACAACAAGTAAGGGTCTCGGCCACGGCCGAGACCCAATTCTCAAGACTGCTCCGCGCGGCACTCAAAACATCAGCTTCAACGCGAACTCTACAATTCTGTGTCCGTGCTTGTTTTGAATCTTGCCGAAATTTGCGATCGCATCGGGGGTAAAATGATAGCCCTGCGTAGGATCACAAACGTTGTTACTGGTGCCGCCGGATCCATTCGGGACATTATTGACGCGTACGTTGCAGTCAGTGTTCAGGTAGGTGTTGAAGTCCGCCCCGCCAGCTCCGGAAACGATTGGATAGGCTTGGTTGAACATGTTAAAGAAACCCGCCCGGAACTGCACCCGCGTGGTTTCTCCAATAGGAAAGTTCTTGAATACGGAGAAGTCCGTATTGGAGCGATTGGGTGAGCGCAGATAAAACGGCGACTCATAGGGCCCGGATTGTCCGAAAGCCGGAATGGCCAACGAATTGATGTCAAGTATTTTGTCGCCGACCGCCGTTGTGCTGCGGCTCGGATTGCTTTTAAAGACAGGCGCAATGGCAGACGAGGAGGTCAGCGCGGTGCTGTATGCATTCGACCCGAAGAAACCGATAGCGGTGTAGCCCTGTGAAAGTTCGCCCCCAAAATTGAGCCTGTAAGGCATACCGCTCGAATAAGTGGTGATGCCGGAAACCTGCCATCCATTCAAGGCGCCCGCTGTAAACGGGTTCCTAAGACTTCCCCGCGCACCGTCAGGCAATTGATAAGAATAAGAAACATTGAGGACATGCGTCCGATCATACGGGAGAACGCCCCAACTGCGGTGCCGTGGGTCTACCGGGTCAACTAGATCTCCGCTTTCGTTCACGCTTTGCAGCCCTAAGGCCTTGGAAAAGGTATACGCAACGAGGTAGGTCAAATGGCCCGTCTGTCGTTTCAGGGTAGTCTGGAGCGAATGGTAGGCGGAGGTACCCCCAAAGCCCGCATATTGGACATCCTGGTAAGCCGGGAAAGGAGTGAAGGGAACCAAGAGCCCACCGTTCATTCCCACAGCCAGCCGTTGAACCGGTACGGAGAGATCGGCGTTGCCAACCGTACCTGACAAGAGCGTACCCGGCTTAATGAAGTCAATGGAATGCCTTTCAGGCAGATGACGGCCAACCGATCCGACGTAGCCCACCTCAAAAACCGTTGATTTGGGGAGGCGGTGCGCGATCGACAAACTCATGGTCGTAACGCGGGGCGTGAACGCCGACTTGGGATTTTGTGATTGTATCGGAATCGCTCCCAACACCGTGTACGGATTCAATTGCCCGATGTCATTGTAGTCTAGGCCCTTACCGCCATCGAGACCAGTGTAGTTAAAACCGAAAAAGTTCACATTGTAAGAGTTGGGTGGCTGTTGCAGGTCCTGGGCTTGGAACACCGTAGAGACGCGAGAGTAGAAGAGGCCACCACCACCGCGGATAACAGTTGAGCCGTTGCCGAAAACGTCCCACGCGAAGCCGAGGCGCGGCAAGACGTGGGGCGGCGGATTGTCAACGACGCCACGCGGAATCTGACTTCGAGCAGTCGTTAGGACTCCGTTGGGCCGGGTTGGATCGCCACCAATCAGCAGTCCTTGAGTCGGGTCGTATTTTGAGGGGTCAAACAGAAGCCCGTGGTTATTCAAATCCACGACGCTCGGGTAATATCCAAAGCGGAAGCCGAATTCCAGGGTCAATTTCTTCCTGACCTTCCAATTGTCCTGCGCGTACCCTTCCACATTGTAATAACGGTAGTCTCCGACGGGCAGCCTCTTCGACTGGTTGTAAAGACCGATCTTCCCTGCCAGCATGTCGGCAAAGACATCGCCAGTTGAGTTATAGGCCCAGGGACCATAATTAAAGAGTCCCTCAGCAGTGCCCGACTGATTTTGCTCTCTGGTAGCGCGCTCGAAAAGTCCGCCAAATTTCAGAATGTGAGCACTCTTCACTTTGGTCAGATTCTCAGTAATCGAAAAAGTGGCCGGACGCGAGAAAATTGGCAGCCCTCCGTTGGCCCAAAGGTTGCCGACGGAGCCGTCGCCACCGGTTAGCAGCGCCACTGGAGCATACGGACTTTGCGCACCGAATGGTCCGACCAAGGTTTGCAGACCGAGCGCCTGGAGCGAAACCTTTTTGGGGTCCGCGTAGTCACTGTCCAGTTTCAACTTGCTGACACTGATAACCAGCTCGTTGGTGAAGGTAGGGTTGAGCACGCTCGTGACATCCAGGGCCCCCGATCGGCTCAAGTTCTTTCCAACTATGTGCGAGGGCAGTTCATAAGACGAGGTATTCCACCATAGGCCTTGAGGATAGTCATGATTCTCGTATTCCCGCGCCAACCGAATAAACATCGAAGTCTTTTCGTTAACTTTATAGTCCGTCCGAAGGATTTCTTGATCACGGTTAATGGGCGCCAAACCAGCAAAAACGTAATTCTCACCGTAGTACCCTGGCGCGGTTGCATTTGGCTTCGGATAGAGGCTGACTAACGCCTGTCCTATCGGATCGATTTGGCCGGCGGTCAGGTCAAAAGGCACACCGGTATTTATGTTCTGGAATCCAATTCCGTTTCTTTGATTCATGGTGGGCACGCGGGACTGCGTTGCCCCTGCGTCATACGTCTGTCGCTGGACCTCGGCTCCGAAGAAGAAAAATAGCTTGTCATGATTCTTGTTAAAGTCAGTTCCCGGGATGAACACCGGACCACCAAGGTTACCTCCGGGATAGTTATACTTGTCCTTCGCACGCGGAACTTTTAAGATGCTGCGTGACCTGTCGTTCGCATTGAGCCCATAATTTCGGAGGTAATCATAGGCCTCCCCGTGAAACTTCTTGCCGCCGCTCTTCGTAATCGCTGTGATCTGAACGCCGCTAGATCCAAATTCCGCCGCATAGTTGCTGGTCTGGATCGTAACTTCTTGCACCATGTCCGGGTTTAGTGTGATCGTCGTCCCGGCGGTACCCGAGTTCGTGCCGGTGTCGGTAACGCGGGAACCGTCCAAACTCGTGTTGTTACTCACGCCGCGAGTCCCGTTGACTGAGTACCCCGTGCTATTGTTCGAACCCGTCTCGAAGCCCACTACCTGCAAATCTGGCCCGTCAGGAGCCACGACTCCCGGCAGAATCCGCAACAATTCATTTGCGCTCCGACTGATGATTGAAAGATTGTCAATCTGACGGGCGGTGATCGTATCTTCCCTGGCGCCCGTCTCGGTCATCACCAAGGGCGCCTCCGCAGTCACCGTGACATTTTCAGAGGCGGCAGATAGCGGCAGACTTACGTCGAGACCGCGCGTGGCGCTCGGATTGAGGATGAAATTCTTTTCCTCGTATGTCCTGAAGCCGCTCTTAGCGACGCGAATGGTATAAGAGTCAGGAACCACCGCAGTGAAAACTACTGTACCCGCCTCGTTCGTCGCGCCTGTGCGTTTTTCTCCAGTGCGCTCGTTGATCAAGGTAGTCTCAGCTTGCGGCAGACTAGCATGAGTGGGGTCAAAGACAGACACCCGGAGACTTGCGGCTCCCCCGGTCTGCGCAGAGACCCCTGAATTGCAGGCCATTATCGCCAATGCTGACAACAGGAAAGAGGCCAGAAATCGTCCAGCAAGGCCTTCATGCTTTTGAGTCAGTCCTTGTCGCCCGAATGTGTTTGAAGTCACGATGGTGCTCCTGTTCCCCACGAAGTTGCAACTCGCATTCACGCTTGAGTTGCCTCCCTGCGCGGCAGCGTATGGAATATATGGAACCGCTTCCACACAGGCGAAAACAATATGCAGCAGATGCGGGACCTTTGTCAAGAGGAAAATCTATTTTTCTAGCAAGGTTGAATGGGATTGATGGTCAAGGCAGAGAGGTGGAGTAGATGGCAAACCCGCTTGCGCTTGAATCCACGTGGCTCCTCCGTCGGTAGACCTCACATGCCACGACGGTAATAGTTCGGAGCATAGATGAGATTCGAATTGGCTGGATCAACGACTAGAGAAAAAGTGGATTGACCTGGCGCCGACAGACGCCTGGAATCAAAGTCCAGGTTGACCGGTCGACTTGGTTAGAATGCGGCCTAAGGGCCTCTAGCGCAACTGATTGAAATCAATGGAAAGAAACTGGAAGGAAGATGGGAGGGCAGCGTTCTAACCAACTGAACTACGTCCCCACTCGCCAAATCAACGAGATGCGAAATCGCCAGTGTTTATGCGGCATTGCACGATTTGCATACTGTGCATGGAATTGCTCTGGCTGCCTAAAAGAGCGCGATTCCTGTCCGAACCGCCCCCAAACCGCCTACAAATTTCTACGCAAACCACTGCATTGCCTGCGATGATCCGCGCTGACGACCAAGTAGAAAACACAGGAAACCTCGTCTCAAACATCTTAACAGCTTCTATTTGAAGTGCGAAAGGTCGCGCCGCATTTTCCTGTGGTCGGCTTCAATAGCCACACAACACCCTTCTAGACTCCGCCCCGCTTACTGACCCGATTCCTTCTAGGGAAGCTTCCTACAAGCCGACTCGTCGGGACTAATCCTGTCGTGGCGGGCCAGATCACTTCTGTGATTAGGGCCTATATCCATCGCTTCTCCACTGCTTGTAAAGGATCAACTGCTCATTGCTCCAGTAAGGGCCACCGGGAGGCATGGATTGGTTTGTCAGACTGTCCTCGACACCTTGAGCATTACCGTGATCGTTTGAAGGATCCGACATATAGGTGTAGTTGTCGAGCAGAACGTTATGTTTGTTCATGTGGTCGATATCAACCTGCCTGAACAGCGGTCTGATGTCCCTCTCGAAGGAAACTGGCATTTTTTCTCTCCCTTCTTAACATCGTTCACACTGGCGAAGGCTTAAGTCGAACGTTCGTCTGACCGATTCCGGCCCCGTTGCAGAAACCATTGGAGTGTTACACAAAACTTGGCTTTGGCGGCGCGCACATCGAGTCAAACCATCGACTGATGTATACCTCGGCGTGAGCTTCTCCGCAGTAGTGCCGTGCTCCGGCCGCGTTGGCGGTTTCAGAATTCCACCGGTACACCGTTAGATCGGAATCTCCACATCGAATCACGAACCAGTGGATTGGATTTGTGGTGACCAGTCCACAGACTTCACATCTGAATTCCTTCAGCGTTGTCATGTTCTCAGTCCCCAATTGGCGTGAATCACCTTCACTTCGCGGTCGAAGCTGGTCGCAGATTTGGTGTCAGAATCGTCAGTTGGCCGACTTGTTCGCTCTTCGCAGTACCACGCAGGTGGGCGGAGTGATCCAGCATCCAAACCTCGGGAACGATTTCGCCGACCAGTTTTCCATGACAGAAAAGTCGCACCACCGAGCTCTCAGAGACGACAATTCCCACGGCTTTAGTAACTGCGCTCATGTTGGCGGCGGCGATGTGCCGGCTGCCGAGTCCCAACGGCACATCCACTTGTGCGGCCACTGCGTCGAGATAGCGGCACGCGGAAAGGACTATTCCTTCGCGACTTACCACGAACCCGCCGTCCAACTGTGCCAATTCCTTGATGGTTCCCCGTAGATTGAGATTGGTGACGTGGAGTGAAGATTCAGGATGCCCCGACAACGGATCCAAAATCAACGGTCTGGATCTCGCGAGCACGGCACTCTCATCCCCGAGTGTAAAAAGCGTGCCTACCCGTCTTCCCTCTCGCCCCTCACGAGCAATTTCCACCGCGAGCTCAATCAGGGACTCAAGGACGTCAGGATCATATTCCGTTACCTGGCAGAGAATGCTCTCAAACATCCATCAACACCTCACCTCGGGTAGAGGGCGACTATAGCGTAAATGTTGGATGAAAGTCATACCAATGAAGATGCAGGCGTCCTCCCTGCGAATCGGGGAGCAAATCATGCCGATTTGCATAGTTATCGTTATCTGCCTAGCCGTTGCCGCCGGTTCCCTAGCTGGCACGCGCCATACGGTCTAGTTCCTGCATTTTGTTTGCGAAGAATTGGCGGGAGCGACGGGACTCGAACCCGCGGCGGGAAAACTATGGATCACGAATATCAAAGCGTTTTCTACCATAGCGCAGCGCATCGATAGATCGAATGCCCGGTCCTAGAACGGCGAGCGCTGCTCCCAAAGCTCCCAACAGAATGTTACTTTGCACCTGAGTTGTTCCGAGAAATACGAAACAAACCTCAACGAGAATGAGCAGCGTACCGGCGATGGGTGTCCACAATCCCAGTATCAGCAGCGTCCCGGATCCAATCGCCAGCGATTGCAGGATCGTGGCTTGCAGGTCAGGACTTGTCCGGAGAGTAACGACTCCGTCATAAATCAGCAGCATGCCCGCGACCAGCCTGAGCAGGAGCAGGGCGGCTCCAGGCCATCCATTGGGAAACATGGAGAATAGGCGTTGCAGAGCAGTGAATCCTCTGTCTCGGGGTGTGACTGCCACGCCCAAGAAAACTGCAATTCTTGAAGCCGTTCGCAGTGCTGACGGACTCACGAACGGCTATAAATCAACAGCGTACTCGGACACCCAAGGCAGTCGATAGCCCCAAAAGAGTTGGTCTCAAGCAACCCTCTTGAGGGGGGCATTGCACTGAGTCGAAGAGCGATCATTGCTTGCCGCTTCGTCTAAACAACGTACGGAATAGGCACCGGAGGGCGACTTGGTAGACGAGCCGTAATTCCGATAACATTTCAACCCTGTGGAGTCTGATGAATTCTGTTGCCGGGGTTCCCGAAACGACTGAGGCGACCATCTGAAGGCTGGAAGATCGCCAGGTATGGCTTGTCCAGGAGAGTTGCACGTGCAACTTTGCCAACGAGAAACGCGACAGCCAACACTTCGAGCTTGGAGGCTTGTCTCTGCGTTTGTATTCCTCCTGAGTATCTGGTCCACGTCTTTTTCGGGGGCGACCACCTCGCCGAATGCTTCTTCAGAAATGCATCGTGGCGACCCGCGCTCCGTGCGAGTCCCCGCAATCGATGGCAACGATATCCAGTTCTCGCGACTCTCTACCGCTCAAGGACTGTCCCAAACCCAAGTTAACGAGATCGTACAGGACGATCAAGGATTCATCTGGTTCGGGACTCAATATGCTTTGGATCGGTATGACGGATATGAATTCAAGGTGTTCACACATGATCCTGCGCACGCGAACAGCCTCAGCTGTGTTTATATCCACTCGTTATTTAAGGATCGTTCGGGATCGCTTTGGGTGGGCTGCGATCAGTTTCTGGACAGGTTTGACTGTCTTCACGAAACTTTCACTCACTATCGTATCGACGCCGGCGAAGTTGCCAACTATGTCAGCCAAATCAGTCAGGATCGGACGGGGATGCTTTGGTTGGCAACGGGAAGTGGCTTGTTTCGGTTGAACCCGGATACGGCTCAGATGGTCCATTATGTTCACGATCCTGCAAATTCATCCAGCCTCGGCAGCAACGAGGTCAGATATACATTGGAGGACAGGACAGGCCGATTCTGGGTAGCCGACGGGGAGAATTTGGAGGAGTTTGATCGTGAGAATGGACAAGTTCTCTCGCGGGTCCGCCTGAGTGAGGGTCTAAGGTTAGTTTCATTTTATGAAGATCACCTTGGCACCTTTTGGATTACGTACATCAGGAACAGCAGTAGTAGCGGACTGGCTGTTCTGGACCGATCCACGAACACCGTGATTCCTTATTCAATCTATGACAGGAAGTCTGGCGAAGAATTACCTGCCGGGTTCATGACTGCAATCGAAGATAACAGCCAAACGCTTTGGTTAGCCAGTTTCGGCGCGGGGCTATTGAAACTCGACAGAGAGCATGGCGTTTTCATCCGATATCGGAATTCCCCAGAAAATCTTGAGAGCATCGCAGACGGCCGTGTGATGTCGCTGCGTGGGGACCGCGAAGGAAATGTTTGGGTGGGCTTGCGTATTCCCTATAAAGGATCGCGGTTTAGTCCCCCGTCCCGGCTCCCGCACCGACTGCCAAGCTTTCCACCAGAGCTGGTAACACATGTTGGTACACGGATGACGAGAATCGGCACGCATATTCCAGGAGCTTGGGCCTATTGACGTTGGTGAAGTCAAGCTCGTCGAGAGCGGGCGGCGTTCCGTTGCGAATGCCAAGATAAATCCAGTCGAGGATTGTCTTTTCTGGCTCTGCTATCAGATAGCTGCCGTATCGAGTTGTCTTTCGCTTGAAACCCCAATACAGACGCGGACTGATACTGCGGTAGCTGATTGTGATGGTTCTTGACCTGAATTCGTCTGGGCGTTCTGTAGTCACACAAGTGAGCGTGTGAGGAGACTGGGTGCTAATACCGTAATCGCGGAGAGCGGACTCAAGTGAGATATACGCATCACCACGCAAAACATTCACGAGATCACGCGGCGATCCATCCGGCGCTAGCCAGTTGTAGTAGGTCTTGTCGTTGACATGCTCGACAAAGCCTTTTCGCTCCAAGCGCGAGAGCGCCTGTGTGACAGACGGCGGACCAATGTCATACTTACGCGCCAGTTCATCCGTGCGAAGGATAGAACTGGTCTGTGCTTCTTTACGAATTGTGGTTACCCAATCCATTATTAGTCCTCCAACCAGCGCCGGTACAACTCATGAAGTGCGTCCCGCAGAGGGCGGAATTGTTCCCGTGCCAATGCATCGAATACTGTTGGGGGCAATAGAGAGCGCAGCTCACTCAGACAACGCTTCTCGTCAACTTGAGCAGTTCTCCTAGAGATATCGTCTGCTTCAATTTCATGGTTCATCAGAGTGTCGTGCAAATGATTCTCTAGCTGCTCATTGAGAGCGACGCCCACCTGTCTCAACCGATAAATGTCAAAGGCATCACGCACTTTCATGATTCGCCTCAACAGAAAACACTCAGCCTTCTGGAGCAGGAGGAAGTCGCGAGAAGCGGCCTTCACGGTAGCGGTATTCTCTTCATCAATTTCAACCGCGTGCTCCTCAACCTCACTTTCGAGTACGGACGCAAACCGAGTGATGTCTACCTTGAACAAAAGGCTGCTGTCGCGCTTCTTGACTAGAACATGGTCGCCGGAAGCCTCCACTCGAAGCGGGCCTAGGTCTAGGGCCTCCGCCGCCGAGGCGAGTCCGGTCGCGAGCGAGGTGCAAAGATCCGCCGTTGTTGGTAGCTCTTCCGCCCTCCCTAGCAAGTCCAAGTCGGCGGAGTGACGAAGGCTGTCGTAAAAAAGCAGCAACGTTGCGCCGCCGAACAGCAAGAAGGATTCTGGGAAATCTCGGAAGAGAACGCCAGAAGCAACTCGCATTAATGCGATGACTTCGGCCTGCTCGCCGGTGAATCCCTTGTCTGTGTACGCGGCAATCTGGGCTGCCAAGTTCATGACTAGAATATAGCATATTTGCTACATTTAGGAAGTGTATATTGACATATGAAACCCATATGATGCATATCCGCTACGAATGGGTCTCAATTATCAAGAATCTCAGCGAGGACTGTCGGAACGGACTGGCCGGCGCCATCGGGACATTGGGGAAGTCCTCAAATATCAAGTACGTGGTGCCGGGGATGGAGCGCAGGATCACGCCGGTTTACGGATCGGGGGTTGACCTTGTCCTCAACCAGCGCGCTCATTACCGTTGCGCCAGTGTGCAGGAAACCAGTCGCGCGTGGAAAACCCGACGCTCGAAATCGCTTTCCCGTGTGCATGTACATCGGCTGAGGGCTGGATAAACTGCTCTGACACAGAACGCCAGATTGTAGTAGTTACTCGGAAAACTGCGGATTGAGCCGGATCGCCTCGCGGTAGGCCGCCTCCGCCTCCTCCGGGCGATGCTGCTGTGATAGCAGATTGCCCAGGTTGTAGTGCGCAACCGCAGAGAAATCTAGGTCACAAACCACGTCACAACGAGCTGAGGGTACACTGAGGAGTGACGGTAAGTGATTGAAAGAATGGAGCCGACGAGCGGACTTGAACCGCTGACCTGCCGATTACGAATCGGCTGCTCTACCAACTGAGCTACGTCGGCATCCTTTAAAATGAATGGTTTACGATAGGCGCTTTCTTCGTCTCTCGTATTTCTCTCGTGTTATCGAAGCTTCGAGCTTTCGCATGCCGCGCTGCACTCCAGGTTCGGTGGCGTGGATGTAGTGTTTCTTGGTCGTCGCTTCGTCGGCGTGACGGCATATTCTCTGAATCACTTTAGTAGGAACTCCCATTTCGTGCAAGTTGGTTGCCAGTCCGCGCCAGTCGCGTCGGAAAGCATGCCACCCGTTCCCACTTCATCCCCTTCTTCTTTAGCTCGGGTGTGATGTGGTCGCGCTTCAAGTTGTTCATCCACCTGCCAAACACCGAGCCTTCCGCGGGACATCCCACGCTTTTCCAGTATTGATCGGTTTTCGTCTTTAAGTACGGGATG
>WNFE01002672.1_pt1 | contig 13166 bp, 12 predicted proteins | sample 5400451 | NCBI WGS metagenome assembly WNFE01 (sample SAMN13153344, study PRJNA577476) | soil metagenome | isolation source: 200 cm saprolite under Douglas fir tree site 2 hole 2 | place: USA:California | collected 2015-04-18 | reverse complement strand
AAAAGGAAGATTAGGAACCAGGCGGATGAGACGAAGGCGAGAAGCTCCCCTTTCGACGAGGCCTGCGTGGAACCGAGTCGCGCGATGCGACGGAAAAACGCGCTCGTAAACGTCGGGGCCGCCATGGCTCACACCGACGTCAGATTGAACCAGAGCGGGTTGTACTGCTTCACGAGGACGTCGGCGCCAACGTCCCGCGGCAAGTCGCATCGGTACCAATCGTCCGGGGCGAGGAGGTTGGGGTACAGTCTCGCATCGGCGCGCATGTCGTATCCGTTCGGGAAGGGCGTGAGGAGATCGAAGCACGCCTTGTTCGGCGTCGGGTACAGGTTCCACTTCGTCAGGAGTTGGTTCTCCTGCCACACCGTATTGCCCGTGGTCATGTCCACGCTGTGAATGAAATTGATGAACCGATGCGCGAGCCAGAGGTTCCGACACTGGCTGGGAATCACGCACGTGTCCTGCCACCACCTTGAACCCTGATACGGGACAATGTAATCGGCAGGCTGCGGGTTGCTTTGGTCGGGTCGTTGGGCGTAGGCGATATCTCCCGACCACGCCTGGTTCAGAACCGCGGTGCCGGCAATCAAGGAGGGCGTGTCGCCCGTGCTGTTGAAATCGAACAGGTGGGGCTTGCACTGGAAGAGCCAAGCACTCATCGCATTCACCCGTGCCGGATCCGTCTCGTTCGACGTCCACTGCGTTCCCGCCCAGCTCTTTCCCGCCGTGTCCGTGTAGGGCATCACAAAGGGGGAGAAGGGCATGGCCGGGACTTGAGACGCCTGCCACAGTTGCCCCGCCTTCTTGAATCCGAACGTGAAGACGTCGCGCAGGTCTTCGAGCATCCGCATCTTGCCGTCCAGGGTGACCGTCGTCGGGTAGCCCGCCGCGTTCGGGCTGTAGGAGTCCATCGCGAAGAAGTCGAGGCCGACCGCCTCGACCTGGTCTTTCGGAATCTGGTCGACCCGCCACGCAATCCCGGTCGTGCCCCAGAAGTACGGGATGCTGACCGTGTTGATCACCGTTCCCCCGCTCGGTTTCGGGTCGAGGCGCTGGTCAAGGTTGTCCGGCGAATCGACGTGATGGGGGACTTGGATGAAGTCGTTCCACATGTTCGCAAAGTTCTCGATCCACGGGAGGTTCAGATTGTAGATCAGTCCCGTTTTCTTGATGTTGTCCACGATGTGGTTTGTCGGGAAAATCACGTCGTACTTCTTGCCGCCGAGGGTGATCCACTCGAACAGCTCCTCGTTGCTCGTGAACGTGTCTTGCTCAACGGTCACGTTCAAGCCGTACTGGAGGGCCATGTAGTTCTGGAAGTCTGTCTTGAACGAACCCGGCCAGTAGTCATACCACTGCGCGACCTTCAGGGTGTTCGGGGTGGGCCCGGTCAATTTCCCTTCCGGAACCTTCGTGTAGTCGACGACTCCAGGATAACCGGGGATTTCCCACGGCGGGGGGACAGGCGGCCGATAGACGATCCCCAGACCGGACAGCGCCCCGAGTCCCAACACGCCGGCAATCGCACCAGCGCCCGCGGCCAGCTTCAGAAAGCGTCGACGCGTGAGCGAGCGAGGTTCGAGGGCACCTTCGTCGGTGGATTCGGCGGTCTCCGCGGGCTCCAAAGCCCTCCCGTCCCTGCAACACGCCATCCCGAGAGCGCAAATAGGCTTTTGGGCCCTCGTCCGCGGCCCATGCCAGGTCATCCGACGGAAGGACACGCGGACGCAAAGGAACTCGGTGTCAGGTCCCAAAAATGACATCCGAGAATATTGGCCCGAAAGGCATATCCACCCCCACCCGCTCGCCGTGCGTGTGAAGGTCGCACTCGTAGGGCTCGGCGGGGTGGGGCGCGTCCTCGCGCACGAGCTGTCGAACAACCCGCGGGTCTCGTCGCTTCGAATCATCGACAAAGCGAAAATCCCTTCTCGCGGACTCGCTCCGCTGCGGGACCGAATCGAGGTGGCCGTCAGCGAGTTGGACGCAGCCCACGGCGCGGACCTCGTCCGAGCGCTCCGAGGCTGCGACGTCGTCGCGAACACGAGCGTTTCGGATGTCAATCTCGGGATCATGCGGGCGGCCCTTCGGATCGGGGCCGACTACCTGGACGTGGCCGCGACCGGGCCCCGGAAGCCGGGAGGCCTGCCCGGCATCCTGGAGCAACTCACCCTTCACGACTCGTACGAGAAGGCGGACATCCGGGCGCTCCTCTCGATGGGGTTGGATCCCGGAATGTCAAACGTCATGGCGCGTGAAGCCTCGGACCGCCTCGAGACCATCGACACGATCCGCATCCGGTCCGGCGGCACCGTCCGGGTGCGCCAGCGCCGTCCCTCACCCAAGTTCGTCCCCTTGTACTCCCGCGAGGCGTTCTTCTCCGACGTCCGGATTCGGCCGACCGTTTGGCAAGGCGGACGTCTCGAGGAGCGGGACCTCTTGAGCGAGGAGGAGGATTATACGTTCCCGGACCCGGTCGGGACCCAGAAGACGTTCCTGATGGCCCATGAAGAGGTGAAGACGTTGCCGCTGTACCTCGGGAAGCCCGTGGGTCAGGTCGACTTCAAGTACGCGATCAACCCGGACCTGGCGCAGGCGCTCAAGGCGCTCGAAAACCTCGGACTGTTCGCTCGAGATCGGACGATCCCGGTCGACCACGGGCGGATTCCGTTCCGGGCGGCGTTCGAATCCGCGTTCCCAGAGCCCTCTTCCGTCGCCCAGAACTTGGTCGGGACGAAGTGCCTCAGCGTCGACGTCGAGGGCACATCGCACGGCGTGCGAAAGCACCTTCACGAAAATATCGCTCTTTCCCACGAGGAAGCGGCTCGACGCCTCGGGACCACGGCGGTGTACTATCTGACCGGCGTCGCGGCATCGATCGGGATCGCCCTCATGGACCGAGGAGCGCTCCCGTCCGCCGGGACGTATCCCGCGGAGTCGCTCGAACCCGCCTCCGTGTTCGCCGAGTGGAATGCCCGGGGTTTGACGATCCAGAGGATTGAACGTTCGGCTTCCAATTGATCCGTCACCCGGAATTGCCCCCGTCGGGAGGAGTGTGGATCCCGTGATCGAGGTGCGACGGCCCCGGAGTTGGGACACATGAAGGTCGCGATCATCGGGGTCGGCGGAGTCGGCCGGACGTTGGCGCAACTCCTCCGCTCGGAGGCGGCGATCGACTCAATCCTTCTCATCGACAAGGAAGAGAACCGGGTTCGGTTCTTCACGAAGATGATGGGGCGGGTGAAGGTCGATGCGGCCCCCCTCGACCTAAACGCTCCCGCGGGTCTCCCGCGTCTCCTCCGGGGATGCACCGTCGTCGTCAACACGGCGCCGCCGACGTTCAACCTCGCGGTCATGGACGCGTGTCTCCTCGCGGGCGTGCACTACATCGACGTCGCGGCTTCCGGACCTCGCGAGCCATCCGCCCTCCCGGGAATCCTCGAGCAGTTGGGACGGCACGAAGGATTTCGCGCCAAGGGCGTGCGCGCCCTTCTGTCCATGGGCCTCGATCCCGGGATGTCCAACGTCTTGGCGCGGGAGGCGGCCGACACCCTGGATTCCGTCGACGCGATTCGCATTCGGTCGGGCGGCACCGCGCAGATTCCCGGCTACGTCTCGGACATCTTCCCGCTGTACTCGCGAGAGACCTTCCTCTCGGACATGCTCTTGCCTCCCTCCGCGTGGTCCGATGGCGTCCTTCGAGAACAAGAGCCGCTGAGCGACTCGGAAGACTTCGAGTTCCCGCCTCCCGTCGGCGTCCAACGCACCTTCCTCGTCAGTCACGAGGAGGTGAAGACCCTTCCGCGGTACCTCGGCAAGCCGGTTCGGCGGGTCGATTTCAAACAGGCGTTCCATCCCGAGTTGATCCAAGCGGTGCTGTCTCTGAAACTCCTGGGGCTCCTGGCCGAGGACCGGAAAATCACGATCGGCTTGGCGCGGGTTCCGTTCCGTCGGGCGTTTCTCCAAGCCCTGCCGGAACCGTCGGCCCTCGTGCATCCGGTCGGCGGGGCGAAGGCGCTGAGCGTGGAGGCCGAGGGGACGGCCAGCGGCACGCGGAAGGTCGAGCGTCGAGACATCGTGATGGACCACCGAGAAGCGGGCAGGCGGGCCGCGATCACGGCCGTGATCTATCTCACGGCGGCCGCTGCGGCGATCGGGACGCTCCTGATCGGAGGTCCCGCCTTCCCCGGTCCCGGTGTCTATCCCCCCGAAGCCCTCGATCCCGGCGTCGTCCTGAAAGAATGGGTCGCCAGGAACCTGCCGATCGCGCGCTCTTCGCGTTCCGTGCCGACACCGACGTAGAATCTGGAGGAAGCCCTTCGGACGGATCTCTTCGACGCCCACGGGGTTCTACCACGATGCCGATCTCGCGTCAGGAGGCCCGGTACGTCCGGCTCTGCGGACTGATGATTCGGCCGACCCAATACGAGATGAACGGCACATACCAGATGTACAGGCGGACCGGGACGCCGAACAGGGTCCACTCCCAGAACTGCGGGGCAATCGAGATCGCGGTCGCAACGGAGAGGATCATCATGCGATTCCTCCCGTTCCGGAACAGGCGGGCCAGTTCGGGCGCGACGAGGTTCTTCTCTTCCAAGCTGATCACGTGCGCGAACGCGGCCAGGATCACCATGAGTCCCGTGAGGTCCAGGGTGAAGAGCGTGGACGCGTACGCTCCGATCGCGGACGCCTCGGCCGGGCTCAGCGACGGGTTCGAGAGCTCCACGCTGTTCAGCAAGTAGGGGACGATCGCGACCAGCAAGAGGAGGGCGACATTGAGGAAGGTGACGGCCCGCGTGTCTCCCGGCAGGACGGACATGTACGTCGTGTAGATGATCCACGCCGTGATGAGGACCAAGAAGGTGAAGCCGAACGCGAAGATGTGGTTGTTAATCTCGCCCTGGGTCGTCGGCGAGCTCGCGATGAGTCCGATAGCGCCAACCGACAAGGACAGGCCGAAGACCAGATCGGCAAGCGTCTCGATCCGCGGGCGAGGACGCCGTTCGCCGAGGGACGGCTGCGTCGACATCCGTTAGACTCCTTCAGTGCGGCCGGACGCCGTCCAAGAAATCGCGGACGACCTCGATGTAATGAGCCCGTTCCTCCCACATCGCCAAGTGGGCGCTCTTCTCGAACCGCACGAGCTTGGAACCACGGATGCCCCGATGAATGCTCTCGGCCACCCGCGGCGTCACCTCGTCGTAGCGGCCCACGGTCACGAGGGTCGGGAGCTTGATGCGGGGGAGTTGGTCCGTCACATCCCAATCCTTGATCGTGCCGATGATCGTGAACTCGTTCGGTCCGTTCATCGTGAAGTAGACCGGTTGGCTGGCGTGCTCGAGGGTGTAGGTGAGTTCGCGGGGCCATACGGGGAGGCGGCACAGGTACCTCCGATAGAACACGTCGACCGCCGCGAGGTACTCGGGGTTCTGGTAGTCCTCGGTCGCCTCGTACTTCGCAATGGCGGCGCGGGTCTTTGGCGGGAGACGGTTCACCAGCCGCCTCATCTCGCGGACCGTCAAGGGAATGCTCGCCAAGCCTCCGGTGATGACGAGGCTCCGCAGGTTCCGTTGGTACTTCAGTGCGGTCGCGATCGCGAGGGCGCCGCCGTAGCTCGACCCCATGAGATGGACCCGCCCGAGTCGCAGCGCCTTTCGCAGGGCTTCGACCTCCTCGACGTTATGCGCGATGGTATAGAAGTCCGTGCCCCGGGGACGCTCGGATTTCCCGCAACCGAGTTGATCCATCAACACGACTCGATACCCGAACTGGGCGAGGTCCTCGAGGGACAGAAGATATTCGTGCGACATCCCCGGCCCGCCGTGAAGGCAGAGCACGGTCCCTTTAGTGGGCGTTCCGTAGGTGCGATAGAAGAGCCTGAAGCCGAGAATCTTCACGTAGCCCTCGACCGGTTCCATGCGACTCGCTCGCGGGAATACGCGGCCGCACATGGTCTTTTTGGGCCGAACCAAGGGCCGGACTTCCCGGATCCGGCTGTCATCCCTGGAGATTTTTCAGAGTGGCTGAGCCAATCGAACTCGACGGACCCGGACACCGCCCGAGCATTTCGGCGGAAGTCCCGCCAACGAAATGCACTCATCTTCCGCTCATTCTGGAAACCTACTATGTAGCTACTTCGCCAGACGCATGGGATAGCGGCACCATCGGCCCTCCATGGAATCCGACAAGGATTTGCAACGGAGGAAAAACACATGCTAGGCGGATACGGACTTGGCGTTCCGGCACCCCGGGCGCCGGCGCGGAACCACGCGGATCTCGAGCGCTACCTTCGATGGGAGTACGGCGGGCGAATGAACGTCGAGACACTCCTCGCGGAGGCGGCGCGCGTGTCACGGAAGGCGGGAACGAAGGGTCGGAACCGGCTCGCGGAAGCCGTTCGAACGTTCGTCGCGGCACTGCGTTCGATCACCGCGGGCCACCGATCCAAGACGTCGACCTCCGAGGTGTGACTACGGCCGTGTCGGCGTACGCATCACATCACCCGCTCTTCGGGTTCGGGGCTCCGGCCCCACCGATCCCGCAGAGGGGACCCTCGGGGCTCGCAATCCTGCGGCGTCTGGCTCGGGCGGCAGCGACGTGGATCTTCCCGATCCACCCGCCGAGGGGGATGGTCTCCTTCAAGCCCGACCGGGCACCAGGGGCCGCCGCGCCGACAAGGGGCGCGTTCCAAATACCCGAAGCCTTGGAGGTGTGACATGCTCTTTGCCATCCTGGCCGTCGCGGCGTACCTCGTCCGCTTCGCGGCCCAGTGGGTCCGGATCTTCTAGTCGGTCCGGGACCCTCTTCCATTTTTCCCCGCGCTCGGACATTGTTCCGCGGAATCGGCCCCGCTATCTCGTCGAAGGTTGCAAGGACTTCCCAGCTCCGAGGTGCAGAGCGCCAAAACATCTAAACGAAGGGTTCGCGTTCCGCCGAAACGGGGGAGCCGCTTGCCCACCGTCGAGACGTGGCATAATCCGCAGCAGACGCTCAGGAAATTGAAGACGTATCTCGGCAAGAAGGATCACGAGTTGTGGCCCGCGATCATCGACTACTGGATCGGCGAGTTGTTCTTGCTCCGGTCCGACGCCGAAGCCGAGAAAGTCAGTCCCGCGAAACGAAGGAAAGAGCAATCTAAGAAGTAGGCGGGGCGGTGCGGGCGCGCCTCAGTTCGGCCGCGAGCCGGCGCTCGACCTTCGGTTTCAAATCGAGCCTGGCTTTCATCCCATGTTGTCGGAGGAACGCATCCGCTCGGCGAGAATGCTCCTCGGCCTCGGCGGGTTGGTCCATGACATCCAAGGCGACTCCGTACAGCGAGTGGACCGCGTACACAAGTGGCCACTCCTTCGCCGCCGGTTCCTCGGTCCGCTGGATGGCCTCCGTGAAGGCCGTGCGACAGGCCGCCTCGTCGTGTCGGAGGAGGCCGTCCAGGCCGTCCAACACGTTGACCAGGACATGCCGGGCCTCGACTCCGCGGGCCATCCCCGGCTCCCGGATCGTCGCCAGGACGGATCGGAACCCATCGAAATCGCCGTCGAGCAGGCAGCACTCGGCGACCATGGACCACGACTCCACCGCCAAACCGGCGAGCCCGAGGGACGTGAAATCGGCCGCGGACTGTTCGAACAGGTCTCGTGCGTCCTCGAACCGCTCCCGGAAGTAGGCCACGAAACCGAGGCCATACCGCGCGGAGGCGATCGTGTCCGGGTCATAGATGCGTCGACCGAGGGTGAGGGCTTCGGCGAAGAAACCTTCCGCGCCGGTCGTATCGGCAAGCAACTCGAGGCGATAGTAGCCTTTCAGCATGACGAATCCGCGGTACATGTGCGGATCTTGTAACGCCTTCGGGAGAACGTCGATCGCCGCCAGGTGCTCACCCGCTTTTCCCGCATCGCCGATTCGGTATGCGTAGAGGTGGGCCATCGCCTTGTGGACCTTCGCCGTCAGGAGATCGTCGTCAAGGGAACCGCAGAGGACCAACGCGGCTTGCAAATCTTTCTCCGCCGCGGGAACGTCCCCCGCGGGAGCCTGAAATTCGTTCGCTCCAAGGTCGAGCAGCACTTCTGCCTCCCCGCGCGGGTCCTTGTACAACTGGAAGACCCGGATGGCAGCCTGCCCGTCTTCTCGGGCCTCCTCCCAGTCCTCTTTGAAACTCGCCAGGCGGCACCGGAGCAAATCGATCCGGGCCTGCTCGTGATACTGGAGGTCCCCGATCGCTTGCGAAGCAGCTTCGATCTCCGATTCCGCGGTCTTCGTCTCGCCTCGGACGAGAAAGGCCGTTGCAATCTTTCGATGAATCCGGGAGGCGCTCTCGGGGGCGCCGGAATCCTTGAGCGCCTCCTTGTACGCGACGAGAGCTGCGGGCAGATCCCCGACTCGCTCGTGTGCGTCCCCCAACTCTTCCTCGATGGCGACGCGTTCTTCCGGGGGCGCCACCCGCAGGGCGTTCGAGAGGCAGTCGATGCATGCGACCGCGTCTCCGCTGGCAAGGACGTCGGCGGCCCGGTCGCGTAAAGATCGCAGCGCGAACGCGGCCAGGCCCTGGCGTTCCAAGGGCGTCACCACGCTCTCGAAGAATCCTTGGATCGTCTCATGCACGCCGAATCCTTTCTCGCCAATCGGGGTGATGAGGGCGCGGTCCACGAGCGAGAGGAACGCGTTGTGGGAGAGGCCGGGCTCCGGAAGAAACGCCTCGCGGGGCATGGGCACTCGGTAGAGACAGGCCACTTTCATGATCTGCCGCTCCGAATCTCCGAGCTCGCGATAGACCGTTTCCTCGACGAACTGATGCACGTCCTTTCGAATCTCAGCGGGCCGTGGAGGGCTCTTCGCCGAACGGACCAGTTGGAGGAACAACGGATGGCCTCCGACGGCCCGGCATGCATCGGCGAGACTGTCGCCGCCCGGTTCGCCCGCGAGGACTTGCGCGAATTCGGCGGGATCGAGACCGCCGAGCTCGATTTCCTTGACCACGCCCCCGAGGATCACGTCCCGTCGGTCGTAGAACGGGACGGTCCGACGGGTCAGGCAGAGGACGTGCGCGTCGGGAACCTGGACGACAAGGTCCTTGAGGGCCCGGAAGAAAGGAAGCAGCTCCGGCCCGGCCTCGTGCACGTCGTCGAAGACCAGAAACGAGCGGCTCCCCCGCACGTCCTCTCGCAGGACGTCCGCCGCCTGAGCCAGGTCCCCGCGGACCAGCACCGCACGGAGACCGGGCTTGCCGAGGGAGACCAGAAAATCGCCGAGTGCCGCGAGCACGGACTTGGGCGTGTCCCAGGCGCGGACTCGGTGCCAGAAGAGATTGCGCTTCGACCGAAGCAACTCACAAGCGCGTGCGGCCAGCGTCGTCTTCCCGATTCCCGCCACGCCCCGCACGACGAAGAGTCGAGGACCATCCGGCTCCGTGACCACGCCGAGTTCTGCTTCGCGACCGACGAACCACTCGACGTGCGGTGCGTTCGAGAGCATATGCACGCCGACCGCGGAAGGTTTCGCCGCAAGGGATTCCAGATCGACGACGCCGCTCTGGACCGACCGACGCACGACCTCGAGGAGCGAGAGACCGGGAGTGGAGGCGAGGATTTCCGCGAGGGTCGCATCCCGAACACCGTTGGCGTCGCGAAATCGGACCGTCTCCGCCTTCAGCGCACTGCGGAGGCGTGTCGCCGCGAACCGTCCGGCTTCCGTGAGGTCGTAGACTTTTCGACGCCTTCGCCCGCCTTGAACATGCGCGGTTCGTTCGCGGACGAGATCTTCCCGGATCAGCGGCCGGACGTACTGAGTGACATGAGGTACGAGGATCCACACGACTTGCGCGATGCCTTCCTGCGTCATGGAGGCCGGAACTTCAACGGCGTCGGCATAGCCCGCGAACTCGAGCAGGTGGAGGAGAATCCGCTCCTTTGCGGTGACGCGCACCTTGTCGGACCTTACTTGCGAACCTGTGTCACGGCGTAAGTAGGTTGTGGATTGACGGCAACACGTGGGCCCGAAACCGTGATGCCTTCTTCGTGGGGGGCGCATCCTCCTGTCGGAGCCAGCGGGACGAGGGCACAGCGGTCATTCGGAGCGGGGGATCCGACCCGGAGGACGACATCCCCGTTGGGGCCGGCGGCATACCCATTCCGCCGCTACGATTCGTCGACCGTCCTCGGCATCTTCCGGACTCGATCCGTCCTAGCGGGTCGCGGTCCAAAGCATCGCCCCGAGGCCCATGGCCTCAAGAACGCCGATTCCGAAGAGATAGGGATCGAGGGCGCTGGGGACGAAGGACATCATCGTGACGAACGCGTAGACGACCAGTACGTTCTGCGCGAGGAAGGCCAATGCGAAGAGGAGGAGCGCGAGGCTGAAGGGAGCCCTCGTCCGTGAAAAGACGCCCCGATAGACGACGAGGAGCACGGCGGCGAGGACGATGTTGAGAGCGCCAACAAGGATACTGCCGGACATTAGGACGCCCATGCGTTCACTCCCCCGATTCGTTCATCAAGGACATGGACCTGTTGCACAATTCCACCCGAATCACCTTCGCGAGGACGGCATCTTCTTGCGGATCTCCTCAAAGATCGCGTAGTTGCCCTCGAGATAGGACGACACGAAATACGGAGAGGCGTACGCGTCCCCGCTGGGCCGCGAAATGAGACCGTTCTTCTGAAGGAGTTCGAGATGGTGCCGGATCGTGCGGTAGTCAAGCCCAAGGGTTTCGCTGAGTTGATTCGCGTTGTACGGTCGTTCATGGAGTGCCTCGAGGATCCGTGCGCGGTTCATCCCTCCGCGGGTGCCGGCGATGAGGTACCACAGGAGCTGTCGGAGGGCCGCAGTCACGGTGCTCGGCGGCTGTAGGTGGACAACGAGATAAATATCGTCTCCTCGATCTCTGGGGAAACGGAAGATGGAGAGGGACGAGGTCCCCCTCCCTGTGGGTCCTAGTTTCTAGAACTGGATCGGGCAGAGGAAATCGTTCGCGGGGATCCGTGCAATCGTCACATCCCCCGCGGCCGCTGCTCCGAGAATCGCGGCCTCGGACGTCAGCGGGTACGGGATGACGTTCCAAGTTACCAGATGGAACTTCCAGTGGCCGCCATGATAGCCGATCGCTCCCGGAGCGACTCCGGTGACACCGATGATCGGCTGGCTCTTCACAACGTAGAAGTTGTCCCGTCCTTCGTTCGGGAAAACGGCCGGGGGCGTAACCGTGCGGACGACGCTGCCGTTGTAATAACAGCAGAAGTCCGGAAAGACGAACGGGGGGGTGTCCGCACGGGCGGTCGGCAGCACAGCGACGACGGTCACAAGTGCAAGGGCGACGAGGCTCATGAGTTTCAACGACATATTTTCCTCCGCTTCCTTGAAGCAGCCGAAAGGCCTTCCCCCCTTGCCAGAATTTGGCCCTAGTTTGACCCTAGTCGGGCACCTCGAGACGCTGGTTCAAACAATCCAGCACCTCCTCTTGTTGATGGAGACGGGTCAGGGGACCATGGCACTCCGTCCGTCCACGGCGATTCGGACGAACCTCAATCGCGGGATTTAGCGCCAATCCGGGTCGCCAATCCGGCGGCCGTGGCCCTTACTCCGAATTCGGGTCTCGCACCCTGGAGCAATGGGAAAGGTGCGGAGTCCTGCCTACGGTGACTTCAGCATGCAGGGGCTGGCGCAGGATCGAAGCCGAACTCGAAGTGGTAGCAGTTGCCGCTGAAGTCCAGGTTCGGGCCGCCCGGCGGGGTCGCATGGAATGTCGTGTTCTCCAGGGTGCATGGATTCAGCCAGCCGCCGTTCCCGCCGTTCATGATGTCGAAGAAGCCACCAAATCCGTCGCCGTTTGCGTTAATCGTGTAGTCGTGGACGGCGATATCATGGGCTCCATTCGTCACCGCGATGCCCGTGATCGTGTCGACGACCTCGCCGGTCGGGACGCCGCCTTCGCAGATCGGTCCATCCGCGGTCGCTTTCCCGTTCAGCAGCGTCACGCTGTACGTCCCGGATCCCTCGAGGAGCACGCCTCCCGTATCGTCCGCAGTCGTGATCGTGTATACGACGAGGACGTTGTAGGAGTCATGGACGAAGATGCCGCGACCGTTGTCGTAGGTGAACTCGTTGCACCCGTTCCCATTCACAAGGGTACACGACTGCCCAATCGTGAGGTCGTGGCTGTCCACAATCGCGAGGCCGTTGCCCATCGCCTTGAGCTTGCTTCGGATGACGGTGATGTGGTCCGAGGCCGTCACCTGGACCCCGTTCGAGCCGAACTTGTTGATGCTCTCGTCGTCAAGCAGGATGGCGCTCGAGCCATCGATCCGGATTCCCACGGATCCGCCGGCCTCCCCTGAGTTCGCGCTGACCCGCGAGATCGTCGTCGCCGCGCGGACGTTTACGATCCAGATGAGCGTGGCGCCGTTCGGCGGGGCGTTCGTCCAGTTCGATTGCACGCAGTCGATGTTGAAGAACTTCGTGACCTTCCCTTTCGAGTTGTCGACCTTCAGACCGTACCCGGGGCTGAGGTCCTTAAGCTGCAGGTTCGCGAAGAGGTAGGGATCGGCCGCGGTCCCCGAGCCGGACACGACGCCGTTCGCGGGCGTGAAGTCGCTGTCCCGCTGGATCAAGATCGGTCCGTGGTGCGCGGGAGCGCAACTCGCCGCGGCCACGGATCCTACGGCCGCGGATAGAGCAAGTCCCCAAGAGGCGACGAGGACGACCATTGCAATTGTCCGAACCCGTCTACGCGTCTGCGTCCACGACGCCGTGCTGGGCTCATCGCCCAACTTCTCCCCTCCTTCGGCCCGTATCCGGAGGGGCGTATTTCAAGTCTCGGAGCTTTGCCATTCAAGATTGAGGCGTGGCCATTCAATCCGCCCTCCTTCGAACGTCAGGCGGAAGCCTCACCTTCAAATATAACGCCGTTATAGGCAGGGATCTCAGGGGAACCGCACTATGAGCGAAACGTACAGAGCCCCCAACGTCTCCGATGCCGATCTCACTCCCTCGTTCGTTCGAGACGAACTCCTTCGATGCTTCGAGAGCGCGAACCAACAGTTCTTCGAGCTGCTGGGGCAGCCCGTGACAGACGAGCAGCTTCGCGCGCAGGTCCGGCAATTCGTGACCGGTGTCTTCCAGGAGTGCGGCGTTCAGTTCGAGACGCCCACGAAACAGGGCATCAGCACCGCAATCCG
>WNFE01002671.1_pt1 | contig 13168 bp, 11 predicted proteins | sample 5400451 | NCBI WGS metagenome assembly WNFE01 (sample SAMN13153344, study PRJNA577476) | soil metagenome | isolation source: 200 cm saprolite under Douglas fir tree site 2 hole 2 | place: USA:California | collected 2015-04-18 | reverse complement strand
TGGTTTCGGCGTTCGCACCACGCTCCGGTTCCTCTGACAAGTGGGCCAGATTCCCTTCATGTAGCCACCCCGACGCAAACGGGTTCGCGAATATTTGCCTTCAGCTTTCGGTCGCATCGCGAGCTGCAGGAGCTGGAGCCTGGAAGTCTTCGCTTCACATCCCTGAGCGTCGATGCGAATGCCGAGGAGGCAGCCGTGTCCGCGGACGGCCAGATGGTGGTCTATAGCGACCGTCCGGATAGCTCTTTGTGGCGCAGTCGCACGGATGGGTCGCAGCGGATACGTTTGACCAATCCCCCGCTGGAGGGATCATTCCCACGATGGTCTCCAAGAGGCGAACAGATTCTCTTTACCGGCGTACGCCCCGGACAACCTCGGCAGATTTACCTTCTTACGGCGGACGGCGGTTCGCTGCGGCCAGTGCTCCCTAAAGGATGGGAAGGCTTGAATGCAGATTGGTCGCCAGACGGGTACCGCATAGTAGTCACCATGCGAAATCAGAAGATTCATCCTGCATACGCGCTGTGCTTGCTAGAACCGACAACCGGAGTGCTCAAGGAATTGGCGGATTCTAAGGATCTCAGCGATCCGCGCTGGTCCTCGGACGGCCGGTACATCGCCGCGCGGGATAGCTCAAAACATCGCATTGTCTTATATGACGTGCGCAAAGAGACTTGGGCCTCTATTGCGTCCGGCGGGCTGTTACAGTCGCCTCACTGGTCCAGCAACGGTGCTTTTGTTTATTTCCAGGATCAACTAGACGATGAAGAGTCCGTATTTCGCGCGAATGTCGTGACCAAGAAAGTGGATCGTGTATCAGGATTTGCGCCAATGCTACGAGGCAGCGCGGCGCAATGTTTGTTCAGCGGCGTTGCAGCAAACGGCTCGCTTTATGTGATGATCGAACGTGGAGCCACAGAAATCTACGCGCTGGATCTCGACCTCCCATGATCAGGGCAGGGCATCCGGACGGTTATCCTCGATTTTCGGTGACTAGCGACTGGTATTGAAGTGATTGCGCTTTCGATAGGCCATTACTCCAAGAGCGATGCAGATGAACATGGGCGGCACAATTAACATGAGAATCCCGCCACGCAGGGCCTGGACAATGCGGTGTCCGGCACCGGCGGCCTGCGTGTAGCAGAGCGCGCAATTTTGGGCAAACAGCAAGGTCGGTACGAAAAACGCTGCTGCCAGGCCCGTCATACGCCACGCAAATAGCATCCCAGCTTTGCTGGTGCCACTCATTTTCAACTCCAGGGCCAGAATCTTTGCCAGGTTGGCCGGCAGCGAGCAGGCTAACCTAGTGCGGAAATGGCTTCATCCGCAACAAGCGGAAACTGTCCGACCAGATCATGTTCATCTGTAGCAGAACAAAAATCATGACAGGAATGAGGGTCAAGAACAAACTTCTACGCTCTTCGGCAAGGTGCATGAAGTACATCACCGCCAGGGTGCCGCTGCAAAGCGCAAGCGCAAGAAGGATGGCCAGGAGCGAGCCGATCGAAAAGTGACGATAGGCCAAGAGGATCTCGACGCCAGCGATGCCGAGCAACACAAAGTATACCGGCAAATATTTTGCAATGACGTTGTTTGAGGCTGTACGAACTGCCACCGTTCTTTGCATCTGTTACCTCGAGATGTTGAGCAGATAAATCAAGGGCACCACAAACATCCAAACCAGATCGACGAAGTGCCAATAGAGTCCGGTAGTTTCGACGTGGCCGGCGGTCAGCCAGCCGCGAGAGAAGCCCCGCGAGATCACAATCAACGCCACCACGCCGGAGATCACGTGCAGGAGGTGCAAGCCCGTGATGGCGAAGAAAGTTGCTCCGAACAAAGGCGAACCCCAGGGGTTTTGAAAGAGTCGGACGCCTTCGTCAATCAAGCCGAACCACTCGCGGATGTGGAGCCCGGCGAAAATAACACCGAGGAGAATGGTAGACCACAGGAAACGGTTGGTTTTGGCCTTGTCGCCGGTTTTGGCGGAGTCCACGGCGCCAAGCATAGTGAGGCTGCTGGTGATCAGCACTACGGTCATGGTCAAGACGTTGACAATACTCGGATTGAACTTGAAAGGAGTCGGCCAGTCGCTGCTGGCAATTCGCAGATACCCGTAGCCGAACAGCAAAGCGCCGAAGGTGACGGCGTCCGAGATGATGAACAACCACATCGTGAGTTTACGAGAGGGGATGGCATATGGAGAACCTTCCGCCAATTCGGCGCCGTGGCCATGCATGGCTAGTTCGGTGTCACTCACGATCAATCCTTCCCGGAGCTAAAGTCTGGTGCTAATTACAAACAGCAAATAGAGCCAGAGACCACCCATGAAATGCCAATAGATGGCAGTGTTGTCCAGCAGGTGGCGGCGCAGAGAGGCGTGGCCACCGATGACGTGGGCAAGTAAATAAACGAGCACTGCAATGCCTCCGAGAAGATGCAGTGCATGTACACCGGTGAAGACATATAGGAAGGAGCTATTGGGATTGGTGGCCAAGTACAGGCCCTGGGCGGCCAGGTGACGCCAAACAAGATATTGTCCACATACGAAGGACAGACCGAGGACCAACGTAACAGCGAGCCAAACCGAGGGATCGACTGATCTCGCTAGGGCGCGGCGCGCCATTTCCATGGTGAAACTGCTCAGAAGCAGCGCGGCAGTATTGGCGTAGAGCAGGGCAGGGATGACGATGTGCGACCATTCGCCGGAGCCTTGGCGAACCAGAAGTGAGCTTGTTAGCGCGGCGAAAGACATGATGATGGCGAAGATGCCGACCCAAATACCGCTGCGCGAGGCCTCCGTGGAGCCTTGAAAACGCGGAGAAAACGCGGGCTGCGATGTTGCTGTCGTAAGCGTGGTTGCAGCCATTTGGTTTTCTACCCCCTGACAATCTGCTCTGGTGAATCCTGCATTACAAAATCTCCGTGCATCCCCTTAACGCCATATTGATGAGCATCGTGATAAATGACCGGGTGCCGATCACCAAAATTGTTCCAAGGGGGCGGAGACGGAATGCTCCACTCGAGGGATGTGCCGTCCCACGGATTGGCGGGGGCGGGTTTGCCTCGGAAACGGCTGTGAATAAAGTTATAGAGGAAAATAAACTGCGCGGCACCGGTGATCAACGCGGCGATGGTGACGAAGCGGTGCACCGGCATCAGAGCGGGCATGAAGTCGTCGACAAACGATGCAAGGCGGCGGACGTTACCGACCAAGCCGAGATAATGGAACGGCATAAAAATGCAGTAGGTGCCGATAAAGGTGAACCAGAAATGCAATTTGCCGAGCGTTTCATTCATCATGCGGCCAAACATCTTCGGGAACCAGAAGTAGGTTCCGGACAAAATGCCGAAGATGGCCGCTACGCCCATGACCATGTGGAAATGGCCTACAACGAAGTAAGTAGCGTGGAGATAGATGTCGATGGAAGGCTGCGCGAGGAAAAAGCCACTGACCCCGCCGCTGACGAACATGGAGACGAAACCAAGTGCGAATAGCGAAGCCGAGGTGATACGGATATTGGCTCCATAGAGGCTACCCATCCAGATAAGCGTGAGAATAGTGGCTGGAATGGTGATGGTCAGAGTGGGAAAGGAAAAGAGCAGCGAAGAGAAGGGGTTCATGCCGCTGACGAACATGTGGTGTCCCCAAACCATGTAGCTCAGGAAGCCGATGGAGATCATCGAGTAGATGATAACTTTGGCGCTAAGCAGGGGTTTGCGCATGCTGGTGACAAGCACGTGAGAAATGATGCCCATCGCCGGAAGAATCGCGATATAAACCTCCGGATGCCCGAAGAACCAGAAAAGGTGTTGCCACAGCAGCGGCGAGCCGCCCGCGTGATTCTGGAGACGATCGCTTATGACGAGCCCGGAAGGAATGAAGAAGCTTGTGCCGGCCATGCGGTCGAGGATAAGAAGCAAACACGCGGGTAGGAGGACGGCGAAGGCCAGCAAACCTATACACGAAGTGATGAACCAGGCCCAAGTGCATATAGGCATGCGCATAAGCGTCATGCCTTTGGTGCGCAGGTCAAGTGTGGTGGCGATGAAGTTGAGGGAGCCCAGAAGCTGACCAATGCAGAACAAGCCGATAGAAATGGCCCATAGATTCTGTCCCCAGCCCAGCCCAGGACCCGCATCGCTTCCCACCGCGCTGAGCGGTGCATAGGCGGTCCAACCGGAGATCGGTGGACCGTCCGGAATGAAGAAAGCCAGCACCAGGACAACGAAAGCGGCGGCCGTGGTCCAAAAGGACATCATGTTGAAGCGCGGGAAGGCCATGTCTTCGGCGCCGATCTGAATGGGCAGGAAAAAGTTGCCAAAGCCGGCGAAGGGCGCGTTGGTAAGAACAAAGAAAACCATGAGTGTGCCGTGCATGGTAAGGAGTGACAGATAGTATTCGGGAGTGATAACACCCCCCGGAGCGCCCGTTTTGGAGATCAAGTCGAGCCCGGGTATCTTTGCGTTAGGCCAAACCAGATGAAAACGCATGAGCCAGGAGAGGATCATGCCGGTGAAGACGGCGATGAGCGCGAGGCCGTAATATTGTTTGCCGATGACTTTATGATCGAGGCTGAAAACGTACTTGCGCAAGAATCCCTCAGGTGGCGCATGCACATGGACGGGCTGTGGCAGGGCTTGTTCCATCGCTTACCTCTTGTGTGAACACAATGCGTGTGCGTGTAATGGTAAAAAAGGGGCGCCATTCAGACGGATGCTGCCCCGAGTGCCTGAACAATTGCCCGGAAATAACTTTATTGTTCCGAGATTTTTTGTTTCATCCATTTGTCGAAATCTTCCTGAGATAGCACATTGAGATAGGCCTTCATGTTGTAGTGCCCAAGCCCGCACAATTGCGTGCAGACAATTTCGTATTTCCCGGTCTGCGTAGTGGTGAAGTGGACGGAAAGATCCAGACCGGGAACGAAGTCCTGTTGAATGCGTAGCTCGCGAACGTAGAAGGAATGTCCGACGTCCTTGGCATGCATTAGCAGTTGGATTTCGCGATTTACGGGGACGGCAAGCTCCGCGGATACAATGTCGTCACGGGACTCTATATCGTTCGCGGGATCGAGACCGAAGAAATTGGAATTGCCTTCATCGATTTTATCGGGATGCAAGGGACCGAATTTTGCGTCAACACCCGGATACCGGAAATAGAAGGCGAACTGGCCGGCTTGGGCCTGAACCTGCATGGCATCCGGCTTGGGGGGAGTGAAATAAACGTTGGCCCAAGCTTTCTGTCCAAGAACGCCGAGTGCCAGAATCTCCGTACCGACCAGAATGAACGCAGCGGCCACCATCAGTGTGGCGCCTCCAGGAATGTTCCAGACCCTGGCCCCTGGTTTGCGCTGCGAGAATCTCCACACGAAAAAGGCCAGAAGCAACTGGGCTCCCAAGAAAGCAAAACCCGCTTCCGCCATGGTATCGGCGAGTTGTTCGTCAATGGCGTGACCGTGCGTGGAGATGTCGACCGGTTGAACGTACCAATGCGCAACAATGGGATAGGCCGAGAGGATTGCAATGATGGCCAGGACGACGCCGAATAGTTTTCCCATCTATCTCACCTCCCCCTGCCATTGTCGGGAGCTACGCTCATCTCTTTAGTAGGGCTTGGCTTTGAAGACGAAGTTGATGTTCTTCGCTTCGCTGCCCGAAACTGTTACTTCCTGCGTTTGCTCACCATAAGACTCGTGCCAGGCAGTGACTGTGTACTTGCCGGCCGGAAGATTCGGCAAACGGAAGCTGCCATCGTTGCCGGAAACGGCGTAGTGCGAGTTTTTCAGGACGGCAAACGTGCCGTGCATCCATGGATGCACATTACATTTCACTGGAATGAATTCGGGCTTGTCGTATTTGTCGATGATCGGCGGCGTACCGGGCGGCTGTGACTTGTTCCACTCGCGATTAATTTTAGCCAGGGGATGGATGTTGTGAGACGTCTGGTCGTCATTAACAACTTTCAGCGGTTGGTTAACCTGAAAAGCAAGGACATGCGGAATATACTGGCAACCCTTCTGATCAAAGGTTACAGGCTGGCTCGGCGCGGCGTCGTCGGGAGCGCCCGCCGAAATGTACACCACGACATTTTCAAGGCTGTTGTTAGGTCCGGTCACCACGGTTTCAGTTGTAATTGGCGTAGTGTGCTGCTTGGCGCAGCTGGGCTCCTTGGACATGTCAATGGCTTTGGGCTTTGCGGGCGTCCCTTCATATGTCACTCTTCCGCTGATGGCGCCTCCATCGGGCCGGGCGGATAGCAGGGCGACGAATGAAATCAGCGGGAGCCCCAAGGTGATCACTATTACCTTCAGTCGCATAAACGATTCTCCTTGTTCGAGGTACGGCGCAAGCCTGAGCAATTACTGATTGATTCCCGAACCGGTCGCAGTGCCGTGAATCTTTCGAGACGCGATTTGTTCGGCGCCTTCCTTGGTGGATTCCCACAACGCAAGCTCCGGGGTCTTGTTGGTGACTTGCAGCGTGCGCAGGAAGTGCACCAGATCCCACCCGTCTTCCGGCTTGATGACGTCCGCAAAAGAGGGCATGGGCGTTCCATCCAGGCCAGTCATAAAAATCTTGTACAGATCATGGTTGGTTGCACCGCACTTAAACCGCGAGCCCACCGCGAAATTGTATGGGCGAATGGGTTGATCGTTGCTGTCGGTCAGAGTTGAGGCCGAAGGGCCATCGCCGCGGCCTTCGGGGCCATGGCACTTCCAGCATTCCAGCTTTTGGAAGAGCTCCTGGCCATGCTTAATGGATTCGACTGTGACTTTAGGTTCGGCGGGAACTTTTATAGGATCGCCTGGCCTTTCAGACCTAAAGCGAGGAGAGAAGGTTTTGATGAACGCTACCAGGTCGGCGCGTTGCTGGCCGGTGAGCGAGAGCCACGACGGCATGTTGGACATCACGAAGCCGCGCCCGACGGAGTTATACAGGTCTTGGTCGGTGGGCAAAGTTCCGGTGGGTGTCGAGCGGCACTTGAAAACCGCCGCGTCAAAATTTCGCGGCTGAATATTTAGGTACGGCATTGCAGGGTACGAGCCGGTCGGGAGCCAATTTTCCCCGCTTCCATCGCCGCGAAAGCCGTGGCATCCCCAGCAGAAACGATAGTAGAGCTGCTTCCCGGAATCGGCATGCCCGGTGAGCTTGCCCATATGGGACTCCATTTGTTGGCCACTGACCAGACCTGGAATCGTGAGCAGAGCCGCCGTCGTGAGGACTAGGGACTTCGCGATCTTATGTGCGCTCATAGTGTCCTCGTTTCCTCAGAAGATAAAATCAAAGCCCAAAAACACGCTGCTACTCGTGACGTCGTTGAGGGAAATCGGCGCGATGCCTCGTTGACGCACAATTGCATATTCGTTGTGGAAGGCGAAACCGGCGCGGCTGGACATGAACGGATAGTAGCGATATCCGAATGTCAGAGAATCAATGTCGCCGAGGTTGCCGGGGTTGGTCGCAAGAGCTTGACGCGACATGCGGATCAATTCGTAACGGTTGATAAGAACGAACTGCGGATTGAGTGTGTAGTGAGTCTCGATCATGCCACCATTCCAAACTGGCCCCCGCGCTCCTGCTGGGAGATCGGCGTAAGCTGGCGTGCCTGTACCAAGGAAGGCGCTTTCCGCCGCGTGCGTGTACATGGTCATGAAATCGAGCTTCTTGATGTACCACAGACCATAGAAGCCGGCGCGGTAGAAGGATTTTTGGCCCAGGCCATCTGCGGTCGCCGAACCGCCCGCGGTCAAAGATGCGTAGGTCGGCGCCCGGCCAAGATACGCGAATGCGCCCACGCGCTGCAGGCCGAGACTGCCAGCCTCGAAAGCCTGGCTGAACGTTAAATACGTGTCGTAGCCGTGTCCGTTAGATAGGCCGACGTTGCCATCGTTGCTGCTGAGAAGGGCGATGGAATAGCGCGTGTAGTCGTTTTTGGAGTGACCGGAGAGTTCGGCGCCGAGTTGGTTGTCTCCGAGGCCGAAGCCATTGATATCGCCGACCGGGACGAAGTGATAGATCTGGTACAAACCGCCGTTATTGGAAAGAGTAAGAATTCGCTTTTCAGAGATGATGTTGTCGAGTTCGAACTTGCCGACCTTGACGTTGAGCCAACTAGTGTGGAGGAGATTGTCGAAGCGCACGTTCGCGGATTCAAAGTGAAACGCTCCCGTGTTGTCCGCGGAAGGCACCAGAAGGAAGCTGATGTTTTTGGCGAGTGTGCCTGCGGCGAGGATGTCCATGCCGGAAAGATCGAAACCATGCGTAGTGAGCTGGCCCTCGGCGGTTGATCCGGTGGCGGGATTGAAAATGTCGGTTCGGTTGACGCTTTCGCGATGCCAGTTGGGAGTGATACGAAACGCGACCGGCCAGTACGCTGCTTGCTGAAAAATGGGAGCGTCGCGGTCGTTCATCATCTGGTAGCCGTTGTCTTTGAAGGTCTGCCCAAAATTGTTGAGCTTGGGCCACGCTTCATGACAAGCCGAGCAGGGCATGCCGTATTTACGGGCAAACGCCGGAATGGCACGCACGTGCAAAGACGGCGCCGGGATGGCCACAGCGGGCCGCGTATCTCCAAGAACAAGCGTGAGGAACAAGAATCCGAAGACAAATGAGGAAGGCAGCCAGGAAAGTCTTTGCTTTACTAACCGCGATGGCAGCTTGAGCATACCGCCTCCTGTACGTTGCAATTCGAATAGCCCAGCGATAGTCCTCATGGATTGATGGAACAGGGAGGGGTACGGACACACTTACGCCAACAGCCCGCAAGCAGAACGACAGAGGCGCAGTGCTCGAAAGCCACGTGAAACAGCACACCTTAGGGGATGTAAACTCGCTCTTTCCCAATAAAGTGCGAGAATTAATTCCCCAAAGTCCCTGAACCGAGCGGAATTTACTCCTGCAAAAAAACTAATGCAAGTGTTTTGTTTTTCTTTTGTAAAATATTTGTGTTCAGGGGGTGCGTGAGCGTGCACAGTACTAGTTCTGGCACCGTCTTTTCGAGTTGACATCAGGCGCGTGCTGCGAGTACGAACGAAGTCCACAGGTCTAGCCTTAGGTCATGCATGGGAGATTAGCTTGGGGTCGCGCGACACCACCTTGAACACATACATAAAGTCTGGCGCGTTGCTGGTCGCGGCATATCTGTTTTGTGCGAGCCCCATTGCGTGGTCGAAAGACCGCGATGCGCCGAGCTCTGGATTGGTGATGGAATTTTCTGCCTCTTACGAGGACGCGCTTCGCGCTCTGCAAGAGATCGTGCAGGATCAAACGATTCACGGCACATATATGTTCGACCGGGAAAAAACCCTTACCGGAGCAGTGACGGCGGACTCGACACCATTGTTCGACCGCTGGGAGGGTGGAGGGAAAGTCTTCTACAAGATTCGCGCGGAGGTGATTGCGCCGCGGCATTTTCTCGAGAGCGCAGACCTCGGCACCATCGCTGTCCTATATGTGCTTACAAGCGTAAGCGTGGAACGGATGCGCTTACGGATCGACGCGATTTTTGTGGAGAAGGCACACCGCGCCCTGCACATCTCCGATGGCACGGTAGAGAGCAGCGAATACAAGGTCATACAGGATCGATTGCAAGCAATTCAGTTTGCGGAGCAAGAGACCGCGGATGCGGAGCGACACCGCGAGAGCATTGCGCTAGCACAGGAGAGTCTGCTTCGGCAGCGCCAGGATGAAAGCACGCAACTAGCGGCGGCGCAGAGTTCGGCGCAAGATCTAGAACGGCGTGTAGCGATGCTGCGCCATGAATTGGAACGCCGCGTGAAAGCCCCGGGAGCGAGCCTGAAGGCCGCACCATTTCATTCCGCGGCGGATTTAGCGGAACTGGCGGCTTACACCGACGTCGTGATAGCGATTGTCACACCCCACTGGCTAGGAGTGGAAACTCCGCGAGGGCAGCGGGGTTGGTTGCCCATCGAGCAACTGGAACCCCTTCCATGAAGACGAGAATACCGCTTTTGCGATCTCTGCCGCTTGTTCTAACGCTGTTTGTTAGCGCTTGGACCCCTACTATTTTGTGCGGGCAAGCTGTCCCCTACGCTCGTACATTTCCCAAACCGAAAGAAGAAGTCGAAGGATTACTAAAGGAAATTCAGGCGTACGCCGGACAGAAACTTCCGATTGTTGACGGCTTTGTCGCCGTTGGCGATCAGCCGCTCAGCCGATATGAACGAGCGTTTTATCAGTTTTCTATCGAACTGGTGCCTGACGGGGCGGACGCAACGATTGTTCGTCTCACGGCAAAAATCACAGCTTGGTACGCCGATCGCGATCCGTCCAAATCCGGTTACCAGGTGCTGCCTTCGAATGGCAGGCTGGAGTTGGACCTGCTTGACCGCCTGAGCGACAGACTTGGTGGGAAGCCTTTGATTTCGGTTTCACGCTCAAGTGTGCTGGCGCCCACGCCAAAGCTCGATCTTCACACCGTTTCGTCGGGGACCTATGTGAGTTCAGCCACTTCTGCTTCTGGCGGAGCCCCCGCTGTTTCCGGCGAGAACGAAATTTCAGCGATGCGCCTCAAGCGCGATGCGGAGGAAAAACACATACAGCAGCTCAATGCCGAACTGCAGAGCTTGCAGGAAATTCAGCGCAACCAAGCGCGTCCCGGCAATCTGGTGGCGGTGAGAAAATCTGGCACACCGATTTTTGCCAAGCCAGCAACCGGATCTCGCGTCTTATTTACTGCCGCAGCGAACGATGAATTTGAGTTCCTCGATGCGCAGGGCGAGTGGATTCACGTGCAGATTTCCGGGGCGTCGCGTGGCTACATCCTCCGAAGCAGCGTAGAAGTACCGGAGTTTCTCGCCGCACGGCTAAAGTCGCCGAACGTCACAGCTTCTGACCACACGCAAGAGGCCTTTCGTGTCGCGCGTGAAGAAACCAGCGTCTTTCCGGGCAATTGGGACTCGTTGCGTGGGAAAACGGTCAAGATCTATACGGTACAGCCAGTCTCTTCGCAGTCGAAGGAAACCCGCGCGACGGCGAAGCTTGATTTTGCGGCGTCACTCTTCCGCGGATTTTCTAACGCATCTACCAGCGCGACCGATTCGATAGAAGGCATCGTTATCATCTTCGACTCAGCGGATGGCGGAATTGTGGCTAGCAAATTGTCCACGGCACAAGAGTTCGCAAATGGCTCGCTTTCCACAGAAGCCTTCTGGAACAAGTGTTATATGGATCCTCCAGATGCATTTCGCTGATCACTTCACCCAACACGTTGGGTTCATAACTCCGGGGCAGAGGGTGGCCAAAGGAGAACCGAACACCTTTGCAGGTAGGTACGCAACGTTTAGTTTGGCTGAATCCAACCTTTAGATTTTAGAATTTGACTTCCCTCGACAAGGCAAATACCTTCCCTGCAGCTATAGAAATATCCGCTGCGAACGATTGGGCAAAATGATAGTTCAATTGCCGTCGAACGCCAGCGGGCTTAGGGGTGTGACAACTTTTCCGGCTTTGCAAAAAAAGATTCTGCACAGTTTCTACTGCGAGGTGGAATGATGGGCAGGGGTGAACATCGATCCAGGTTTTTCGGATTTTGTGTATTTCTCTGTTTAGCTTGCTGTCTTCTCGCCGTCCCGGCGCGGGCGCAGATTGGCAATGCCAGCTTAGGCGGAACGGTCAGTGATCCATCCGGCGGCGTTGTTGTCGGAGCGGAGCTGACTCTGGTCAACACTGCCAACAAAATCGAAGCGAAATTTACCACCAATGACCGGGGCGAATACATGTTCCGGAACCTCACGCCTGGCACTTACGAACTGAGAGTGTCTAAGGCCGGGTTTGAAAATTCCCGTCTCACCGGAATCGTCATCACGATAAATGATAGCGCGCGCGCGGATGTGACTCTAAAGATTGGCGCTCCGGTGGAAACCGTGACTGTGGAGAGCGAAACCACGGTGATCAACTACGACAATGGCACGCTGCAAGGCGGCGCCGACCCGGAAACCCTCAAGGATTTGCCCCTGATGGTTGAAGGCAAACCTCGCTCTTCGGCTGCGCTGGCTCTTTTGCTGCCGGGCATTTCTTCAGGCGGCGGCGACCAGGCTTTCCAGGCGCGCATCAATGGCGGCCAGGAATCGGGTGACGAAGCTCTGTTGGACGGCGCAACCATGCAAGAAGGGTTTATGAGTCAGAGCGGCATGGTCTCCATTCACCAGGACTTCCAGATGTCGCCTGATATGGTTCAGGAAGTGAAAGTTCTCACCTCCAGTTACGACGCGCAATATGGCTCTTCAACTTCCGGGCAGATCACCATGATAAGCAAAGGCGGTACCTCGGAATATCATGGGGCGGCCTTTGAATACGCCCGCAATGCTGCCTTAAATTCGAAGCAATGGGGAGCTCCGAAGGCTTCTCACGACAACGAGCATAATTTTGGTGCCAATGTCGGCGGTCCGATCAAGATTCCGTGGCTCTACCACGGAACATCGAAGCACCACTCCTTCTTCTATTTCAATTGGGAGTCCTACCATCAGGCGGGCGGCTCGAACAGCCCGACGCTTTCTATCCCGTCGGTCGCGGAACGGGGTGGAGACTTCAGGGATTGGGTGGATAAGTCAGGGAATCCGATTCCGATTTACGTTCCTGGTAATGCCTTCAATACAGTAGGACCACACCTTAGCGCTGGTTGTCAGGCCACGCTCATCGCTGCCGGGGTGGGGCCAGGAAGCCAATTCCCCAATAATGTTATTCCCACGGTTTGCATCAGCCCGGTTGCTGCCGCTTATATGGGGCAACTCCCGCAGCCGACGAACTTGCAGCCTACTAATAACTTCCGTTTGCCAAAGCCGGTTCCAGACACGCTGACCAGCAACTCCAACGTGTACATGACGCGCATCGACCACAACTATGGCGACAAGGACCATTTCTACTTCTTCTGGTGGCGTCAGTTCACCGGATTCAACACCGCCACGGCGCTACCGGTATCGATCGCCACGGAATCACCAACACGTCCACAAAACTCTCCGATCGCTCGATTCAATTACGAACACACCTTCTCGCCGACACTGACAAATCACGCAACTTTCGGATACTTGAATCGCAATGAGGGCTATGGCTCGGAGAACCTAAGCTTTATCGGAAAGCTCCCGCAGATCGCAAACGCGGCGAGCACGAACGCTTTACCGGCATTCAACTTCTCCGATGGATATAA
>WNFE01002668.1_pt1 | contig 13172 bp, 13 predicted proteins | sample 5400451 | NCBI WGS metagenome assembly WNFE01 (sample SAMN13153344, study PRJNA577476) | soil metagenome | isolation source: 200 cm saprolite under Douglas fir tree site 2 hole 2 | place: USA:California | collected 2015-04-18 | reverse complement strand
CCGGTCGTCTTAAGGCACAGTTGAGAGTTCAAGCTCTTAGCTTGCGGCGTCATGAGCAACCTGAAGGTTGAACTCCGAAACGCTGCAATATCATTTTCATCGTCGCTAATCTAGAATGTCACGACGATGAAAGCGATGATTCTCGCGGCGGGATACGGCGCGCGGCTATGGCCGCTGACGGCCGATCGCACTAAGCCGGCGTTGCCCGTTTTGGGTAAGCCGTTGGTGGGCTATGTGGCGGAGTATCTCGCGCAGCAGGGGGTCGAGGATGTAATCGTCAACTTGCATCATCGGCCGGATTCGGTGCGCGCGGCGCTCGGTGACGGCAGCCAGTTCGGGGTTCGCCTGCGGTATATTCATGAGCCGGTTATCCTGGGAACCAGTGGCGCGCTGGATAACGCGCGTGAAATGATCGGGACCGAGACGTTCGTGGTGGTTAATGGAAAGCTGATCACCGACATCGACTTGCGCGCGGCGATCGAGACGCATCGGCGGACAAAGGCGCTGGCTACGCTGGTGCTGCGACGAAATGTGGCCCGCGAGCGTTTTAGCATCGTCGAAACCAGCGACGGGTTCGTGACTCGGTTTGCCGGAATGCCGGCATCTGCTCCTGAATCAGATTCAGTTGAGCCTGATGCGCCGTTGATGTTCACCGGGATTCAAGTGATGGATTCGCGAATCTTTGACTACATCCCGCCTGGCGTGTTTTCGCATTCCACGATCGATGTGTATCCAAAGGCGATTGCGAAAGGTGAACGCATCGCCGCGCAGGTAGCCGAAGGCATGTGGTTCGAGCTTTCAACCCTGCAAAGATATCTGGACATCAGTCTCGCGCTGTTGAATCAGAGAGGGCGGTCTCTGTACACCGGGCGCGACGCGTCGATCGACAAAGAGGCAAACGTGCGCGAGTCAATTCTCTGGGATGACGTAATTGTAGAGACGGGCGCGCGAGTGCGGCGCGCGATCCTGGGGGATGGCGTGCGCGTGCGTGCCGGTGAAGAAGTCGAAGACGCGGCGGTTGTTCGGGCAGAGCTGGTGGACAGCGTAACGCCGCCCACCAAGGCGCCCAAAGGCTACGTAAAAGGCGAGAACTTTGTTGTGCCCTTATCGCAGTGATAAGATTTGCTGACACTGAATTTTAGTCGACAAAACAATTACTACGGGCGCGAGATCGAAGCAATAAGGCTTGACTCGAGCCCCGAATGAACCAGGGCGCCTCGGTCGCTAAGATGAATCCATCTCTTCAGACTGACTCAACCGCCTTCACGAGCAGCGCTCGTGATCGGCTTACGGATTACCTTGCGCGGCAAAAAGGCTCGCGCAAAGCTGAGATTGTTCCGCTGACGCCGGACGCTTCGACGCGAGAGTACTTCCGCATCCCCTGGAAGCGCACATCCGCCGTAGCGGCCGTTTATCCTGCGCCGTTCGATCCGGCCGTCCACCCTTATCTGGACATCACGCGCTTGTTTCTTGAGAGCGGATTGCCGGTCCCCGAGGTTTACGACGTTGATGGCGCCGCCGGAATCATCGTTCAGGAAGATCTCGGCGACCGGCAGTTGTTTCAGGTTTTTGAAGCGGCGTCGGGTGAAGAACGCGAGGGTCTTTTGGAAGCAGCGATCGAAGTAATCGCGCAGATTCAAGCGGCGACACCGAAAGCATTCGAGCGTGACTCGATCGCCAGCCGCCTGGCTTTTGATGAAGCGAAGCTGGCCTGGGAATTGAATTATTTTTTCGAACATTACTTTGGTAGTTTGCGCGGCGAGACCCTGCGCCATGGCGAGGCGGCGGAGTTGAAGGTGGAGCTCAACGACATCGCGGCAGAACTGGCCGCGTGTCCGCGCGTGCTTTGCCATCGCGACTATCACGGCGCGAACTTGATGGTGGACGGCAAGAAACGCATTCGGATCGTCGATCATCAGGATGCCCGCATGGGGCCGGCGAGCTATGATCTGGTCTCATTGTTGACGGACCGCCAGCCAGAGCCGCCCTCGCTGGCCGCTGTGCGCTCCCACCGGCTATATTTTTTGGAAGCGCGACGCCGGCAAGGACTGCCGGGCCTCGATCCGGACGACTTCAGCAAAGAGTTTCGGCTGATGACAATTCAGCGCGGATTGAAAGCCGTCGGGACGTTTTCTTACCAGACCGCCGTTTGCGGGCGCGGCGCGTTCTACGAAAAACACATTCGACCTACTTTTCTGATCGTCTTGCAGGCGGCCGAATGGCTGGAGCGCTTTCCGGTCCTGCGCCGAATGATTACTGAGCGAATCGGGCAGGAGACTTAGCCACAGAGGCACGGAGACACAGAGAACAGAGAGCGGATTAATTTCATTTGTGGTTAGGCTTCTTTCTCTGTGCCTCTGCGTCTCTGTGGCTGTCTTGTTGAATTAGCATGAACCAAACTTACATAAGGGATTTATCCAAACACATCGGCGATGAAGTCACGCTGAAAGGCTGGCTCTATAACATGCGTTCAAGCGGGAAGCTGATGTTTCCGCAACTTCGGGACGGCACGGGCATCGTGCAGTGCGTGGTGGCAAAGAATTCCGTGTTACCGGAACTCTGGGACGTGTTGAAACCTCTGGGCCAGGAATCCGCCCTGACGGTCGCCGGCCGCGTGCGCGAAGACAGTCGCGCGCCCGGTGGATTTGAACTTGATGTGACTGACGCTCAGGTGGTTTCTGCGGCTCATGATTACCCGATCACGCCGAAAGAGCATGGTCCGGAATTCCTTTTGGATCACCGACACCTGTGGATTCGCTCAAAGAAGCAGCACGCGATCCTGAAAGTGCGTCACACGGTCATCAAAGCCGTGCGCGATTTTCTCGACAACGACGGCTTTACGCTTTGTGACACGCCAATCTTTACGCCCGCCGCGTGCGAAGGCACCACGACGCTGTTCGAAGTCGATTATTTCGGCGATGAAAAGGCTTATCTGACGCAATCGGGCCAGCTCTATAACGAAGCGACGGCGGCAGCGTTCGGCAAAGTCTACTGCTTCGGTCCCACGTTTCGCGCTGAGAAATCCAAAACGAGAAGACATCTGACCGAGTTTTGGATGGTCGAGCCAGAGATGTGTTACGCAACGCTCGACGACGTCATGGATCTTTCCGAGAGATTCCTCTCGTACATCGCCGCGCGCGTGCTTGAGACGCGGCAGGAGGAGTTGAAGACTCTGGAGCGCGACCCGTCGAAACTAGAGGCGATCGTGCCGCCGTTTCCGCGGCTGCACTATGACGATGCGGTGAAGATGCTGCACCAGGGCCACGAGAGCGGCGCGATGGAACAAAAGTTCGAGTGGGGTGGCGACTTTGGCGCGCCGGATGAAACTTATTTGTCCGGCCATTTCGATAAGCCGGTGATGGTCCATCACTATCCGGCCGCGGTCAAGGCTTTCTATATGGCGCGCGATCCGGAGCGCGACGAACTTGCCCTGGGAGTCGATGTGCTGGCGCCGGAAGGTTATGGCGAAGTGATCGGCGGCGGCGAGCGGACAACTTCGTTCGAATTCCTGCAGGAACAAATCGTCGCGCATGGCCTGCCGCAGGAAGCGTTCGAATGGTATCTGGACCTGCGGCGTTATGGCAGCGTGCCGCACGCGGGCTTTGGCATGGGCATCGAACGCTGCACCGCCTGGATGTGCGGCACTGAACATATTCGCGAGACGATTCCGTTCCCGCGAATGCTTTATCGTTTGCGTCCCTAGTTCAACCCACTACTCGATGAGGTGGCGTCTTACACTGGAAGCGGTGTTCCGAAGTACCAACTTTAGTTGGGCATTGCTGCCGAAAACATCCCCAACTGAAGTTGGTACTTTAAGCGCCGTTAGATTAAGAGGCGACCCATTGATGAAGAGCCGTATGAACATTCACACAAAACGCGCAACACCGATGCTCGTCCTGCTTCTGATCATGGCCTCAGCGGCCATGGCTCAGACTGTTACGCCGAAAGCGAAGACGACAGTCTCGCAGGAGTCGGTGAAGAAATATATGCAGGGCCTGGCGAGTGATGAAATGCGCGGGCGTGGGAGCGCCACCGCGGACGAGCTGGCGGCGGCGAAGTACATCGCGGCTCAGTTGAAGCTGCTCAGGATTGACCCGGCCGGCGACGATGGTGGTTACCTCCAAACCGTCAAGTTCATGAGGAGACAACGGGGTGCGCCGGGTGCGGAGCCAACCGAAGCCACTACGACCAACGTCGTCGGAATTTTGCGAGGAAGTGATCCTAAGTCATCGAAAGAAACCATTCTGCTTTCGGCGCATCTGGATCATCTGGGCATCGGGCGGGAAGTGAATGGCGACAATATTTACAACGGCGCGGATGACGACGCGTCGGGTTGCACCGCAGTCCTGGAGTTGGCGGAAGCGCTCGCTGCGGGTCCAAGACTGAAGCGGACAGTTGTCTTTGCATTGTTTGGCAGTGAAGAAATCGGCGGCTATGGCGCGAGGTACTTTCAAGAGCATCCGCCGGTTCCAGTTGAGACCTTTGTGGCCAATCTGGAATTTGAAATGATTGGCCGCCCCGATGCGGCAGTCGCGCCGCACACGCTTTGGCTGACCGGATATGAGCGTTCGAACCTGGGCGCGGAATTGGCGGCGCACGGCGCGCGTCTGGTCGCCGACCCGCATCCCGAGCAGAACTTCTTTCGGCGTTCGGACAACTATGTGCTGGCCCTGAAGGGTATCATCGCGCACACAGTTTCAAGTTACGGGTTGCATAGCGATTACCACCGGCCCAGCGACGATTTGGCGCACGTGGATTTCGCGCACATGACTGAGGCGATCGAATCAATGGTTGAGCCCGTGAGGTGGTTAGTGAATAGTGATTTCAAACCGCAATGGAGCAAGAATGGAAAGCCCTGAAGGAAGGGTCAACTCCCTGGAGTGCGGCGACTCGTCGCCGCTTTGGTCTGCGGCGGCTTGACGCCGCATTCTTTGAAGAGAGCCAACTCAGGCGTGGTCGCGACAAGTCGCGACCGACCAAAGCGCTGACAAGTCAGCGCACTCCAAAGGCTTGACCGTTCCACTTAATCAGAACTTCGTTTAGTCTGTTATTCGAATACCCACGCAGCATGAGCAATGACTAACGACGCACAGGAACAACTCCGCACCGAATTCAATGAATGGGCCCGCGCCGGCAAGGGCGAGAGCATGGAAAAGGGCCATCGCCCGGTTGGCGAGCAGGCCATCGAACTCATGCGCGTCCCAACTGATGCGCGCGTGCTGGATGTCGGATGCGGATCGGGCTGGGCGAGCCGTTTGTTGGCGGGTTTTGCTAACAAGGGGAGCGTAACGGGCATAGACATCTCTGATGAGATGATTAATCTTGCGCGTGAATCTTCGCGATCTTTTCCTAACGTCGATTACGAAATAGCCAGCGCCGAGCAACTGCCGTTCAGTGACAATGAGTTTACCCAGGCGTTTTCCATGGAATCGCTCTATTACTACCAGGACATTCCCAGAGCGCTGAACGAGATTCACCGGGTCTTGAAACCTGGCGGGTTGTTCGTTGCGGTCGTCGATCTTTATTGGGAGAACCAAGCGTCGCATCAATGGATCGAGGGCCTGAATGTTCCGGTCGAACTTCTCAGCATTGACGACTATCGTTCACTATTTCTCGACGCGGGTTTCGCGAACATTCGCGATGAGCGGCTAATTGATCCCACGCCGATACCCGAGGATTACACCCCTGGCTCATTTCGGAGCCGGGAAGACTACGAAGAATACAAACGAACTGGATCGTTGATGGTCAGCGGCGAGGCTTAACTGGGAGCGCGGACGCCCCCGTCCGCGATGAGCGCGAAGCGCGAACATAGATATGATTTTGTGACACTCCCGGAAACAAATTTGCGCCTGACGGCGCGCTGCGGGCGAGGGCGCCCGCGCTCCCAGTAACTGAATGAGCGAAAAACCTGAACGCATGGTGACAATCTTCGGCGGCGCAAAGTGCCGCGAGGGCGATCACGAGTACACGCAAGCAATCCAGGTCGGAGCCCTGCTCGCCGAATCGGGATTCACCATTTGCACCGGCGGATACGCCGGCGTGATGGAAGCGGCGAGTCGCGGTGCGCATGAGCGCGGAGGCCGCGTCGTCGGCATTACGATGAATCAATTCAGGGCAGAGCCGAATCGCTTCTTGACTGAGAAGGTCCCTTCGGAACATTTCTACGAACGCTTGCAGCGCCTGATCACCCGCTCGGTCGGCTTCATTGCTTTGCGTGGCGGCATGGGCACCGTGACGGAGGTATCGCTGGTTTGGAACAAACTGCAAACGCACGTGCTCGACCCACGCCCGATAGTGCTGCTCGGTGATTGCTGGCCGCCTTTGATGAAAGAATTGCAGCGCCATCTCGCGGTGAGCGACGATGATCTCGGATTGCTGGATTTCGCTGCCACGCCCGAGGAGGCTGTGGCAATCATCGAGCAGAAATCAAGCGCAGTGGTCGTAAGGGTTGAGGGCTAGTCCGCAGATTACGCAGATTTCACAGATTCAGCATTAAGAGTCGGTCGATGCTTGATGATAGAGTTGCCTCAACCGCGATTTGGTTATTGTCTGCGTAATCTGTGAAATCTGTGGATTAATGGCATGAAACTCTGCCCAAAATGTAACCGCACCTATCGCGATGATACGCTGAGGTTCTGTCTTGAAGACGGCAACGCTCTCGCCGCCGTCGGCAGATCTCCCAGCGATGAGCCTACCCGCCCGAGTGGACCCGGCACACGCGATTCAGACCCGCCGCCGACCGAGATGATGCATGAACGCGGTTCGCCGACACTGAAGGTTGCTGGGCCAACTCAATCGTCATACGACGCTCGCGCAGAGCCCCGAGCTGCCAGTCCGGTGTTAACTGCCGGAGTAATTGCTATCGCGCTCCTCTTGCTGGCGCTGGTGGGCATTGCCGGGTACTTTGTGCTGCGCCAAACGGGCAGTAGCCCGACCGTAAGGGAGGGCTTGGGCTCACCAACCCCAAACCGGCAGAAGGCATCAACCCAAAAGAACGATCCTGTTCCCGTCAACACGCGCAATGCCGATGAAATGAGCACGCCGGAAACCCGTTCGGCCACGCCTTTGAAGATTACCGCGTCGGCGTCATCGGTTCGTTTGGCGGTGCAGAGCAATACTTACTATGCGGCGAACGCGATCGACGGCAAGCGCAGCACGGCGTGGATCGAAGGCGTTGACGGCCCGGGCATAGGCGAGTGGATTCGCTTCGATTTTGATCGCGAGATAGTGATTCATCGGATCTTGATTCAGCCGGGCTATTTCAAGAGCCCGCAAATCTGGGCTGGGAACAATCGGCTCGCGGTCGTGACCGCGCAGTTTTCCGACGGCAGCTCGCGTGAGCTAACGTTCGCCGACAGCATGACGAGTCAGAAAGTAGACGTGGGCGCAATCAGAACCAAGTGGGTTCGGTTCGTTATCAAGTCGGTCTATTACGGCACGGATCCCGACACGGCGCTTTCCGAAGTGGCGTTTGAGTGGGAATCCTGATCGAAGGACTGGCAAATCGATGAGCGAATTGTCGTCACCAAAGCAATCAGGCCATTCAAATCTTCCCGGCCTCGGGCAGCGGGTGAGTATTCTGGGCGTACCGCTGGGTTTCGGGCAAAGCATGGCGGGCGTCGACCTGGGTCCCTCCGCAATCCGCGTCGCCGGGCTTGCTGCTCGAATCTCACAGCTTGGTTACGATGTCCTGGACCTCGAGGATCTGGAAATATCACGACCACGCTCAAATCCCGCAGCGGGCGAGAAGCTAAAATATCTGTCCGAGATTCACGATGCGTGCGAACGGGTGGCGGCAGAAGTTAAGAAAATAGTCGACGCCGGTGTGCTGCCGATTACCATCGGCGGCGATCATTCGATCGCCATCGGTTCGATCTCCGGAGTCACGAAAGCATTTCGCCAGCGCCACGAAACTCTGGGCTTGATTTACTTTGACGCGCATGCCGACATGAACACGCCAGAGACGACACCGTCTGGTAACATTCACGGAATGCCTTTGGCGGCGTTGTTGGGTTACGGGGCGCCTGAACTGGTGAATGTCGGCGGCTTTGCGCCCAAGCTCGATCCGAAAAAGTGTGCGCATGTGGGCGCGCGCGACATCGATCCGGGAGAGCGCGAATTAATTCGCCGGCTCGGAATGCGGTTTTTCACGATGCGCGAGATTGACGAGCGCGGACTCAACGTTTGCATGGATGAAGCGATCGCCATTGCGAAGCAGGGAAGCGCCGGTTATTGCGTGACCTTCGATGTTGACGCACTCGACCCGCGCGACGCGCCCGGTTCGGGCACCCTGGTGCGCGGCGGGCTTAGCTATCGCGAGTCGCATCTGGCGATGGAAAAGATTGCCGAAGCCGGCGGAATGCGTTCGCTCGAGGTGGTCGAGATTAATACTGCTTTGGATGTGAATAATCGCACGGCAGAACTCGGCGTTGAACTGATCCTGTCAGCTTTGGGAAAGACGATCTTGTAACGGACTTGCTCCCTCTCCCTTTGGGAGAGGGAAGGGGTGAGGGCAGAGTATGTGCAGTCAAACCCTCACCCAACCCTCTTCCAACGGGAGAGGGCAAAGAGAAGGCATGGCAAAGAAACTTCGCATCGGCGTAATATTCGGCGGCCGCTCGGGCGAGCACGAAGTGTCGATTCGATCGGCGCGTTCGGTGATTGAAGCGATGGACACTTCGAAGTATGAAGTCGTGCCCATCGCGATCACGAAGACCGGTAACTGGCTCGCGCCCGCTCTTTCCGCGAAGCTATTGCCGAAAGGGACGCAGCAAAGACTTTCGGCGCGCGAGCTCGGCTCAAGTAAAGCAGACGTATCGATCATCGGCGATCCGTCGCGCAGAGGTCTGGCGCGGCTCGAGAGCGGCGCCAGGGCCGAGCCCGTCGATGTCATCTTCCCGGTGCTGCACGGCACGTTTGGCGAAGACGGAACGATCCAGGGTTTGTTCGAGATGGCGGCGCTTCCGTTTGTCGGTTGCGGCACGCTGGCGTCCGCGTGTGGCATGGACAAAGTCACCATGAAGGCGCTGTTTCGGGAGGCCGGACTTCCGATCTGCAAGCACACCTGGCTCCTGAGATCAGAATTCGAAGACGAGCCGGAAAAGGTCCTGCGTCGCCTGGTGAAAGAGATCGGCTTCCCTGCATTCGTAAAGCCGGCCAATCTGGGATCATCTGTGGGGGTTTCGAAAGCGTCTGATAAGAAGTCGCTGACGCGGGCGATCAAGTTGGCCGCGCGTTATGATCGCAAGATCATGGTCGAAGAGACCGTCGAAGGTCGCGAGATCGAATGCGCGGTAATCGGCAACGACGATCCCAAAGCCAGCTTGCCCGGCGAATACGTGGTCCACGAGGAGTCCGCGCGTTTTCTCGACTACACGGAAAAGTATTCCAGCACCGGACGCGTTGAGTTCGTGGTGCCGGCCCGCGTTTCCAAACCTGTTACGAAGCGAATTCAGAAGATGGCCGTCGAGGCGTATCAGGCGATTGACGCCTCCGGACTTTCCCGAGTTGATTTCTTTCTCAAGCCGGAGGGACAGTTGCTGATTAACGAAATCAATACGCTGCCCGGACTGACCGACGTGTCGGGCTTTCCCAAGATGTGGGAAGCCTCCGGGGTCCCATTCCCACAAATTATCGATCAACTGATCGAGTTGGCAATCGAGCGACACCGCGAACGCGCGCGGAACGAGACGAGTATCTAGCCCTTCGGTGCGCGATAACCTTTCCGCGTGCGCACGGTGGTTTCCGGCCGCGCCAGCTTCAAGTCGATTGCGCGCCATTTGCCATCGCGCTCGCGGTTGCTGGGAACGTATGAGAGCGTGTATTGGTGGCTCAACTCTTCGAGGATTTCGTCGAACGCGTCGCGCAATTTCAGACCGCCCGGGGTTGAGATGTACTGGCCGCCTGACTTTGCCGCCAGGTTTTTCAGGATTGACGCTCCGACAATGTCGCGGGTCGGGCCTTCTTCCGACATATTCACGGCATAGATGGTCACGCCGCCCGCGAGCGCGTGATTGAGCGCCTTATCGGAACTGGCGCGGCTGGCATTCTCGCCGCCGTCAGACAACACCACAAGGGCGCGGCGCTTCTCGGGGCGGGCGGCCAAATCATCTGCCGCGCGGAGCACGGCATCGTTTAGCGCCGTCGTGGTTTTCGCGCGCAGGCCGAACGCCTTTGGCGGCAGGTCGCGGCCCGGCGAAAAATCCTGCAACTGCTCGACTTTGTAATCGAAGTTGTAAACTGCCGCGACGTCTGACTCACGCAAGCCGTTGAGAAACTGGATCGCCGCTGAGCGTGCCAACGTCAGGCGCGTATCCATACTCCCCGACGTATCAATCACGATCGCGACGGCGAACGGCGTCTCGGCGGCACTGAGGCTCGCGAGTTTCTGTTCCTTGCCATCTTCGAGAATTTGAAAATCCGCGCGACGCAAACCCGATACGAACTTGCCGTCTTTGCCAAGCACGGTGGCATTCAGCACGACCAGGTCCGTGTTCACGCGAACCACGTCGTCGTCCTGTTGCTGGGCTAAAGACAAAGGGGGCGGGTTGTGTTTAGGGGGTAAACTGGTCCGCCCGGGCGACAGGAGCGCCGCCTCCAAACCGGTGGCGGCGAATAAGAGGAGAGCGAAGAAAACCGCTGGTGGCGTTATGGATTTCAGCGCTGCGGCCTTCAGCGGGACGGCAATCATGATCGTTTAGCGATTCAAATCGCGCACGTGCTGGATTAGTCCGATCAGTTTGTTGGCCTGGTCGATGACGGCGGTTGAGATCACGTGACGGGGAGTTTTCTCGACTTCTTTTCTTAGTTCCTCGGCCATATCGGCGACGCTTTTCATGGCGGTCTCGATCACCGGAGAGGCCTCGATTTCGACTTCCGTCTCTGTGCCGCCGGCTTCATTTCTGATCCGGCGCGTCAGCTTTTCGATTCGCTCAAGCTTCTTCTGGTCTTCGCTGCTGAAGGATTTCTTCGCGCGGTACGATTCGAGTAATTGAGATGCAATCTCCGCGGTATCGCGGGCGCGCGCCAGGTTTTCGTCGTAAAGCTTCTTGTCCCGGCTGAGGGCCAGCTTGGCCCTCATCTCACTCTCGTGCGATCCAATGTCCGATCCGAGATCGTCCTTGTCGGCTTTCCCCAGTTTATCGTCCGGCGGCGGCGGGGCCGGACGAGTTTGGCTATAGAGCGGCGCGGATCCGGCCAGCAGCAGAACCGCCGCGAATGCAATGGTGCAAGCGAGGCCAGGCAGATGGGTCAAGTAGTGTCGCTGGCACATCAGAGTGTCTTCATAGTGATCCTATCCGAAAGTTCGCAAATGACTCAAGTCAGAAAGCGCGGTGCTGTGACGATTAAGACGCCGGCGATGGTTGGCTGGTCGGCAAAAAACTTCCGTCATCAATTTGGAGAACGAAGCTAGGGCACGCGTCCCGGATTATTCGGCGTGTTGATAAACTGTTCGCCGCGCGGCACGGGCCGGTTCACGATAACCGTCTTGGAGGCTGGCGCTTCCATCGGAGGCCGTGGCGTGCCCGGCAATGCTTTGAAGGGAACTTCGGCGCGATTGTCGCCGCCAACTATCCGCACCAGCCGCGCGCTGCTGTAATCTGAAACCAGCAGGTCGACCGTGTAACGAGCCTTCGCGTCCGGCTCTAGCTCAGTCTGCTCCGGCGTGATGATCCGGGTTTCAAGCTGCCCGCCCTTTCGCTGTCTCAGTTCCAACTCAACGGACAGATTGCGCAGCGCTTCGCCGGAGATGTTATGGAGCGTGCCGCCCAGCATGGTCTTCTTTCCGTCCATCGTCGGTTCATCGACGAAGACTTCGACCCGCGGCGCGCGCGCTTTGGTTCTGGTGGCCTCGGCCGCGGCGGCGAGTTGTCGCTCATGACGCTTGCGCAGAAACATGTAGCCGCCGAATAGCGCGCCCGTCAAAATCAAGGCGCACAGGATTCCCACCAGCAGCCGGCGGCCGTGACGTCGCTCTTCTTCCTCCAATTCCAAGGGAAGCGAGTCGTCAAACAATTGACTCAACGTTTGCATCTTATCTTGCGGAAGGTTCCAGCGAAATCCCTTTAATAATTAACACAGCGCGACAGGTCCTTACGGTCGATCTCCGGGATTTGCGCCCGTGATGCTTTCGATTAGCGCGCCCAAAAATTCCTGCTCCGCGACGTTGGTACTTTGCAAAGTCAGCCACTCAGCGCCGTTGGCGCCGTCGGTGCGGCCTTCAATCTTGGCGGTGACGGATACGTTTGAGCTGACACCGTCGATCGCCTGAACTTCGACCAAAATCGTGTAGCGGCCCCGCGTCCAACCGCGCAAGCCGGAGGTATCGACGTCGGCATAGCGGTGCAACTCCGATTGCGTTACCACCGCTCCCTTGATGAAAGTGTAAGGCTGGCTGACGATGATTCCTTCGGCGGGCTTCGACGCCGCGTCATCAACAATCAGCTTGCGATCGCGCATCACTTCCGAGACCGCGCGAATGATCGCATCGCGGCGCGCGGTCAGGCGATACGGATTTGGAATGACCGGCTTGGCGGGGGTCTTGCCTCCGCCGAAATTAATTCCCGATCCAGTCGTGCCGGTGTCCTGCTTGGCGCCGTTGTTAGCCGGAGCCTTATTGCTGCTCCCGTCGCTAATCCGTTTGCTCTGTGTGTCGATCCCTTTGCCCTGTCCAAACGCAGAAGCTGCGCCAATTGAAACGAGCAGCGTCGCTAAAAAGACTGTTAGGTATTTCATTAGAGAATTCCTCAAAGCGAATCGTGAAACGGGGGACGACAGGTTGAGAATAGAGCACCTGATAATCAAATACAAGCACGCGGTGGGTAGTGTCCTAATTTGAAATTTTGTCCTCAGGCGCGGGAGCGTCTGACTGATCGTTAGGATCATCCATTTGCGGCTTTCCTGTTAGCCAGTCCTGAAAGGTAATCGGCTCGCCCGTCGCGTCAGGATGTCGCGGCCTTTCCTCACGTTAGCTAGACGCAAGTAAGGCGAGCCGAAAGTTGTTAGCGGGATTGTAAAACAAAAGCGGCGAGCCTGAGAAACCCGGCGCTCTTATTGATTTCGCGTTTGCGTCAGCCCAGTCGCGAACGACGGCGATGCCTCTTCCGACCGACGATACGGCGCATCTTACCCATCTTGCGCATCTTACTCATCTTGCGCATTTTACGCATCTT
>WNFE01016244.1_pt1 | contig 13175 bp, 15 predicted proteins | sample 5400451 | NCBI WGS metagenome assembly WNFE01 (sample SAMN13153344, study PRJNA577476) | soil metagenome | isolation source: 200 cm saprolite under Douglas fir tree site 2 hole 2 | place: USA:California | collected 2015-04-18 | reverse complement strand
TGAGCGGACTAGAAAAGCAGAGTTTGTAGAAAACACAAACGCGCCCTCATTTTTTTAACTTCAATTTATCCAGGGCGCTCCAGTCGGACTTTCGTTTCGTTTCCGCCGCCGCGGCTGTGGCCGCCGCCGCTTTGCAGACGCGTCCGCCTTCGCGGTCACAGCGCGGGTGCGCCGGCAAGTTCAGCAAAATGTCTTCCCGCATGAATGGCCCCAAATCAACGGTCTCCGGGCCATGAAGTTCGGTGTGGAGCGCGAACGCGGGAACCTTGATGTCGTAAACGAATTTCTCCAGGCAGGCCACGCACGTCAGCTCGATCGGTTGTTTGAGCGAACCATTTGCCCAAAGCGAGCCTTCCGAAACTCCGATGTCGATCCTGTATTGCATCGGTCCCACGCAGCGAAAGCCCTCCGTCTCCAGCTCCGGAATGAGGCAATCTTCTTCGCCTTCAAGGTGCAATCCCTCGGGCGGAATTTGTTTGAGATGAACCTTCACTTGCGAATTCTTTCGCAGTTTATCCTTTAAATTTTTTCCCGAGTGCGCTGGCGACCAGACTTGGAACAAATTTCGAGACATCGCCGCCGAGTCGCGCGATTTCCTTTACTAATCGAGAACTCAAATAAGTGTACTCCTCTTTCGGCATTAAAAAGATCGTTTCCACGTTGCCTTCAAGTTTTCGATTCATCAGCGCCATTTGAAATTCGAATTCGAAGTGCGCAAATTCGACCAGCAGCCCATCGAACTGCGCGATCCGGACGTTGTCGATCTTGCCGACGGTTTGTTGCAACAAATCGAGCCGTTCCTTGAGCGGAAAGAGCGGCTGCTTCTCATCGTTGTGGGCAACCGCCACGATAACTTCATCAAAAAGTTTTCGGGCGCGCTCGACCACGTCGAGATGGCCGTTGGTGACCGGATCGAAGCTGCCCGGATAAATCGCGCGTTTCATTTCAGCCGAAATTCAATCATCAAACCGCAAAATCAAATCCGGTCGTCGCGGCGACACGGATTTGCCGTGGCGAACATCTGATGCATTCATTTGCCGAACGCTGCGCCAAGCGGGAGATTGGTGTCCCGGCTCCATGATGAATCCGTCCACTTACAAGAACATTGCGGTGGCGAGCACGTTTTCTCCGCGTTTCGAACAAGTGCTCTCGGAAGCGGGACGGATTCGCGAACGATTCGGATCAAGCTTGAATTTGATTTACATCGGGGAGCGCACCGATGAGACGACAAAACGGTTCCAAGAGATACTTGGGCGCTTGCAGTTGCCGAGCGATTTGCCGGTTCATTATGGCCAGGGAGATCCGGCCGATGGAATCTTGCGCGCGATCGCGGATAACGATGTCGATCTTATCGTCGCCGGTGCGTTGGAAAAAGAGGCGGCGCTGCATCCATTTCTCGGCAATGTCGCTCGTCGACTATTGCGGGAAGCGAGTTGTTCCGTTCTACTTTTCACGAATCCGGAGCTCAAACCAAAGCCGCTGCGCCAGATCGTTTTTGTCGCCAATTATTCCGATCATGCCCAGCGAGCCTTCAAGCAGACGCTGATGCTCGCGGCGGCCGAATCGTGTGAGCGGCTCTATGCGGTTCGAGTTTACACGACGTTCGATGAAGTTCGGGCCGCCATGTTTGTCGACAATGGCGACGGCACCCCGCGGCCGCGCACGTTTGAAGAAGAAGAGGCTGATCTGGAAAAGTTCGTGTTGGCCGCAGGCGAAACCGAAGTCCCGATCGAAGCGCGCTGCATTCGTGGCAACACCGGATTCGCCGCGTCCGACTTCGTGAAATCGGTGGAAGCCGATTTGCTGGTCGTGCCCGTGCATAAAAGCGAAACGTCGGCTGAACGTTTGCCGAACCATCTGGCGTGGATCGCCGACGTGATCCCGTGCAATCTTTGGCTCGTTCGCTGAGCCGTTGTCGATCTAATCGCGCAAATGAATTCGGCACCCGAGTTTCACGCTTACGGTTGCGCGCATCTCACCGTGATTTTTTTAACCGTGGGTTTGCCGTTTTTGCTCGCGCTCATTGTTCATCGAACGAAATCGCGTTTCCTCGAACGGACGATCTGTTTTGCTATCTCCGCGTTACTTCTAATCAATTACGTCGCCTACCTGATCGTCGCTCGAAACTTCGGCGTCACCCGCTGGTACAAGGCGTTGCCGATGCAATTATGCGACTGGGCGATGATCGTGATTATCGTCGCTCTTTGGACCGGCAATCGGCGCTGGCTCGAAGTGGCTTACTTCTGGGGAATCGGTGGAACGCTGCAGGCGATCCTTACGCCAAATCTGCGATTTGGATTTCCGGATGTGCGCTTCATCAGTTTCTTTGTCGCCCATTCCGGAATCATCATCGGCATCGTTTTCCTGATGTTAATCTACGGATTTCGTCCGCGCGCGATCGGCGTTTTGCGCACGTTTGCCTGGACGGAAATCTATTTCGTCGTTGCGTTCGGCGTGGATCTGCTTACCGGCGAGAATTACGGTTTTCTTCTTCACAGACCGGAAGCAGGTTCGCTTCTGAATTTTCTGTCCGATTTCCGGCCGCTCTACCTTGTCCAATTTCACGGCCTGGCCTTTCTTTTCTTCTGCGTGCTCTACGCGCCATTTGCGATTGTCGATCTTGCGCGCAAACTGCAAAATTCTCGAACGGCATGAAATCTTTTCGCGTTGGCAAAGTTACGATTGGTGGAAAGCGGCCCGTGTTTATTCTCGGACCGTGCGTGATTGAGTCGGAGAAGTTTGTTTGGCAGATGGCAAGAAGTATCGCCAAAATCTGCGCGGCGGAAGATGTCGATCTTATCTTCAAGGCGTCCTACGACAAAGCGAACCGGACTTCGGTGCGTTCTTTTCGCGGGATGGGAGCGCGCGAAGGTTGCGAAATTCTAGCCGCCATTGGTGAGGAATTAAAGATTCCCGTCACAACCGATGTGCATTCTCCGGACGAAGCCAAGCTCGCCGGAGACATGATCGATTTGTTGCAGATCCCCGCATTTCTTTGCCGCCAGACCGATCTTTTGAAAGCGGCGGGGCAAACCGGACGCGCGGTCAACGTGAAGAAGGGACAATTTCTCGCGCCGTGGGATGTGAAAAATATTGCCCAGAAATTAATGGCGTTCGGTTGTTATCAAGTCATCTTCGACGCCACGCATTCCGTGCAACGGCCTGGCGGAGCAGGGGACAAAACTTCCGGCGACAGCGCGCTGGCGCCAGTGCTGGCGCGCGCCGCGATGGCGGCAGGTTGCGACGGGATTTTCATGGAGGTGCACGAAAATCCGCCGCGCGCGTTGTCGGATGCGGCCAACCAAATTCCGCTAAAGGATTTGCCGAAGCATCTGCGCATGTTAAAGGCTATTCATGCTGCCGTTTGGTAACGGTCGCTCCGGAAATTGGGGCCTCGTTGTTGGATTGTTGTCGATCTTGTTCTTGTCGATCGTGCTCGCAATCGAGCCTGCGATTGCAGCTAAACCGAAGGGCAAAAAGGAAAAACTTCTGACCCCGACGCCGACTGCTTCCGCGGGCGAGCAAAGTTTAACGAATATCCCGCTGCCAGTCGGACACGAAGCGAAAGGTCTGGTTCTTCCCGACTTTGATTTGGAGGGCCACTTGCGGGGGAGATTTGAAGCGGTGTCCGCGAAGCGGCTCGATGAATACCACATCGGCTTTCATTCATTAAAGATCATAACCTATACCCCAGAGAATCAGACTGACCTGACGATCGAGTTGAGCGAATCGGTCCTGAATTTGAACACGCGTATCCTGAGCTCGAACGAGCGGACCGTGATCAAGCGCGCCGATTTCAATATCGCGGGCGATTCGGTCGAATTCGATACCAACACGCATACCGGCAAACTGGTTGGCAACGTGAAGATGGTAATCACGAGCCAATCCAAATTATTGGGCAACCAAAACGAGTGAGCAGGTTGGTCGCAGCTCTTATGATTGCTCTGTGCGTTTCGGCCACACGATCGTCCGCTCAGCCCAGTGCTGTTCCGTCAACGCCGCCTGTTGGTGCGAAAAAATCTGAGAAGAAAGAAAAAGCATCGCCGAGTCCAGCCAATCCGTTATTCAGCGGAACGAAAGGAACACAAAGCAACGAGCCGGTGACGACGGAAATTTATGCCGACGATGCATTCTTTGATTCAAATAAAAATATCGGCATCTTCAGCGGGCACGTGAAGGTGGCCGATCCGCGCTTTACTTTGCAGTCCGAGAAATTGACCGTTTACATTACGAAAGGGCAAAATCAGGGATTGGAAAAAGCCGTCGCGGAAGGAAATGTCGCGGTTGTGCGCGACCGACCCGATCCGAATGGGGGCGCGCCGACGCGCGCGGTCGGCCGGTCTGATCAGGCAACTTATATTGCCACGACGGGCGATGTTGAGCTGCGCGGAACGCCGCGAGTCCAAGAAGGCGTAAACACGCACATCGCCACAAGTCCGGACACTGTTATGATCGTGAATCAAAATGGACAATTAACGACGCACGGTCCGAGCCGCACTGAGATTCGTCAGGAACCAAAAACCGACGACGGTGAAAAGAAAAACGAAACGAAACCTTCGCCCTCACCGAAAACATCCGGCACATGATCGGCCAAACTGCATCCCGTCCGGCATCGCCGCCGCCGCCTGAAGCGAAGATCGACAATGTCCTTGCCACCGATCAGCTCGTAAAAATTTATGGCGGCCGCTCGGTCGTCGACGGAGTCAATATCAACGCACGCGCCGGCGAAATCGTCGGGTTGCTCGGACCGAACGGAGCTGGCAAGACAACGACGTTTTACATGATCGTTGGACTCGTTAGGCCAAACAGCGGCCGCGTCATGTTTTCCGGCACCGACGTGACCAATTACCCGATGTACAAGCGGGCACGACTCGGGATGGGTTATTTGCCGCAGGAAGAATCCATTTTTCGCAAGATGACAGTCGAGCAAAACATCATGGCGATTTTGGAAACGCTGCCGCTGAGCAAAGCGGAACGGAAGACCCGCTGCGAACAGTTACTTCATCAATTCGGCATCGAACGGATCGCGAAAAATCAGGCGCTGACGTTGAGCGGCGGCGAGAAACGCCGATTAACGATCGCGCGCTCGCTCGTCACCAAACCGAAATTGCTCATGCTCGACGAACCATTCAGCGGCGTCGATCCAATCGCGGTTTACGACGTGCAGCAGATCATTGTCAATCTGCGCAAGCTCGGCCTCGCCATTTTGATCACCGACCACAACGTGCGCGAAACATTGTCGATCGTGGACCGCGCCTATTTGATTTACGAAGGCCGGGTCGAAAGCGAAGGCACCAAAGATTTTCTTATCAACGATCCGATCAGCCGGCAGCTCTATCTCGGCGAACGGTTCAAGATGTGAGGGAGGCGCAGGACCGTCGTATCCTGAGCAAACCGAAGGATCTCACGCAAATTCGAGCATCACCCAATTTTTTGAGTGTGACCGTCGCTGCGACTGAGAGATTCTTCACTCCGGTCGGGATGACACCGATTTTTCCCAGCGCCAGACCGGAGCATTGGTTTCAGGGTCGACCGTTTCGCCGCATTTTTTAAAGCCGGATTTTTCCAGCACGCGAGTTGACGCATTGTTTTGCGCAAGCGTATGGGCGCGAACCGTTCTAACCCGAGCGTCGCGCGATGCAAAGTCGACCAAGGCCTGGGCAGCTTCGCTGGCGTAACCGCGGCCTTGATAACTCGGCGCAATGCCGTAGCCGATTTCGACAACGCCATCGGAATCCGGCGGCGCAGTAAAACCGCACATTCCCATCACGATCCTGTCGATCTTGTGCACGATCGCGAAACCGATTTTCCAGGGATCGGGTTCCGTCGCGGACTGAAGTTGCGCGAAGAAATCCGGAGAAGCGGAAAGAAGGAATTCGCGCACGCCTTCGGCAACGCGCATGCCGGAGAGCTTTTCGTAGGCGGCCTCATTCTTCATCAAGGCGAGGAGATGCGCGGGAACATGAGGAATCAAACTTAGATTCTTGGTCTCGATCACACTTTCGAGATTCTGGCAGGCGAGGCGCCTGCCCTACAATTGGAAATGAGGCCGCAGTTGTGAATTGGAAATCGCGCTGCATTCGCATTAGAAGTTAGACCGTTCAATGAGCGAACCAGCGGCAGCGACAGTTCCATCGACGCGCAATCAGCGGGAACAAACTGTGCCGGTAGTGACGGTGGAAAGCTTTTACAACTCGCACGCCGAAAAACTGCATATGAAATTAGAAGAGCCGCGCGTCGGTTTTCACCGGAAGATTCGCGAGCCGACCATCAACCGGCCAGGTCTCGCGCTTGCCGGTTTCTACACTTACTTCGCTGAGAAACGGGTGCAGGTTTTTGGCGCTGCCGAAAACTCATATTTGAAAAGTTTGGCGCCGAAAGTCCGGCTGAAACGTTTCCGCGACCTCTGCGCACAAAAAATTCCGTGTATCGTCGTCTCCCGCGGGTTCCACCTCGATCCTCCGCTCCTGGCAGCGGCGGCGGAAGAAAAGATCGCGATTTTTCGGACGCCGATGATCACAATGAAGTTCATCAACGCGGCGACGATCGCGCTTGAAGTCGATTTTTCACCGACGGTGACCGAATTCGGCAGCATGGTCGATATTCTCGGCATCGGGGTGCTCATTCGCGGAGCGAGCGGGATTGGCAAAAGCGAGACCGCGCTGGGATTAATTGAGCGCGGATACAGTTTAGTCGCCGATGACGTGACGCGGATCACTTCATTGGAAGGACGCGAATTAATGGCGACCGCGCCCGACCTTACGCGCAATCACATGGAGGTGCGCGGCATCGGCATCATCAATGTCGCTTCGGTTTTCGGCATCGGCAGTATTCGCACTGAAAAGCGGCTCGATCTGGTCGTGACGCTGGAGGAATGGGAGAGCGTGACGGAAATCGATCGCGTCGGGATGGAGCGCGAATCCTATGAAATTCTCGGCTTAAAAGTGCCGCATGTGACCATCCCGGTGCGACCAGGGCGTGACATCGCGCGCTTGATCGAAGTTGCCGCGATGGACCAAAAGCTGAAAAGCCTCGGCCAAAACAGCGCCGTCGATTTTAACGCGAAGTTGCTCAATTTAATGGAGCCAAAATCGACATAATGGGTTTGCTCAGCCGTCGAACGAGCGATGCCTCGCCAAGTCAAAAAATTGAAAAGGACGTGCCGATTATAAATCGGCTCGGCTTGCACGCCCGTCCGGCCGCAATGTTCGTTCGCATTCCAGACGCCGCCAAGGCGATGGCCGAATTGGAGGAATTAATCAGTGCGCGCTTCCACGAAGATTGATTTCTCTATAGAATCGCACGCGGATGAGCGGCGATAACAAGGAAATCCGGTTTCGCGGAGCGGGCGTCTCGCCCGGGCTTGCGCGCGGCGTCATTCATGTCGTCCGCGACGATCTCGACGACGTTGCCCGTTATCACATTGAACCGTCGCAGATTGGAAACGAGATCGCCCGGTTCGAGACCGCGCTTGTGCAAACGCGTGTGCAGATTCTCGAGATGCAGCAAAGAATCGCGGAAGCGATCGGCGCCAAAGACGCTGCTATTTTCGACGCCCACCTGCTCGTCGTCGAAGACCGCACGTTGATCGACGAAGTTTTGCGCCGGCTCGAGACAGAGCGTTGCAACGTCGAATGGGTTTTTCAGGAAGTGGCCAGCAACTACGCCGAGACCTTGAGTAAAATCGACGATCCCTATCTGCGCGAACGCGCTCTCGATATCCAGGATGTGACTCGGCGCATTGTGCGAAATCTGCAGGGCAAGGCGCCGAAACCGATTTTATCCGCGGCCGAGCCGCACATTTTGGTCGCGCACAATCTTACGCCATCCGACACCGCGACGATGAATCGCCAGCTCGTGCTCGGCATTGCCACCGATTTGGGCAGTCGCACTTCGCACACTGCGATCATCGCGCGTTCGCTCAACATTCCGGCGGTCGTCGGTTTGCACGACGCGACCGAGAAACTTGAGTCCGGCCAGCACGTGTTGCTCGATGGTTACACCGGCGTGCTGATTGTCGATCCAACGCCGGAAACACTTTCTTACTACGGCGAGATCGAGATCAGAAAAGGTCAGGTTACCAAGGAACTAAAGCAGCTTCGCGAGACGACATCGACCACCAGCGACGGCCGCCACATTGTTCTTTCCGCAAACATCGAGCTGCCAAGCGACGTCGAGGCCGTCGCCGAAAACGGCGCCGAGGGCATTGGGCTTTATCGGACCGAGTTCCTTTTCGTGAATCGCGACACGCTGCCGAGCGAAGAAGAACAATACGAGACCTATCGAAAAGTGGCCGAACAGGTGAAGCCGAACCCGCTCATCATTCGCACGTTCGATCTCGGTGGCGACAAACTGGCGGTCGGCACGATCGATGTCGGCGATGAGTTGAATCCGTTCCTCGGTTGGCGCGCCATTCGTTTTTGCCTGGAGAACATCGACATCTTCAAAACGCAACTGCGCGCCATCTTACGCGCGAGCGCAGTCGGGAACGTCAAGATCATGTTCCCGATGATTTCCGGTTTGGAGGAATTGCGTCACGCCAAAGCTGTCCTGGACGAATGCAGACGCGAAGTTGGCGAGAAGAAAAGTGGCAAGATGGAAGTGGGCGCGATGATCGAGATTCCGAGCGCGGCGATTTCTGCCGATACCCTCGCGCATGAAGTTGATTTCTTCAGCATCGGCACGAACGACTTGATCCAATACACGATCGCGGTCGATCGCGTGAACGAGCGCATCGCGCATCTCTACGAGCCGACGCACCCGGCCGTTTTGCGACTGTTAAAAATGATCGCCGATGCCGCGCATGCGAACAAAATTTGGGTCGGAGTGTGCGGCGAGATGGCGCGCGACGTTGCGCTGATCCCAATTTTGCTCGGCCTTGGCATTGACGAATTGAGTGTCGGGGCCAGGTCTGTTCCTCGAGTGAAAATGGCGGTGCGAAGTTTGGCCGTGCCGGAGTGTCAGCAGCTGGTTGATGAAGTACTCCGACTGCAAACTTCCTCGGAGATTCTCGGTCGTTGTTTGGAACTGGCCACCAAACGCTACGGCGACCTGCTCGGCTGAGACGCTAGCGCGCGGTGGCGGCGCAATGCCGGTGCTTTTTGGCAGATATCGATCTTTGATTAGATTGCAATTCCTGCTCCATGAAATTTTTGGCCCGGTTCCGATCGCGTGGGAAAAAGCGCAGTAAACTTTTTCGTTACGGTTGGAAGATCACGCTCTTCGTCCTCATCGCCGGAGTCGGTCTGGCGCTGCTTCTTTTTTACGGCGCGTGGGCTGCGAGCTTCGACATGAAAAAAGTTGGCGCCATGCCGGAGCGCAACACCGTCTTCGATTTCGATGGAAAAATCTACAGTCGTCTCGCGGGCGCGAACCGGTTGCGCGTTTCGCTCGACGAAGTCTCGCCGCTTTTCATCGACGCGTTGTTGGCGCGTGAAGACACGCGTTTCTATCAACATCCGGGCGTTGATTGGCGCGGCATTTTTCGCGCGCTGGTCCGTGATATTTTGAGCGGCTCGGCCAAGGAAGGCGCCAGCAGCATTACCCAACAACTCGCGCGCAACAGTCTTCCGCTCGGCGGCCGCAACGTCAGTCGCAAGTTCCTCGAGGCGATGGTTGCATTCCGAATCGAGCACGAGTTCACGAAAAAGCAGATCCTCGAACTGTATGTGAATCGGATTTATTTCGGCGCGGGTTGTTACGGCGTCGAAACAGCTTCACAGGCTTATTTCGGCAAGAACGCCGCAAAACTGAATCTCCCCGAAGCGGCGCTTCTTGCCGGATTAATTCGAAGCCCGAATCGTTTTTCGCCGCTGAAAAATCCCGAAGGCGCGGCGAACGAGCGCAACGCGGTGTTGGACCGGATGGTCGAGGTGAGAAAAATTCCGGCGGCGGAAGCAGCCCAAGCCAAGCTAGCGAAAGTTAACGCGCACCCCCGGCGATTGCTCCAGATCCAGGAAAATTACGCGATGGATGCAGTGCAGCGCGATTTGAATCTGATCCTCACGCAGGACCAGATCGACAACGGCGGCTTGTTCATTTACACCACGCTTGATCCGATTGTGCAGGACACGGCGCAGCAGGCGCTCGAGAACCAGCTCACCAAGATCGAGCATCAGGGAAATTTTACTCATCCGCTTAAAGCGAATTATCGTCCACCGGAGAACGGCGAAGACTCGGCAATGCCATATTTGGAAGGCGCGGTCGTCGCGATCGACAATAACAGCGGCGGCATCCGCGCGCTCGTCGGTGGGCGCGATTATTCGCAAAGCAAGTTCAATCGGGCGCTGCCTCCGGCGAATCGACAGGTCGGCTCAGCCTTCAAGCCGTTTGTTTACACCGTCGCATTTTCGGAGGGATTGCTGCCGGGCGCGTCCGTTAGTGACGGTCAGATTCAACCGGGCGAAATCGACGGCGGCGGACCCTGGTCACCGGCGAATTCCGATGGCACCTACGGCGGAATTCAACCCTGCTCCTATGGTCTGATTCACTCGCGAAACACCATGAGCGTGCGCGTCGGGCAATTCGCGGGGCTCGACGCCGTCCAAAAAGTCGCGACCACCCTCAATCTCAGTGACAACGTTCCGCGCGGTCCGGCAATTTACATCGGTTCGTTTGAAACGAATCTGAAAGATCTGACCGCTGCTTACACCGTTTTTCCAAACGCCGGTGTGCGCAAGCAAGCCTATCTCATCGAGCGGATCGATGATGCCGAGCATCAGCCGATTTATCGCGCATCGCACATCGCTGCGCCTGCGCTTGATCCAAGCGCGGCGTGGATGACGTCGCAATTAATGGAAGAAGTGCTCACGCGCGGAACGGCCGCAGCGGCGCGTTCGTTAGGCTTCAAATTGCCGGCCGCCGGAAAAACTGGGACAACCAACGATTACAAAGACGCCTGGTTTGTCGGTTACACTTCGACGATGACCTGCGGTGTTTGGGTTGGATTCGATCAACCGGTCACAATTATTCCGCACGGTTACGGCGCGGCGCTCGCGTTGCCGGTTTGGGTGCAAGTGATGAACAAAGGCGCGACGATTTATCCGCCACAAGATTTGCAGCCGACTATGCCGATGCAGCACGCGCTGGTTTGCTCGCTCTCCAATCACCTCGCGACCACGGGGTGCGAAGCGGCCGGGACTGCTTACGAAATCGATCTTCCGGCTGACAAAGTTCCGGCTGCCGCCTGCGAAGTTCACGGCGGCGAACAAATGCAATTCGCGCAAAAGCTGAACGACTTTGGAAAAAAAGCTGGGGAGCTCCCGAACAAGCTCTTTCAATCATTCAAAAAATTCTTCGGCGGTAGACCGTAGAAGGGACTATTGGAAGTGACGCTTTGAGAAGGCGCGCTTGCCCGTCGTAGCCGATTGTCTGAAAAGTCCGCCTACCGCACAAGACTTCGGCGGACGCTTCCGCTTAGCTTTACGCTGCGCTAAGCGAAGGCGGGAGCGGGTGAGGGGAATCGAACCCCCGTGTGCAGCTTGGGAAGCTGCCATTCTACCATTGAATTACACCCGCGGAAGAATTGCAGATTGTAGGTTTCCGATTTTCGATTGCAACCGAAACAACAATCACTGCCACGAAATCACGTCGTCGGATTGGACCCCGGCCGACGTTTTGTAAATGTTGTTGCCGTTATTTCCTAGTTTTTTGTCTTTCCCAAGTGACCACGCGATGACTCCTTGCGAGACGGGATCTGCGCCCGCGCCACCGACGCTGAGTGCGCCGTAAGGGTTCGACACGCTGTTGTTATAGCTCGTATCAATCTCCACGTTATAAGGCATCCCCCAAGGATCGACGAAAGTCCCGATTGGAATGGAGATCCCGTTTACGGTGACAGTCTGAGTCGCGATGCCGGCCCTAGGCTGAGTCGAATTCCTTACATCCGGTGGGGAAATAAAAACGATCTGCCGCGGGTTCAATAATGTGACGGTGGCGGAATTGTTGGTGCTGCTGGTATTGTTCCGCAACACATCAATTAGCACGTCATTGTTCCCATAGCTGGTATCTCCCGTTGGTGGTGTTCCGGTTCCAAAGAAAGCATCGGTTGTGTTCCCCGAAGCCACATTAACCGGATACTTTCCGTACTCCGTATAGAATGCGTTCACCGCAGTCACGATTTGGGTGAGATCGTTTTTCGCCTGAACTTTTTTCGCACGATCCAGGACTCCTTGAAATACGGGAAACGCGAGGCCCAGTAAAACGGCGATGATTGCGATGACGACGAGCAGCTCGACGAGCGTGAATGCGGTGCAAAATCGGGGATTGGAAGTTTTCGTTGTCATGTCCATTTCGCCATCTGCTCGGGGAATGGGCAGTGGGCGCAATCGGAATTATCCTGTAAACAGAAGTCTTCGTAAATCTGTAAAAGCGCCTGTTGATGCGCGATCGTCTTGGTGAACTCGCGCCGTCGCGGACCGTCGCCAAACAGACGCGTGGCCGCGGTTTCGAGCCGGCGGTTGGTCAAACGGGCCGGCAGTTTCGCGTATTCCGGCCAAGCGCTTGTCCCGAGCCGAGTCGAGGGATCTACGTCTTCGGCGCGCCAAAATGGAAAAATCACGTTGGCCAAAATATCGGCGATGCGGGATTCGCCGACGAGCGCCATCGGTTCGAGCCACGCATCGGCCGTCATCGTGTAGTGAAATTTCCAAAATGGATGATCGAAGGCGTCGAAAAACTTTTCGATCGCGGCGGCGGTTCGCTTTTCCAGCGAGCGACGAAATGCAGGATTGCCAATGCCGCCACACGACGCTGCGGATGATTGACGGGGCGAGTTGAGCTCAGTTTCCAAATCTTTGCCGGCAAGATCAGTCGTTGCAATCGGTCGCGGTGCGGCCACCAACAGTCCCACAATTCGCGCACATAATTCTTTGCCGACTTTTTGTAGACCGCGAGGTCCGGCGTTTCCAACAGACCGGCGATACCGAAAAGGATCGCTTCAGCATCTTTCAAGTCCTTGCGCAGAGCCTTCAACGAGAGCCGCTGCGCAATAAGCATAAGCGGCAGCTTGTTCTCTTTATAACCGAGGGCGGCCGCGATTTCTTGAAAGAGCGCTTCGTCTCGTCCGTGATTGTCGATCTTGGCGCGGATGCGGGCGGCTTTTTTTTGCAAACGAAATTGGGCGGCGGCATCGAGCACGCTCCGGACGCGATCTTCCGGCAAGTTTCCGAGAGGCG
>WNFE01003746.1_pt1 | contig 13186 bp, 12 predicted proteins | sample 5400451 | NCBI WGS metagenome assembly WNFE01 (sample SAMN13153344, study PRJNA577476) | soil metagenome | isolation source: 200 cm saprolite under Douglas fir tree site 2 hole 2 | place: USA:California | collected 2015-04-18 | reverse complement strand
TCTTCGAGCGAAAGTTCTATGTTGCGCATTAGCTGAAGCTTTTTGGCTTCGTCCATTGAACGTAACGCGCAAACCTTACGACACAAAAGGAGAATCACATGGCAGCCAACACGGAGTCATTATTGCAAGAAGTGATTGATCGGGAAGCGATCCGCAGCCTGCCCCTAAGGTATTGTCACTGCGTGTGGCAGCAGGACCTCGCCGGATACGTGAACCTCTTCACCGAGGACGGGGCAATGTCAACGAACGATCCGAGCTTACCGCGCGCGCAAGGCCGCGAGGAGCTGCGGAAGATGATCAGTGACGGGCTGGGCGTGATGAAGCCGCGGCCCTTCATTCAGGCCAAAGGCACCTGTTATGTAGAGGTACGCCTGCTACGGGATGGCAAGAAGTGCTTGATGGCAGGGTGGTACAACGATGAGTACTCGAAAGTGGGCGGAGAGTGGAAGTTCAAATCACGGCGGATCACCATCGATTCGATTGGACCGGTTAACGAGAGCTAAGACGGTGAGCCGGTCACGATCGCGTTGCGCGAGGACCCGCTTCCGCCACATGTAGTCGTCGTCCGGCTCAGTTACGCAGATCCCTCTCCCGGTCCAGGGAGAGGGCAAGCGGCGCGGCGGTTGCTGTCTTTTTTGCAACCGCCGTGACGCGCGGGTGAGGGCAGCGTCCACTAATGCAACTTGCGCGAATTAACCGCCTGACCTAACCAAGGATCGAGGAGAGGATTTTCGGAGCGCAAGGATTCTTCGCTGCGGCAGCCACCGATTGGTGCGGCTACAACGGGAGCGCCATGCTAATCGTCGATTCACAGGTCCATATCTGGAACAGCGGTAAGCTGCCGACGCCGATCCATCGTCAGGTCCCGGTCTTCTCAAGGGACGACCTGCTGAAGGAAATGGACGAGGCGGGGGTTGACGCGGCTCTGCTGCATCCCCCGGCGTTTGATCCCAACAGCGACGCGGCTGCAATCGAGGCGGCCCGCCAGTATCCGAATCGGCTTGCCGTACTTGGCCGGTTCCCGGTCGAGCGGCCTGAAAGCCGGGCGCTGGTCGATACCTGGAAGAACCAGCCTGGCATGCTCGGCCTGCGCTTTGTTTTCCTGCAACCGCATCAACGGAGCTGGCCGACCGACGGCACGATGGACTGGTTATGGCCCGCGGCGGAGCGCGCAGGAATACCGATTGCGCTATTCGCCACGAGTTTCCTGCCGGCCCTTGGACAGATTGCGCAACGGCATCCGAAGCTGCGGTTGCTTATCGATCACATGGCGGTCGTGCCGAACGCGAAGGACACTGCCGCGTTCGCGGCCATGCCGGAGCTGATCGCACTCGCCAAGTATCCCAATGTGGCGGTCAAAGCGTCGGGAGCGCCCGCCTACTCGAGCGAGCCGTATCCGTATAGCAACATCCATCCGTACATCCGCCAAATGTACGACGCATTCGGCCCCGACCGGATGTTCTGGGGAACCGACATTACCCGCATGCCCTGTTCGTACCGTCAATGCGTGACGATGTTCACCGAGGAGATGCCGTGGCTCAAGGGTCGTGACCTGGAGCTGGTGATGGGACGCGGGCTCGCCGACTGGCTCGGCTGGAAGCTGCCGCCGGCGCCTTGAGCCGCGTTGACGCAGATCATACCAGCGGCTTAAGGTTCGACAACAATCCACGCTCGTGAGGAATTCGGCCATGGCCAGCAACGAACTCGAGAAACGAATCACACAGCTCGAAGATATCGAGGCGATCAAGCAACTGAAGGCGCTCTATTGCGATATCTGCGACGACAATCACAATCCGGACAGAATCACGAAAATCTTCGTCGAGGACGGCATCTGGGAGGGCGGCGATTTCGGCAAGGCCCAGGGTCACGACGCGATTCGCAAGCTGTTCCAGGGCTTCGATGGCGACCGGGCGAAAGGCGCCTGGTATCTGCTGGGGCCGTTCACGTTTCGCAAGGACAACGGCGCGCGCTGGATCGCCTGCCGCTACGAGGACGACTACGTCAAGGTGAATGGGCAGTGGAAGTACCAGCATCTCCGCGCGGACATCCGGATGGTGGCGCCGTACGAAAAAGGCTGGGCCCCGAAAGCCTAGCCATCGAGCACGTGAAACTTTGAAAACAAAAGCTCACAAACTCGGAGGAACAATCCCATGAGCGCTCCGGAAAATAAGAAATTGATTGAAGACGCGTTCGCCGAGTGGGTCCGCGGCGATCGCACAGCTTTCAACAATCTTCTCGCCGATGATCTGCGCTGGACAGTGATCGGAAACAGTCCTGTATCGGGCCGGTACAACAGCAAGCGCGAGTTCCTCGAGGGAGCGGGCGCGCGGATGCGCGACAAGCTGGCCACACCGATTCAGACCACACCCCGGCACGTGATCGCCGACGGCAATATGGTCGCCCTGGTCTTCGACGGGGACGCGACCGGTAAGAATGGAACCGCTTATCATCAAACCTACTGCTGGGTCTTGCGGCTCGAAGGCGGCAAGATTCGCGAAGGGACCGCGTACCTGGATACCGAATTGATTACAAAACTGTTCAGCTGAACGATCTCCGGAGGCACCGATGGCACGCGGAAGTTTCGGCGCGGCCGAGCGCAAAGGCCTCGCCGGGCGACGACGGCAGAGCAGGTAAAAGTATGGCGACATTCGGCGCGATGATGTTCCCGACCGACTACGCGATCCAACCGGCCGAACTGGCGAAGGCGGTGGAAGAGCGCGGACTCGACTCGCTCTTTTTCCCCGAGCATACGCATATCCCGAGTAGCCGGCGCTCGCCGTTTCCGGGCGGTGGTGAATTGCCGATGGAGTATTCGCATACGCACGACCTGTTCGTTGCGCTGACAGCGGCGGCCGTGGTGACGAAACGGATCAAGCTCGGCACCGGAATCTGCCTGGTAATCGAGCACGATCCGATCCTGCTGGCGAAGCAAGTCGCGTCGCTCGACGTGATTTCGAACGGGCGCGTGATCTTCGGCATCGGCGGTGGCTGGAACGCGGAAGAGATGGAGGACCACGGCACCGATTTCAAGCGGCGCTGGAAGGTCCTGCGCGAACGGATTCTCGCGATGAAGGAGATCTGGTCGAAGGAGAAGGCCGAGTTCCACGGCGAGTTCGTCAACTTCGATCCGATCTGGAGCTGGCCGAAGCCGGTGCAGCCGGGCGGCCCGCCGGTGCTGCTCGGATCGGGCGCAAAGAAATGTTTCGAACGTATCGCCGACTACTGCGACGGCTGGATTCCGATCAATCGCGGCGACGCGCTCAAGCAGGGACTGCAGGAGTTGAAGGAGACGGTGCAGCGCAAGGGCCGGCGCTTCGAAGACATGAAGCTGGTGCTGTTCGGCGCGTCACCCAGGGAAGATTCGGCCAGGAAACTGATCGACTGGGGCTTCTCGCACATCGTATTCCTGTTGCCGCCGGCGAAGGCCGACACGGTGCTGCCGCTGTTGGACCAACAGGCGAAGGTCGCCGATAACCTGCGTTAGCGGGATAGTTCGCCGGTTGGTGCGCGCCAGATCCGGGTGCGGCGCCGGCAGCTGGCGCACGACGCCCCGTCCCATCCTGCGCGCCTCATTTCACGCGCGGGAGCGGAATGTAGCTGCCCATCAGGCGGTCCCACATAAACTCCAGTACCGCAAAATTGGCGGCTTGGTTGCGATGATGAATGAAGTGCAACTCGCGCTTTTTGCGGAACCATGCGAAACGCGCCAGCCACGCGTCTTGCAGATGATACCGCGCGTGCACATGAACATGCGCGGCAAACGTCAGTGAGAGAGCGGCCGCGGCCGTGATAAAGAGTCCGAGCGGCAACAACATATAGGCGGCCAGTGCGACGAGCAAGGCCGGCAGCGCGTACACCGCTGAAAGACTCTTCTCATCGATGCCGTAGGCGCCCGCGACCAGGCGATCGCCGGAGTAAATCGTGTGGTGCGATCCGGTATGCGTTCTGAACAGCAGGCCGCCTACCGGCCGATGAGCAAGCTGGCGATGCAGGTACGCCTGCACAAACGACGCTATATAGTAACTCATCGCAATCACTACCGGATAGGATATGAACTGAGTAAACATCTGCGGCGCCTCCCGCCTGCCGAGTTAGTCCCGGCGCGGCTGAACCCACGGTAGGAGGCGGGCGGCGCACACAGAAGACGGCGCACAACGACATCCTGCGAATGCCGTAGTTTGCCGCAGGATGACGCATCCGATGGGCGCGCCAGCTCAGGTGAACCCTCGGGGCGCAGGCACTTTAATCGCTTGCGCCTCTAGGCCTCGGAGAATAGTTTTCGGCGCCAGTTGCGGATCCAGTAGAGCAGCCGAGAGCATCTAGCCGCTCGCCCCCAGCGGCTCATTTCGATAGCGGCGTGCAGAATGCGGCTGCTGTGACGCTTCACCCGCGACGTGAAGCACGACCGAGTTCCCCCGCATTCGGAATTCCCTTATGCTTAATACCGATTATCAGTGCAAGCAGGCTGTGAAGAACCAACGGCATGACGCAATGCCGCGAAGCATACAAACCGAGTCTTTCCCGATTCACCCACCGATCTCGAAGAGAAAGGTCACCAACAATGACTGGCGCTGAGCAAAAAGAGCGTGCGATCAGGTTTCTCGAAAACTTCAATCACGCCGACCCCGCGGTCTTCGAAGAGCTGATCACTGAGAACTTCACCTTCGAGATTGTGTCGGGAATCAAGGAGTTTCCTCCTATCAAGGGCCGGCGGAATTTTGCCACAACAGAGTGTGCGACGCTCAAGCGTCTCTTCCCCGACGGATTGAAGCTCAAGCTCGAAACGGTCATCTGCGAAGGACCGCATGTGGCAGCGCTGGCCGCGGCTGATACGGTTGCAAACAACGGCAAAAGCTACCGCCAGCGTTACAGCTTCTATCTGCGTTTCGATGGCGACCGCATTGCCGAGGGACGCGAGTACAACGACACCAACCTGGTGCGTGAAGTCTTTCTGACATAAACACCAGCGAAGCGCGTCTATTCCAGATCTGCTAAATGTCCTTAGCAGTTGGACTCCACCTGCTAACCCGCCTTAACAGCTTGTCATTTTTATTCTATTGAATTCGCGCTCTTTCAATTGGCATCACTCTTGCCCCGCTGCGTCCTTTGTCGCAAGAGGGTTCTCTCTGTGTCCTTAATTTCGCCTCGTCTGCTACAGAGAGCACCGCTTGCTTTTACCGTTTTACAGTTAGGCCGAACTAGTGGTAGAAGCGTTACGGGGAGTTTCAGCAAAAGCGCTCTAGCGTCTGCCTAGGGGTCCCAACCTACTGCCCACCACCATCGGACGTGGCGCTCCACTGGCGAGGGGATTCAGTGGCACAAATTGATCGAGGACGATGGGCCGAGCGGAGGCCTGAATCAAGCTCGCCCGAGAGTTCGGGCGTACCCACAATCGCGTTTGCCTGCAGCGGTGAAGTTTGGACGATCGGCCGCGAGGGGGCGTACTATTCGCTGCGAGACACTAAGGGTCTTACCTATATTCAGCGACTACTGCAGCATCCCGGAGAGGAATTTCACGCGCTCGACCTCATAAACGGGCCCGGAATAGCGGCATCCTCGGCGGTTGACAGCGACGCGACGGTCGCACAATTGCGCGAGCGGCAAGACGTTACCGTCCGCGAAATAGGCGACGCTGGTGAGATGCTGGACGAGCAGGCAAAGCTCCAATACAAGCGCAGACTCCACGAGCTCGCCGAAGTGCTCGAGGATCTCCGTGAGCGAGGTGCTCACGAGCGCGCCGAAGCAGTCGCGTCGGAAATTGACTCTATCGAACGTGAGCTCGCGCGCGCGTTCGGCCTTGGCGGCCGCAATCGACGCGCCGGATCCGCCGCGGAGCGGGCTCGCCTCAACGTTACGCGCACGATCAAGGCTGCGCTTCAGAAAATCGCCGAACATAATGATTCGCTTGGGGAACTACTTGACCGTTCTATTCGAACTGGCACGTTCTGTTCCTACGTGGAAGATCCGAAACTTGCGGTAAGCTGGCAATTTTCGATCTTGGCTACAACTTCAGTTGAAGCCGAGAGCACAGCGCCTATATTTGTCAGTCGTGAGACGGATCTGTTTGCAGAAGCAGCGGTGAGCACTGCATTCGTAGGTCGAGAGGCAGAAGTCGCGATGCTTCACCGTCTGCTCGAGCAGGCGCGTCGGGGTGAGGGAAGAACGGTAATGATCGCTGGCGCACCCGGGGTGGGGAAAACTCGCCTTGCTAAGGAATGTGCCAACGAGGCTTCTAAAAGAGGCTTCTTGTCGCTCGTGGGCGGCTGCTATGACAGGGACGATTTAATGCCGTTTACCCCATTTGTCGAGGTCCTGGAAGCTGCATTTGCGAAAGCGCCGCGCCCAGAGGCTTTTCGTCTGGCTCTCGGCGATGACGCCGCTGAAATAGCGCGTCTAATGCCGCAATTGCGACGGATATTCCCGGACATACCACCCGCGCAGGCAGTCCCCCTGGAGCAGTCGCGTAGGACCCTGTTAAACGCAGTCGCTGAAATCATCGTACGTACTGCCAAAGAATTTCCGGTTTTGCTGGTCCTCGAGGATTTACAATGGGCTGACGAAGGAAGTTTGTCGCTCCTGAATCACTTGGCAAGATCCCTTCGGAACGTGCCACTGATGATCGTCGGGACTTACAGAGACATCGATTTCGCCCCAGCAGGTCCATTGAACAAATCTCTTGAGGAGTTGGCTCGCTCCCGTCTCGCGGACCGGCTGGACTTGCGTGGCCTGCCGGAGATTGCGGTAACAGCAATGCTGCGCGCGCTGAGCGGGCTTGACCCGCCCTCGGATGTGGTGAACTTTTTCTATGCACACACCGAAGGGAACCCATTCTTCGTCGAAGAGCTATACTGGCATCTCTTCGATCAGGCCGGGCTCATAACTCCGGCGGGTGAGTTCCGCCGGGACTTAAGGCTTGAGGACCTGGAGATCCCAGCAAGCTTAAGGCTCGTGATCAGTCGTCGCCTTGCACGGCTCAATAATGACACGCAGAAGTTTCTCGGCATGGCAGCGGTGATCGGCCGATTCTTCACTTTCGAACTACTAGAGGCTGCCACTAATTCGGCGGAGGACCAACTCCTTGACGGTGTGGAAGAAGCGGAACGGGCGGGGTTGATCTCCTCGGTGCTGCTGGGTCGAGAGGCTAGGTTCAACTTTTCCCATGAGCTCATCCGCCAAACAATTGTAAGCGGTTTGTCGCCTGCTCGACGCCAACGATTGCATCTCAGGGTCGCCGACGCTATCGAGCGTGTCTATCCGAACACGCTGGAGGATCAGGCTAACGAACTTGCGCATCACCTGGTCCAGGCGGGCGCGGCTGCGGATGTTGACCGGACCGTTCGGTATCTGTCGATGGCCGCCAAGCGTACACGCCTACAGGGTGCACTAACGGAAACGGGCGCGCTCTACAGACAAGCTCTGGCGTTGCTGGAGACGACGCCGGAAACGCTGGAGCGCGACCAACTCGAGCTCGGACTTCGGCTGGCGCTCGGTGCTGTTTTGATGGCCACGCGTGGCTACGCTGATGCGGAGACCGGCGCGGCATATCAACGCGCTATGGCCTTAGGCGAACGACTCGGCGATCCGATGCAGGTAGTCCTCGCACTTACTGGAGTCGCGGCGCAACCGCTCCTTCGAGGCGAACTTGATACTGCGCAGGCGGTAGCTGAGCAGGTTCTCGCGACGAGTCAGCGCGACGGCAAATCGAGAACGCAGGTATGGGGTTACTACATTGACGGCGTCGTGCGGTATCATCGGGGCGCATTTGCGCTGGCATGGGAGCGCTTTAGTCAGGCCCGTGCGGTCTATCTGGAGGAAGAACATCGGAGAAATCCGCAAGATCCGGGCAGCGAGACGCTCGAGTACATGGCCCTGACTGCTTGGCAACGCGGCATGGCGGATTCGGCGCGAGCCCGGATGCGCGAGGCAATCACGTTGAATGAGCAGCTTCGAAAGCCTTACGCGCGCGTTCACTGTGAGTTCTATGCGGCCTATCTACACGTCATGCTACGTGATCCAGTGACCACGCAGAAGTTTGCGGAAAGCGTCATGACTTTGTCCAAAGAGCGTCGTATCCCTCTTTACTTCGACGTGGGCAGGATTCTCTACGGGTGGGCGATCGCGCAGCAGGGTCGCTGCGATGAGGGGGTAAGATATGCTACCGACGGGTTGGCGAGCTTCAAAGCGGCGGGCAACAGGCTAGGCGTAGGTTCGTTCTTCGGCTTTCTGGCCGAGGCCTTGGCCAGTGCCGGAGCACTCGACGGCGCCTTGGCGACCGTAGAAGAAGCATTGTGCGCTGCACCAGACCAACTAGCCGATCTGCCATATCTCCTCTGGCTGCGAGGGAAGTTCCTCCTGGAAAATACTGGTCGTGCAGGGACTGCGCAAATTTGTGATTTGGACAATGCTCGGCTTGAAAGTGCCGAGGAGAGTCTACGAAAAGCCAGCTCGTTAGCCCTAAGCCTCGGAGCGAAATCTTTCGCCATTCGCTCGGCGACAAGCTTGGCCAGGTTGCTAGAGGCGAGCGACCGCACGGTCGAAGCGCGGGAGATAGTAGAACCTCTCCTGAAAAGCATGACGGAGGGACTGGATACGCGTGAACTTGCCGAAGCTAGACAGCTTATGGAGGAATTGGGTTAGCGAAGTTCGACCGGATCATCGTTGAATCGTGTGGCCCGCTGCACGGGCAGCGAATCTTTTGCCAGGGGAGGGCAAAAAGATGACGCGCCGTCGCCAATTGAGCCTCGTTCTCCATGGTGCCATCTTCATGCTGGTAGCCATGTCCGCCGGTACGCCCGGATTCTACATAGCAATTCATCAAGAGTTGCAAAACCATATCCGGGTGTATTTCAGACAGACACATTCGATTCTCATAGCCACTGGGATATGGATGATAGCGACCGGTGGGGTTCTACCACTGCTGAAGCTGACGGATCGAGGTATTTCGATCCTTGCCTATTCTTTAATCGTTAGTGGCTACACATTCTTAGTCGCACTCGGGGTGCTCGGTGTTGCATTCATTCTCAATCCTCCCACAGAGGCGAACCTGTGGGATCAGCTTATGAACGCGCATTATTATCTCGGCTATGTTTACATAGTGCTAGTATCAGTGAGCGGCCTTGCATCACTTATTCCCGGCCTCGCCATCATCTACGGCGCCTATAAAGCAAAGCGGTTGTTGCCGCTGAATGCTATTCACTAACACCTGGCGGAGCTGATACATGCCTCGACCCGGCAGCTTACTTGCGTCACTTCTTGCTTCTGTTCCTAAATCGCGCCCGCAGCGACCACGCCGAGGGCGCCGCTGTAGAGCGGCCCGAGCGGCCAATGCGTGATGGGCGTTCATCATAATGCGCGGTGCCTATTCGGCGCTCAGACAGTCAGCGCATCCGGTCCGGGCGGTTTACTAGCGAGCGATCGCAGGAACATGCCTATGCCTGCGTGATGACGAAGGTGAGCGGTTAGCCACGATGAGGCAATCCGGACTAACGGTTATAACGGAAATCGAACCCGCGCGCGCTGACGCACTGCCCGGCGTGCTGCGGGCCGCCGAAAAGATGGATCCGTTCGGATCCATGAAAGGCGTGCATCACGCCGCGTTCGTCATCCTCCCCGAAATCGACAAAATCCCGGCGCGGCTCGTGATGGAAACCAACTTTGACGGCCAGTTGGGTGATCATCTGGATGAGTTGATCCGGCACGGGGCCAACCTGCTGGATAATATATATGCGAACTGCAAGGATTATCCGGCCGCCGGCGCCCGCAATCAGCCGCAGCGCGTCACAGATTATTTTATCAAGCATCGAGTCCCATCGACTGCGTATTATGTTGCGTTGCCCGGGCGCGCTCGCGACGACATATGCAATGCAATTGAAGTATATCAGGCTGCTCGGGAGTATCTCGACCAGTGCCTCGCTCAGGATCCGGCCTTTTGCAAACTTGATCAAGACCAAGTGTGGTGTAAGCTCGTCGAGCATTTCAGAACGGCGGGCGCACCCAAGCCAATCCGCTCGCCGGTCTCACAGCGCGGACTCGGATGGCGCGCACGGCTCAACGCTCTGATGCTGCTTGTCCTGTCGGTGCCTGGGTTGCTGGTGTCGCCGATCCTTCTCTTGATCGCTCGTGTCTACGAGTGCCGCGAAGCGCGGACCTGCATGAAACGCCGATTTCCAATCCATCCGAAAGTATATAAGTATTTGAATCTCGGCCGACAGAATCATATGTGTACGTTGGCGACGGTCAAGCTCAGCAGATTTCGCGCTCTGATGATCCGGCTGGTCTTGTTTATTACCAAGGTCTTGGCCGGGAAGGTCTTCATTCTGGGCAAACTTGACACGATTACGACGATTCATTTCGCAAGGTGGAGCCTGATCGATGGCAATAGGCACGTGCTGTTTCTCTCCAATTTCGACGGAACCTGGTCGAACTATCTCGACGATTTCTCCGATCCGCCGCATCTGAACGCAGTGTGGAGCAACACCGAACGTTTTCCGCCCACGCGGTTCATGCTCTGGGAAGGCGCGCGGCACATTGAGCAGTTCCAGGCCCACGTGGTCGAAGAGTTTCAGCCAACATTTTTTTTCCATCGGCCGTATGGCGACCATTCGGTTGAGAATCTACTGCGGTATCTGCAGCTTCGCGACGAGCTGGCGCGAGCGATATAGGAAGGGGGGCGCCGAAGTCGTGTCCGATAAGGTCGATCGCGAAGACATCCAGGGGCTGCTTGCGAGTGGCTACGATCACCTCGACTACGCGAGCTTCATCTTTCTACAGGTCACGAACTGCGCGAAGGCGCGGTGCTGGCTCGCTAGTGTCGCCGACAAGGTCACTAACGCAGAGCATCCGGGGAACAATAGGTCGAAGAACTCTTTTAACCTCGCGCTGACCTTCAAAGGGATCGAGGCGCTGGGCGTCGCCAGTGATTCGATCAAGGGCTTTTCACATGAATTTATCGCTGGGATGAATCGGCCCGAGGCAGCCACAATACTCGGTGACAATGGCCCGAGCGAGCAAGGGAACTGGGAGTTCGGGGCAAGAGAAACCGAGCGCGACAAACCGATTCACATATTGGTTCTGCTGTATGCCGAGTGCGAAAAGAGCATGCACGACTTTGTGCTCGACCTCGATCTGGTCGCCCCCGAGCTGATCGGCCTACAGCAGATCTATAGGCAGGAAGCGACGCGTAAGCCTGGCGACCGCACGGAACCGTTCGGCTTTCGCGACGGGATTTCGCAGCCGTCGGTGATAGGCCTGATTGGAAGAAGGGCGCGGGGCGACCTCATTAAGACCGGCGAGTTCGTGCTTGGCTACGAAGACGGGAAGAGACTCAAGTCCCGGATCCCGGCCATAGACGCTTGGCACGATCCCGCCGGTTATCTCGCCGACCATCCTGACTATCCAAACGATCAAAGGGTGTTCGGACTTAACGGCACCTACCTCGTGTTCCGAAAGCTCTCGCAGGATGTCACGCGCTTTTGGGATTATGTCGACAGCCAGGCGGGCGGTGACCCGCAACGCCGCGAATTACTCGCGGCCAGGATGGTCGGGCGATGGCGCAGCGGCGCGCCGCTCGTGCTCGCGCCAAAAAAGCCCGGAGCGGAACCGTTAAACGAATTCCTGTACACGCCGACCGACCCCGACGGGCTTGCCTGCCCGATCGGATCGCACATCCGGCGCATCAATCCGCGCGATTCGTTGCCAACCTCGACGTCGCGCTCGCTGGAAATATCCAATCGCCATCGCATCATCCGGCGCGGGCGAAAATATCGAATACCGATTGATTGCGAACAGGAGTGCAGGGACCAGGGAATCTACTTCATCGCGCTCAACGCCGATCTCTTGCGCCAATTCGAATTCATCCAGTATAGCTGGCTAAACAATCCCCAATTCAATGGTCTTGATAACGACAAGGATCCAATCGTCGGCGACAGCGACGGGCACACTCAGTTCACGATCCAGGCAACGCCGATCAACTGTCACGTCAAGGGAGTGCCGCGATTTGTCACGATGAAGGGGGGCGGATATTTTTTTCTTCCAGGCATCAGGACCTTGAGATTCCTCGCTCATTACGAACCCGCGCGCGCCCGCTCCCAGAGCGCGCAACCCTCGTCGAGTCCGGCGGACGCGGCCTCAGGTCCGCGACGCTGACGTGGCCTTACCGGGCATATCCGTCACGGGTTCGCAGGAATTGCGGCGTGGAGATGCGTCGGCAGCCAATCGCGTAATGTGGCCGCGCGATTTCAACGGAATGCTGGTGTTCGCCTGGGTGCTCCTCATTCACCTCACCGCTGCCACGGGACTGGTCATGTATCCCCTACCCGGAAGGCGCTTAGTCCTGGCCTTCACGGTGCTCGCCTTCCTTGGAGGAGTAAGCACAACGGTATGCTATCATCGCGCACTTGCCCATCGATCGTTGAAGCTTCATCCCGCGGTTCGGACGTTCCTGACCTTTCTCGCTATCCTAAATGGCCAGACGCCGCCCCGCGGTTGGGTAGCGACTCACCGTCTTCACCATGCAACTGCCGATTCACCTGACGACCCATCGAGTCCGGCCTGGCACGGCCTGTGGTTTGCCCATGTTGCCTGGCAGTGGCAAGCCAACAAACGAACGCGGGCAAGGTATACAAGGGACTTGAACAGAATTTCTTTTAGAATATGGGACGGACTCTTGCCGCCCATCTTTCTAGCGGCCTTCTTCGGTGGGGCTTTGCTGAGCCCGGCGGCGTTCTTCTGGCTCGGCGCGATTAGGCTTGTGTTTGTGTTCCATGCAACCAGCGTCGTTAATAGTATTTGCCATACTCAGCCCGGGGTCGCGCCTGGGGGAGATTGCTCTCGCAACGTGTGGTGGGTTGCGCCGTTCCAATTCTTCCTAGGCGAAAATTGGCATCGCAGCCACCATCGATCGCCATCTTCAGCACGCATAGGCATGAAGTGGAGTGAGCTCGACCTAGGATACTTGCTGATCTTGGGAATGGAGAAGCTGAGACTGGCTACCGATATCCATCGCCCTAGTTGAACGTACAATCGCGACGCCGTGAAAAAGTTGCGGAGGCTACTCGTCGCCCTTCAGCGGATCCTCAATCAGAAACGGGTTGGTGAGGTCAGCCGTCATCGCGTCGCGCGCGAAGGAATCGAGCGAGTCGAGATCCCATCCGCCCGGCCGCGCGAGATTGCGGATGAGTTCCGGTTC
>WNFE01002660.1_pt1 | contig 13186 bp, 10 predicted proteins | sample 5400451 | NCBI WGS metagenome assembly WNFE01 (sample SAMN13153344, study PRJNA577476) | soil metagenome | isolation source: 200 cm saprolite under Douglas fir tree site 2 hole 2 | place: USA:California | collected 2015-04-18 | reverse complement strand
TCGCTGGCGCATCGCGCCTCGGGACGCGTGGCCGCCGCCCTCCTGCTCGATCCCGAGCCGCGGGTGATTCACGCCGCGCTGGAAAATTCCCGGTTGACAGAATCGGCAATCATCAAAGCCCTGATGCGTCACGCTGCGCCGGTTGCTTTCGTTGTTGCCGTCTGCCATCACCCCAAGTGGTCGCCACGCCGCGAAGTCCGCATCGCCCTGCTGCGCAATGAAAAGACGCCGCTGGTAAGGGCGCTGGAGTTTGCCCGGTCTCTGCCCGCCGCCATGGTGCGCGAGATTCTGCACGGCTCAAGCCTGCCGGCGGGGGTGAAGGTGAGCCTACAGAAAGATATTGAGGCGCGGGATCAGGACCGTGCGAAGGATGAACTCTAGAAGCCCTACTTATTGCGAACTAGTTTCACGGGTCGGAGAAAAGCCTTGAAGGTTCGTGAAGGGCACGATTTGGGACGACGCGATTCGTGAAGGACGCGACTTGGGGAGGGCACGACTTTAGTCGTGTCGTTAAATTGCGACCCAGACCGGCTTTAGCCGCTGCCGTTTGCCGTTGCGGATGACGCCAATTTTAGGACCGCAGTTTCCACGACTTGTTCCTCTTGTCTATTCCACGCCGATGCCAAAGCGGACCTCAGCGGCTGAAGCCGTCACATCTGGCTGCATTGCGGCACGGCTGAAGCCGTGCCCTCCCCGGATCTGCTCGTGGTTACTGATTTAGTCGTGACGCTAGATGCCGAACCTAGACCGGCTTTAGCCGACGCGGTTCGCCGTTGCGGCAAATTGTAGGGCCTTACCTTCCACGACTTGTTTCTCTTTTTCATTCCAGGCCGATGCCAAAGCGCACCAAAGCCAGCCTTGGCGCCAGTGGTGGCACGGCTGAAGCCGTGCCCTTCCCGGACTGTGGTTCCGGGTCTGTGGTTAAAGATCGCGCGAAGGGTTTGTGCAGACAAGCGCGCTAATGAGTCGCCGCCGGTGCGCTCGCGGCCGCTGCCTGTTCGCCTGTCCGGCTGTGCAGCAACTCCACCAACGCCTGGTACAAACGGGTTTTCATGGCATGCCGCTCACCCGCCCGGGTAATGTAGCGCACGTGCACTTCGATTCCCGAACTTGTGGGACGCAGGCTGACGGCGGGCGCGGCTGAAACTGGCTGCGCTTTGTAGCGACTGGTCGAGCGCTGCCACTCCTGTTCGGCAGCGGCTACGTTAGCCTTGGTCTGCTCGGTGATCATTTTCTGGATCGAATCAATGATTGGGTATGGATTCTGACTCGAAGGCACCAGGATTTCGACTTCGTCCCACAGCCACTGTCCGGTGGTCGAGAAATTAAAGAAGTGACCCTCAATCGCATAGCTGTTCACGAACGCGACTTTACGGCCAGTGGGATGTCCACTGTCCGTCCAGTTTCCGGTTTCGAGCAAAACGGTTCGCAGCAGACCGATTTCGACCACTTCGCCTACGACTCCATCGATCTCCACCCAGTCGCCTACCCGGAGCCCGTTACGGCCCATCAGCAGGAACCAGCCAATGAATCCCATGATGAAGTCTTTGCAGGCTACGGTAAGCCCGGCGCCCGCCAGCCCGAGGATGGTAGACATCTGGTTGGGCACGCCGAACACTATGAGCAGAATCACGGACAAGCCCAGCGCCTGCACCGCGAACCGAATGACTCCGCGCAGCGTGTGCAGCCGCGTACGCTCCACCGCCAGGCTGACGAAGAAATGATCCACCAACCGATTGCCCAGATACACCGCGAACACCACCAGCAAAATCAGCATCGCGGACTGCAGAATCTCGTGCAAAACGGCACTCTGGCGGACTTTCACCACGTCAACCCAGTTGCCATAAGCCGTGGCCAGATCGTCCTGGTCCTGAATGCGTTTGTCGAGATCGCTGAGATCCTTCTGGTCGACGGAAATCTGGTGCAGGGAAGTGATCGCCTTGGCCGTGCTGCTCGTCGAACTGCCATCGTTGCCCGATGAAGCTGCGATCCCGTTCTTGGCCTGCTGCGCGATCGCTTCCTTATTGGACGTCTCCATGGCGACTTGCGCTTGCAGCGTGTCGTGGCTTTGCCTGAGCTTGTTGCCGGCCTGTTTGGCCTCGTCCAGGGCCTGCTGCAACTGCCGGCTCTTCCAGCGTAGCGTGTTCCAAGCAGAGACCTGGGACAGGCCGGAAGATGAACTGGTTTGAGGGTTGCTGTTGTTACCACCGGCGGTTTGGGGATTGCTGGTCTCGTATTCCTTCTGGGTAGCCTCGTGGCGGTTGAACTGGCGCTGAATCCTGCTGAGCCGGTCCGCCCCGTTGCGGATCAGGTCTCCCTTTACATCTTCCAATTCGTCCTGATCGAGTTCCAGTTGTGCCTTGGTCAAGTCGATCTGCTGCTGCAGACTGTCGCGGGCGCGCTCATCTTTGGCGCCGGTGAGTTGCTTCTGTAGTTGGTCAATCCGTGCCTGGTCTGCTCTGACCGACGCGTCAGCTTGATCGGCTTGGGTAAAAAGTTTCTTGCTCTCAGGCGTCGGCGGAGCCGGATGCTCGGTGGCCTGTCGCATTTCGTAGCTGAAGGCGAGGTCTACCGAATGGTCGGCCAGTTTGAGCGCCTGCCGCGAGTATCGCTGCTCTTCCCAGTCAGACGCCAGCGCCGCCACGGCGCGGGCAGTTATCAGGGGTTGCTCATCCACGATCGGAGGCCGGCGCGCGTGTGACCCGGCAGGGTTCGACTGCGCCGATTGACGAGTCAAAATCAGGCCCACGGCAGCTGCCAACACCAGGGTCAGCAGCCCCAGGGTCACGATCCATTGATGGGCTTTCATCCACATACTGTTTCGGAACCAATCGGCCTGGCGTGATTATACGTCTCCAACGCCTCAGTCGAATCTACTTACTAGTGCATCGCCATGCCCCGACGCAGGAGCACTGGCGTAACCTGTCTCGCGGATCACAACCCCGTTACAATCCGCTGGATGGGCGAATACTTGCAGAGAATATTTGCGGGAATATTCAGTGCAGACTGGCGGCCCACCTCACGCTACAGCGTCCCAGCCTGGATCATCTTCTATGCAGGCTTCCTGATCTACGCTTTCACCAAACACGGCGATTTTCTCTTCATCGATCTGGCCAATCTGGTTGTCCACGAAGGCGGGCATCTGCTGTTCGGATGGTTTGGCCCCACGCTCGGACTCTGGGGAGGCACCCTTCTGCAATGGCTGGTGCCGTTGCTGCTCGCGGCGTACTTCTTTACCCAAAGACAGACCACAGCGTTTGCGTTCTGCTCGTTCTTCTTCTTCGAAAACTGGCTCTACACCGCAACCTACATGGCCGATGCGCGCGCCATGGTCCTTCCCCTGGTCACGGCCGGCGATTCCGATTTCGTGGAACACGACTGGCATGCCATCTTTTCCGGCTTAGGCGTTTTGCAATACGACACGAAGATCGCTGCGGCAGTTAGTTTCCTCGGCTGGTGCGGGATGCTGGCAACGGTAGCATGGCTTGCACGGCGAGGCCTGAAGGATGCTCGCGCAGAGCAATCCGAGACGAGAATCTCGGCGACTTAGTTCTCTGAGTCATAAATTCCCACCCAAAACTGTGTCATCCCGACCGGAGCGAAGCGAGTCGAATCGGGACCCGCTTGTCCACCCGGCAGAGGTTTCAAAACGTAACTGGCGCTCAATCCGGTAGAATGTTCGACACTCCCGCCGAGAGGAAACATGAACCGCAATCTTACGATCGCTCTGCTTTTGTTGGCGCTGACCGTAGCCGGACATGTGCGGAAGGCAAGCGCCGAAACCGATGGCTCCGCCAAACTTCGCGCCCTGGAGGCCGAATTCGTGAAGGCCACCGCCGAACACGGCTTGGATGGGTTCATGTCCTACTTCGCCGAGGACGCCTCCGAACTGGGCAATGGCGGCGGGATCGTGACCGGCAAGGCGAACATTCGAAAATCCCTGGAGCCGTGGGGCCCTGACGTCAACCTTACCTGGACCCCGGTCCAAGCTGATATGGCGGCGTCCGGCGACCTGGGTTACACCTTCGGCAACTACGTGTTCAAGGCCAAAGACAAAGATGGCCATCCGGTGGTGCAGTATGGCAAGTACGCCACCGTGTGGAAGAAGGAGAAAGACGGCAGCTGGAAAGTGGTGATGGACATGGGAAACTCCAGCCCGGATCCGGTAAAGCCTTAGCCGCCGAGCGAGCCGAGCCAAAGCAAGAGTTTCCTTAGCGTCCTTTGCGATCTTTGCGGTTAAGGTTCTTTGTGCCCGTTTATTGCGCTGGCGCTTCCTGTTTCCTGAAGTGATCCAGAATAGCTTCAGCTTGTGATCGCGTGACTACCGACGAAAGCGCCGCCGAATCCGCCTGCTTGATCGCCCGCACGCTGCCAAAATGTTGCAGCAACCGCCGGGTCGTGCTTTCGCCAACGCCTGGGATCTCTCGCAGTTCGGTCGCGCGGTCGCGCATCTGGCGCCGCTTGCGATGGAAAGTGACTGCGAAGCGATGAGCTTCGTCACGGACCAGTTGCACCAGGTGCAGTACCGGCGAGTGATGATCGAGCGCAATCGGCTCGCTCTCCTGTCCATAGACGTAGATAATTTCTTCGCGCTTGGCGATCGCCGCCAGCGGCTGGTTGATGATCTCGAGCGACTCGAGCGCCTCGGCAGCGGCGTGCAACTGGCCCAGGCCGCCATCGATCAACACCAGGCTGGGCATTTTCCTCTTCTCTTCTTTCTTCGTCTCTTCCTGAATACGTTTGTAACGGCGTGTGACCACCTCGCGCATGGAAGCGAAATCGTCCACCCCGGTCACGCCGCGGATAATGAACTTGCGGTAGTCCGACTTCTTCATCTCGCCATCTTCCCACACCACCATCGACGCCACCGTCTCCGCTCCCTGGATGTGAGAAATGTCGAAACACTCAATCCGTCGCGGCAGCTCCGGCAGCCCTAGCACATCCTGCAACCCTTCCTGGATCGCCTTCGTGTTCGGCTTCATGACCCGGAAGCGCTGGTCGTAAGACTGCTTGGCGTTGTTGCCGGCCAGGTCGAGAAGCCCGCGCTTGTCCCCGCGTTGCGGAACCTGGATGTGGATCCGTGCGGGTCGGGCGCCCTCGCCCGACACCTGCTCAGAGAGCAAGTCTTCCAGAGCTTCCCGGTCTTCAAAATCCACTGGCAAATAAATATTTCGCGGAACGTAAGGCTGACCGATGTAAAGCTGCTTAAGCAGGGCAGAAAAGAATTCCCCAGGATGGAACGAATCAGTGGAGTGACGGGCGTCCTCGCCCGTCCCGCTGTCAGCCTGATCTGCCGAGCCTGGCTCGGCCGGACGGGCGAGGACGCCCGTCGCTCCATCGGGCTCCAGTTCGGGCAGTTCTTCCCAGAAAAACTCTCGCCGGTCGAGCACCCGCCCACCGCGCATGTGGAATAAATTCACCGCCAGCATACCGTTTTCGTAGTGGTAGCCAAACACGTCGGCGTCGTCGCCTTCCACCGCCGCGATGCGCTGCTTTTCCTGCAACTGGTCGACAGTCGAGATCAGGTCGCGATACTTGGCGGCACGCTCGTACTCCTCAGCCTCGGCGGCCTGTTCCATACGCTGGCGAAGCGAACGCAGAAGGTCGGTGGGACGGCCTTCGAGAAACAACTTCACGTCGCGGACGGCTTCCTGATAAATCTCCGGCGTGGTCAGTCCCTCCACGCACGGCCCCATACAGCGCTTGATGTAGTACTGCAGGCACGGTCGCGGATGGTATCGGGTGAGGTCAACCTTGCACGACGGGACCATGAAGTGACGGTGGATCAGGTCCACGATCCGGTACGCCAGGTTGGCCGGGAAGTAGGGACCGTAATATGAGCTGCCGTCCTTCCGCAGCCGGCGGGTCACGTAGACGCGGGGGAAACGTTCTCCCAGCGTGAGCTTTACGTAAGGGTAAGTCTTGTCGTCGCGCAGCAGGATGTTAAAGCGCGGCTTCTTCTGCTTGATCAAGTGGTTCTCAAGCGCCAGCGCCTCTTTATTGTTGGCCACAACGATGTAGTCAACATCCACCGCCTCGCGCACCAGGGAATCGGTCTTCGCGTCCTCCCAACGCCCCTCGCGAAAATAGGAGGACACACGGCTGCGCAGATTGTTGGCCTTGCCCACATAAATGACTTCGCCCTCGGCGTTCTTGTAGAGATACACGCCGGCAGAGGTCGGGATGGTACGAATTTTGGCCTGAAGATCCATGCGCTCTTGGTTATTTTAGATGATAGTGGTTCTCGATCAGGCGTTAGTCGGGAAAGCAGTGTGTTACAATTATGTCGTATGAGTCATACACTTACAATTCGTCTTACGGAAGAGTTGCTAGCCTGGCTCAGGGAGATTTCGCGGCGGACCGGATTGCCGGTCGGTCGCATCATTCGCCAGCAACTCGAGAGTGCCAGGTCAGGGAAGGGAAACCAAAGGTTCCTGCGGCACGCAGGTCAGATTAGCGGGCCACCGGATCTGTCTTCCCGCAAAGGATTCTCCCGGCGATGAAGGGGATTGCCGACACCGGCTTCATCGTCGCCTTCGGCAATCGCGGCGACCACCATCATGTATGGGCGGTAGACCTTGCTAAGACGCTCACTGAACCATTACTCACCTGCGAGGCTGTTCTGGCCGAGGCTGCGTTTCATCTCGGATCGAGTGCCTATGTTCTCGCCCTGTTGCAGGATGAGATGCTTCGCGTTGCGTTTGATTGCACCCGGAACCTGGAACAATTGGGAGAATTGGCTGAGCGTTACAAAGATCGCAAACCCGATCTAGCCGACCTATGTCTGGTTCGCATGAGCGAACTTTTCCCCCGTCACATCGTGGTCACGGTCGACGAAAACGATTTCCGAGTTTACCGGCGCAACAAGCGCGAGGTCATCCCTACGCTTTGTCCGCCGCGTGTCTAGGTCTGCGAAACCGGGGCCACGAATCAACACTGATTCGCACGGGATCAATTTCTCCAAGCTGCGCTATCCCTGAAATCCGTGCAAATCCGTGGCGAGTTCCTCTCAATGCCTATGCACATATCTGCACCATATAAAATTTCCTCAGTGCATAACGCCTTTGCACGAAAGTCGCTGACCCCCGAGGGGCTGACGGCGAAGCCTACTAGACGGTAAGTATCACTGCATCAATCGGTTAGAGGGCGCTCCCGCCAATTTCCACTGTTGGCATCTACCGTGCTCTTGTACAATGCGAACGCGGACGAACGCTCCCCGCGCGATGCGTCCGGGAGCAAAAGTTTGGCATCACAGTTTGAGTGGTTCGCGAGATGAGTGAGGAAGGAGCCCTCCTAAGATGAATCGCACTTCGTTAATTTTCCTGTTGGCGACAAGCATGGCGGCTACGGTCGGATGCGCCAGCAAGAACTATGTCCGTCAAGAGACCACGCCGCTGATCAACAAGACCAACGAACTTGATGATCTGACTGCCAAGAATACCAACGCCATCAAAGATGTGGATGCGCGGGCGCAAGCCGGTATTCAGCAGGTAACAGCCAAGGCCGCCGAAGTGGACCAGAAGGCGCAGGCCGCATCGGACCAGGCGGCGCAGGCCCAGACCCAGGCCGACAACGCCGTCCATCGTGTGGACTCGTTGCAGAACACCGTGGCTAATCTGGACAATTATCGCGTGGTGACCGAGACCGCCGTACATTTTGGCTTCGACAAAGACAACCTGACCAAGCAAGCGCAGGAAGAGCTCGACAAACTGGCCACCGATGTGCCGAATGCGAAGGGCTACATCATCACCGTCGAGGGCGGTACGGATTCGATCGGCAATGCGGACTACAACTACAGCCTCAGCGAGCGCCGCGCCGATTCCGTGATTCAGTATCTGGCCTCGCAGCATGGCGTTCCAGCGCACAAGATTTACTTGATCGGGCTGGGCAAAGACAAACCGGTCGATTCCAACAAGACCCGAGACGGCCGCGCCAAGAACCGACGCGTAGATGTCCGCCTCATGACCAACTCGACCGATGGTGGAACTCCAGCGCAGCAGCCGGCAGCGGCCCCTGTGCAGGCTCCGCCGTCCATGTAGGGCATTCTTCCTCCCCGGAGGAATTGCTGACAGGCTGCTCCATCTCCCCCGGAGCAGCCTTTTTTCTTGTTATCCTGAGCGGAGCAGAAACGATTCGGGAAGCGAATCAACCAACTCCGCGCAGGATGACAGGTCCGCCCGTCCCCGCCCCGAGTTACAATAAAGGCATGCAGTGTCAGTTTTTTCCGCTGGCTGTTTGCTTGTGCCTGGTCATTGGGGGCAGGCCGGCGCAAGCTCAAAAAGATCCCAATCAAAACCAGCCCCCTCCGCGCTCCGAGCGTGACAAGGAGGCGGGAGAGAGTTCAAGCCGAGATAACCGCATCGACCTCAGCCCGCCCCCGAATGATGCCAAGGAGCATCCTTACAGCAGCGTTCCTTCAGCCGACGCAGACGATGCCGCCTCCGGGGACGTGCAGGAATTTCATCCTTACGATCCGCATCGCGCACTGAAAGACATTGAAGTCGGAGACTTTTATTTTAAGAAAAAGAACTACCGCGCCGCCCTCGACCGCTACCGCGAGGCGCTGTTCTACAAACCCAACGATGCATTGGCCAACTTTCGAATGGCGCAGGCCTTCGAAAAACTCTCCCAGTACAACGACGCGACCGAGCACTATGAGGAATACCTGAAAATCTTGCCGAACGGGCCCCAGTCCGAAGAGGCCAAAAAAGCGCTGGAGAAATTGAAAGCGAATCGGCCCGTGGGAAAAAATCAAGCCAGGCAATAAACTCTTTGTCCCGCCAGCACCAATGTCATCCTGAGCGAAGTAGCGCCTTCGCAAACGCGAAGCCGCCGCGCAGTCGAAGAACCTCTACCCTCAATCTGCAGTATGGTTGCGCGGGACTATGCTATTTATTTTTCCACCCGGATGAATTCCCCGGTGTTGGCATTCACCGCCACTTTGAGTTTGGCGTCGTAGGGCCCTGTGCCATAGATCACGTGCCAGATAAGCTCACTGGTAGGGTTGCTCCAGTCGACTATGTAAAGAATCGGAGTATCCGGTTCTTTGGCGAGAAGTTTTTCGCCGCCATGTTTCTGGGCTACTTCAAGCGCCTTATCGGAGTCGTTCTTTAGGAATACGATGTCGAAGACCTGGGTGGAAGAGTTCGTGGGACTATAGTTATCTTCAGAGCCGGGGTTGATGCCGCGCGAGGGCGCGTCCGGCGCGTCTTCTCCTGACCAGGCATACGGCTTCACGCCTTTCTGCGAGGGCGAGGCGAAGAAGGCGCGCCACACCGCTGACTTCCCGTCTTTACCCTTGGAGTCGGCGGTGAGGACGGACTCGATGCGGTAGGGTTGCGGGTCCCGGGCCCAGCCGTGGGCGGCGATGTAAAGTTTCTGGAAGGCAGCGCGTCCGGTGAGAAATTCCGGAGGCTTGGGCTGAGGTTTTTCGGTTTGCGTCGGCTTCGATGGTTCCGTGGAACAGCCAGCCATCAGCACCAGGGCGAGCATTGCCATTGACAACTTTTTCATGGCCATCTTCCTGTCATGACTACCAAATTTTGCAACCGGAAATGCCGGGGCCAATTCTACTAGATGAAGCAATCAGAGGAGCCATGGATTTATATCTGGAACGTCTGCAGCAGGCCATCGCCTCCGCCACCCGCGGCATGACCGGTGAAGATCTGACTCGCCATCCGGAAGGCCACCCGGAAGGAACCTGGAGCGTGGCCGAAGTTCTCGAGCATCTCTATCTGACTTACGCCGGAACGACCAAAGCCTTCGAGCGCTGTCTGCAGGCGGGCAAGCCGCTGGCCACTCCCATCACCCTGAAGCAGCGGGTAGGAATCACACTGGTGACAGGACTGGGCTATTTACCCGCTGGCAGAAAGGCGCCCGAGCGAGCCACTCCAAGAGGCATGCCCGCCGACAAAGTAATGGCGGAAATCGGATCCCAGCTCGCCGCCATGGGTAAGCTGATCGCCCAATGCGAAGCACGTCACGGGACAAGAACCCGTGTGCTCGATCATCCCATTCTCGGTCCACTCACGGCGCACCAATGGTGCAAATTTCATTGGGTGCACGGACGGCACCACATAAAACAGATTTCGCGATTGCAAAAGATCTGAAAGTCAGCCGTCACCTTCAGCCACACCAACACCGTTGTCATCCTGAGCGGCCTTCAGGCCGCGAAGGACCTGTCCATTTTCTCGCTAAAGCAGAATCACGTGCACAGGTCCTTCGCTGCGCTCAGGATGACATCCCGTCCTACGGTTCTTCCAAGTCCAGGGCATACACTTCCTGGCTGCCAACATCGTGTAAGAGAAGCGGAGAACCGTCTGGAGTCAGGCCCATCCAGGAAACCCAGGGCTCGACCACGCGGCGAAAGTTCTGCAAGTCGGCCACTCGTTCGAGTTTGCGGTCCGCGATCCGAACGCGATAGACCGCCAGCTCCGTACTTGCGCCGGTATCGAAGTAAACGTATTTGCTGTCCCTCGACCACTGGGGAAACCCGACGGGGTGAGTGACCAGATCAGACCATTTTCCCGTCGCAAACTCGAAGAGTTTGAGATTTTGCCCATCGTGAGTTCCTGCATCCATGAAGCGTCCATCCGGGGAACAATTGACCAGAAACAGGCCCTCGGAGCCCGGAACAACCTCCGTCCTGGACGTTTTGACGTCGAGGAGATGAATCGTGGAAGTGTCCGCGACGCTTTGGGTGAAGACTACGGAACTACCTTCCCCACACCAATCGATCCGGTGAGGTACCTCCAGGTTGGGGAATTTGTGAGGCGTGCCGCCATTTAGGGAAACAATATATATTTGTTGACTCTTACGGGGTTCAGCGCCAACGAAGACAATCTGACTGCCATCCGGCGAGAAACTAGGTGCCCAGGCCTGCTGGGGGGCACGCGAGAGTTGCAGCTTCTCGCTGCCGTCGGCCCGGCTGCGCCAGATTTCGCCCTCCGGATAGGAGACGTAGGTCACCCATTGCCCATCCCGTGAAAAGCTCACGTCGGTCACTGAAATGCCACCCAGGTAGGGAACAAATTGGCCGGATTTTGCGTCGTAGCGGACCAACTCTGCGCGGAGCTGCACCCCGATAGCAAAAATTCTTTTCCCATCCACGCTAGGCTGCGGTGAAAAGAGGCTCAGAGGACCCGCCGTGAGGGGAACCGGCTGGCGGTTCACCTTGTGAAAAGTGTCTCCGGTCTCTCGCATTGCCCAGATGTCCCATCGGCCGCCTGGAGAGGGAGCTTGAAACAGATAATATTTTCCGTCTGGTGTCCAGTTCCCCTGCTGGGGATCGCCTGCTTCATGCCAGTCCGAAAGCAGTTTGTGAACCTGGCTGCCATCGCTCGACGCCTCCCAGATGGCAGTGCGGGAGGGGCTGCCGACCGTAAAACGAATCGTGCGAGCGTCGGGCGACCAGCGCAGCCACCATATAGAAAAATTCGAGTTCGGGACTTCAGCGAATTTGCGCGAATCGCCGTTTCGCGTTATTTCGATCAGCTGGTTTTGGTGTGCTACCAGCAGGTCCCCGTTGGGCATCCACGCCCCGTCTTCTCCCGGAATGTCCGAAAATCGCCTGGGAGCGCCCCCCACCACGGGCACCGCCCACAGAGGTTGCTCGAGTTCGACTCCGCTAAAGCTTCCTACCACCAGCTCGGTCTTGTCCGGAGAAAGGTTGTCGAGAGCAGCATTGGGAAACGGTGTCTTCATCACCACCGTATCGCCCCCCGTGACCGCGACTTGCGCGATCACGTAACGTCCGTTCACTGACTCCTGGACGTAAAGCCTGGTGCCGTCGGTGAGCACGATGGGCGTAACCGGTCCGAAGACGTTCTTCACCTGCCCGTCGTGGGTGATCTGCGTATATCCGGTTACCCGAGGTGGCGGAAGCGTAGGCCGGAAGATAAATGCGAGAACCAGAAGTGCCGCCAGCACCAGCGCAGAAATCGCCGCAAACCTTCTCCACGAACGTTTCGGAAGAGTGAACATCCCGGCAGTAGGAGCAGGGGTCGCAACCGAACCCGATCGCCCCGATTCAAAATCCCGCCTCAGCCGTTTGAGATCGACGAGCATATCGGACGCGCTCTGGTAGCGCAGCTTGCGATCCTTCTCCAGCGCCTTGTTAACCACCGGCTCCAGTCCCGGAGGCAGCTCAGGATTTACGCGGACAGCCGAGGTCGGAGCCTTGTGCAGGATGGCGTCAAAGACCATCGCGGAAGTATTCCCGGAGAACGCCGGCCGTGCCGTGGCCATCTCGTAGAGAACGGCGCCGAAGGAGAACAGATCAGTGCGGGCATCAAGGTCTTCCCCGGCGGCTTGTTCGGGCGACATGTAGGCGACCGTGCCTATGGCCGTGCCCGGGCTGGTCAAATGAATTTCACTCATCACCGTCGGTGATGCGCCCAGCGACCCCGGCGCGGGTTGTTCCGGCGCCAGCTTGGCCAGGCCGAAGTCGAGAATCTTGGCGTGTCCCCGCTTGGTGACAAAAACATTTGCCGGCTTGATGTCGCGGTGAATAATGCCCTGGCCGTGTGCGGCGTCGAGACCATCGGCGATTTCCGCCGCCAACTCCAGCAGTTGTTCCGCGGGCAGTGGTTGTGCAGCGATCCGATCCCGCAACGTCATGCCTTCCAGCAGCTCCATTACGATAAAGTACTGCCCATCCTGCTGGCCGATTTCCTGAATGGTGCAAATGTTGGGATGGTTGAGCGCGGACGCAGCGCGAGCCTCCCGCTGAAAACGCTCGAGCGCTGCCGTATCCGAACTGAGCTCCGGAGGAAGAAACTTCAAGGCCACGCGGCGGCCCAGCGTCGTATCCTCGGCCTCGAAAACAACACCCATCCCGCCGCTGCCCAGCTTTTGCAGAATGCGGTAGTGAGAAATCGTCTGGCCGATCATAGTCTGGCCGATCATCATCTGGCCGATCAGGGGAGCGTTCCGAGCCACCAGGTTTTGTCATGTTAGGTTGCGGTGGGCGGCAAGTCAAAGTATCGGCGACTGTTCAACGCCAGACCTCCGAGCCCGGGATTCCTCGCGACTGAGGACTGGATCGTTGTCATAAGACGGATGAGGCGTTGAGGGGTGCGGACGGCACGAGCGGATTTTGCTACACGCCTTGGCGAACGGAATGCGCACGAACGGGATGAGCGCGGAGCCACGACAGCTGGAGTGGCTACCCAAAGGATTGGTCTTG
>WNFE01011839.1_pt1 | contig 13187 bp, 10 predicted proteins | sample 5400451 | NCBI WGS metagenome assembly WNFE01 (sample SAMN13153344, study PRJNA577476) | soil metagenome | isolation source: 200 cm saprolite under Douglas fir tree site 2 hole 2 | place: USA:California | collected 2015-04-18 | reverse complement strand
GACGGGGGCAGAGGCGAAGACCGGTTCGCGCCACCCCGTTACGGCCAGCATTCTGACGAAATATTGGCGGAGATTGGCTGCCAGGAGCATGAGGTAGCAGACCTCCGTGAGCAGAGCATTGTGAGATGACCAGGAATTTTCGGGCGATGATCGGTGTGATGGGCGAGACGGACGGGCCGATACGTTAGTCCTTTACTGCCAGCAGCCAGATTTGGCTAAGGTATCTATCCGCTATGTCGGTTGGTCTGCTGAGTCGCCAAGTTCTGATCAGGTACCAACACTCAAAGTTTTTCTAACTGACCTCTTCGATTCGGATTGAGTCACGGACGAGTAGCGAACCTGCACAAGTAGCTCAGCAACCTCACTGGAGATGGGATTCATAGAGTGTTCCAAGGTAACCCCACAGGCTGTTCACCCATGCGTGATCAATCCGTAGGGAGACGTAGGTGATCACTGCGGGAGCTTTAGACGGGCTGCTTGTCGTCGAGCTGGCCAGTTCGGTCCCCGGCGAGTTCTGCGGTCGACTCCTGTCGGATGCCGGGGCAGAGGTGATAAAGCTCGAAGGCCCTGGAGGAAGTGCCCTTCGCCGTTGGAGCGCCAGCGCCACTCCGATCGCCGCGGGCGACGATGGCGCGTTGTTCCAGTACCTCGGTTCGAGTAAGCAGAGCATCGTCGTCGACCCTGCCTCGTCTAACGGACTATCGAAGGCCCGCAGCATCATTCAGCGCGCTGATGTCGTTCTCTGGTCCAGAGACTGCGAACTTGCCACCGAGCACAGTCTCAGCGCCGAAGCGATCTCCCGTGCCGCACCCGGCGCGATCGTGACGGCTATCTCCCCGTTCGGCCTGACAGGGCCGTGGGCGCAGGCGCCGGCCACCGACTTCACCTTGCAGGCCTGGGCGGGAGGGCCAGCCACCCGCGGACATCCTGACCAACCGCCGGTCAGCAACGGTGGCCGGCCCGCCGAATGGACCGCTGGGGTCATAGCGGGGGTCGGCACGCTCGCGGCCCTACGGCGTAGAACAATGACAGGGCGCGGTGAACTACTCGACCTCTCACTGCTTGAAACCATGATCCTCATCGAGGATATGTACCCGGTGACCTACTACTCCCTGGCCGGACGCCCGTTCCGTGGCCAGCGGTTCACGAACCTTCCTGACATCGAACCCAGCAAAGACAGCTGGATCGGGTTCATGATCGTCACTGCCCAACAGTGGATGGACTTCTGTGCGATGATCGAACGTCCCGATCTGGCCGAGGATCAGGAGCTGTTCCGCCTCGACAATCGCAACGCCCGCCGTGGCGAACTCGAAGAGAGCATCCGGGCCTGGACCACCCAGCACACAACGGCCGAGATCTTCGAACTTGGTGGTCTGTTCCGGGTTCCAGTAGCACCGGTCGGCAACGGCGCCGACGTCCTGAAGCTCGAGCACCTCCAGGTCACCGGAGCCTTCCGCCTCAATCCGAGGAGTGGGTTCAGCGAACCAGAAGTCCCCTATCTTATGAGCCGCACCCCGAGCCGACCTCGCACTTCGGCACCACGTCTGGGAGAGCACTCCAGTCGGGATACCTGGCTGCAACAGGATGTGCAGACTTCTAGCCTTCTGGGAACCGCGCCCGACCTGCCTTTGGAAGGGCTTCGGGTGATCGATCTGACGCAGTTCTGGGCCGGACCGATCGCCGGACACATCCTTGCGACCCTTGGCGCCCGGGTCGTCCACCTTGAATCTGTCCAGCGTGTCGATGGCATGCGGCTCGTCTCGCACAAGAGCGCAGACGAGGATCAGTTCTGGGAATGGGGCCCGCTTTTTCACGGGCCGAACTCCAACAAGCTGGGCTTGACCTTGAACCTCAGTGACCCGGGTGGCATCGAGGTCTTGAAAAAATTGGTCAAGACGTGCGACATCCTTGTGGAGAACTTCAGCCCACGGGTGTTCGACAATTGGGGGATCAGCTATGACGACCTCGCCGCCATAAACCCTAAGATGATTATGGTTCGGATGCCCGCATTTGGGCTTGATGGGCCGTGGCGGGACCAGGTCGGTTACGCGCAGACTATGGAACAGGTATCCGGGCTGGCCTGGATGACCGGCTTTGCCGACGGCCAGCCGCGAGTGCCGAACGGGCAGGCCGACCCTATCGCGGGAATCCACGCCGCGTTCGCTTGCCTGCTCGCTGTCGAGCACCGACGTCGGACAGGGGAGGGCCAACTCGTCGAGGTCCCGATGGTCCGGACGGCGCTCGGGATCGCAGCTGAACAGATCGTGGAATACTCGGCAAACGGCGCGGTCCTCAAGCGACAGGGGAACCGCGGGCCGCAAGCCGCGCCTCAAGGTTTCTACCGATGTGCCAATGATGTCGGTGAGGTTGAACGGTGGGTCGCCATCGCGGTCGAGGACGACACCCAATGGCTTCGCTTCCTGTCGGACGTAGACGCCCCGGACTGGATGCGTTCCCCGAGCCTGGGCACTATGGAAGGACGCCGTTCTCAGGCCGATGCCATCGACGAGTGGATCGCGACGTGGGTTCAGCCGCAGTGCGGCGACGCAATTGTTGAGAAGTTGTGGGCGGCCGGAGTGCCGGCGGCAAAGCTGCTGATGCCGCACGAGCAAACTGTCATACCGCAACTCGCCGCTCGCGGCTGGTGGCAGGAGATCGAGCACCCTGTAGCAGGCTCGACACTTCACGGAGGATTCCCGGTCAAGTTCGAAGCGGGACCGCATGTCTGGCACCGAACACCACCGCCGACTCTCGGGCAGCACAACCACGAGATCCTCACCGACTGGCTTGGGCTGTCCGACAGCGATGTTCGCGACCTTGCCGCACGGGATGTCATTGGGAACCAGCCGAGTGGCACAACCCGCCTAACATGATGAGTCGCCGGGCGTATCTCAGTGACGGCCAGTCGTTGAAGGTGACCACGACCCGGAGGACATAGCGATCTTCCGGGTCGACGGCGAGTTCTACGCGACTGCGGACCTGTGCACCCAGGGGGGCGCAGCTCCTCGAGCACGGGCTGGTGCGCCCGTCAACTGCGGGACCTGATCGGCTATCGCCGGGTCGTGATCGAAGAACGCGGCCGCGATCACAGCGTCTGCGCGCGACTGCAAATCCAAACGCGGACCCGCGAAAGCCTCCGTCGCGCTCAGCGGCGACTACTTCGAGAAACGACGCAACAGCACCGCCCGGCAACGCCGACTCGTCGCGCAACTCGAAGCAATGGGCCACACCGTCACCCTCGAACCCGCCGCCTGACCCCGACTCCTTCAACCCAACAACAACGTCGGGGCTTCACCCCGACCCGCTCCCGCGCGCCCCAACCACTTGACAACAAGACGACTCACACCTCAGAGTTGGACAGCACCGGAGCGTTCGAGCTTTGCAGTGGTGCCAGCCACCTCCTCGGTCATCATCAGCTCCATGGTGGGCAGGTCAGTGGTCCACCCCCACGCCCGAGCACCGTCGGGCAGAAGGCATGCGACGACACCTCGTTCGGGCCCCTCTCGCCCGAACACCACGGTCGACGACTCGATCGCGACCGGCCCTTGGTGGCTCTCGACGGTTGGGCGCTCAACCAGGCGGTCGACGTCGGCCTGCACGTTCTCGGCCCGAAATGGCCCGCGAGCCGGCTCGGTCGAGTAGAGGCCGATCGCGTGCTTGGTCAGGAAGCCCCCGTTGGCTGTGACGAGGCCGAGGGTGGCCGGATCGTCTCGGAGTACGCCCACCAGCGTGGCGAGGGCGTGGGTCACATAGTTGCTGTACGGACCGCCGGCAAATGTCAGACCGCCCGTAAGCGTCAGCTGGCGATCCTCCGCGAGGCCGAGTTCTCGCGCTGCAACTTGCACCGCCGATGGGAAGCAGCTGTACAGATCGAGGTGAGTAACGTCGTCGATATCGATCCCGGTCAGGTCCAGGAGCCGTCGTCCAGCTATGCCGATGGCGGGCGACGAGTGTAGATCTCGTCGGTTCGACACGAACTGGGTGTCGTTGGCCTGAACCCCGGCGTGGGCGAACACCCATCGGTCTCGGGCGATCCCCGCGGCCCGAGCCGCCCGGACCGAACAGAGCAGAACGGCGGCGGCCTGGTCGAGGTACCAGTTGGAGTTCATCGCCTTGGTGTATGGGAACCCGATCATCCTGTTGTCCGGGCTCGGATCCCGAATCTCCTCCGCTGTCATCGGCGTCCGCACCCAGGCGTACGGGTTCGCGACGGCAACCTCGTTGAACCGCGCCCACAACCTCGACAGACGGTCACGATGCTCGCGGATGCTCTCGCCGCGCAGGTAGCGCAGCGCATTCTCGAAGAGCGGGTACACCACGGTGGGATCGTCGACGCCGCGGCGATGTTCGGCGTCGCTGCTCATCGACGCGTCGGAGCCATGCGTCTCGTCGGGCGCACCGTCACCCTGCTCGGTGGCGGGGAACGGAAGCCCGGCGGCTCGGAGCCGGCGCCGGCTGTGAATCGCCTCGGCGCCGACGACTATGGCGACGTCGAGCTCGCCGGCGACGATCTTCGACCCGAGATCGTTGATCAGGGTCTGTGGGTGGTTGCCGCCCATCGTCGTCAGAATCGTGTGGGCGGCCGGTGCGCCGATTTGTTCGGCAATCAGTCGTCCCGGGTCGGCATAGCTCCAAGCGCCACGGACGACCGCTATCGCTTCGATCGATTGCAGGATCTCCGGGCAGCCCGCGTCGGCTGCCGCCCCTCGAACCACGTCCTCCATGAGAGCGAGGGGCTCACGAGCCTCGGTCGGGTCCTCGGGTCGCTGCTTGAGCTGGGCTGCCCCGACTACCACGACGTCGTGTTCACGCACCTGGACTCCTCCGAATCGATTCATTCACAGCGTTCTTGTGGTCTGGTTGGTTCAGCGTCAGGGTGCGGACGGCATCGTCAACACTGATGATCAACTCTTGCGGCACGTCATAGGTCGCCACGTCAAGCCCTTTGTGCAACCTGATCGACAGCATCCCGGAGGTCAATAGCGGCCTTCACCGGGCGCTGGCTTGGTCCTTCCCGCCCGCTCGTAGTATCGAACCGGAATGTCTTCGGCGGACTTGTAGAACGCCCAGGCACAGGGTTTGGAGGCGTCAGGGTTATACTCGGTCACCCATAAGGGATGACCGCCTGAGTCCATCGACAAGATCTCGTTCACAGCGCAATGGGTGCAGTAGTAGGGTACGCCCTCCTTTCCGAAGCTCCACTCGTGCGCTTCCGCAGTCACCCCATAGTGGTAGGGCGGACCCAGGCGCGACGGGGTGTTGGCCTCGGGGTCACCGCGGCGCATTCGTCCTCCGCTGCCGCACGGATCCATGCGGATGACGTAGCGATCCTCCTCGTCGAGTACGTCGACGGTGCCGTCGAGTTCTGGGCCGCAACGGTGGGATCGCATCACTTCGGCGGTGAGTTGAACGCGCTGCTCCACCGTGAGTCCTAGGAACCCCTTGAAGGTCCGGACCATCATCGACGACGACAGGCTCGACCGGAGCATGTCGTACATGGCGTCCTCTCCATCGCGTCGAGCGATTTCGGTGAGCAGTCCCCACACCCAGTCGCACATGAGGTCGTGCAGGGTCTTGCCTTCTTGGTCTTGATAGGTCGCGAGCGCCTCGGCGTCGCTGCTGCGGCCATCGCGGATGGCTGCGAGAAGGAGCTCGCTCGTCGGACGACCAAGCTCTTCGGGATCGTCAGTGCGAAGGGCTCGACCGATGGCCTCGATCAAGGTCACAGGCAACATGATTGCAATTTTCGCCCAACGGAAGCCCCCTGGTCAAATGACCCAATAAGTCTGGACAGAAGAGAGGTGAGAAATGTCCGAACATCCGATATGGTGAGTCGGTGATACGTGTGGAGGGTGGCACGGTTGCCGAGGTGACCATCGACCGGCCTGAAGCTCGCAATGCCCTCGATGTACCAACGCTGCTCGAGCTCGAGGAGGTCTTCGGTCGCCTCGAGGCGGACGCGGAGGTCCGAGCGATTATCGTGACCGGGGAAGGCGACCGTGCCTTTGTCGCCGGAGGCGACATAGCCGATCTGGACTCTCGGCGAGGCCTGGCCCACTACCGGGAGTTCGCCGAGGTCATCCACCGCGTATTCCGGCGTATCGAGCGCTGCCCGAAGCCGACGGTGGGTGCGGTCAACGGCTATGCCCTCGGCGGTGGTCTCGAGCTGATCCTGGCCCTCGACCTGCGGGTCTTGTCCGAGGGGGCCCAGCTTGGCCTCCCCGAGATTACTTTGGGGTTGTTCCCCGGCGCCGGCGGCACCCAACGCCTTATCCGGCAGATCCCGCTGTGTCGGGCCAAAGAGCTCATGTTCATTGGCGACCGCATCTCGGCTGACCAAGCCGTTGCCCTGGGACTGGCCAACCGTGTGGTGCGTGCCGATCAGCTGCTCGAGGAGGCCCGGACACTGGCAGGTCGAATAGCAGCGATGTCGCCCTTGGTCCTTCAGCTGCTCAAGCGGGCGATCGGCGAGGGCGCCGACATGCCCTCCAGCGCTGCGCTCGCGTATGAGCAGGCGATGATCGGGCTGGTCTTTGACACTGATGATGCCCATGAGGGCTGTCGAGCTTTCCTCGAGCGCCGGCCGCCTCGCTTTGTCGGGGCGTGAGATGGCGGTGCTGACCGACGAACGGGAGATGATGGTCGACCTGGCCCGACGGGTCGGGCAGCGATGGGGTCTTGACTATTGGCTGGACCAGGACCGCAAGAAGCAGTTCCCCGCCGACGCGTGGCGTGAGATATGCAGGGCTGGGCTCGGGAGCTGTTCATGATCACACCGATCTTCGGGGGTATCACGGTTTCGAAGTTTGGCACTGAGACCATGAAATCGGAGCTGCTCCCGGCGCTCGCCGCCGGCGACTTGATCTGCTGCATGGCGCTGACCGAACCCGATGCCGGGTCGAACACGCTTGAGATGAGTACGACAGCCCGCCGTGGCGACGGTGGCTGGTATCTGCGTGGCTCCAAGATTTGGATCACTGCCGTCCCTGACGCCGACAAGATGCTGGTGGTGGCTCGCACCAGGCCGATCTCGGAGGTCACGCGCCGCACCGACGGCGTCACCATGTTTCTGATTGATGTAGATCGCGACGGGCTTAGCCACCAGACGATCGACAAGGTGGGCACGAACACCCTGGCGTCCAGTTCGGTGTTCTTCGACGATGTGTGGGTCGACGACGCTGAGCTGGTCGGCACCCTGGACGGGGGCTGGCCTGAACTGCTGGAAGTGCTCAACACCGAGCGGATCGTCACCACCGCCGCCCTTGTCGGTGCCGGGCGCCTCGCCATCCGCCTGGCGGTGGACTACGCCGGCAATCGAAAGGTCTTTGGTGACACACCCATCGCCGCCTATCAGGGTATTCAGTTCCCGCTGGCGCAGGCCCACGCCGAACTCGAGTGCGCCGCCCTGATGAACCTCGACGCCGCGTCACGCCACGATGCGGGACAGCCCTACGGGGCCCAGGCCAACATCGCCAAGCTGATCGGCGCCCAGGCCTGTGGTGCCGCCGTTGATCGCGCCATGCAAACGCTGGGGGGTATGGGCTTCGCCCGGGAGTCTCACCTGGAGCGACTGTGGCGGGACGCCCGTCTGTTCAAGTTCGCCCCCGTCTCCGAGGAGATGATTCTCAATTTCATCGCCGTCCACGCCCTCGGCATGCCTCGAAGCTACTGAGCCGATGGGTGCCTTCACCGATCGGGTCGCGGTGGTCACGGGAGCAGGCCGTGGGGTTGGCCACGAACTAGTTCGGCTTCTCGGCGGTGAAGGAGCCTGCGTGGTTGTCAATGACATTGACCCCGAGGTGGCAGAAGCGACGGTGAGAGTACTGACCAGCAATGGGGGCCGAGCGGTTGCCCTGGTCGGCGACGTGACCGAGCCGACGTTCCCGGATCGGCTCCTCCAAGCCGCTCTCGACGCCTTCGGTGACTTGCACATTTTGGTCAACAACGCCGGCTACGTTTGGAACGCGTCCGCCCTCAAGCACACCGACGACCAATGGGCTGCGATGCTCGAGGTCCATGCGACGGCGCCGTTCCGGATTCTCCGCTGCGTCGGCGCCCATTTCCGCCAGGCCCATCAGCGGGAGGGAGGAACCACATGCCGCAAAGTTGTAAACGTGTCGTCGATCTCGGGTTACTACGGCGCAGCGCTGCAGTTCAGTTACGCCGCGGCAAAGGCGGCGATCATCGGCATGACCCGGTCGCTGGCCAAAGAGTGGGGTCGATACAACGTGACCGTGAACTGTGTCGCGCTCGGCTACATCGACACACGACTCAACCCCACGTACGATGAACGACCTCCCACGCTCGTCGTGGGGGAACGGTCCGTGAAGGTCGGTCTCGATGCCAAGACGCGGGCCGAGATCGAACACCTCACCCCTCTCGGTCGTTTCGGCAGCCCGGCGGAAGCAGCCGGGGCCATCTCGCTGCTGTGTCGGCCGGAGTCTGATTTCGTCTCAGGCCAAGTGCTGATGGTCGCCGGTGGCCTTGTCTACTGAACTCGACGACCAGCTCGAGCGGTACCGAAGAATGGTCCGCATTCGCCAGTTCGAAGAACGCGTCGCCGAGCTCTACCGAGATGGCGACATCCCCGGCTTCGTCCACCTCTCGATCGGCCAGGAAGCCACCGCGGTCGGCGCGACCTGGCCACTCAACGACGACGACATCATCACCTCCACCCATCGCGGCCACGGTCACGTACTAGCGAAGGGGCTCGATACCTACCGGGCCCTGGCCGAGCTGATGGCCCGCGACGATGGCGCCTGTCGAGGGCGAGGTGGATCGATGCACCTCGCCTCGCCCGATCTGGGCATCTTCGGGGCCAACGGCATTGTAGGTGCCGGGCTGCCTATCGCAACCGGCGCCGCGCTGGCATCACACCTGCGAGGACGCCGCCAGGTCGTCGTGGCGTTCTTTGGCGACGGGGCGGTGGCCACCGGTGCGTTCCACGAAGCCGTGAACCTCGCCTCGCTGTGGCAGTTGCCCATCATTTTTGTCTGCGAGAACAACCACTATGCGGAGTTCAGTCTCGCCCAGCAGCAACACCCGGTCGACTTCGCAGCCAGGGCAGCCGGCTATGGACTCGCGTACCACCACGTCGCCGGCAACGATGTCGAAGCGGTCACGGCCTGCTTCTCCACCCTCCTTCAAGAGATCCGCTCGGGCGCCCCGCCCGTTTTCGTCGAGACCGAAACCCATCGCTCCCGGGGCCACTACGAAGGAGACCCCCAGCGGTATCGCGACGGCGTTTTGGACGAAGAGTGGGCAGCGCGGGATCCCCTGGTCATCGCCTGCCGACAGCTCGTCGATCTCGGTGTCTCGGATGGCCGGCTCAAAGACATCGAAGCTGAGGTGGCCTCGGACATCGGGGCGGCCGAAGTGCGAGCTCGGGCCGCCCCTGCGCCTGACCCGGCCACGCTTTTCGACTTCGTCATCGCACCCCACCCGCCGGTCACAGCCAAGCCAATCTCTCCATATTCCAACCTGCCAGTGGAGGAGCGAAGCCTGTCCCATGCGCTGCGCACGGCTCTGGCCCACGAGCTTGAATCCGATCCTTCTGTGCTGGTCTTGGGCATCGACGTCGGCGCTGGCGGCAACGTGTTCGGCATCACCCGAGGACTCCACGAACGCTGGCCCGACCGGGTCCTCGACACACCTATCTCCGAGACCGCGATCATCGGCGCCGGGATCGGCGCCGCCATGGCCGGGCTGCGTCCAGTCGTTGAACTCATGTACCTCGACTTCATCGGAGTATGCCTAGATCAGCTGCTTAACCAAGCGGCCAAACTCCGTTTCATGACCGGGGGCAACGCGAACATCCCTCTCGTGGTTCGCACCCAATTCGGCGCCGGCCGGTCCTCGGGTAGCCAGCACTCGCAGAGCCTTGAGGCGCTCGTGGCCCACATCCCGGGCCTCACCGTTGTCATGCCCTCCACCGTCCCGGACGCCTACGGGCTGCTGCGAGCTGCCATCGCCGATCCGAACCCGGTCATCTTCATCGAACACCGCCTCCTCTACGAGAAGAAGGGGCCGATGCCGCCGGCCGGTCATCTTGAGCCTATCGGCAAAGCCCGAATTCTCCGGGAGGGAAGTGACATCACCGTGGTCTCTTGGTCGCGCATGGTCCACGAGTGCCTCGCAGCTGCAGAAATGATCGCCAGTGATGGCATCGACGCCGAAGTGATTGACCTGCGCACGATTGTGCCCCTCGACCGAGAGACCGTACTGAACTCCCTCACCAAGACAAGCCGACTTCTGATCGCGCACGAAGCGGTCACTGACTTCGGGGTAGGTGCTGAGCTCGCCGCCCTTGCCGCCGGCGACGGTTTCTGGTCCCTGGATGCCCCGGTGCGCCGCGTCGGCGCGCCCTTTGTCCCCACCCCCTATGCGCCCAGCCTCGAGCGGATCTGGCTACCCGACGTCCAGCGAATCGCTACGGCGATCCGGGAGGTCATCGCCGCGTGATCAGCGTTCCGGGAGCAAGCGCGCACCTGCAGAGATGCCCGGGAAGAACGCCAGCATCCGAGTGGTGGCCTGTCGCCGCCGCTTCGTAAGGGCCTGATGCGGCCCGCGATGTTGCTCTGATGCGGTCTTCATGGCCATCTGCGACCCATTGAGACTTCTGACTTCACCGCATCCCTGTGTCCGCGCCTGTGTCCGCGACGCGGCACCATCCGTCATCGATCACCGTCGTACCGTCGTCGGTCGTCGTTCGGAACGCCACGTCGCCGTCGCTCGACCCCCACGTGCTGACCGTCAGCGTGTCACCCGGCAGTACCGGGTTGGTGAAGCGTCCGGACACGGAAGTGATCCGAGTCGGGTCGCCACCGGCAATCTGATGTGTGAGCGCGCGGGTCGTGATGCCGAAGGTGCAGAGTCCTTGGAGGATCGGTCGGGTGAAGCCGACTCGGCGTGCGACGACTGGATCGGAGTGCAACGGGTGGCGGTCTCCACAGAGGCGGTACAGCAGCGCCTGATCGGGCCGCGTGGCGTACGAGGCGGTGAGGTCCGGGCCGCGGTTCGGGATGGCACGCCTCGTCGAACGGCCCCGGTCACCTCCGAAGTTGCCCTCCCCGCGCACGAACACCGAGGAGTTCGTGGTGAACATGGGCGCGGCGGTGTCGCTGTCTTCCGACCGGGTCTCGGTGACGACCAACGCGCCCGAACCCTTGTCGAAGATGCCAGTGATCGTCGAGAAGGTGCGGATCCGTCCGCGGGGCGGAATCGGTCGATGGATCGTGACGGCCTGCTCGCCGTGAACCTGCATGGCGGGGTCGAACGAGCCGAGCTCGGGAAAGTCGGTCCCGACGTCGACGCTCGCGATGACCGAGGCGAACGACGGGAGCACGCGTTGCGTGACACCCTCGCTGTTCTCGGTCGTGAGGTCGAGCTCGGCTTCCGGGTCCGCCGACCCCGCTCCGACGCCGAGCGCGTACAGCATCGTGTCGCGGGGCGTCCAGGACCGTTCGATCGGGCCCAGAGTTGTTCCCACGGCTGCGCTATTGATCGGCACGGGACAACTTCCGCGCACGGGAGTGAAGTCGGGAGCGACAGACGAGCGGCTCACCCCTGCCGAACTCATCCCTCGTGACGTCTACGACCTCGGACTGGTTCTTGTACTCAGCGAGTTGCACGCGCATGTCCTTCACGACTCGGTCGGCTGTTCCGGGGTGCCGTCGGGCACGAGGTCGACGGGGATCGGGAGGACAACGGGACCGCCTTCCCGGGATGGCAGGACCACCGTTGCAGTACCGTAGGCGAGCACCGGGCCCCGCTGGTTGACCGCTTGGAGGCCGATGTGGACCAGGCAGTAGTCGCCGACGCGCTCCTTGCCGGTCACGCTGCCGGTCCAGTACGTCGTATCGCCGATCAGGTTCGAGCGGCGCAGGGTGGCGGCGCACTTGTGCATGAACCCGTCATCGCCCATCCAGTCCGTGACGGCTTGCATGCCCCATGCCACTCGCTGCGGGCCGATGTCGTACGCACCGCCCATGCCCATGTCCGAACCTGACTGACCCTCGAGGTGACCCCGGCCGGGTGAGTCCTTCACGCCGCTGGCGCCGACGTGATAGTCCTTATGCCGGGTGCGGTAGTGCACCGCGTCCTCGAGGGCGCCACCGTACGGGCGGACTCCCATCGTGCCGGCATACCAGGCGACCGTGTCGTTCGAGCGCAGCGGTCCCTTGACGACGCGGGGGAGCACCTCGCCGACCTCGACGTCCTCCCAGAACCGGGGCGTGGCTCCTCGCGGTCGCATGGCGAGGATCTCGTCCTCGATCGCCTCCAGCTCCTCCGGGGGGTAGATGTACTGTTCGCGCCGCTTATAGCGCTCCCGCTGCTCCTCGGAGGCATCCTCGGGGAGGACCGTCACCCGTGGCACTCGGCCGATGTCCGTGTAGGTCCTGGCCACGATCGCGTCTTCGGCGCGCCGGGAATAGCTGACGCATCCGGTCTGGATGACCCAACGGTTCGGAGCGGCTGGGCGCATAACGCGCTGGCCCTCGAACACGGACTGTGCGTCGAAGGCGTCGCCGACCCGGAGGACATCGAACCACGTCCAGCGAACACCCGCGTAGATCCAGGTGACTCCGGCCAGGCGCGGCCCGATGATCCCGGTGTCGACGGCGAGCAGGAAGGACGGGTGCGCCAGCATGCTGCCCCAACGCGTCGAAGGCCCGTACTCGAGATCGCGGAAGATCGGATTGCGGTCTCCCACGCCTTCGATGAAGTGCTGGGTGGCGTCGAAGGTGGCCTCGTTGACCCACCGCATGCCGTCACGCCGCAGCACGGTCCCGAGCATCGACGCGGCATCAGCGATGGTCGCGTCGGTGATCTCGCCCCACGGGAGGGCCTCGTCCTCGGAGTCGCCGGGGAGGATTGCAGTCATACGCTGTCCTTTACTGGGAGATCGGGGGCGGCGATAGTGCTCATCGGGCCCGTGGTGACGACGCCTCTCGCCTCGAGCTCGGCAACCTCATCTGGTGTGATGCCGAGCTCCTGCAACACCGTGGCGGTGTCGGCGCCGATGGTCGCCGGGATGTGGCGAGCGGACGGCTTGAAGGTCGAGAACGAGACGGGGCTCCCGACCGTGCGAATCTCCCCGAGGTCGGGCATCTCGAACCGGACGAGCAGCTCGCTGGCATCGATCTGCGGATGATCCCAGAGCTGGTCGAACTCCAACATCGGCCCAT
>WNFE01002658.1_pt1 | contig 13194 bp, 9 predicted proteins | sample 5400451 | NCBI WGS metagenome assembly WNFE01 (sample SAMN13153344, study PRJNA577476) | soil metagenome | isolation source: 200 cm saprolite under Douglas fir tree site 2 hole 2 | place: USA:California | collected 2015-04-18 | reverse complement strand
TTGACTGCTGAACAGGTCGAGAGTCTCGGCAAGATACCTGGTGGAAAGAACTATGCCAAGGCCCAGGTAGTCGGCGTTATTCAAGGACCGCTGGCCACAAGCTATAGCCTGCTCACAGCACCGTTACGTGACTTTTGCTATGTCATTCAAGCGCGCGTCGACCAGTTGAACGGCGAAGCCGCAGAGTAGATTTCAGGAAGGAGATCATCCATGTCTGTAGATACCATTATTACCGAAATTGAGAAGCTCAATGTACTGGAGCTGGTTGAGTTGACCAAAACCCTGCAGGATAAGTGGGGTGTGAGCGCTGCTCCTGTCGCTGCCGCAGCAGGCCCGGCTGTCGCCGCTGAAGCTGCCCCTGTCGCTGAGCCTGTAGAAGAGCAGACTGAATTTGACGCCATTCTCACCGAGGTAGGACCCAACAAGATCAATGTCATCAAGGTCGTACGTGAGTTGACCGGGTTGGGGCTAAAGGAGGCCAAGGCCGTCGTTGATGAGGCCCCCAAGCCAATTAAGGAAGCTGTCACTAAGGAAGAAGCTCAGAGGATCGCTGAAAAGATGGCCGAGGTTGGCGCGAAAGTTACTATTAAATAAGCAAACTTTACTCGTATCCGTTCGCATGCTATAATGCGAACGGATACGATCTTTCTCCATCTAACCAAATTAGGAGGTGTTATAGTACGTGGCATTGACAGTCGAAGAAAAAGCGGAGATCATCGCAAACTCGCGCGTTCATGAGTCTGATACAGGTTCACCAGAGGTACAGGTTTCCGTTCTGACCCGGCGAATCAATCAACTCACTGAACATTTGAAGATTCATAAACATGACCTGCATTCTCGGCGTGGCCTGTTGATGCTGGTTGGTCAGCGTCGGCGCCTACTCGCCTATCTCAGCAAGAAAAGCCCGGACCGCTATCGCGCACTCATTGTAAAGCTTGGCCTGCGCCACTAGCCATGGGGTTGAATTGGATGCGGCCGGTTTCTCATCTGAGATTGAAAACAAACGAGTAAGAGTGCTGCCCGGCCGCTGCTCCACTTTACCTTACCTCGCAAAACGAAGAAGTATCTTGTGTTGATGAGAGATCGAAACGAGTAAACAAAGACAGGCAATTGAACAGAAGGCGTCCCCTACGGTACCCGGTAATCAACACATATGTGAGGCCGCAGCGAAGTAGAACGAAGTACGGCCCAATAGTTGTTAGATCAGGCCTGTGACTGAATGCAGATTGGATGCAAGTAGATTTTAAAGAGGGGATGCTTGTTGGAACACCCCGGCTTGTTGTACTAAGAAAGTCAAGAGCGAGTTTATGGGTGTTACTAATCCGGAGGAAAAAATGATTCACCGTCAAGAAGCTGTCATCGGTGGCCGGGTCATGAGCATTGAGACCGGACGCGTGGCAGAACAAGCCAGTGGCGCAGTGTTGGTGCGCTATGGCGATACCGTTATCCTGGCAACCGTGGTTGGCAGCGATGAGCCTCGTGAAGGCATTGACTTTTTCCCTTTAACCGTCGACGTAGAAGAACGTATGTATGCAGCAGGAAAGATTCCTGGAGGCTTTATCAAACGTGAAGGTAGGGCTTCTGAACACGCTATCCTCGCCTGTCGTCTAGCTGATCGTCCTCTCCGCCCGCTCTTTTCTAAGGGCTACCGCAACGATGTACAGATCGTCATCACCGTACTCTCCGCAGATCAGGAAAACGACTCTGATATTATGGGCATTGTGGGGGCTTCCGCAGCCCTGTCTATATCGGATATTCCCTTTGCAGGCCCGGTGGGAGCTGTGCGCGTGGGTTACATCGACGATAAGTTCGTGATCAACCCGCTTGAGTCGCACATGCGCCAATCCAGGCTCGATCTTGCCATTGCTGGTACCGCTGATGCAGTGATGATGGTCGAGGCGGGCGCGAAAGAACTGCCCGAAGACCTGGTGCTGGAGGCGATACGCTTTGGCCAGGAGACACTGCAAGATATCATCAAGATGCAGGAAAAGTTGATGGCGGCGGTCAACCGCGCCAAGCGGCCTTTTGAAGTTCCGCCGGTCGACGAAGCACTCAAAGCCAGGGTGACCGAGTTCGTGCTCCCGCGCTTCGAAGCTGCAGTGCATAATCCCAACAAGGCTGCTCGTTCGGCGGCGCTCAACATGGTACATCAAGAGTTGATACTGTCTCTGGGCGCCGAGTTTCCCGATCGCCTCAAGGATATAACCACTTTCTATGAGAAGGAACTCAAGACCTACGTTCGCAATAATATTCTCGACCATGGTATGCGGCCGGACGGTCGAGACCTGAAAACCATCCGACCCATTAGCTGTGAAGTTGGATTGCTACCACGCACCCATGGCTCCGCCCTTTTCACTCGTGGGCAAACGCAAGTGTTGAGCGTCGTCACACTGGGCTCTCCAGGTGAGGAGCAGGTGCTTGACGGCCTGGGCGCCAGTGAGAGCAAGCGCTTCATGCACCACTATAACTTCCCACCTTTCTCGACTGGTGAGAGTAAGCCCTTGCGCGGGCCAGGGCGCCGCGATATTGGGCATGGGGCACTGGCAGAGCGCGCCGTTGCGGCGGTCATCCCTGTGCATGAAGAGTTTCCTTACACTATCCGCGTAGTGTCCGATGTGTTGTCCTCGAACGGTTCGACTTCGATGGGTTCAGTATGTGGCACAACACTCGCGCTTATGGATGCTGGCGTACCCATTCAAGCGCCGGTGGCCGGCGTAGCGATGGGCCTCATCACCGGTGAAGGTGAGCACAGCGGCAAATGGGCAGTGTTGAGCGACATCCAGGGTATTGAAGATGCGCTGGGAGACATGGACTTCAAGGTTGCCGGTACCGCCGATGGTGTGACTGCCCTCCAGATGGACATCAAAGTCAAAGGCATCACCTACGAAATAATGGCGAAGGCCCTGGAGCAGGCTCGCGAAGGGCGTATGTACATCATGGAAAAGATGCTCGACACTATCGATGCCCCGCGCGAGGAATTGTCGCAGTATGCCCCACGTATCCAGACCATTAAAATTAATCCCGACAAGATCGGTGCCGTCATCGGCCCAGGCGGTAAGATGATTCGCAAGATCCAGGAAGAGAGTGGAGCCAAAATCGATATCGAAGATGATGGTTCTGTGAATATCTCGGCCACCTCGGGTGAGGCCATGCAGCATGCTATGGATGCGGTACGTGCATTGACTGAAGATATCGAGGTCGGGCGCATCTACACCGGTACGGTACGACGGCTGGTCGACTTTGGGGCCTTCGTGGAGATTCTGCCCGGAAAAGAGGGCCTGGTGCGTACATCGCAATTGGCTGACTACCAGGTAATGCGTCCCGAGGATGTTGTCTCGGTAGGCGACGAGATTACGGTAATGGTGATCGAGGTCGATCCGCAGGGACGTGTCAATCTCTCTCGCCGTGCCGCGTTGAGTGGCGAAATGCCCTCCCAGGCCGAAATGAATAGTGAGCGCGGCCCTGGCCGTGGCCCTGCGCGCGGCCCTGGCCGCATGGGCGGCGGTTATGGCGGACGCGATCGTGAAGGCACGCCTGGTCGTGGTCCTGGTGGCTACGGGGATCGCGGCAACTACGGCGGCGGACGTGAGCGCGGCGGCTATAGTGATCGTGGCAATCGCCCAGGTAGCGGCTATGGCGATCGAGACCGCAACAGCGGAGGCTTTGGACAGCGCCGCCCGATGGGGCCGAGTCGCGGCCCAGGAACCCCACGCCGTGAGGGCGGCTTTGGAGAGCGTCCTCCTGGAGGACGCGGCTGGCAGGAATGAGTTGAAGCCATATAGTGGGGAGTGGGCCTTTCTTTATGGCCGCCCGCCTTGGCCCGCTGGTCTCTGGTGGTCCAGCAGAAGCGCAGGCCAGCACCGGGCGACCATAAAGGCCCACTCCTCCCGTCCCAACCACCCTCGCCCCTACGGAATTCTGGGCTGGCGTCTTAGGGTGATGCTCATTGGGCGACCCGCGCGGTCGCCCTGAATATGCTTAGGGAGAGGTATAATTATGTCGTCAGAGGACCTACTGAAGGAAATTGCCGCAGAGGTTTCCACCTGCACAAAGTGTAACCTCTGTAAAAGCCGCACCAAGGCTGTTCCCGGCGAAGGCAATCCCCATGCCAGGATAATGTTCATAGGCGAGGGTCCCGGTTTCAATGAAGATAGGCAGGGACGCCCGTTTGTTGGCCAGGCCGGACAATTCCTGGAAGAGCTGCTATCAAGTATCAATCTCAAGCGCTCAGAGGTTTTTATTACCAACGTTGTGAAATGCCGGCCACCTGAGAATCGCGACCCGCTGCCCGAAGAGATCAATGCCTGCAACGACTATCTTGACCGGCAGATTGCCGCTATCAAGCCTCAAGTCATTGTCACCCTGGGTCGCTACTCGATGGCGAAGTTCTTTGGCAATGAGAAGATAACCGCCATTCACGGGCGGGCTCGCAAATTGGATGGCTACATCTGTATCGCAATGTATCATCCCGCGGCAGGCCTCCACAGGCCTGATCTGAAAGATACCATCCGCGCCGATTTCAAAAAAATTCCCCTCGTCGTTGCGGAGGCGGAACGCTTGCATGCGGAAGGTGGGACGAAAACGATGGAAGCAGCCACTTCAAAGGAAGAGCCACCACAGCAGTTGTCTCTGTTCTAAGGTATGGTTCAAATGCACTTGACAGTTCCTCACCACCAGAAAGGTCCAGCCCTGTCATGCTGAGCCCTTCGCTTCGCTCAGGGTAAACTCCGCGAAGCATCTGGCTGCCGATCGCGACAGACCCTTCGCTTCGCTCAGGGTGACATGGTGTGACGGTGTTCACACGGTCAGGGACTTTTCTTCAAATTGAACCTTGCCTTAGCACAAATAATGAGTCCTTGCCCTTAAATGGAGAAAGCTGGTGGAACTAAGTTTTCCTCTCGCCAAATTTTACTCTTCGGCCGTGGCACCGACTACAAAGGCGTCAACTTCCGCAAGCTTCCCGCGCCAGTAGGGCACCTTCACTTTATGCCCGCCGCTCAGCACGGTCACATCTCGCATGTGGATCAAACGAAAAACGACCGGTAAACCTTCTGGCCCAATCTCCGGCTGATCAGGCGGCGGTATAAGAGCGGTATAATATTCACGCAGCGCATCAGCCGTATCGGCATCACGTTCTCGATGTAGCTCTTCGTTCAGATCGATATAAAACTGTGCGTAGCGTGCCGTGCTCACCATTACTCCGAAGACGAGCAGGCCGGCCATCTGGAGCATCATCTCGATCTCCAGGTCCTGGGCCTCTACCAGGCGTACCCACATCTGAAGCGCGAAGTCCTGGTCGCCATACTCCTTCAGCCAGAGATTGCGCCTCTCACTGCGCGTGAGCGGGCGAAAGCTGGACTCCATTGGCGGCGCTTCGCCGGAAACCTGTGGCTCTACATTTTCATTCGTGTTATTTGGATCGGGCACTGCTGGCTTATCTCCTCTATAATTGTTTCCCGTTTTTCAGGGTCAGGGTTTGCAGATGATTCCTATACATATAGGAGGTGGCGGGCAGTTGTTCCCAATGCATATAGGAGGTGGCGGGCAGTTGTTCCCAATGCATATAGGAGGTTGATTGCAGTTATCGCCATCACACTTCTTATGAGGAGGCGCATACGGACCTTGAATAGTGGGCATGGTTCCATCAATGAACCAATCGGTCACAGTCGGTTCGCCAGGGTGCGGCAGCAAGCCGGTATACGCCGATACGGTACCAGCGTGTACATCAGGAGGCCTGATAAAATCATCGGCAGGATAGTGATAGCGCTGCGAAACATACTCCATGACATCATGCCAGATAGGGCCAGCGCCTGTGATGCCAATCACCTGGTTCATAGTACTATTATCGCTATTTCCCGCCCAGACGCCCACCGTGAGATAGGGAGTGTAGCCGAGCGTCCAGTTATCGCGGAAACTGTCGGTCGTCCCCGTTTTCGCCGCGGCTGGTCGATCCAGCTCAAGCGGATTGCCTGGGGAGAACTCGTGGTAGCGCGACCTGTTGTCGGCGAGGATGCTGCTGATCAAGAAAGCCACGTCCTCTCGCACGGCGCGAATGCCCTGTGGATGAGCAGCATCGTAGGTATAGAGCGGATGGCCCTGGCTATCAGTAATCTCCAGGATCGACGTTGGTGGTACATGCACGCCCCGGTTTGCAAACGTGGCAAACGCGCCCGTCAGGTGCAACAACGACACCTCTACCGTACCAATAGCCATTGATGGCCCAAGAGTGCTCAAGGGTCGATTGGCCATCTCCGTCAGCCCCAGACGGCCAGCCATATTCAACACATTGGGAATACCTGCAAATTCAAGCGTATCAATTGCCGGTATATTGAATGAGTTCGCTATCGCGTTGCGGGCTGTCATGGGAAAGCCACTATGGAAAGTCCCGTCATAGTTGCTTGGGGCGTAGTAATCAGGGGGCTGACCCGCGGGATAGATCGTCTTATGGTCGGGGATAATCATCGCAGGATACCAGCCCATCTCGAATGCAGTTGCGTAAATGACCGGCTTGATGGATGAGCCAGGCTGGCGCTGCGCCAGGGCGGCATTATATTGTCCTCGTACCTTCCTGCTGTTATCATTATAGTTCGCGCTTCCATTCATGGCAAGGATTTCACCATTGAACGGGTTCATGACCACTACGGCAGCGTTATTCACATTATGTACTGCACTCAACGAGCCGCTGCCATCAATGTTGTTATAGAGCGCGTTGTAGGTAATCTGCTCAACCTTCTGCTCTAAACCCAGGTCCAGTGTCGTATAGACGTTGTAGCCGCCATCTAGCAAGTTTTGCGCTCCCAGGAGCGGCACCAGTACCTGGTCGATAACATAGTGAACAAAATGCGGAGCCTGGATACCATGCGAGATGAGCTTAAACTTGTAATTCGCCATCTCGTTGTGTGCCTGGGTGGCCTGTGCTTGTGTGATCATCCCCAGTTGCACCATTGACTGTAGGACCGTGTTTTGCCGGTCAAGTGCAGCCGACTTATTGTCGATGGGATTGAGATACGATGGACTCTGTGGCAGTCCCGCTAGCATCGAGGCTTGTGCGAGATCGAGTTGCGAAGTCGCTGTTTTACACACGGTATGCGTGCAATGCTCCTGCAGGCCGAAGTAGTTTTGTGCGGCTGCCTCGATGCCATAGTTCAAGTCGCCGTAGTAAACAGCGTTCAGGTACATCTCCATGATCTTCCACTTAGGGTATTGTTGAGTCAGACCATAGGCCAGGATAGCCTCCTCGGCTTTAACCTGAAGCGTACGTGGCTGATCTGAGAAGAGTTCTGTCTTGATCAACTGCTGCGTGATTGTGCTGGCGCCCTCGACGACAGTCTGGCTTTGCAGATTTGCAAAAGCAGCGCGCAGGATACCCTGCGGGTCGATCCCGGCGTTTGTCCAGAAGGTATGATCCTCGGCAGCCACTGTGGCATTGATAAGTACTGGTGCGATATCATTATAATTGACGTAGATGCGCCTGCCATATTTGGGATCGTTGAGTTCATAGAGCAGGTGACCAGTGCGGTCATATATATGCGTTGTCTGAAATAACGAATGGGTCGCAATGCCGTTCAGGAGTGGTAGCTGTGACTGGTAGTATGCATAAGCTGCTCCAACGCTCGAGGAGAACATAAACACCATCACCATCGTGACTATCAGAAAGGTAACCAGCACGCGTGAAGTGGCATTCTGTCTCAGGTCCAGCTGATGGAGGCGGCGCTTCCGCATCAAAATGCGGTTAATACGAACGCGGTGGACCGCGATGTCCTGCGCCGGCGCTGCAGGGCGGGCAATCGTGAAGACATTGCTTCTGGACCCTACCACAGAAGGCTGCCTGGATATGGGGGCGCCATTGCCGGACCCGTTGGCCGGCTGGGTGATCATATTCTCGATAGGTGTAAGCCCGAGAGGTCCGATAGAGCGAGAAGAAGGAGGAGACGAGAAGGTCCGATCCCAAGCTTCTTCCTGCGGTATTTCCGGCCTGTCATGCTGCTTATCGTCATATTCGTCCATAGAGCTGCCTTTCCTCGACAGAAAAGAGGCACAGATGTCCTGTACCTGAGGCGCATTTGTTAAATCATAACATATTTCGTTTGTATAACGTATCAGCGCTACCCTCCGTTGTGCAACTGGTACCATAGGTTATAGTGTAGATCGTGCAACTAACACATATCTCATGCGTATTTACTTATATGTATGAACAGGAAACGCCCGGGAGAGGGCGAGGAGATCTTAAAATGAGCCAACAAGAATTTGTCCCGCGGTCGCAGCAGTCTCAAGGATCACGGTCCGAAGGACAGCAGCCACTGAGCGACGATGAAATATATTACCCGCAACATCCTTACAACTGGTCAACGGGAGAAAATAAAGCAGGCCCACCCAGGGATGAGCCTCCATCTAGCTACGACGAGGTTAGCATACAGCGCAGCTACCGAGCGCAGGACCGCGCTGCGAATACGCGACGGCAGGAGCAGGCTCGTAAGAGTAGCGCTGACTCGCGTTCCGGGTGGCGGCAGCAATTGAGCCCTGATGGTGACGCCTACGAGGAAAGTTATCGCGCCTACAGGCAGTACAACTCGTGGCGGGCGGTGCCACCCTGGGCAAGGCCACAGCCACAGGGTAAAAGCGCCGTGCGTTTAGCCGTGCTCGTTGTGTTGGGCTTGCTACTCCTTAAACCGCTCCTGATCGTTGCCGGGGTGCTCCTGGCTGTGATTGGGGGTATTATCGGCATAGCCCTCCTCGCGATTGTCTTACCCATCATCTTTGCGGTAGGTATCGTGAGCATCATTCTCATCGCTTTCCGCGTTGCTTCCTGGCAGAGACACATGCGCTATCGTTGAGGTTGCTCCCTTCGCTGGTCTGGTATGTGCCGGTGGTAGCGCCTTCTTAATCAATTTGGTACAATAAACGTGGGAAAGATGTTCCATGGTGGTCCAGAAAAATATTAACGAAAGTTTGGGATCTGAAGGGGGCAGGGACGCAGTCCTGTGCGCCTTGCTGTGTCCTGCCCATGAGAATATTACAGTGCATACCGAGATAGATCTGACGAATGTGCGTGAACTGCGCAATTTGCTCTCTGCGCATAACATGCGACCCAGCAAATCCTTTGGACAGCATTTATTGATTGACCGCTCAGTGTTACTGCGTATTGTTGAGGCCGCAGAGATTGATGCAAGCGATCAGGTATTAGAGGTTGGTGCAGGAACTGGCGTGATGACTCGCGAGTTGGCAAAACGTGCCCGCCGAGTAGTAGCAGTTGAGCTGGAGAGAGATATGCTGGCACTACTGGCCGAGACGACGCGCAGTTATATGAATGTCGAGCTGCTGGCGCGTAACTTGCTCTTTGTGGATCCCGTGCAGGTCTTTGGGCAGGCGCCGTATAAACTCGTGGCGAATTTGCCATATTATATCACCGCTCCTACCTTCCGCCATTTCCTGGAGAGTGCCAATCCGCCTGGCTTGCTCGTTGTAATGGTGCAGTACGAGGTCGCGCAGCGCATCGCTGCCGCTCCAGGAGATCTCAGTTTGCTTGGCGTGAGCGTGCAGTTCTACGGACAGCCCAGCATTATTGCGCGCGTTCCGGCGCGTGCATTTTATCCCGCGCCCAAAGTTGACTCCGCCATCCTGCGCGTGGATGTGCATCCTCAGGCACGCTACCTGGAGAATGATGCCGCGCGTGCCGGGGGTATATCTCCGTTCACGCAGCAGGAACGGGATAGCTTCTTTCGCGTCGTACAGGCCGGTTTCTCTGGGAAGCGCAAGCAACTTCACAATGCGCTGGCACAAGGCCTGCATCGTAAAAATGAGGAAGTGCATGCCTGGCTCTCCAGGGCAAACATCGACCCAAGCCGTCGTGCTGAAACATTGAGTATTGAAGAGTGGCTGCGGGTGTGGCGCGAGGTGGAAGGATTACGGGAAAAGATCTTATGACAACAGAGGAGCTGTATTGCGATAACTGTGGCGCGGCGAACTCGCCGACAGCGCGATTTTGTCAGCACTGCGCCTCGGCGCTGCCGATGAAGAACACCACTGGCACCTTGCCACAACGAACGCTGCTGGGAGGCCGTTATTTACTGATCAGCCGTATCGGCCAGGGCGGTATGGGCGCGGTCTACAAGGCTGCCGATACCTCTCTTGATGACCGGCTGGTCGCCATCAAAGAGATGAGTAGAGCGGCATTGCCTGACACGCGCGTTGAGGAGGCAGAGGCCGCCTTTGAACATGAGGCAAAGCTCCTCGGTAAGCTAGTTCATCCCAACCTGCCGCGTATTTACGAGCATTTTACGGAAAATGAACGCTCGTACCTGGCTATGGATTACATCGAGGGCCAGACGCTGGAAGAATACCTCGAGAGCAAAAATGGCAGGCCGCTGCCGGTCGACGAGGTCATCAACTGGGCTGAACAGCTCTGTGACGTGTTGAGCTACCTGCACACGCGCCAGCCGCCGATCATCTTCCGCGACCTCAAGCCTTCCAATGTTATGGCCGATGAGAGCGAGCATATTTTCCTGATTGACTTTGGCATTGCGCGCCTTTTCAAGCCAGGAAAGTCGCATGACACGACCGCGCTCGGCTCTCCCGGCTATGCTGCTCCAGAACAATACGGCAAATCGCAGAGTACCCCCCGTTCGGACCTCTATAGCCTGGGGGCGCTGCTGCACCACTTGCTCACCGGCCTTGATCCCAGCGAACAGCCATTCTTCTTCAGACCCGCCTCGCAGGTCAATCCTGCCGTCAGCGCCGGACTGGAGGGGTTACTGCAACAATTACTGGAAATGGATCCTGAACGGCGCCCGGCCAGCGCGCAGGATGTATTGAAAGTCCTGCGCATCGTTGGCCAGGGCGACGGCGATGGCACGATTCACTTTGCACCCAAAAGCGCCTCTATCCCCTTGCCTACGGGAACCAGCTACTTGCTCAAAGAAGCGCACACCCTGTACTCGCAAAAACGCCTGGACGAAGCTGTGACCATCTATGACCAGGCGCTGCAGATCGACGGTAACAGTTCGCTTGGCTGGCAGGGGCGCGGCCTGACGCAGGGCCTGCGTTCACGGCACCAGGAAGCCCTTGCTTCATTCGAGCGCGCCTTGCAGCTGGACCGGTCGCTTGTCGCCTCGTGGAATGGCAAGGGGGCCGCCCTCAGTGCGCTCCGGCGCCCTCGTGAGGCCCTCGAAGCATTTGAACAGGCAATAAAGCTGGAGCCGAACAATGCTGCCGCGTGGAATGGCAAGGGAGCGGTACTCAGCACATTGAGCCGCCCTGCCCAGGCTCTGAGCGCCTTTGAAACGGCGCTGGGCATCGATCCCGCCCTGGCGCAGGCCTGGAACAACAAAGGCCTTGTACTTGTGCAGCAGAGACGCTACCAGGAAGCGCTTGATGCCTTTGAGCAGGCGCTCATCCACGACCGCACTATCGCCACGTCCTGGAGTGGCAAGGGCAATGCGCTGCATAACCTCGGCCGCCTGCGGGTCGCGCTCGATGCCTATGAACAGGCCTGTATTTACAATCGCGCGCTGGTTCCTGCCTGGAGTGGCAAGGGATCGGTGCTCTATGACCTGGGGCGGCCCAATGAAGCGCTGCAAGCCTTCCAGGAGGCCCTCAACCTGGACAAAAACTATGCTCCGGCCTATTATGGTATGGGCAAGGTGTACTACACGCAGCGCAGGCTGAAACGCGCCCGCGACATGTTTGACCAGGCGGTTGGACGTGATCCTAATTTCGCGAAAGCGTGGAATGCGCGCGGCAACGTCCTCGACGAGTTGGGCGAGCGCATAGGGGCCCTCAATTCCTACGACCAGGCGCTGCGCATCGATGCACGTCTTGCTCCTGCCCTCAATGGCAAGGCCGGCGTCTTACGCCAGATGGAACGTTACAGCGAAGCCCTGAGTGCTTATGATAACACGCTGAGGCTCAATCCCAACTTCCCACAGGCCTGGAATGGCAGAGGCAACACTTTCTATAACCTGGGCAACTATACCCAGGCCTTGCAGTCTTATGAACGCGCCCTGCAATTGAACCCGAGCCTCGCCTCGGCCTGGCACAACAAGTCACTTGTCCTCTATCGCTTGCGCCGCTACGAAGATGCGCTAAAGGCTGCAGAAGAAGCTATCCGCCTGCGTCCTGGCGACCCCGACCACTGGCTGCGCAAGGCCGAGGCGCTCAAAAAGCTCAGACGCCGTAAAGAAGAACGCGAGGCCCTGGCGGAGGCTGCCCGCTTGCAGGGGAAGACACCGTAGGCATCAACCGAAGGGATTGAGTTGTACGGTTGCGTTGAGGCATCGACATTTCCAAATGATGAGTGAGACCCGGTCACGGGACAAGGGCGACGCGGGCGGCCATAAAGGCCCCCACACCACCCCAGGGCGGGGGCAAGCCCCGCCCCTACATTTCTGCCCGTCACATCAAGGGTAACAGAACACTAGTATACGCAGGTCGGCCGAGAAAATGATAGGGGCTACCAACGATGACGCACCTGAGGCCAGATATACCCATCGTTGATTGACTCTACTGCAATCATATCTACAGGACTGAGCGGGGGCAGCGCTGCCGCGTTCGCATTTTCCTCCACCTGCCCGGGGTTCTTGCCGCCGGGGATGGCGCTGGTCACTTCAGGAAACATCAAGATCCAGCGCAGCGCAAACTGTGCCATGGTCCACCCTTCTGGTATAAAGGGACGCAGTTCCTCAACAGCCTCCAAGCCCGTCTCGTATTCGACCCCTGAGAAGGTTTCTCCCTGGTCAAAGGCTTCGCCATGGCGGTTGAAACTACGATGGTCGTTGGGAGCGAAGTGGGTCTCCGGGCGGAATTTGCCAGTCAGCAGTCCACTTGCTAACGGGACACGAGCCAGGATCCCAACCTGACGCTTACGTGCGACAGCAAAAAAGCGTTTTGATGGCTTGAGCCGAAACAGGTTGAAGATGAGCTGCACGCTCTGGACGTGCGGGTAGCTGACGGCTTTGAGCGCCTCGTCCACCCGCTCTACGCTCACCCCATAGTAGCGGATTTTGCCCTTCTGCACCAGGTCATCGAGGATGCTAAAGACCTCAGGCATGTCGTAGACTTCAGATGGCGGACAGTGCAGTTGCAGTAAATCGAGGGCTTCCATCTCCAGGTTGCGCAGGCTGCGCTCGACAAACGCGGTCAGGTTCTGGCGCGTATAACCCTGAGCTATATGGGGGTTCAGCCTGCGTCCGGCTTTCG
>WNFE01002651.1_pt1 | contig 13208 bp, 13 predicted proteins | sample 5400451 | NCBI WGS metagenome assembly WNFE01 (sample SAMN13153344, study PRJNA577476) | soil metagenome | isolation source: 200 cm saprolite under Douglas fir tree site 2 hole 2 | place: USA:California | collected 2015-04-18 | reverse complement strand
AAGGGAAACGCGTATAACGAGCGGCAGCTAGGATCCCAGCACCCAGAAGGAGCCAGCTAACCAGTATGGCGGCCCGTGCACTCCTGAGTTCATCGCCCGGAAACGTCCGTACGGCCAGAGCCATCCAGAGATAAGCCGTTGGCCCTGGCGCATTGATGTGGGCTCGAATGCTATTGGCCGACACTCCCTCGCGCGCATAACGATGGACGTCTGGTAGATGATACGGATCGTCGTAAGTCGCGTGATTAACGAAAAGGATGAATAGCAGTGCGGATAGGGTATTTAGAAAGAATAGCAGGACCGTCAGACTATGGTAGTTTCTGATCGAGGCTTGGTGAGAAGGACTCGTAGAATGCCCTGACGCTGAACCCGTTCTCGGAGTAGGCTCAATTCTGGTTGCATGCCCAGAACTCAATTTCGGCCACTCAATCAATTGAAGGCTTCGCAAAAACAATGAACCGTGCGACGATCACAAAGCACAATAGCAAGTTTGCAGACTTTTGTGAACAACAGCAACCTTAATCTGGAAGTGACGCGCGCGAGCCGACTGACGTGCGCATCGCCGTAATTTCGCCTTTCGTCGACCGTCAACACGGTACCGAGCGCGCCCTGGCGGAATTACTCGATCGTCTTTCCGCCCAGCACGGAGACACGATTGACCTCTACGCCCAAAAAGTCAGCGATTTGAACTATGAACCAGAGTCCTCGGTTGAAAAAACTGACCACGGAAGAATTATCTGGCATAGAGTGAAAGCTTCCCGGGCCTCACCTCAGAATGGCGGTTCGAAGCCGGGGATTCGAATTCGCATCGCCTCCGCCAATACGTGCGGCGATGGTGATCTCGCGGATGATTCGAGTAAAGACGCGGCCGCGCTTTGCGTCAGTTGCAGCTTTCTTATGCTTGATGGTGGCCCATTTTGAATGCCCAGACAGGACAATTCCTCTTTTGTTGTTCGTGGCCCATGCGGCCATCTGAATTTGGATGTAATGGTACCCCGCCACTGCCAAGGAATGGACTCGTGGCTCATTCTACCCGCATTGCGGGGTTACCTGTGCGGAGACCTACGGTGTACCATAGAAAGACCCAGCGCAGTTAAACACAAAGCCCACCGGAACCCATGCCTTCTAGCATACTTAGCGATTACCTGAAACCGTGCATACTCTGGGCTGGAATGTCCTCCGTGCGGAGTTTTTGCCCTCGATTCCACGCTCGATTGCAGGGTTTTCCGGTCGAGGTGGCTTTTGCCTAACCCTCGGTACCGCGTGTTAGCGATCGGAAGCCACCCTGTTCAGTACATGGCCCCTTTATTGCGCCGATTGGCTCGGCATCCGCAATTAGACCTTTCTGTGGCGTACTGTACTCTTCGAGGAGCACAACCCACTTACGACCCGGATTTTAATACTACCGTGATATGGGATGTTCCACTGCTGGATGGCTATTCTTGGCAGGAAATCCCAAACCACGGTTCAGGCGCAGACTCCTTTTGGGGCCTGCGGAATCCCGGCCTTGCTAAGGTGATTCGCACCGGCAAGTTTGACGCTGTTCTCTGTTACCTCAGCTACTTGTCCGCCTCTTTTTGGATTTCCTATTTCGCATGTCGTCGCGCGGGCACGGCATTTATTTTTGGTACCGATGCGTCGAGTCTGGTTCCCCGCAGCGGCGCTTCTTGGAAGGTCCAGCTCAAACGCGCCTGTTGGCCCAAGCTATTTTCGTTGGCCGACCAGCTAATAGTCCCGTCATCTGCCGGACGCTCCGTCATGCGCTCTCTGGGCATTCCAGCAGACCGCGTTACGTTAACGCCATATTCTGTAGACAACGACTGGTGGATGGCTCAGTCGGCTCTCGTGAACCGCGAAGCGGTTCGCGTCAGTTGGGGTGCCACATCCGCGACACCTGTGATTTTGTTTTGCGCGAAACTTCAGCCATGGAAGCGTCCGATGGATCTGCTTCGCGCATTTGCGCAAGCCAACCTTCCTCAGGCTCTTCTGATATACGCCGGGGAAGGGCCCTTGCGTCAGGATCTGGAGAAAGAAGCGGTAGTTTTGGGGGTTTCTAACCGTGTTCGCTTTTTGGGGTTCCAGAATCAATCGCAATTGCCCGCTTCTTATACTGCGGCTGACCTGATGGTACTTCCCTCAGAGTACGAGCCTTTCGCAGTTGTGGTTAACGAAGCCTATTGTTGTGGCTGCCCTGTTGCAGCTACCGACCATGTCGGTGCGGCCGGGGACCTGGTCGCTCCCGTTGATCCGGGCCTTATCTATCCCGCCGGGGACATTCGAGCTCTCGCAATTCTTCTGAGCGAACTTTGCCGAGACCTCGGGCACCTTCGCGAACTGGGCAAACGCGCGCGGAACCGCATGCAAAGTTGGTCGCCGGAGGACACGGTTGCTGGAACTGTGGCAGCGATCGCTGCTGCTCTCCATCGTCGTCAATGATGAAATCCGCGGTTGCGGTTCCACAAGGACAACTTTGTAGAGGTATGATATGTGATGTGCGCATGCACAATTTGCGCGCACTGTATTCTTTCTACCGGAAAGAGAGAAATTCTGCTGCTCTTAGCATGGGCCTCACATTCGGCTCTTGTAAGATTGCCTCGAAAGATGTCTACGCTTCAAAATGCGCGCTATGACTTTCCACGGGGAGGGAGTGGGAGCCGGACAACTATCCGTGGGCGGAGCCCTCGGGCATGAAGGCGCTTGGCACTCTTCCGTCACTGCGGACTTCTCGCAACCCGCTGGTTACCATCGCCGTGGCCGTTGTAGCGATTTTCGCGGCCTATAAAGCGGCGGAATCCATTCTCGCGGATGACATCAGCACCCTGGCGTTTGTGGCGATCATCTTCGTCGGTGGAGCGGTTACTGTCGCAATCCTCAATGATTGGCGCAGGGGCCTTTATCTCCTCTTTGCCTGGATCCTCTTCGAGGATTTTGTCCGCAAATATCTCGGCAACAACATGGCCATCTATTTCGCGAAAGACGGGCTCGCCATCGTTCTTTACCTTTCTTTTTTCCGGGCCAGAATTGCTAAGCGTGTCGACGAATTTAAGATTCCGTTTCGGGTACCTCTGCTGATTTTCTTCTGGTTTTGCCTGATCCAGATGTTCAATCCGGCCTCCACTAGCATCTTCTACGGCATTTTGGGAATGAAGATATATTTCTTATATGTGCCGCTGATCTATGTGGGATATGCCCTCATTGAATCCGAAGAAGAATTGCGCCGTTTTTTTGCCTTCACCTGCGCTCTCATATTGGTTGTGGCTGCACTTGGTCTCGCACAATCGATCATTGGTCCGACTTTTTTGAATCTCAAGGTCCTGCAGGAGGACATAGGCGACCTCAGCACCACATACCGCGCGGCTCCTATTTCTGGTCTGATTGCTTACCGTCCTACATCTGTCTTCGTCAGTGCAGGACGTTTCCAGGACTTCCTGATTGTTGCCTGGATGATTATTTTAGGATTTGGTAAGTATCTCCTCCTGCGCACTCGCCGGAGCCGTACACTTGTCTTTACTACACTCGGGGTTGTTGCCGCCGCTTCACTAATGAGCGCTTCCCGCGGCGTTTTCATGTGGAACGCCGGAACTACTCTCATTGTCATAGCGGGCTTTCTGTGGGGAGCGCCTTGGCGTCAGCGCGAAGCCCTCCGCGTCCTGCGCGCAATTCAAAGAACTGCACTCGTGATGGGTCTTGGCATTATCACTCTCCTGACGGTGTTCCCGAACGAAGTGGGGTCCCGATTGGCGATTTACTCCGTGACCCTTTTGCCAGACAGCCCCACGAGTGAACGCATCCACCGCACGCATCAATATCCTCTGAAGCAGTTAGGATACGCGTTTGACCATCCCCGCTGGCCTTATGGATACGGTACAGGAACGTGGTCAGTACGTGGTTCGGATCATGCGCACAACGCCAATGCACATTGGTTGAAAGTGGGTATGGAAATTTGATCGTAGAATTGGGAATCATTGGTTTGCTATTGTGGATCCTGCTAGGTTCTGCCATTGTCTTTTCCGCGTGGCAAGTGGTTGTGAAACTTAGAGGTACGCCTTGGTTTCCACTTGCCTTCACTAGTTGTCTTTACGCCATACTGCTTTTTTCCCCAATGATGTTTGTAGGCAGCAGTGCATACCAGGACTACGTACTGAACGCATATTTCTGGCTCCTTCTTGGCATACTCTTTCGGCTGCAGTTTCTGGCGAGGGCAGTGCGGATCAACTCGGATGAAGCGACTGTAAGGCAGGCCTGAGTTGCGCCTCGCAGTTGTTTCCCCATTTCTAGACCGGCAACATGGCACGGAACTTTGCATTATCGAACAGATCGAGCGCCTTGCCGCGCGCGACAATTGGGAAATTCATTTGTACGCGCAACGAGTTCAGGATGTACACGGTCTACGGCTTTTCACCCACCCGTCCGAAAGTTCACCAGGCTCCATCTTGTGGCATAGAGCCTCAGATATTCGTGGGCCCCATCTGCTTAAATATCTCTGGTGGTTCGTAGTCAATCAACGCCGACGAAGACGTGACCTGCGATCCGGGAAGATTTGTCCGGATCTCACCTATTCGCCCGGAATTAACTGTTTGGATGCGGATGTGATTGTCGTTCACATCGTCTTTCAAGCATTTTATGATCAGGTTCGATCGGAGCTGGCTTTTTCTCGCGTCTCTATTCGGAACTGGCCGCTGCTGATTCATCGCAGGCTGTACTACAAATTCATCATGTCTCTCGAACGAAGGATTTATAGAAATCCCGAGGTGCGCCTCGCGGCGGTCTCGTCCCATGTGGCATCCCAGCTCAAATCATACTTCCAATGCGATGACGTTTGCGTCATTCCCAACGCCGTGGATACCGTCAGATTTTCACCGCAAGCTCGCAACAAAAGAAGAAGCGAGTCCAGGAGATCCTTTTCCTACGATGAACAGGATTTCGTTCTCTTGCTCATAGGTAATGACTGGAAAAAAAAGGGACTGGATACTCTGCTGAGAGCCCTCGCTCAGCTTGCAGTTCTTCCCTTACGGCTACTTGTTGTCGGCAGTGATAATCCAGGACTCTATCGCCCATTGCTAAGCCAGTTGGGTTTGCAGCAACGTGTCCGGATCGAAAAGCCCTCTCCCGACGTTCTGTCCTTTTTTGCTGCTGCCGATCTTTACGTCGCGCCTTCCTTGGAAGACGCGTTCAATCTTCCCATTCTGGAAGCCATGGCGTGCGGGCTTCCGGTTATTGCTAGTGCCAAGGCGGGGGCCAGCGAATTAATCCGAGATGGGGAAACAGGATTCATCCTCACTGATCCACAGGACTATTTGCACCTTGCTGATTTGATCCGACGCCTCCACGGGGACGATACGCTCCGCACTGCGGTTGGCGAGTCAGCTTCCCGGTACGCCCTTGCAAACTGTAGTTGGAATGAAAATGCCCAAAAAACGAAGGAATTTCTAGAGGCTGCCTTTCAGCACTTGCGCAAAAGTGGTCGCTCCCATTAGCTAACCACTCTCTAAGTGTTCACCCCGCATCCAGTAGAGAATTGCCCGACTTCGTCTATTCTCCTGCCAAGGGAAAGCAAGTAAGACATCGTCCGCAGTGCCTTCCACGGCCACGCTAAAAGGGTGTCCTCATTCACTAATTTGCTTCTTTCGCGCCAAGAGAAGCACTGTGGTTGGTAAATGTACGCCGGTCACTTCCTTGCTCGAATCCAAAAGGTGGTCGAGGTACGCAATCCATGAGAAAAAGATGGGAGCCGGCAAGTGAGTTGTTCGCCGCCACCACCGAACCACCTTGGTCGCCCGCCGAGAGAATTTAAACTCCGCGAAAGCGAACTTTTGTACTTCAAAACTGCTATCCGCGAGAACGGCTGTGATTTCGTGCAATTGGTAACCTTCTCGCTTGTGGCCCCACTCCTCGCCTTCGTTCACTTCGCCGGGGGGCACAGGTACCGAGAGAATCAATCTCCCATTAGGGCGCAAGACGCGATGAATCTCTCGAAGCGCAGCTCGATCGTCAGTTATGTGCTCGAGTACTTCAAGAAACAATATGGTATCCAGGTGCCCCTCGGTGAATGGGAGCGCCTGCACGGAACTAATGGCAAAAACAACGTTTCTCAGATCCTGGTGCCGAGCCCACGTGCGCTCAAGGGAATCGCGATCGACATCAATCTCTACGAGAAATCGCGCCCGAGCGCTCATGTGCCGGACAAAAACGCCCGGACCGCATCCAATATCCGCAGCGATTCCGAGGGTATCACCCAGAAAATCATGAACTAGTTTGTGTTTCGTCACTCGCTGAATGGAAACTGCGTCGGCCACGAAGCAGTGATACAGTCGCCACACCCTATAATGTCTGGCGAGTCGCTTCCATAAGCCGACCTTACTACTCATATTGGGTTTGCCACGCCCGTTCGGTTTGTCATGGGCGGGGCTGAATTTGATAGAGTTCCGTATGCTGGTTCACGATGCGTTCTTAAATAAACGAAGGTTCCGGGAAATCTTAAAGCCCTGACTCGATCAACAATACCAGAGGCGCCCGGATGCGCATAGCGCTGTTCACTCCGTATTCCCCTGAGATTGGCGGTGGCTCGGTACAATTGAGGAGCCATCTCGCTCAGCTGCCCGATCTCAGCGTTGAATGGAGCTATCTAGCCGATGCGCCGGTCAGCGGAGCCCACCGCCATTGGCTGGGTCCCCCAATCTCCCCCGCCCATTTCGCATGGGACCTTTCGGCAAGGAGCGGTTTTCTGCCGGGTTCGACAAAGTTGGCGCGAAAGATCGCACAGGAACTGGACGCCGACCTTTATTGGATTGTTGCGCATTATGCTGGCATCTCTGTCGCTGCAGAACTCCTCCGCATGGGTAAGACTGTTCACCTTACTGTTCACGACGAACCCCTGGCTATGCTGATTGTTTCCCGCCGTTATCGAGCTCTCTGGCCGCTTATGTCGTTCACTTTTTCTCGCGTCCTGAAGGGCGCGCGGTCCGTGGATGTGACCAGCGCTGGGATGCGTGATTATTTCAAGAGGAAATACAACGTGGATTCCTTCGCGCTTTACAAACATGTTCCCGAACTACCAGAGATGCGGCCCAGTCCCTCAAAAGTGCATCTGACCATAGGGCACATCGGCAAATTGTACCACCCCGGCCCGTTTCGGCAGTTCATTCTTGCTTGTCGCGATTATGCGGCGAAACAGAAGCGCACACTCAAGATTGTCCGAATTGGCGCTTGCACTGAAATGGACAAGGTAGCCTCCGAAAATCTCGCCCTCTTTGAAAGTCATGGAGAATTATTAGAGACGGACGCGTTTCCGCTACTTTCCACCTGCGACTTTGTGTATGCCATGTATCCCCCTGGATTCCGCTTCCAAGGCTTTCGCCGGACAAGCCTGCCCATCAAGCTTTCCACGTACATCCAGGCGCAACGTCCCATTTTTGCGCATACTCCCCCCGATAGTGGACTCGCTAAGCTCGTCTCCAAACACCGCGTCGGCACCGTTTGTTCCAGTAATCGCCAATCGGACATACAAGACGCGGTCCGGACACTATTGGACCTGCAAATAACGGGAGAGAATTTTGACGCGATCCGGGACGACCTGATGGGCCCTCAACAGTTGCATCAACTCCGGAATGCCCTCGTTCGCTCCGTGTCTGGTGGAAACTTGCAATAGACACATTCGGAATCCATTACTCACCTGGCTGCATAGGCTGCCCGATTCGGCATGCAGCCGCGCTCCATCCCGTTTTTTAATCTAGAGTTAGTTACTTTGCAGTACATAAATAATAATCGAATATGTATATTACTTTAAAATAACATGGTATGCCCAGTTCATCCCAAGCCGCGATTCAGATGCAACGCCGCTATTACACGGGAACTGCGGCCAAATACGAATGTATGCACGCGCAGGAAAGCGCGGATGACCCTATGATCCGAAAACTCATTCTTTCTGTGCTTCGTATGATTGACGTGAACAGCCTCTTGGACGTGGGTTCCGCAACTGGACGAGGCTTGCAGGACCTTGCAGTGGCGCTTCCTGCCACATTGATCTGCGGAGTCGAACCGGTGGCCGCGCTTGTGCAAGAAGGCGTGGCCGCGGGCAACAATCACGCCGTTTCGCTGCTTCGAGGTTCTGGAGAGGCACTTCCCTTTGCCGATGGAAGCTTTGATGTCGTCAGCGAATTCAGCATGCTTCATCACGTGGCGAATCCCGGCGCCATAATAAAGGAAATGCTCCGCGTTGCTCGCAGAGCCGTCGTAATTGCTGACTGTAACCGTTTCAGGCAAGGCTCTTTCCCCGCCAGGCTATTCAAGCTGTTTTTGTACAAGATGCATTTATGGAACACTTTCAACTTTCTGCGCACGCGCGGCAAACACTACCAGGTTTCCGAAGGCGATGGACTCTTCTATTCCTACAGTGTTTATGACTCCTACGACCTGCTGATGTCGTGGGCTGATCGCATTCTTGCTCTGCCCACAAGTCCCACTCATGAGCGCGGATGGCTTCATCCGCTATTGACGTCTTCAAGGGTAATGCTGGTCGCAATACGCGAACCGCGGGAAGTCAAAAAATAAATCAGCTTTTGACATTGCTTTGGACCGCTTTGCGTGTCGCCTGCAGCGTGAATTCCAGCGTCTCTTTGGGAATCTTGGTGATGAACGGCTCGACGAGCCACGCCAGCCCAGTCGGAATATCCCGCGTCAATGTCACCACCTGATTCTGAACATAAACTCCGCCGTCCCGTTCTTCCATTCGCCACCAGGTTTCCATCCGCCACAGATAACCATCGTCATCGCCTGGTGTTTTTTCCTTTTCCTTGGGTCCACCTGGGTCGTCAACTTGAGCAATTCGTGTCGCGGAACTGCGGCTGTGGGCTTTCGATGACGAATCTTGAAAATAGGTCACCACATGCTCGGTATCCAGAACCACAGTGACAACCTTGTGCCGGCGAAAGCGAAGGAACACATGGAACTCATTGCCATTCCGCGATTCGATCTGCGCTCGCTCCACATCCGGTGCGTAATACGTCGCCTGATGATCGTAATCCTGCAAAACCTCTACCACGTCATCAAGCTTCACCCCGGGAATGAATACGATTCCTTCCCAGTCGTGAATCATTCCGCCTTGAACATCAAGGGTTCCATCCGAGCTCTCCGCACGGAGGCGGCGCATTTCCACGGATCCGCCTTTCAATTTCGTGAGAGCCGCTCTTCGCTCCTGCTCCGGCAATCCGTCTACCCAGAGGAAGGGGCCCTGCCGCAGGCTGGTGGCGTTCTGAGCCTCCGTTTTGGCGACATATTTTCCGAATTCCCGTACGGTGGCTTCACGCAAAGCGAAAAAGCTCGAAGGCCGCGCCTCGGCGGCCAGCAAAACGAAGGCCAGCAGAGCGAGTCCCACGCCAATAACCAGGATCTTCTTGGAGGCAAAACCCTGCATTCGTCGCCCATCCTAGCCATGGAACTTCTTCACATGCCCCTAAGTATAAAGAATTCAGCGGGTTCCAAGGCTCTCAAGCAGATGGATGCACGAACAGTTCCGAATGGTGCTTGTTCTTGAGGAGGGGCAGCTACGATCAGGACAGAACACTCGCAAAACAACGCAAATACTGGCGGGTTGGGTAGCTCGCACACGGCCCCTTGCGGAGCCGCTGTCCCCGCGCGGCCCCCAACCCGTTGTAACAAGTTACTGGCAACGCGCATTTCTGTGAATGGGCCGTCGGAGCCAGAGGACAGGGTACGCAGGTCTTAGTACGGCGCCCCTAGTTACTACTAAGCGGAAAGTGTAAGTAACTGCAGTAAAATCAGCATGTTATAGGTAGTACTACGCGCATTCACGGTTGCCTCGAAACGCGAATTTACGGGCCGCCATTCACCCCGCTGAGCAACCCTCCAAGATGAGCCGTCAGCGAGACCATTGCGCAGACCATCAGCTCCGTGGCTAGAATCGCCGTGGAATTACCTGTTTCTGCTTGTGCCCGAAGGCGGGAACGAAGCCAAACCGTCAGCCACAGCGCAAAAGCCACCGCGCAAACCCAGTAAGAGATGCAACCGAAGAATGCCTTTCAGGTGCTGTCCTTCTGAAACCCAGCGCCAGGCGAGAATTCCGGTCGCGGCGGTCGGAATACTCATCACGGCGGCAAAAAGAAAATTCCGGCGTGCGACTTCTCTGAAATTGGGCTTACGAAAAACGCGCGCGACAAAGTCAAAAAGTGTGCCCCTCAGATACAGCGCAATCGGAAATGAATCAGCACCACATGCTGCGCATGTTTCGCCAGCAGCGCGGCCTTCCGATCGAATGGATTCAGCATCACCGCGCCCTCGCTTAGCGGTCACTTACTTGACCACCACTTGTCCCCTCATTTTCGGATGGATCGAGCAGAAATAGGGATAGGTTCCGGAATTATCAAACGTGAAAGAAAACGTCTCGTCGGTATCCAGGACACGAGACTTGAAAACTCCTTCCGTGCTGACCACCGTGTGCGGAATGTCGTCACGATTTTTCCAGGTGACTTTTGTGCCGGGCGATACCGAGAGGGACTGCGGGCCGAAGCTGAAGTTATCAATTTTCACTTCTACTTCGCCAGGCGCGGCCTGCGCTACTGCGTAGTTGGATTCTCCTTTCACCACGGCGAACGAAAATGCCGCGACCAAAAGTAAGGCGAACACAAATATCCTGACGATGTTTTTCACAAAACTTCTTCCTTAGATTTATTTTTGGTGAGTCCGTTTGGTCGCTTACACGAGGTTGGAGTCCACAACCGCCAGCGCGTTTTGCCCGCGCACGAATTTCACGTCGGTGATGCCAAGAACTTTGCGCAGTTGCTCGGCGGGAACTTTCATCGGCCCGGGGGAATCGGCGGTGCCTGGTGCCGGTTGGGGAAATGCTGTTGACGCTGCGGTGTGGAAGGTCACGTTGCCTTCGACCTTTTGCATGATTTGGTGGATGTGCCCGTTCAAAACAGTCACCGAGCCAAAACCTTTCACGTAGCTGAGCGCCTGCGTGGCGTCATCGGTGCCCCAGCCCCACTGCGGATAAACGCTCCACAGCGGAATGTGCGCAAAAATCACGATCGGCGTGCTCTTGGAGCGGCTTTGCAAATCCTTCTGCAGCCACTCCAGTTGTTCCGCGCCCAACGTGCCCAGTCCGCCGGCCTTCAGATTCATCACATTCACCAGGCCGACAAAATGCACGCCATTCTTATCGAAGCTGCGCCAGCCGGCGCCCGACGATCCTTTTCCATAGCGATCGAGAAACTGCCGTCCTTCGTCGTTCAAAACATCGTGTTCGCCAGGAACGAAAAAGACTTCTTTGCCGGTATCTTTCAAGATCTGATCCACGGCATCGAATTCTTCCGGTTTGGAAAGATGGCTGATATCGCCGGTGTGCAATAGAAATTCCGGCGCATTGCGCAACGCCTTGATTTTTTCGACAGCCGCTTTCAAAGTTCCAGCCACATCCTGATTGGCAGGTTTGTTGAATCCCATGTGGCTATCGCTGATTTGAACAAATTGCAGTTCGCCTTTGCCCGCCGCCGCATCGAGATCGTCCAGGCCCCCGGAATTAAAGGGCCGGCTCAGGCTAAAAGACTTCAGGACTCCACCGCTTATCACGCACAGGGCACCGGTGCCTGCCCAGGCCATGCACTTCAGAAAGCCACGGCGGTCAACGCCATCGTGGTTGTGGTCAATCAAAAGTTCATCGTGCTTCTTGTCGCTCATGGTTCTCCTGGTGTCAGCCGGAAATGACGGATGGCCGCTTGCGCATCGGCTACATATTGGAGACCCAGGCAACAGCGGTTTTATTCCGGCGAGAGCGAAGAAAGTTGCAAGCGACCAGGGGCCAGCGATTAAACCGGAGCCCAGCCCCCTGCCCCGTTTTGCGGATTCGTAGCCGGCGTTGAAGACGACTCCTAATAAAGGAACGCGTACCACTCGGGTCTGCACTGAAAATTCCTGTTGAAGTTAAGACAAACGACGCAAAGCTCCAGGACATATCTCAGCTACAGGGATACATGGAAGAACTTCGCGGCGAATGTCCGATTGGCATCCTAGTTGCGGCTGACTTTGCTAGTCGCGTCATAACACAGGCTAGCCAGTCGCGGATTAGGCTTGTGCGATACACTTCGCGGATAGACTTAAAGCAAACGCCAACATTCCGAGAGATCTACGAGAACGCGCCGCTTCAGCCTATACAATCTTGAACTGCCGGGTGCCGCAGCCTTCGGTTTTAAGGCTGCGGGTTTTGACTTTTCCCACCGTTTGTCGGGCTCCAACTTCTAATCTGTGCCTTTCGCCCAGTCCTCCCAATCCAACCCTCTTATTCGCCCAAACTCGCGCGTATTCGCCGTAACCAGTGTTAACTCACGGCGTAGCGCCTGCCCTGCAATCAATAAGTCATACGCGCCGATCGGTTTTCCAGCTTTCTCGAGCTGTGCGCGCACGTTTCCCGCGCTGCTCGCGTCATCCTCTTCAAACGCCAGCATCCGCACTGGACCTGCAAAAAACTCTCGCACCCGTCTGGCATTTGCGTCCGTACGAGCGCTCTTCGCGACGCCGTACCACAGCTCAAATGCCATTACGGTCGGGACCAGCACCTGCGCTCCCGCATCGATCGCCTCTTCAAATCGCGCGCGTACCGCAGCGGGCTTTCCATTGATCAACGCGATACACGCATTCGTATCCAGCAGGTAGTTCATGCGCTCGCGCTCATTTGAATATTTCGCGCCGCGGGGCCTTCGGCTGTTTACGCCCTTTCGCCATAAAGGGTTCTTTGCTAATCCTGTCCATCCCCGCAAACCACTTTTTTGCGTCTACCACAAGTGGTTCCAACAGGACGCCCTCTGCCACGCGCCTCACACGCACCGCGTCTCCCTCGAAGCGGAACTCCCGCGGCAGCCGCACGGCTTGGCTCCGTCCATTCCGGAAAATTTTCGCGACCCCATGCTTCGTCATTGCAACATCCTCCAGTTTGGTCTATATCAGGAGTATATACCATCTGCGGTGGTTCAGTCTATAAACCAATGAAACTGCGATGCCGCACCGGCCCCAACAGCTCGGGATCGATTCGTGCCAGCCGTGCCAGTGTCCGCGCATCGTGTCGATCATCTTTTCGCTTGCTCTTCGTGATCAATTGCACCTTTTGCGCGTGCGCCACGAGCACCTGGTGCTCCAGCTCCCTTAGCAGCCGGAAGGAGAATGTGTTCCGGGCTCCATGGCAATAAGACCACGCGGTA
>WNFE01002832.1_pt1 | contig 13209 bp, 4 predicted proteins | sample 5400451 | NCBI WGS metagenome assembly WNFE01 (sample SAMN13153344, study PRJNA577476) | soil metagenome | isolation source: 200 cm saprolite under Douglas fir tree site 2 hole 2 | place: USA:California | collected 2015-04-18 | reverse complement strand
GCAGAATCTGTACGGCTGTGGTAGAATAGCAAAGAAGTTCGATGACAAGCGATAGAGGAGAGATGATGCATTCTTCTATTGAACAGTATCTTGAGTTCCTGCATACCAAGCGACGCACACCTGCGACCTTGAAGGTTATACAACATGACCTCACTCATTTTGTCGCTTGGTGGGAAATCACCCGACGACGGATCTTCGATCCAGCATTGCTGGAGTATGAAGACCTGCGTGACTGGCGGACAGTCCGCCAATGTGATGATGGGGCTGCCCCTGCCACTGTTAACCGAGGGCTGGCATCGCTCCGCGGGTACTGTCGCTGGGCTCTCGCCCGTCATCTGCTCCTTGAGAACCCAGCGACAGAGGTGAAGGATGTTCCAACAGAACCCTTGGCCCCACGCTCACTGCCTCCTGAAGCCATTGATGCCCTACTGCGGGCAATTCGTGCTGTGCCCAACGCAGTTCTTCGCGCTCGTGATGAAGCGTTACTGGCATTGCTCATCTATACGGGACTGCGTGTTCAAGAGATGTGTGATCTGCAACTCCGTGACCTCGACATCGGAAGTGGTACCATCACAGTCCGCAGTGGCAAGGCAGGCAAAGCCCGTCGTGTCCCACTTCATCCTGATGCAGAGCGTTTGCTACGTCGCTATCTTGAGGCCGTTCGCTGTCCAACTGGGTTGCCTGTCATCGGAAGTGACCAGGAGCGGGAGTTGCTCTTGGTTGGGATCGATATCACGACCAAAGGGCAGCCGACCAGACCTGGCATCACTCAGCGGGTCGCACAACGAACCGTGCAGCAATTAGGTAAACGTGCAGCGCAACAGTTGCGTATCGAGGCTCAGCATGAGCGGGGCATCACACGAAGCGAGTCTCTCAAGGACTTAGCCCGACGGCTGGAAACCGTCACACCACATATGCTGCGCCACAGCCTGGCACGGCGAATGCTGGAGCGTGGAGCGCAATTGCCTGAAGTACAACGCGTATTAGGGCATAGTCGGCTCTCGACTACGGGTATCTACCTCACACCAAGTGAGGAAGATGTGCGCTTAGCTATTGGCCGCGCTGGAATCTAACATTGGATAGTATTCTTCCTAATGCTGCGTTCGTTAAAACCGCTTGAAACAAAAACTATGGAGAAAAAGGCATAAGATGCCTCTAGAAGCCGACCCGTTTTGTTACTATATTTAACGAACGCAGCACTTAAGAACAGGATTTTGTGGCATTGAAGGATCTCACTAGCTTAAATCTTTGGTATCTCTACAGTTCAGACATGTCGGGAAGTCTAATCAACCTTCGAGGTCAGCTCTATGGCAAGTGGGAATGAATACATCGGGAAAGTGATTGGCAACTATCGAATAGTACAGATAGTTAGCAGTGGCGCTTTTGGCAGTGTGTATCTGGCCGAGCATACCATACTCACTGGTCGTATAGTTGCGATTAAACTGCTGCATTCTGCACTTGCCGGTTCTCAGAATGCTGAGCTTGACCGATTTCTTCAAGAAGCCAGACTGCTCGAAAAGCTCCGGCATCCCTATATCCTGGCTACCCTTGATGCCGGAGTATATGAGATAAGTCCCGATGGCAGTATTCCATACATAATGACAGAATATGCGCCTAATGGTTCCCTCCGTGACCGCATACGCCGACAGTATCCTGATTTGTTACCGCTATCTGAGGTGCTGACAATCCTTTCTCAAATTGGGAAAGGTCTCCAATACATACATCAGCAAAAAATCATTCATCGTGATCTCAAACCGGAAAATATCTTGTTTAATGCCGACGAGGAAGCCCTCCTTGCCGATTTCGGTATCGCCATTATAGCAGATATCGAACCTGACGAGCATACAATGGGTACTTTTGCTTACATGGCACCAGAGCAATTTCAAGGTAAGTCTAGCAGGAAGAGCGACCAATACTCGTTAGGTTGTATTGCCTACGAACTAGTCACAGGGCACGTCCCATTTATTTCAGTTGAGCAAGTGCTATATAAGCACCTCTACGAGTTGCCAATTGCACCAAGGCAATTCAATCCCCAACTGCCAGTCTATATCGAACAAGCCATCCTCAAAGCGATGGCAAAGAACCCTGAAGATCGCCATAGGAATGTAGCAGCGTTCATCAGTGCATTGTACACCTCCCATAAGACCAAAGAAGAGTGGTTAGAAGAGGGTAATGTCCACTATAGAGCTAAGCACTACGAGGAAGCACTTGCTGCCTTTGAACAGGCTATTCGACTTGATCCTAACTTCGCACCTGCTTATAACGATCAGGGGGCTGTCTTGCGTACCCTCCGCCGTTACCAAGAAGCACTTGCCGCTTTTGAGCAAGCTATTCAACTTGATCCCAAACTTGCCTTTGCTTACCACGGCAAAGGCCTCGCTCTGGGCGGTCTCGAACGGTACGAAGAGGCACTTAATGCCCATGAGCAGGCCATTCGGCTAGACCCTAACTTAGCTTATCCTCATAACGGCAAGGGTTATGTGCTTTTGAAACTCCAACGCTACGAGGAAGCACTTGCTGCCTTTGAACAGGCTATTCAACTTGACCCCAACTTTGATCTTCCCTACTATAATAAGGGAAACGTTCTCTCTGACCTTCAGCGCTACGAGGAGGCTATTGCTGACTATGATCAGGCCATCGAACTCAATCCCGAGTATGCTGCTGCCTATAACAATCGAGGCTGGGCTTACTATCAACTTGAAGAGTATCAACGGGCTATTCAGGACTATGAGCGGGCCATCGAACTCGACCCCACCTATGCTGTTGCCTACAACAATCGAGGTCTTGCTTATGCCGACCTCAAAGAATACCACCGTGCTATTCAGGATTATGAACGGGCCATCGAACTCGACCCCACCTATGCTGATGCCTATAACAGGCGAGGGTTCTCTTACTACAATCTTAAACAATATCAACAAGCTATAGCAGACTATAACCGTGCTATTGAACTCGACCCTAATAAAGTCTCAGCTTACTACAACAGAGCTACCGCCTACTATGAGCTTAAAGAGTACCAGCAATCTATTGCCGATTTAGACCGGGCCATTGTTCTCGATGAGACATACAGTTGGGCGATAGCGCAACGCGGGGAGACCTATCGTCTAATGGAGCGCTATGAGGAGGCGCTGGCTGACTTTGATCGAGCCATCGCCCTTGATGAGAACTATGCGTGGGCCATTGGTAGTCGTGGTCAGACCTACCGGCTGCTGGGACGCTACCAGGAAGCCTTGGCCGATTTAGACCGTGCTATCACTCTCGATGGCACCACAGCCTGGATTTTTGCTGAACGCGGCGAGACCTACCGTCTATTGGAACACTACCAGGAAGCTTTGGCCGACTTTGACCAAGCACTCGAACTTGATCCTAGCTATACCTCTGCTTGGTATAACAAAGGAAATATACTCTCTGAACTCCAGCGCTATGACGCAGCATTGAAGTCATACGAGCAAGCCCTCATACTCCATCAACAAGTAGGAGACCGCTTAGGCGAGGCTGATGTCCTTAAAGCTATCGGCGGTGTGCAGCAACTCCGTGATGACCGAGAGACAGCCTTGGCATTCTACGAACGGTCACTAAGTATCTATCAAGAGCTGGGAGACATGCATGGAATAGCAGTGACGCAGCATGCAATGGCGGATGTGCAAGTGCAGCAAGGACAAGTGGAGGAGGCTATAACACTCTACCAACAAGCCCTGGCACTCTATCGGCAAGTAGGAGACCGAGCAGGCCAGACGAATGTCCTCGAAGCGATGCCACAACTCCGTTCAAGCCGATTTGAAGTCTTTATTTCCTACGCTCACGAAGATGAAGAATTTCGGAATGAACTGGTAACACACCTGGACTTTTTGAAGCGACAGGGACTCATTCATTGGCATGATCGCAAGATTGACGTGGGTACAAGTGAGATCGATACACACTTAAATACTGCCCAAATCATTCTGCTACTTATCAGCGCGTCTTTTCTGGAATCAGACCTCTGCTATGAAGTTGAGATGAAGCGAGCGATGGAAAGACACAACGCCGGAGAGGCTCGTGTGATACCTATTATTCTCCGCCCACTCGATTGGATGAATACCCCAATCGGCATACTTCAAGCACTTCCTTTAAATGCTAGACCTTTAAGCACATGGCAAAACCGTAGCGAGGCATTTTCCAACGTTGCTAGAGGCATCCAAGAAGTAATTGAGGAACTAAACACGAGTCTTGTAGGAAGCGCGCCATCATTTGGTACAGAATCAACAGCATCAGCGCCTACGAAAGCCATTGAGATATTCTATTCTTACGCCGACGCAGACGAGGAGCTAGTCGACAAGCTAGAGAAAGAACTGACTCGTTTGGAGCGGCAAGGCTTCATTACAAACTGGCATCACCGTAAGGTACACGCGGGACAAGAATGGGCACAGGAAATCAATAGGCATTTAAATAGTGCTCAGATCATTTTGTTATTTGTCAGCCCAGACTATCTAACATCAGAGTATTGTTACAGCGTCGAAATGAAGCGGGCGTTGGAAAGACACAACGCTGGGGAAGTTCGTGTGGTTCCTATTCTCCTCCATCCTGTCAATTGGGAACGTATGCCATTTGGGAAACTTCAACCACTACCTACAGACAATAGGCCTGTGTCTTTGTGGCCAAGTCCCAACGATGCATTCCTAGATATCGCTCAAGGTATCCAACGTGTGATTCAGGAGTTCTACACAAACCTTACACCAGAGTCGAAAGTGTTGGAACCGACGAAAGCCATTGAGGTCTTCTTATCCTATACTCACGAGGATAAAGAACTACTAGATGAGCTGAGAAAACATCTGATCCCTTTGAGACGACAAGGTCTTATCCTTGACTGGCATGACAGCGAAATAAATGCAGGTGAAGAGTGGGTACAGGAGATCGATAGGCACTTGCAAAGCGCCCAAATCATTTTACTACTCATAAGTCCAGCTTATCTAGATTCATCTTATAACCACAGCATTGAAATGATGCGGGCAATGGAAAGACACGAAGTCGGCGATGCACGTGTGATTCCTATCATCCTTCGTCCCGTCAATCGGACAGGCGCTCCATACGAAAAGCTCCAAGCTCTACCTAAAAATGGTAAATCTGTTACCGAGTGGCAAAATCGTAACGCCGCATTTTCAGATATTGTGAGAGATCTCCAAGCAGTCGTTGAGGAACTGAATGCCCAGCCGCTATCCATCAGTTCCACACCATTAGTGTCAGTACAGGCAGAGTCTATTGAGATTTTCTATTCTTATGCCGACAAAGATGAAAGAGTACTGAAAGATATAAGAAGCCATTTAGGGTTTTTGGTGAGGCAAGGCCTTATCACTGATTGGTACGACCGCATGATTAGTCCAGGAGCAATGAGGCAACAAGAGATTGATGCCCATCTAAATAGAGCTCATTTAATTTTGCTTCTTGTCAGCCCAGAATATCTTGCCTCAGAGTACTGCAAAGCTGAGATGAGGCGCGCTTTGGAAAGGCACGAAGCAGGAGAAGCCCGCGTCATTTCTATTATCCTCCAACCAGTTGAATGGAAGAACACGCCTCTTAGCAAACTCCCAGTTTTACCAAGGGATACGAGACCTATAACTGATTGGTTGGATCGAGACGCAGCATTTTTAGATGTTGCTCAGGATATTCGACAAGTCGTCGAAGAATTGATCTTTGAACAATCAAAGTCCCCCACTGTCTGGAAAGTGCCATACACACAGAACCCGTTCTTCACAGGCCGCGAGGAAGTTATACAGCATCTACATGATGAATTCAACGACAAAACAGCAACCTCACCACATCTAGTAACAATCAGAGGTCTTGGTGGTATTGGTAAGACGCAAACCGCCGTTGAATATGCTTATCGTTACCGCGACGATTACCAAGCCGTACTATGGGTAAGAGCCAATGAACGTGAAACACTTATTTCTGACTTCGTAACCATTGCCGATCTGTTGGACCTGCCTGAAAAAGGTGCCCAGAATCCGAGCCTCACAGTCAATGCGATCGTACATTGGTTGACAGCGAATGCGAACTGGCTGCTCATTCTCGACGATGTTGAGGATTTGGAAATGGTTCGCACCTTTATTCCCTCAACAGGCAAAGGACATCTCCTCTTCACAACTCGTCTACCCGCAGAAGCAACAGATACAATTGACCGAGATATTGAACTCTTCAATATGACTCTTGAGGAAAGCGCACTGTTCCTCCTCCGTCGAATAAAGAACATTGGATCGGGGGCTTCGCTCGACGAAGCTTCAGGAGGAAATTTCACAAAAGCCGAGGAAATTTCACAAGCTATGTCGGGTCATCCTCTTGCACTTGCTATAAGTGCAGAATACATAGAGACAAACCACTGTAGCTTATCTACTTTTCTCAAGCTCTACCAGAGGGAAGTTAGCAAACGACTCGGACAGGGCGGAGGGCTTTCTTTTGACTATCCTCCATCTGTCGCCATTATTCAGTCGCTGACATTTGAGCAAGTATCACTAATCACTTACGACGTCCTGCTGGCTGTCTCACCTGATCCCATTCCGATTGGAGGAAAGCTGGAAGTAGCCATCTACCTGAGTATAGCAGGCTCCAGTAGCAGCGGACACCTGCTCGAAGTCCCCAGAGATGAGGCGGCACGAAGCGAACTCAATATGTTTCTGAATGCTCCTGGCTTCCAATTCGATGGTGACAACGCTGCAAGCCTGCCATTTGCCGTCTCTGCTGAGAGAGAGGTCATTTCCGAGGGGAGTATACCACAAGTTGTTCGCTTCAACCTGATTGCCCTTCGCCCTGGTCCAACCACGATTTCCCTGGAACTGTATCGAGAATCGACCTTTGAGACGACGCTGAAAGCCGAGGTGCAAGTCACCAAGATACATACAGGCGCGCTACCCAAAACATCTATCGCGGCTCGGCCACGCCCTGTCCTCTTCCCTGACTTCCTGCTCCAGATATCTACCGAATGGTACGAGACTAGCTTGGCATGTGCGTTCCACTACTCTTTCAGTAGCTTGCATGCATCGCTGCTGCCCGCCGAGGGAGCCAATTACCACTCCGAATGGTTGCCTGCTCAGTGGATTGAACGAACATATGACTTGCTGAGGAACACCCTTGAAGATGTCGCCAGTTGCCTCCTAGAGGATACTCAGTCCCGCCTGGTCTCGTTCGGTCAATACCTCTTCCAGCATATATTTCCATCTGACCTACAGCATGAGTTTCGGCATCTAGCACTCTTTGGGGAATCTTCCACGCTGTTGATCCTGGCTGATCAAGATGCCTGGGCCCCGTGGGAGTTGTTGCATGATGGACAAGCATTCTTGGGTGAACGCTTCGTTATTGGACGATGGCCCCAAGAGTTGGATGATACATGCCCCTACGAATTTCCGGTGGGTACCATGCATATTGCTCATTATGCCAATGTCCAAAACCCCCTGGCCGAGCTGTGGACAACCTTGCTTGATCCACCAGGCGCACCTCCTCCCGACATCTTACCTGGCGGTATGTTCGATAGCCTTGGCTCGACCGAAGAGATGCGAGGCCTATACTTAATGCGCTTTGGACAATCGCCAGGATCAACAGACATGCAAGATGCTCCAGCACAATACATCAGCATGGATGCTGGCAACTCCATTGAGCATGAACTCCGGCCAGTGAAGCTCAACTTGCGACGCAATCGACCATTGGTCAGTTTGGGGTATATGAGTGCTGGCCTGCCAGAGTTGACGGCACTGGAGCATACCTGGGCTCCAACATTTATTCGTGCAGGGTGTAGTGCTTTCGTCGGGTCCCTGTGGGCCGTGCAGCAATCCGTTGAGGCCGCTTTCATCAGCAGCTTCTACCGTCGTCTCTGGGCGGGTGACTCGCTTGGAGGAGCTCTCAAAGCAGGTCGCAGGCTGGCCCAGATGGCAGCTCCCGAATCTCCCGATTGGCTGGCTTATGTTCTCTTTGGTGATCCTATGGCACGTCCCTACCGACCCACCAAGGGGCAGGGGTACACCCTTCTTGAGCCTATTGGTTGGGACATAGACGCGCCGTTGCTCCCGGACGTTCCGGTTCGCTGTCGCGTTAGTCTGAGGCGAAAACCGCCGATATGGCACGAAGAGCAAATCATCGAAGTTGCTGAGACACTTGCGTTTGATCATTTACAAGTTCATGTCGTGACCTTTGATGTGCAAGTGACTCCTCCTTCACCGATCGAGATGACACGTACCCCAGAAGGTGACTACCTGGGCTGGTTTACTCTGGTTGCGCCTTCTGAAATGGCAGGTGAGGAGGCTCTGGTTCAGGTTCACTTCGCAGATGGGAAGCAGCCAATTCACAGCCTGACCTTTTCACTCAAGATTGGGATAAGGGGAGATGGTGAGCGATGAAAGGTATCTGTGCTTCAGTAAGTACTCAGAGAATGGGTTCTTTCCTGCAGATCATCGTTGAGCAGGAAGGCTATATGATTGATTGGCTGAAGTTCGCAAGATCGGACAAAGCAACTGATGAACTTCTTCAAGCCTGGACTGAAGAGGTACTCAAATCTTTCCGAGATCTTGAACGCGCTGTCAACAGGGCAAAAAGTGTGCATTTAGATCAAGCACTGTGTAAGGCTCAACTCCTTCAGTTAGCGAAGTGGGGACGACGCGCCTACTACCTTTTCTTCAGTGAAGATGCCCGTCAACATCTGGCTGAACGTTTCCAGGAGATAGAGCAGGAGGAAGAGATACCTGCTCCCACGTTTATCTCTAAATTTGTTCCTTTTCCCTGGGAGGTACTCTACGAAGGGGATGACTACCATGCGTGTGATCCAGGTAAGTTCTGGGGTCTCAGTTACTCCCCTGCACGTAATCTCACTCCAGACAAACACCGTCTCCGTTACCCCAAGGAGCAGACTCTCCCATCAGATATGCTCCTATGCCTCCATCGTAAACTACATCAGGCCCATCAATTTGAATGGCCCGAGATCGAAAAGTTAGTCAGAGCCACTAAGTACGACCGCTTTCTTTTACTCGGATCGGCAGGTGGGGTGTTGAAGGCTCAGAATGGCGAAGCCTTGCTTGAGTATCTGGATCAGGCTAGCCACAATATGCTGCACTTTGCCTGTCACTGCCGACAATACGAAGCTGGCACTGATGCTCTGCTCATCTCCCTCATCGACGAGCAAGGAGGCGATGTTGATCAACATGACATCGAACTTGAAACCTACACGTTTGTGGATAGGCAGGGGAAATTCCAGCGCCAACCGCTCGTTTTTCTCAATGCCTGCCAGTCGGCAGGTGATTCCGATGACTTGCGCAAGACCTTCAACCTGCCAAAAGTGTTTATCGAACGTGGTGCAGCAGCGATCGTTGCTACAATTTGTCCCGTACCTGATCTCTTCGCTGCCGCCTTCGCTAAAGTCTTTTATCAGTTTTTCTTGCGTGGTCAAGAAGTTACCAATCCAGTGACCAAAGAGATCACTTTTAGGTCAATGACCATTGGAGAAGCACTGCGTGCAACGCGCTGGTATTTTCTGGAGCGCCATAATAATCCTCTTGGGCTTGCGTATGGTCTGTACAGCCCTGCTTATTATCGACTCGCCCAGCCACCAAATGTTGGAGGTATCTTCCGATGACTGACTCCGGCTCCTTACAAAAAGATCTAACGATTGTAAATGAGAAATTGAGAGACACAAAATCTTGATGTATTTTGAACTAAATGTTACATTGAAGTTTACATATGATTAGTAGCCAGTCTGCGACAGTTTATTCAAACTCTTGTCAGTAGTGAGGTTCACGCGCTGTGCTTTTCAGTAAGAAAAACGATGCCGAAGACTCTCAGCCTTTGATCGATCACAGGAAAATCTTTATTGATCGAGAGGCTGAGCTTCTGTTCTTCGTACAGAATATCCTCAAACCTGAGAAGCCTACCCATAACATTATCTCTATTTGGGGACAAGGAGGAGTAGGTAAATCAGCTCTGTTAGCTCGGTTTATAGACGAAGCCCACACCGCCGAGTTTAAGGACTACTGTCTGACAGCACTGGTAGATGAACGGCAGACCACTCCCGCTAGTATGATGGTGAAATTCGCAGACCAACTACATATCGCCGGTGAATTCGAAAAAGCACTGGTACGCTACAGAGAGAATTTGCGTAAGCTACAAGTGGAGCACGAAACAGTACAACAGGAAAGCGTTTTGCAGAGAACACCTGACTTGATGGGCGCGATAGCTGAAGGGGTACCGATTGCAGGATCACTATTAAACGAGGGGGTAATCGGTGATCTGACTAGAGCGTTTGTGAAAGAACTCAATCATACAGCCGAGACCCGAGTCAAGTTTAGTAATAATCGGACAAAACGCCGACGGCGGATAATCCTCTTCCTTGATACCTTCGAACAGTTAGCCACCCAAATTGCCCCCTGGTTGCTGGACTATTTTTTAGAAATCGACCTTAGTACGAATGTGGTATTGGTGGTGTCTGGACGTGATCCGATCGAGCAATCCACTCCCGATGACTTCAAACGCTGGCTGCCATACCTTGATAACAACGATATCTACCTGATTGCTCTAAATAGTTTCACCGAAGACGAAACCCGCGCTTACCTGGCAGAGCAGGGAATTACCGACCTTGAACGCATCAGCACAATCTGGCAACTTTCGCAGGGGCTACCACTTTATCTAGCCCTGTTGACTGCCAACCCACAGGGTAAAGTTGACCCAACAGCAAACGTTGTTGCCAACTTTCTGCGTTGGATACCAGAGCAGGAGCAAGTTAAACGTCGACTGGCTCTAGACGGCGCTCTTTTGTCCAGACCTTTCAACCAAGATGACCTGGCAGCATTTACCTATCTGTCAGAGCAAGAGCGGCCCATCCTCTATCTCTGGCTGATCCAACAACCCTTCGTACGCGGCAATATACGAGACGGTCGTTACAATTATCACCAGTTGGCACAGGAGCTATTTAGCCGCCACCTGTACCAGCATTCTCCGAGTCAGTGTCACGCTACCCGAAGAGCGTTGGCCAATCACTACCAACGATGTATTGAGCAAATGCAGGCGAAAGGCAGGGAAGAGGCATACAGATCAGCCGAGTGGCTGGAACTGGCGCTGGCATTGATATGCCAACTGTTCTTGTTGCCGGATGAAGCTAGCCATATCAGGGCTATCGAGCAAGTGCTCGATGCCTACGAACACGCAAAGCAAACGGAAGAAATAATTAGGGTTCTACACGAAATCTCCCAGGAACAATCTTCCAACCAAGCAAATGCTGGGGCCCGGGAGACATCCAGGCAATTACTGCAATATATTGAGGCAGATCAAGCGAGCAATGAATTTCTGGCAGCAACAAACTACTTGTTGGAGAAAGTGAATGTCGAACCCTCATTTGCGCCAGAACTGCTGACATTTCTCTATCACAAACGCGGTATTGCCCACCGCTTGACCGAGAAGTACCAGATGGCGATCCAGGACTTCGACCGCGCTATTTCACTTGGTCCTACATATGCCGATGTCTATTACAACAGAGGGCTTGCTTACGTCGATCTTAGAGAGTACCAGCAGGCTATTGAAGATTTTAATCGTGTTCTTGATCTTGCACCTACAAGCGTTTGGGCTTATGCTGCTCGTGGTCGCACCTACTATCATTTACAACACTATGAAGAAGCTCTGTTCAGCTTCACCAAGGCTCTGGAATTATGCGTTGACGAGCCGATTCCTGAATATGTGTTGGATACCATACGCCACGCGCCACAAACGATTGAGTCTGAAGTGAAGGCCGAATTCATAGCTACACTGGCTCCGCATCTACCCGAACAGCTACTAGCAGAAGCTGTGATAGCCGTGCAAGGGATAGATAAAATGGAGATACGTGTACAAGCACTGCGCAATTTGGCAGAGTATCTACCTGCTAAGTTGAAAGCTGAAGTGTTACGAGAAGTAGAGAGAATAGCTCATGAGCTAGAAAAAGAACTTCCGCAGGAATCGCTTATCACCTACAGCATCATGCTGGCTGTATCGGCTGATTCAATCCCGATCGGTGGAAAACTTGAAGTAACTATCTATCTGAGCCCAACTAGCTCGAAAGTTGGTAATGGATACATCCTCGAAATCGCTAAAGATGTGGCAGCAAGAAGCGAACTCAATATGCTTCTCAATGCTCCTGGCTTTCAAGTCGATGGCAATAGCAATGCGAGCCTTCCATTTGACTTCCATGCTGATGAAGAGGTCGTTTCCGAGTTGGTCGCCTCACAAGCGTATCGCTTCAATCTGACTGCCCTCCGTTCTGGCACAGCAAAGATTACTGTTGAACTCTATCAAGGATCGACCTTCGAGACCGTCCTGACTGCTGAAGTACACGTCACTAAAGTTGATGCAGCAGTTTTCCCAAAACCACATGTTACAACTCAACCACGCCCTATTCTTCTGCCTGACCTCATGCTCCAGGTGTGTACTGACTGGAATGAAGCTGGTTCGGCATGCGTTTTCCACTTCTCTTTCAGCAGTTTGCGTTCATCACTATTACCTGCTGATATAATCGATTATCACTCTGATATGTTGCCAAGTAGATGGGTTGGGCAGATTCACGGACTGTTAAGGGAAATACTGGAAGATGGCATCGGTGCCCTGCTCGAGGATGCCTACTCGCGCCTAGTCTCGTTCGGCCAATACCTCTTTCAGCGCGTATTTCCTCCAGAATTACAACGTGAGATTCGTAATTTAGCACAGTTTGGGCGGGTGTTCACTTTGTTGATTCTATATTGCCCATTATGCCGACGTACAAAGCTTATCGGCCGAGATGTGGGCGACGTTGTTTGAGTCAGCTGGTACACCCCATCCTAACATTCTGCCTGGCGGTATATTTGACAGCCTTGGCTCGATCGAGGGGATGCATGGCCTATACCTCATGCGCCTCGGCCGATCTCCAGGCCAAACTGACTTGCGAGATGCTCCAGTACAGTACCATGAAACAAGTCGGAGTAACCCTATCGAACAAGAACTTCAGCCTGCGAAGCTTAATTTGAGACGCAACAGGCCACTGGTCACTTTAGGGTATATGAATGCCGGTCAGGCAGAATTGACAACACTTGAGGAGACCTGGGCACCGACGTTCATTCATGCTGGATGTAGTGCTTTCATCGGATCCCTCTGGGCGGTGCAGCGAACTGTCGAAGCCGCATTCGTCGCTAGCTTTTATCGTCGTCTGTGGGCTGGTGACTCGCTTGGAGAAGCTTTTAAAGCAGGCCGCAAACTGGCGCAGCT
>WNFE01007649.1_pt1 | contig 13210 bp, 11 predicted proteins | sample 5400451 | NCBI WGS metagenome assembly WNFE01 (sample SAMN13153344, study PRJNA577476) | soil metagenome | isolation source: 200 cm saprolite under Douglas fir tree site 2 hole 2 | place: USA:California | collected 2015-04-18 | reverse complement strand
GCGTCTGTCTGCCGGCGGCAACCATGCTCCAATCTGGCCCCTGGATTCCGGCTGTGCTCACGGCGATCTGCGCAGGGGTCCTGGATTGGCGCTATCGGCGGATTCCCAACTGGCTTACCGTTTCCGGCCTGGTTGCTGGCATCGGGGTCAATACGGCTCTGTTCGGGTGGGCGGGGATGAAAGCCGCGCTGCTGGGGGCTGCGCTCGGATTGGGCCTGCTTCTCCCCTTCGTGCTACTTCGGAGCCTGGGTGCGGGAGACTGGAAACTGGCAGGGGCTTTGGGCGCATGTCTTGGCCCACAGCAACTGGTCACAGTACTGATGGGAACGGTTCTGGTGGCGGGAGTGATGGCGCTGGCCGTGGTGATCTGGAAGCGACGGCTGATGCAAACACTTCACAACATCGTCCGCATGCTCGCAGCTTTTTTAAGCCTGCGGATGCCTGGGCCGGACGTTTCGCTGGACAGCCCGCAGTCCACGAAGATTCCGTTTGGGGTGGCGATGGCGCTTACGGTTCTTCTTTTTGGCGTTGGGAGAGCGGTCGGGAAACTATAAGTCAGCTATGCTAAGAATCATGCGCAAACTCGGACGCGCAGATGGTGCGGAGATCGCCGAGGCCGCGCTCGTGCTGCCCTTGGTGTTCATGTTCTTGCTGGGAATCATCTGGTTCGGACGGGCTTTTAATATCTACTCGACAATCACGCAGGCGGCGGAACAGGGGGCTGCAACCGCCGCGCGGCCGGCTTGCGCTACGTGTGGTCAGCCGGTGGACAACTGGAACGGAACGAGTTTTCCCGGCAATGCTACGGTGGAGAGTTCTGTTTTTTCAGTGATGCGAGCATCGAGCATCGACCCGAATCAGACCATCTTGTATATGCCCGCAGGGCTTCAATTCTGCGCGCCGCCGGTGCCGACGGGCGGGTGCAGCACTACAAGCAGCAGCGTCACGGTCTGTCGCTCGGTGGTATTGAATCCTGCGGGCGTCACGCCGCAATGCGGAACGATCGTGAGCTTTCAATATCCGTTCCAGATGAACCTTCCCTTCACTTCGCTGAACATGCAGCAGATCGTCTTGAAGGCGCAAGCGCAGAGCCGGATGGAGAATTAAATGCAGCGTCTGGCAAAAGTTTGGGAGCGGAGCGAGGGCTCGGCATTGCTTGAGTTTGCACTTGTGCTGCCGTTGCTGGTGGTCTTCATCGTGGGCATCTACGATTTCAGCGGAGCGTACAACCAGAAGCAAAAGATCGAGCACGCGGCGCAGTCGGGGGCGATCATCGCTGCCGGGCAACCGACAGGCGACATGGAGGTCCCCGACCCGGCATCGCTGCTACCCGTAGCAACCGTTATTTTTAATTCCCTGGCTGCGGATGGAGTGTTGCCGCAGGCTGGCCAATCACCGTGTGTGGCCCCCGTTACGGCAGCGGCGAACAGCGGGCTGGTCTGGACTTATACAATCACAGGCTGTCCAGATGACGTCACGATTACGATCGATCGCGGATCAGTCGTGGTAGGACCACCGGCGACCGTGAGCACAGTGGTGACCGTTAGCTATCCCTATCACTGGCGCTTCAATAGCGTCATTCAATTGCTGATTCCGGGAGCGTCCTACGCAGCCACGACGGACCTGCATGAGACAGCAACCGTCCACAATCAGATGTGAGGGTTTTTGTGCGACGCCACCGAGCCATATTCGACCGAAAGAGCGAAAGGGGAGTAGTGATTCTCCTGGTCGCAATCTTCCTTCTGTTTGTGGTGGGCGCTATGGCCGTGCTCGCCATTGACGTCGTGACTTTCTACACCGCCCGCAGCGAGGCGCAACTCGCAGCCGATGGAGCAGCGCTGGCCGCGGCGCGCGTCCTCGCCAGCTCGGGAATGACTTCGAATCCGATTGATGCCCTCCTTGTCTCCAACGCGGAGAGCCTCGCGAGCACTGTAGCGATACAGGTCGCCTTGCAGAACAAGGTAGGAGGCAGGCTTCTGAACGCGGGTGAGGTCAACCCACCGGTTTTTTCGGGGTCCTTACTTGGCTCTGGTTCTGACCCTCGAGTCACCGTACAGGTTACGAGAAACGATCTGCCGACTTTTTTTGCACGCATTTGGGGACGGACACAAGTGACCGTCAGTGCGACGGCTACGGCCGAGGCCTACAATCCTTCGGGACTCACTTCAAGCGTCGTCGGCGGCCCGCCAGTGGCTCCGTCATGCGTAAAGCCGTGGTTGCTGCCGAACATGGATCCGACCGGGACGAATCCCACCGCGCCAATTTTCTACGCGACTGGGGCAATAGCGGATACAACCATGCTCGGTAAAAGCTGGCCGAACCTCAACCCGGGTGGAAATCCTCAGGGCCTCACTGCCTCGTGCCCCGGCGGGGATTGTAGTGGCGTTGGTGCGCTAGGAACTCCGAGCCCAGGAAAATATTATCCCGGCTCGATAGACTCGACCGACTTCCCGGTGCCCACCCAATCTCTGCCATCGTGCAGTGCTGGTCTTAATGACTATCAACTCGCTGTTGTGGGTTGTGTGGAGAGACCAATAGCCTGTGGCGCGGCGCCGACCATCAACATCGATACCAACCCATACGCTTTTCATACAACGGATCGCGATGGCGACACTGTCGAGGCCGGGAAGTGCCTAATCCACGACAAGGGTGTCGTGGGAGACACCGACAGCATCGACCCCACTTGGACTTCGGGTGAGCCATTCCAGTTTTTGGCAGGCATTGCTAATCCTGTGGCCAATGCGGTTGGGAAAGAGGTTTTGGTGAGCGACTCGCTGGTGACCGTCCCCGTCTTCAACAGCTCGGCAGGAGTGACACCGAACGTCACGGTGATCGGCTTCCTTCAACTATTCCTCAACCACCAGGCAGTTGTGCTGCCGCCGCCGGGTCCGGGAGCTCAAATACCAGCTACCATCATCAACATGGCTGGCTGTGGCACGACCGCGACCGGTCAGCCGATTCTGGGGAATGGCTCTTCGCCGGTTGCGGTACGACTGGTGCGCTAGGACCTTCCGGCTCACGAATGCCGAATTCTAGGTTACTTAGTCAGATTCACGAGCTGGCGCTCCTACCGCACGCTGAGGATAGCCTTCTGCAAATTCCGTCCCCGGCGCCGGCGGGGATTGCGATCTCGGCGCCGGTCTGGCGCTGCACTTCGAATAATACCTGGGCCAGCGTGGCTCGTTCCGTGTGAATTCGCAGCAGTCCGTTCTGGAAAGTCACTTCCATCGGCGGCTTCGGAGGAGGGGCTGAAGTTGTCCCGCTCGAGACTAACGCCAGCGAGGCGTCCGTGACTTTGTTGCCGGCTGTCTTCACTGGTCCGACCTTGAGCATGACTACATTCCGGACTGAAAAAATCTGATACGACTGCGGTTCGGTCAGATCCAACACGACCCTCGTCACCGGGGGGTTCGAGGAAAACAATCCCGCCCGAATCGTTTTCAGAGCGCCGCGATTCACATTCAGGTTGCGTAATTCTGCCGCGGGCAGGGCGCCGGGAAAATCCACGACAATCCGATCGGGCCCGGTGATCATCTGGCTTTGGGGCACGACCGCGCCCGAGGCCTGGATTTCAACTTCGATCGCTTGTCCGCTGCCTAAAACCGCAACATGCTGAACGCGGGTAGGACTCTGCGCGGGCAGCGGCGCCACCAGCGAAGTGCAAATCGCCAGCAGGAGCGCGGAGTGAGATAGGCAAGTCATCGAAGGTCCTGTGTCGAGTGTACCGCCGCAGGGCAAGCGAACTCATACTCGAAAGTCGTAGCACCAATTCCAACAATAGAGAATCGAGGCATAGCCTTCAATCGACAAGAAAAACTCAGAGGGTGGTCGCGGAATGATCTAGGCCGCGGATTTCCGCCCCGCGCGGCGGTGGCGCCAGAAAATGGCGGCCAAGCCGGAGGACATCAGCACAATGGTTGCAGGTTCGGGAACTTTGGGGGGCTTATGGTGTTCACGGCAGCGCCTCTCTTTCTTCTCATCATCCACGATTCCGTGAGCTTGTTCAAATTGTTCCTGGGCGGCCGACTCGCAGACTCCGCGGGGTATCGGTATGCCAAATCCAACATAGGGGAAGTTGAAACCACCCGCGAAAAGCTGCGGGCCGCTGGGCGGAATGGCGTCGGCGCCGGGAAGGTTGGGCCGGACGTGCGGAAAGCGAAAGGGCAACACGGGGCCAATGGGCTCGATCTCCGCCACCGGCTGATCGAGCACCTCTTCCGCCGGCTCTTCTTCGGAAACCTCCGACTTCGGTGTTTCCGAGATCTGGTTGCCGCAGCGGGCGCGAGCCGTGATCTTGCCGTCCGTGAGCAGCAGCTCGGCCTGGAGCAGGCGGACTCTCTTGCGCGTCCAGAAGATGCGGTCACGGACGCGATAAGAGAGATAAACCTGGCGGGCTTTGTCCGACCGGACGAGGCGAGCGTGGCGGTAATCGAAGCGGGCGAAATGCCGGCGGACAACATAGTCGCGAGCAGCATGCTCTTGCAGATCCGCCACGTCTCGCACACCGCCTGGAATCACCGAATAGGGATACGGCCCCTGTCCCTGTCGCGAGGCGCGCGGAGCAGGCGTATGCGACATCAAGGTCAAGTTGTTTCGGATGTCACCCCGTGTCCAGAAAGACTCGGGCAGGAAAGTCGACGCGTGCAGAGTAGGAAGCGCAAACCGCCGGGCTATGCTTTGCCAGGATACCGCCGCCACCAAAAGCAGCATCACAGCCGTGAGCAAGGCTCGCTGGATCCGAAGGCGCCGCCGGTACCAACTTCGCATTCTCCGGACGGGTTTTCCATTACTACGGTAGTTCAATAGCACTCCTACTGACACCGGGGTCTGGGGCTGGCAGCGGGAGAGCCTACTGAGGTGAGGCATCCCAGGTTCCAAACCCGAAACCGCAAAGCAACGCAAATCCAGCACTTACCTGAGGGGAGAAGAGCTGTGAAGTGGATTTCACAAAAGAAGCGGCCCGCCCGCTCAAATGTTCCAAAAGAGGAAACCAGTTTGAGAGCTGGATTTGTGGTTTGGTGGAGCTAGTCGGGCTCGAACCGACGACCTCATCGTTGCGAACGATGCGCTCTCCCAGCTGAGCTATAGCCCCATGCGGCGGGTGGTGGATTGAACCTCTTGATTTTACCAGCGCTGCGATTATTTGGCCCCGCAGCCCCCAGGAATTTGTGCCCTATCGGGTTCACCCTTCTGAGCAACAGCGCATCTAAGCCTCAAGAATAGGGTTAACACATTAGAAGTTTCAACCTGGGCCAAGCGTGCGCCACCGCTCCCGGGTTGGCGCCCCGGGGTTTGCCCGGCGCGCATCAAGTCTTGGCGGACGGTTCGGCCGACCGGTGCTCGGGTGTGCTGCATTTCTTCAGGAGAGAGCCCGAATGCTTCGACTCAAGGTAGTGCTGCTGCTGAGTATCGTGATCATCTTGGCAGGTTTCTTGATCAGCTTGAACGGCTGTGGAGGCGCCGTAGCAAACAACAACCCGCCACCGGGCTCGGGCAAGATCAACCATGTCGTGATCATCTTCCAGGAGAATCGTACACCCGACAACCTTTTCCACGATTCAGTCTTGATCAGCCGGGGCGCGGATATCGCGAGCAGTGGCAAGAATTCCAGCGGACAAACTATCCAGCTGACATCAGTCCCGCTGGTCACGGAATACGACCTGGGACACAGCCATCACGCATTCCTGGCTGAATGGGACAATGGCGCCATGGATGGCGCGGACCAAGTTGTAGTCACCTGTCCGCCCGGAAATCCCAACTGCGCTCCGCCGAATCCCGAGTACCAGTATGTCCAGGCTTCCGACGTGCAGCCCTACTTCACTCTAGCCGAGACATACACCTTCGGCGACCGGATGTTCCAGACCAATCAGGGACCAAGTTTCCCGGCGCATCAGTACATCATCTCGGGAACGTCGGCGATCACGGAGAAAAGCAACTTCAATGCCTCCGAGAACCCCACGAACACGGATCAGCAGCAAACTGGATGCATCGCTCCTCCTGATGCGGTGGTGAAGATTATTGACACGACCAATTCCGATCCCAACAGCAACGAAACCCAAACGATCTACCCGTGCTTTGAGCATCCCGCGCTGACCGACTTGCTGGACGCCAAGTCGATCAACTGGAAGTACTACACGCCTCGGGCCGGCTCCATCTGGACGGGCCCGAATGCGATCCGGCATATGTGTGGACCTGATGCACCACCGCCGAATGGGATGAACTGCGTTGGGGCCGAGTGGAAGAACCACGTCGTGATCAGCACGACACAGGTGCTGGATGATATCAGCCACGGCAATCTGGCCGCGGTCAGTTGGGTAATTCCCACGAATACCTCCTCCGACCACGCTGGTGGCAACGACGGCTCGGGACCGTCATGGGTGGCGTCAGTCGTAAATGGAATCGGCACCAGCCAGTACTGGAAAGACACCGCCATCATCATCACGTGGGATGACTGGGGAGGTTGGTACGACCACGTGCCGCCGCCTATGATCCACAACTCCTACGAGTGGGGACTGCGGGTTCCGCTCATTGTCGTGTCGCCGTTTGCCAAAGCGGCTTACATTTCGCACGTGAATCACGACTTTGGAAGCATCCTGAAGTTCGTTGAGAAGATGTTCGGTTTGGCGGAGATTGATCCGGCGGTGGGGTATGCGGACTCGCGGTCTGACGATCTTTCGGATTGCTTTGATTTCAATCAGACGCCGCTGCCGTTCACACAGGTCGCGGCTCCGTTTGACGCCCAGTATTTCCTGAATGACAAGTCTCCGCCAGAGGGACCGGACGACGACTAGAGAAGCAGTCCCGATTGCCGCTGGTCGCGAGGGGAGTTAGATATCTCCACGATAGGTCTCAACCGCGCCCACGATCACGCTGACGTCATCGGGCTTCAGGTCCCTGCTGGCGACCAGCTCTCCGGTGCGAAGAGCCTTGTTTGTAAAGTGAGCCCACAGTAAGCCCGCCCCGTAAACCGCTGCACCGATCAGGAGTTGCAATCCAAGCTGGCGATAATTGTGTGGCACAAACCACTGCTTCAGCAGCAAGAGCACCGCCACGAGCGGCATCGTCAGCAGGAACGGCAGCACGTAGGCCTCCCGCAAATATGTCCGCAAACGGATACCAAGCAGCTTGGACACATGGCGCGGCATGAAAAAGATGGTGCTGCACGCGAGGGGAATCGCCGTGCCGAAGGCGTCGCCGATAATTCCGAATGGGCGCACCAGGATGATGCTGAGAATCAGATTGGAAACGCCTTCGATGAGGGTGATCTTGGCCCACGTGCCGTGCTTCGACATGCCGAACAGAACGCGTCCGGAAGCGCTCTGCGACCACCACAGCGTGCAGGCAATGATCATGATGACCAGCACCGGGTAGCTGGTGGCGACGTACTTCTTCCCTACCCACACCTCAATTACCGACCGGCCGAGGATGAGCAAGGTGGCGCAGATCGGAAAAATAATGAATGCACAGACGCGGTTGCCCACGACGAAGATCTTACGCAGGCGGTTCATGTCGCCCTTGGCTTCCGATTGGCTCGACATGGGCACGAAGACTTGCGCCAGCGTGGTCACTACCTGGCCGGCGTAATCCACGATGCGATTACCGATGTTGAAGTATGTAACCGCCGCCGCCGACAACATGGTGCCGATTACGATTTCGTCGGTCTTGAACTTGAGCCGGCCAGCGACCATGATCAGAAACGTTGAGCTGCTGTAGTTCACGATCCGGCGAAATGTTGCCCGGTCCACGTATTTGGCGCCGAGCGGAACCGGTCGAAGATGAAGCGCAATGGCAGCCCGCGAAATCGAAGCGATCAGCGGCAGAAAGATAGTGATAAATGCGACCATCAACAGCCCGTATCCGCGATTGAGCACCACCACGATGAGTGCGGTCCGGAGCAGGGTCGAAACCACGTTGGTCCAGTTGAGAATGTAGAAGCGCTGTAAGCCTTCGAGGAAACCGCCGAAGATCCCGAGAGGAAACCCTAGAGCAACCGACCCTCCGACCATAAGAAGCAACCAGCGTGCGGTCGGAATCATATCCGGAGGAATTTTGGCGAAGACGTGCTCGACATAGAGGCAGAGCACGAGGGTGAGTACCATGCTGGCAAGGCCGATACAGCTGTAGCTAAAGAGACTGGTATTGACGATCTTGGCCAATTCTTCGTCTTCTTCGGTCGCAGTGAATTTGGAGACGTAACGAACGACAGAAGACCGGATGCCGAGATCGAATAGACCGTAGTAGCCCGTGACCGAGAAGATCAGAACCCAGACGCCGAACGCAGTGTCTCCTAAATGATGGAGGATGAAGGGAGACAGGAAGATCCCAGTCACAATGTTGATTCCCAGAGAGAACCAACTCGAACTGATGTTCTTGATGATCTGACCTTTTTCGAATTTACGCATACTGGTCCAGAGAAGGATTCGCTCTTTGCTCCTACTGGCGGTGCCTCAGCGCTGTTCCTTCACCAGTTCTGGTGATTCCATTCTCGCGCGGGAGTCACCCTGGGTGGTTGTCAATTGATATCCCAGTTCTCGCATCAAAGGTCCCCAGGCCGACTCGATCTCCGCAATCGAGCTGGCCGGAAGCTTTTCCTTCCACAACCCGGAGGAAGCGGTACGAACAAACGGGATGTCGCTGCGCTTGTTTTTGGTGGAGACCCATTGATCCCCCTGAGTCGCTTCCAGGCTGCGCATTCGGTCGGCGGAACTGCGCTCGACCGCGCCGGTCAGACGCTCCCTCGTCGGTTCAACCCCGAGGAACCGGGCCACTTTGCTCAGCTCGCGCTCGGTGTTGTCGAGCATGTCCTCGTATCGGAGTAAAAGAAATTCCGGTCGCCCGTTACGGGTGTAAAACCAGCTCGAAACATTCTCGCCCCAGGTTCCCCAGTCGAAGGAGGACAATCTGCCCGCGACAAAGTCGCTCACAAACTGTGCCAGCGGATAGCTGTCTTCGATCTGCCGGTACTTTCGCGAGAAATCGTAGTAGGAGAGGGCGACATCACGGGGATCGCGCACAATGTAGATCACTCTCTTGTAGCGCGGATCAAAGTACTCGTGGCTCTTGATGATCCGCGGCCGCGGAACTCGCTTCACATATCGGCTGGACATCGCCTCGCAATCAGGGATGAGCCGCTCGATGTTCGCGAACGTGACCAGTTGCTCAGGATGGACCAGGTTTGCGACAAGAAAACGGGTCCAGGTGTTTCCCGAGCGGGGATACGACACGATGAACGTGTCGTCTGGATAGACCGCCAGATTTCTGCCGGCGATATCTGTCCCCAGCGCGTATCTGACGACTCGTTTGAGACCCCAGATCATCGCACCGGTCCGCTGGGCATGAAGCCGGCCAGTTCAGGCTCCACGCCCGCTGCTGCTCGGGTCACGAGTGGGTAGTTGAGGAAAGTCATGATGTGCCCCCACTTGGCCTCGATCTGGGCGACGAGTGGGTCCGGCAACTCGCTTCTCCAGCCGCCCGACTTGGCCGCGCGCACGAAGGAAAGGTCTTTGCGCGAATCCTTGGTGAGCGAACTCTTGTCGCTTTGCGCCTTCTCGAGCTTGCGCATGTTGTCCGCCGCACTTCGTTCGACGGCTTGCGAGACGCGCTCGGCGTCGGCTGGAATATTCAGGAACACCGCCACTCGCGCCAGCTCGCGGCAGGGATCGGCGACCATATCTTCGTAGCGCAGGAGCAGGAAGCGCGGATCGTTATGACGCGAACTCAGCCAGGTGGTGACATTCTCTCCCCATGATCCGTGCGGGCAGGTGTCGCCGGCCAGGAAACGGGTCACGAATTTTTCCATGGGATAGCCGTCTTCGATCTTGTTGCACTTGCGATGATAGTGATACTGCGAAAGGACGACGTCGCGCGGGTCGCGCACGATGTACATGGCGCGCGGGTAGCGGGGATCGAAGCACTCGTGACTCTTGATGATGCGCGGGCGGGGCATGCGGTCGAAGTCTCGCTTCCAGGTCACATAGGGGTCTGGAACGAGACGGTGGATGCTGGCAAAATCGACGCGGTCGTTGGGGTGGGCGAGGTTCCCAATCAGAAAGCGGCTCCAGGTATTGCCCGACTTCGGAAAGGAGACGAGAAAAACATCGTCCGGCCAAATATGGAGGTCGCGGCGTGGACGGTACATCCCAAATATCCGTTTCGATCCGGCAATCAGACGCGCAATCATCGATAGTTCCCCGAGTTCGTTGTGTTGTTACGGTCGAGGGCCCACGAGGAAATCGGCTTGCCGACTTCGTTCGGAGGAATCCTCACCTTGCTTTCGTGCAGCGATCATCTCGTATCCCAGCCAGTTGATCAGATGTCCCCAAGCCTCTTCGATTCGCAGCGCCAACTCTTCCGGCAGTGCAGATCGCCATCCACCGGCCTTCGCGGCGCGGACGAACGGGATGTCCTGGCGTGTGTCTTTTGTCGATGTGAAAAGTTGCGCTTGCGACTTTTCGAGTTGGCGCATCGCATCAGCTGAACTCCTCTGCACTGCCTCGCCGATTACCTCTGGTGTCGCAGAGAGACCCAGGAACGACGCGACCTTCGACAATTCGCGCGCCGTGTCGGCGACCATGTCTTCGTATCGCAGCAGCAAAAATCCCTGCTGCCCATGGCGTGTGGCGAGCCAGCTGCCAACATGCTCTCCCCACGATCCGTAGAAACAGGTCTCGCCCGACAGGAACTTTTCGACGAAATCGTCGAGCGGAAATCCATCGGCGATCAGTTTGCGCTTGCGCTGGAAGTGATATTGCGAGACCACGACGTCGCGCGGGTCGCGCACGATGTAGATCACTTGCTTGTATCGCGGGTCAAAATACTGATGGCTCTTGATAATGCGCGGCCGCGGAATCCGCATCAGGTCCCGGTTGCGAGTGACCTCAGGACCGGGAATCACGCGATTAACGTTGGAGAAATCAATTTTCTCGTTGGGACGAACGAGGTTCGCAATCAGGAAGCGTGCCCAGGTGTTGCCCGACTTGGGAAACGAAACGAGGAAGGTGTCGTCGGGAAAGACAGCGAGGTTGCGTCCGGGGCTGTGCAGCCCGAACACCCGCTTGGCTTCGACAATCGCTCGCCTAAACACCGAAGTCTCCCTACCCTCGCGCCATAGGCGCCCCGCCAAGCTTGGACACGGACAATCCGCCGCGAGCGCGGCTCCACAAAGAAACCAGCTTGCCGGTCACCTTCGGGGCGATCTTCAGCCCGAACACCACTGCGCTCAATCCGGGGGCCTTTAGTTTTTGGTTTGCCTCGGTGAAAAGTTCCCGGGCCTTGCCAAACTCACGCTGGCCAAGCTGGCGCTTGCCCTCTTCCACCAGGTAACGGGGTCGCATGGCCTCCGCTCGTTTCTCTACCACTTCACGCTGAGCATCGCTCAAAGGCAAAATGGTTTTGAATCTTACGAGGATACCCAAGTAGGCCTCGATCATCTTGGCTTTCTCCTGGGACATCGACCCAGGGCGTCCGATGTACATGTGGACGGTCAGCTTGCGGATGTAGCCAATCTTGGCCCCGTGGAAAGCTGCCCGGACCCACATGTCGTAATCGTCGCAGCGCTGGAGTTTTTCATCGAAGCCCCCAGCTTTGACGATCGCTTGCTTGCGCACGACCACGGTTGAAATCGGGATCTGACAGCGCTCAACGACTAGAGAATCGAATGTCGCCGGGCCTTTCGACGGACAGCGCTCCATGAATCGGGACTCGCGTGCGGGGTCGCCGACCAGGAGCGAGTCGCAATAAACCAGGTCGAGCGAGGGATCGTCGGCGAACTGCTGCATCTGCGAAGCTAGGTGATCTGGATACCAGGTGTCGTCACTGTCCAGGAAAGCGAGGTATTCGCCGCGCGCCTGGCGGATGGCTGTGTTTCGCGCTCCGGCGCAGCGTTTGTTCTCCTGCCTGATGTAGACAATCCGGTCCATATAAGGCTGGAGAGCCTTCTCGAGTTCCGGCGTGTCGGGCGAGCCGTCGTTCACCACGATGGCCTCGAAATCCCGAAAGGTCTGCGCGATGACCGTATCCAGGCAGCGAGCGATCAGCGGAGCGGTCTTATAGCTGGGAATGATCACGCTGACTTTCGGCGTCGCATTGGATTCAGCTGGCATAGCCTTCCTGACCAAGAAATTACGAACTGTGCTCAGGAACTGTGAAAGACCAGTTCCTTTTCTCCCGCGAGGATGTTGTTGACTGCTTCCACACCCATCAGCACGGAGTGATCCATGTTTCCGATTTCGTACCGCCAGGCGCCGAACCGCCCGCGGGAGTAGATTCCCTTCTCCAACAGTGCCGGCTGCAAGACGGCGAGAGCTTTGTCGCGGCCCAGAGTCGGGATCGGGTATGAGTACCCGACAATACGATGATAGCGGGAAACGATGTGCTGCCGGTCCGACTCTTCGAGGATGGTCGACTTGATAAGGCCGGCAATCACCTTGTCCAGCACTTTCTCTGGGTCAGGAGTCTCTCCCACCTTGAACGACATTTCGCACATTAGCGAACTGTAACGCTCGGTGTCGCCGTTGGGAACATTGAAGGGCGAGTAGTGGGAGAAGTAGGTGGCGCGATAGCAGGGCATGTCGGCGTCCGTGAAATAGATCCAGCACCGGCCCGTCTCAATCTTCTTCTTCAGGCCAATACCCATTACGAGCAGATTGTTGTGCTCGAGACCGGCAGCGGCGTCAACGAGCTTGCTGTCGACCGGACGGATCATCTTGGCCACCAGGTCGAGAGGCGCGGTCGATATCAGAAGATCGTAGGTGTCGCCAGTGCCGTCGGCAAAGGAAACTCGGCGACGATTCAGATCAACTTCAGCGAGCTGTTTTCCGATCTTTACCTTGTCGGGAAAATGGCTGGCCATGCGGCGATAGATCTCGCCCGTCCCGCCGTGGAGCGGAAACTTGAACTTGCTGTTCGGACCCCAGCCGACGTCGTCGCGCTCGTAAAGGACGTTTTCCAGCAGGCGCTTGAAATCCAGCACGGCAACCCGGTCGGCGATCCAACCTTTTGACATTTGCTCAAGAGGCGTCGTCCAGACCTTCGAGTTGTACGGGAACATGAAGGCGTCGGCGATGCCTTCACCGAAGGTGGCGAGAATCCAATCCCGGAAATTCGCGGCCTCCTTCCCTGCTCCATTGGCCGCAGCTTTTGCCGCTCCAACCAGGCAACGGACTTGAATCTCCTTCGGCAGATAACGCAGGTTGCTCTGGAAGGGATACGG
>WNFE01004878.1_pt1 | contig 13210 bp, 11 predicted proteins | sample 5400451 | NCBI WGS metagenome assembly WNFE01 (sample SAMN13153344, study PRJNA577476) | soil metagenome | isolation source: 200 cm saprolite under Douglas fir tree site 2 hole 2 | place: USA:California | collected 2015-04-18 | reverse complement strand
CCTGGCGCTTCCGCCCGGACCCCGCGCGCTCTTCTACGAGAACTTCGCCGTCTTCACGCAGCCGATGCAGGAGAAGCTTCTGGCAGATGTGGAAGCGCTGGCAGCGCGGGACCCGTACGCAGTGGGGCTCGCGTTCTACGAGGAGGCCGGCGGCGATGTGCTGGACCGCATGAGCCGCGCAGACCTCCAGACCTACCTGGTCGAGCTCCTCATGAAGCAGGACCAGATGAGCATGGCGGCCTCCATCGAGAGCCGGGTACCGTTTCTCGATCACCAGTTCGTCGAGCACGTGATGGCAATCCCGGCGCGGTTCAAGCTGCGGGGCTGGCAGACCAAGGCGGTGCTCAGGGCCGCGCTCGCCGATCTCTTGCCACGCGCGATCCTCGCCCGGCGGAAGATGGGTTTCCCGGTGCCCATCGGCCGCTGGCTGCGCGGGCCGCAGTGGCCGCTGGTGCAGGAATGGGTGCTCTCTGCGCGGGCGCTGTCGCGGGGACACTTTCAGCCGCGCGCCATCGAGCGGCTGGCGAACGAGCACCGAGAAGGCCGGGCGGACCACGGCGACAAGCTTTGGCTGCTGATCAACCTCGAGCTGTGGCAGCGGATCTTCCTCGACGGCGAGCGCCCCGCGCGCGCTGCGATTGCGGCCTAAGGCCGACAGCCGCTCGTCGGTGCGCGCGGCAGCGGCACAGTTCGCGTCGCCGAATACGGCGACATCTCCTGAGATGGTTGAACCTAAGAAAGGAGAAGAGCGATGCGCACTTCGGAGATTCGCCAAAGCGTCGATAATTTTGGGATCGCCAGGACCGCCTGCGACCTCGCGCTCCGCGCGATCAACCGGCTCGTCTTCTTCAAGATCCTGCGGGGCGTCGTGATCGAGAAGGCCGATCCGCGCTTTCTCGTCTGCGACGATCGGTACCGTTTCAGCCGACTCGAGGAGCGGACGCTGCGGAAGTTCGCCGCGAGTCAGGATTACGAGCTTTCGGACGGGTTTCTGCGGGACGCATTCGCCCGAGGAGACGAGTGCTACGGCTTCCTCGACGACGTGGTCCTGGCCGCTTACGGGTGGTACACGCGAAGGCCGACCTCTCTCGATCGGCCCGAGCTCGTTTTACATTTCAGCGATCGATATATTTATATGTACAAAGGATTCACGCACTCGGCGCACCGCGGGCAGCGTTTGCATGCGATCGGTATGACGAAGGCGCTCGCGATCTTCCTGGCCCGCGGATATCGCGGGCTCATCTCCTACGTCGAGGCGACCAATTTCAGCTCTCGCCGATCGTGCTACCGGATGGGGTACGCCGACTTCGGCACGGTCGCCATTCTCGGCCTCGGCGCTCGAGGCCTCGTGCGCGGGTCGGCCGGGTGCCGGCCCTACGACTTCCGCGTCGAGTGGTCGCAGCCCGCCGGTCAGACCTCTTCGCTGCCGTCCGCGGGGACTGTGGCGTAGGGCGCCATGCGCATCCTCTGGGTAAAAGTCGGCGGTCTCTGGCCGGTGAACACGGGCGGCCGGCGGCGGAGCTTCCAGATCCTCTCGGAGCTGGCGCGCCGTCACCGCGTGGTTCTGCTCACTACGCACGCTCCCGGCGAGGATCCGCGGCCGCTCTCCTCCGCGCTGGCGGCGTGCGAAGCCGTCCACGCCGTGCCGTACTCGATCCCGAAGATGGGGAGCGCGCGCTTTGCCGCGTCTCTGGCCCGCTCCTGGTTCTCGCCTTATCCCGTCGATCTCTGGAAATGCCGCGTGCCGGCCCTGCGAGAAAAAGCGCAGGAGGTGCTGGCGAACACCGAGGTGGACGTCTGCGTGGCGGACTTTCTCGCCGCGGCTCCCAACCTGCCTGCCGACCCCGGCACTCCGGTGGTCCTCTTCGAGCACAACGTGGAGCATCAGATCTGGAGGCGCCTCTGCGACAGCGAAGGCAGCATCTGGCGCCGCGCTCTGCTCGCGCTCGAGTGGCGCAAGATGCGCCGGTACGAGGCGCGTGCGTGCGCGCGGTCGCGAAGGACCTTGGCAGTGTCGGACGCTGACCGCGAGGCCTTGGCCGCCGCTGCGCCCTCTGCCGAGGTCCGCGCCGTGCCGACGGGCGTCGACACCGATTACTTCGCGCCGCAGGAGATCCCCCAGCGCCGCTTCTCCCTCGTCTTCAGCGGGGCGATGGACTGGTACCCCAACGAGGACGGCATCCTCCGCTTCATCGAGACCACGCTTCCGCTCATCCGCCGGGAGGAGCCCGAGGTCTCGCTGACCGTGGTCGGACGAAACCCGACGGAGCCGCTGCGAGCCGCCGCGGCAGCAGCCGGGGTGCGCGTCACCGGGACGGTGGAAGACGTGCGCCCCAGCATCGCCGAGGCCGAGGTGTACGTGGTGCCGCTCCGGATCGGCGGCGGCACGCGGCTCAAGATCTTCGAGGCGCTGGCGATGGGAAAGCCGGTCGTCTCCACCGCCGTCGGGGCCGAGGGCCTCCCCCTCTCTACGGGCCGGCACCTGTTACTGGCGGACGAACCGGCGGCCTTCGCACGGGCGGTCGTCTCGCTCTTGCGGCATCCCGAAGAGCGGCGGGCGCTCGGCGAAGCGGGCCGCCGGCTGGTCGAGGAGCAGTACTCCTGGACGCAAGTCGCCCGCAGCTTCGAGGCGCAGCTTGCGGAGGCGGTGGGTCATGCGAATTAGCGTCTTCGGTCTCGGGTACGTCGGCTCCGTGAGCGCGGCCTGCCTCGCCAAGGCGGGCCACCAGGTGCTCGGGGTGGACTCGGTGGCGGAGAAAGTGGCCGCCGTCAACGCGGGAACCTCGCCGGTCATCGAGCCGGGGCTCGATGAGCTGCTCGCCGCCCAGGTGCGCGCAGGCAAGCTACGCGCCACCACCTCGAGCGAGGAGGCGATCTCCACCACCGAGCTAGCGCTCATCTGCGTGGGAACGCCGGCGCGCATCAGCGGCCAGCTCGACGTCAGCGCGGTCCAGCGCGTCGCCGAGCAGATCGGACAGGCGCTGCGCTCCCGCACGCTTCCCTTCACGGTCGTGCTGCGCAGCACCGTCCTTCCCGGCACGACGGAGAAGGTGCTCCTCCCGCCGCTGCTCGCCGCGACCCGCCGCCGCGGGGGCCCCGCGCTGCGGGTGGCCGTCAACCCCGAGCAGATCCCATCCTCCGGCTGCTCTACGCCGGCGTCGACGCCCCCTTCCTGCGGACGTCGGTGAGAACGGCCGAGATGGTGAAGTACACGGCGAACGCATTCCACGCCTTGAAGATCTGCTTCGCCAACGAGGTCGCGGACATCAGCGCTGCCTTGGGCGCGGACGGCCGGGAAGTGATGCGTCTTTTCCTGATGGACCGCCGGCTCAACGTCTCCGAGGCGTATCTTCGCCCCGGCTTCGCCTTCGGAGGATCCTGTCTGCCCAAGGACGTCCGCGCGCTGGCCTACGCCGCCCGCGCCGCAGATGTCGAGGCGCCGCTTCTCTCTTCCATCCTGCCCTCGAACGAGGCCCAGATCCGCCGGGGGCTGCAGGAGGTGCTCGCTGCGCAGAAGCGGCGGGTCGGCGTGATCGGCCTCGCCTTCAAGCCCGGCACCGACGACGTGCGCGAGAGCCCGCTCCTGACGCTGGTCGAGACGCTGATCGGCAAGGGACATGACGTGCGCATCCTCGACCGGCACGTCGCGCTGGCGAATCTGGTGGGTGCGAACCGCCGCTTCCTGCACGAGAAGATCCCGCACATCGCCTCGCTTTTGTGCAAGAGCGTCAAGGCGCTGGTGGCGCACGCAGAGGTGCTGGTCATCGGTCACCCCGGCGAAGTCGCTGCGCGCGCCCTGGCGGCGGTGGGTCCGCACCAGATCGTGATCGACCTGACTCGAGACATGGTTGGGCAGGCGGGGCGCACCTCGGCGCGCGGCGAGGGGCTCCTCGGTCTTGGCTGAGCGGATGGCCCTGCGACTCCACTGCGGCTTCGCCCTGGCCGGCTGCCTCATCTCGATGGCGGCCTCTGCCGCTCCGGCAGCGACCGAGCCGCGGCTTCCGCTCCAGTGGGTCGACGCCGACCAGCCCGCTCCCACCGGCCGGACGTTTCGCGTCGCGGACGGCGCGGACTTCCAGCGGGCCCTGAACGAGGCATCGCCCGGGGACGCGATCGCGCTCGATGTGCGCGGGATCTACCTTGGACCCTTTACGCTTCCCCGCAAAGGCGGCGGAGGATGGATCACCATCCGGAGCGCAGAAGACGCGCGTCTTCCTCCCCCGGGGACCCGCGTCGATCCGTCCTCCGCCGCGCTGATGCCCAAGCTGATGGCAGCCGGCGGACCGGCTCTCAGGGCCGCCCCAGGCGCGCATCATTATTGGTTGGTGGGGATCGAGCTGCGGCCGAAAGAAGGCGCCTTCGTCTACAACCTGGTCGAGCTGGGCGACAGCGGGATGTCCGCCGCGGAGGTCCCCCATCACTTCGTGTTCGCTCGCTGCTACCTGCACGGCGATCCGCACAAGGGCGCTCGTCGCGGGATCGCGATGAACTCGGCGCACACCGCCGTCGTCGATTCCTATCTGGCCGACTTCAAGGAAGTCGGCGCCGACTCGCAAGCCATCGCGGGGTGGTCGGGCCCCGGTCCCTTCAAGGTGGCAAACAGCCATCTGGAAGCGTCCGGCGAGAACATCCTCTTTGGAGGCGCCGACCCGCCGTCGCCCAGCCGGATCCCTTCGGACATCGAGATCAGCGGCAACCGCTTCGTGAAGCCGCTCTCCTGGAGGCTGGGAGAGCCGGCGTACGCCGGCACTCCCTGGACGGTCAAGAACCTCTTCGAGCTGAAGAACGCGCGACGGGTCCTCATCCAGGACAACTTGTTCGAGCACAACTGGGTCCAGGGGCAGAACGGCTTCGCCATCCTCTTCACCGTGCGCAACCAGGAGGGGACGGCGCCCTGGTCGGTGGTCGAGGACGTGACCTTCGCCGGCAACGTAGTGCGCTCCGCGGCGTCGGCGATCAACATCCTCGGGCGGGACGACAGCCAGGCTTCCGGCAGCGGGCAGACCCGGCGCATCGCCGTCCGCAACAACCTGTTCGACGACATCGGGGGAGCCCGCTGGGGCGGAAGCGGAACGCTGTTCCAGATCCTCGAGGGCACGGCAGACGTGGTCGTCGAGAGCAACACAGCGTTCCAGACCGGCAACATCGTGATGGCCGAGGGCGCGCCGCACACGGGCTTCGTCTTTCGAAAGAACATCGCCCTCCACAACCTCTACGGGATCGCCGGCACGGGAACCGCCGCCGGCAATCCGACGATCGCCGCCTACTTCCCCGGCGCCCTGGTCGCGGACAACGTCTTCATCGGCGGAGATCCGGCGCGGTACCCTCGCGGCAATCTCTTTGCGTCTTCGGTCGCGCAGGTGTTCGGCGCTCCGCGCTCGCATCTCTCCCCCCGCGCTCCCTACGCCGCGGCCGGCGCCGAGGGTCTTTCCGCTTTGGCCAGCCGGCCGTAGCCGGCGCTTCCTTTCCCGCAGCTCATGCCCTTCGCGCTCGCCGAAGCCCTCTTCTGGTCTTGCGTCGCGCTGCTCGCCTACGCGCACGCCGGCTATCCCGCGCTGGTGCGCGTCTGGGCGTGGCTCTCGCCGCGCCGGCTGAGCGCGCTCGGTGGCGAGCCGGAAGTGAGCGTGCTGGTCGTCGCCCAGGACGAGGCCGCGAGGATCGGGGCCCGCATCGAGAACCTGCTCGCGCAGGACTACCCGAAGGATCGCCTGACCATCCTCATCGCCTCCGACGGCTCCACGGACGGCACCGCCGAGCGCGCCCGGGCTCACCAGCAAGGAAACGTGCACGTCTTCGCTTTCACCGCTCCGCGCGGAAAGCCCGCGGTGCTCAACGACGTCGCGCCGGCGGCCCGAGGCGAGGTGCTCGTCTTCGCCGATGCGCGCCAGCGCTTCGAGAGCGGCGCGCTGCGGGCGCTGGTCGCCCCGTTTGCCGATCCCGAGGTGGGGGTGGTGAGCGGCGAGCTGATGATCACCTCCGCTGCAGACGGCAACGCGGTGGGAGAGGGCGCTTCGTTCTACTGGCGCTACGAGAAGTTCCTCAGGCGCTGCGAGAGCCGCATCGACTCCACCGTCGGCGCGACCGGCGCCATCTATGCCATCCGCCGCGCGCTCTTCGAGCCGCTGCCAGCGGATACGCTGCTCGACGACGTCCTGCTCGCGTGCCGGATCGTGCGCCGCGGCTACCGCGCGATCTTCGAGCCCAAGGCGCGGGCGCACGACCGCCCGGCCGCGACCGGCGATGCGGAGTCCCGCCGCAAGGTGCGCACGCTGGCGGGGAACTTCCAGCTCTTCAGCCGCGAGCGGTGGCTGCTCCATCCGCTGCGCAACCGGCTCTGGCTGCAGACCGTCTCGCACAAGGGCCTGCGCCTCCTCTGCCCGCTGCTCCTGCTCGGCGCGCTGGGCACCAGCCTGCTGCTGCTCGACTCGCGCATCTACGCCGGCGCTCTGGTCGGGCAGATCGCGTTCTACGCCGCGGCGCTGGGAGGGCGCGCGCTACGGCATCGGGGGAAGAGCGCCTGGCTGCTCGCGCTCCCGTACGTGTTCTGCCTCCTCCATTGGGCCACGGTGGTGGCCTTTTTCCGCTTCGCCACCGGCCAGGCCGCCGTCACCTGGAAGCGGACTCCGAGGGAAGAGAGGGTGCACCCATGGGCGAGCGCATCGCCGTCGTCGGTCTGGGGTACGTGGGTCTCCCGGTGGCCGCGGCCCTGGCGAGGAAATTTCCCGGGACCATCGGGTTCGACATCGACCGGGAGAGGCTCCGCGAGATCAATGGCGGCCTCGACCGCAACAACGAGCTCTCCGCCGAAGCGCTGCGATCCTGCGGGCTGAAGCTCGCCAGCGAGCCCTCAGACCTGGCCGACCGGACGTTCTTCGTCCTCGCTCTTCCCACTCCGGTCGATCGCTATAACCGGCCCGATCTCAGCTGCGTCCTGCGCGCCACCGAGACGGTAGGCCGGGTCCTCCAGCCCGGTGCCGTGGTGGTCTACGAGTCGACCGTCTACCCCGGCGTGACCGAAGAGATCTGCGGCCCCGTCCTCGCGCGCACCTCGGGCCTTCGGCCGGGCGTCGAGTTCAAGCTCGGCTATTCGCCCGAGCGCATCAACCCGGGCGACCGGGCGCACGCGCTGGAGCGGGTCACCAAGATCGTCTCCGGCCAGGACACCGAAGCGCTGGAGCGCATCGCCGGCGTGTACGGCGCAATCGTCGAGAAGGGGATCTACCGGGCTCCGTCGATCAAGGTCGCCGAGGCGGCCAAGGTGATCGAGAACATCCAGCGCGATCTCAACATCGCGTTGATGAACGAGCTGGCGCTCATCTTCGATCGGATGGGGATTCGAACCGCGGACGTGCTCGCCGCCGCGCGGACCAAGTGGAACTTCATCCCCTTCTCGCCGGGCCTGGTCGGTGGCCACTGCATCGGCGTCGACCCTTACTACCTGACCACCAAGGCGGAGGAGCTCGGCTACCAGCCCCAGGTCATCCTCGCCGGCCGGCAGATCAACAACAGCATGGGCAGCTTCATCGCCCAGCGGCTGGTGAAGCTGCTGGTCCACGCAGACGTTCCGGTGATGGGAGCGCGGGTCGGGATCCTCGGGCTCACCTTCAAGGAGAACGTGCCCGACCTTCGCAACAGCCGGGTCCCCGACATCGTCGAGGAGCTGCGCCAGTTCGGCATCGAGCCGCTGGTGCACGAGCCGCTGGGCAGCCCGCAGGAGGCGCGCGAGGTGTACGGGATCGCGCTCACATCGCTGGAGCATTTCCGCTCGCTCGACGGACTCATTCTGGCGGTCAGCCACCGCGAATATCTGGAGATGCCTCGCGAGCGGCTGCTGGGTCTTCTGCACCCGGGCGGAGTCTTCGTCGATGTGAAGTCGGTCTTCAACGCGGCCGCGATGGATCGCGGGATCCGCTATTGGAGCCTCTGATGGGCGCCATCGAACAGGTCGAGGCGGAGCTCGCCGCGCGGCCGCGGTCCTGGCTGGTGACGGGGGCCGCCGGTTTCATCGGCAGCCATCTGGTGGAGCGGCTGCTCTCCCGCGGACAAAGCGTGATCGGCCTCGACAACTTCGCCACGGGCAGCGAGGACAATCTCCGCGATGTCCTGGCCCGGGTGGGCCCCGAGGCGTTTCGCAAGCTCCGGGTCATCGAGGGAGACATCCGCGACCTCGCCGCTTGCCGGAAGGCCTGCGCAGGGGCCGACATCGTGCTCCACCAGGCAGGGCTGGGATCGGTCCCTCGATCACTCGAAGACCCGCTCACCACCCACCAGGTCAACGTCGACGGATTTCTCAACCTGATCATCGCCGCTCGCGATGCGGGCGCGCCCCGCTTCGTCTACGCCACCTCGAGCTCGGTGTACGGCGATGCCCCGGGGCGTTCCAAGGTCGAGCACCAGATCGGGAGCGCGCTCTCCCCGTATGCGCTCAGCAAGCGCATCGACGAGCTGTACGCCCAGATCTTCTCGCGCGCGTACGGCGTCGAGACCATCGGCCTGCGCTACTTCAACGTCTTCGGCCCGCGCCAGGACCCGAGGGGCCCCTACGCGGCGGTGATCCCCAGGTGGATCGCCACGCTCTCGCGCGGCGACACGTGCGTCATCTTCGGGAACGGCCAGACCAGCCGGGACTTCTGCCATGTCGAGAACGTGATCCAGGCCAACCTGCTCGCGGGCGTCGCCGCGCCGGGGTCTCCGGCCGTCGATCAGATCTTCAACGTCGGCGTCGGGAAGCCGACCACGCTCAGTCGCCTCTTCGTCCTCATCCGGGATCGCCTGGCGGCGCGCGGCTTGCCCGACGTCGGGGACGCGAAACCCATTCACCAGCCCTTCCGTCCCGGCGACGTGCGCCATTCCAAACCGGACACCTCGAAGGCCGAGGAGTTGCTCGGATACCGGCCGTGCCGCTCGCTGGCCTCCGGCCTCGAGGAAACGATCGAGTGGTTCGTACGCCGAGCCGGGAATGGGAGCGCGCCCCGCCGCTCTCACCTCGCGGGCAGCTCCGCGAGGAACAACTCGCTTCGAGCCGAGCCGTCCATGTCCGAGGTGAAGAGCACGTACCGCCCGTCGGAGGAGAACTTGGCGAAGGTATACAAGGTATAATTCGCGTTCGTGTTGTAAGGATGCCCCAGCAGGCGGCGCTGGCCGTTCGCAGTGATGAGGACCATTCCTCCGGGCGCGAGCCAGAAGCTCTCGGGCGGCCGGAGGCTTCCGTAATGACAGAAGAGCGCCCACTGGTCGTTGAGATCGAGCGGATGCTGGATCCAGGTCCCGTTCCCGTGGACCAGGGTGGCGTTCGCCGGCCCTCCGATGTGCTGCGCCGAGTTGGGCGTGTCGGGGATGAACATGCTGTACTCGGGCGGGTAGCGCATGTTCCAGTCGATGCTCAGCCAGCGGTGCCTGAGGCTCGCGTTGTGCGCGAAGGGGATGCCGGGGTCGCCGGGCGTGGTCCACACCACGCTGGCGGTGTTCCAGTCCCAGACGGTGAGCCCGTTGAGCGGCGAGTTCATCGACAGCCCGACGTAGCGGCCCGCCCGGTCGATGCGGGGCTCGTTCATCCCGGCGTTGGTGTAAGGCTGCTTGGTGTTCGTGCTCGGCTCGAAGGCCACCATCGTGGTCCCGGTGGCGCCCCGCATCCAGACGAACATCCCGTCGTTCTCGCTCTGGTGCAGCCAGGTCGCGTTCGTTTCGCTCTGCGGCCACCCCCCTCCAGGGACTTCCACCAGCGTCCGGAAATCGACGCGGCGGATGGCGGTCCCGTCGCTGACGTAAGCGTAGTAGGGCGTGGCCGGGTTGTTGGAGAACGTGAACGCCAAGTCCATGAATGGAGAAAGACTGCCGGTGAGCGGGCGCGCGTTGCCGACGCCTGCGCCGGGGGTGAAGTCGATCAGCCAGTAAGCCCCGCCTGCCTGGCGCGCCAAGACGGCGCGAGTGCTGCCGCTGTAGGGCAGGGACACCTCGTCGCCGCCTTCGGAGTAGTCGTGGTTCCAGCTCGGGCTCGAGGTCGGGAAGGCGCCCGAGGTGACTTTGTAGATTTTCACGCCCGTCGTCGGGTCCCGGTACGAGCCCCCCGCCGCGATCGACGGCACGTGGAGGGAGTCATAGGCGGCCGTGAGCGGTATCTGAAGTGTGGTCGCCGCCGGCAAAAGCATCGGATCGGGCGTGGTGGTCTTGCTGCTACACGCGAGAAGGCCAACCACGGCCGCTGCCGCGCCGGAGCGAGTCCGACCTGGAAAAGCAAGCATGGCATCACCTCTCGGCCTTCCGGAGGCCTGCGCCTTCAACGTTGCACATCGCGCGCCAATTTCGCGCGCCTGCGCTCTCTCACCTCGCGCCCGAGCACTCTCACCTCGCGGGCAACTCCGCGAGGAACAAGTCGCTTCGCGCCGAACCGTCCATGTTCGAGGTGAAGAGGACGTACCGCCCGTCGGAGGAGAACTTGGCGAAGGTATACAACCTATAATTCGCGCTCGTGTTGTAGGGATGCCCCAGCAGGCGGCGGTCGCCCTTCGGCGTGATCAGAACCATCCCTCCGGGCGCGAGCCAATAGCTCTCCAGCGGCCGCAGGCTTCCATAGTGGCAAAACAGCCCCCACTGGTCGTTGAGATCGAGCGGATGCTGGATCCAGTTCCCGTTGCCATGGACCAGGGTGGCGTTCGCCGGCCCGCCGATGTGCTGCGCCGAGTTGGGCGTGTCGGGGATGAACATGCTGTACTGGGGCGGGTAGCTCATGTTCCAGTCGATGCTCACCCAGCGGCGCCTGAGGCTCGCGTTGTGCGCGAAGGGGATGCCGGGGTCGCCGGGCGTGGTCCACACTACGCTGGCGGTGTTCCAGTCCCAGACGATGAGTCCGTTGAGCGGCGTGGTCATCGACAGAGCGACGTAGCGGCCCGCCCGGTCGATGCGAGGCTCGTTCATCCCGGCGTTGGTGTAGGTCTTCTTGGTGTTCGTGCTCGGCTCGAACGCCACCATCGTGGAGCCGGTGGCGCCCCGCATCCAGACGAACAGCCCGTCGCTCTCGCTCTGGTGCATCCACACCGCGCTCGGCTCGCTCTGCGGCCACCCACCGCCGGGGACTTCCACCAGCGTTCGGATATCGATGCGGCGGATGGTGGTCCCATCGCTGACGTAGGCGTAGTACGGCGTCGCCGGATTGTTCGAAAACGCGAACGCCAGGTCCATGAATGGAGCGACATTGCCGGTGAGCGGGCGCGCGTTGCTGACGCCTGTGCCCGGGGTGAAGTCGATCAGCCAGTAGACCCCGCCCGCCTGGCGAGCGAGCACTGCGCGAGTGTTGCCGCGGTAGGGCAGGGACACCTCGTCGCCGCCTTCGGAATAGTCGTGGTTCCAGCTCGGGCTCGAAGTCGGAAAGACGCTGGAGGTGAGCTTGTAGATCTTCACGCCCGTCGTCGGGTCGAGGTACGTGCCCCCCGCCGCGATCGACGGCACCTGGAGCGCGTCATAAGCGGCCGTGAGGGGTACCTGAAGCGTGCTGGCCACCGGCAAGAGAGTGGGATCGGGCATGGTGCCGGCCACGGCTGCCGCCGCGACCGCGATGGTCAGCTGCGAGCTCGCTGTGCTGGAGTTGCTGTCGGTCGCCTGAACGACGAAGGAGAAGCTGCCGCTGCTGGTGGGCGTGCCGGAGACGATCCCGCTGCTGGGGTTCAGCGCGAGGCCAGAGGGAAGGGCTCCGAGGGTGATCGCGAACTGGATCGGCGTCACGCCTCCGGCGGTCTGGATGGTGAACTGGTACGGGCTGCCCACCACTCCGCTGGGCGGGCTTGCGGAGGTGATGCTGAGCGAGGATCCGAGCCGGAATGTCTGCCAGCTCCCCCCGGCGCAACCCTGAAACGCATTCAGCGCGGCGTTCCACTGGATCTGCCCGCCGGTGGTGCAGTTCGGCGATGACGATGTCGAGGAGGCGACCTGAGAGGCTGGGCCCGCTGGCCCGGGAGGTCCCTGCGGCCCCGCCGGTCCCTGAAGCCCTGCTGGGCCTGCCGGCCCGAGAGGTCCCTGCGGCCCCGCCGGTCCCTGAAGCCCTGCTGGGCCTGCCGGGCCTTGCGCTCCATTGACTCCCGCCTGCGCGAGCAGCGCCCAGTTGGCATTGCCCGCGGCCGGCTCGCTGTTGGTGTTGACGGCGTTCGCGACCCACGACGAGCCGAGGTGCGAGACCGCGTCCCCGGTGGAATAGAGCTGGTTGATCGCCCAGGCGCCTAGCCAGATGAGGCCCGGAGGTCCCGGAGGTCCTGCGGGCGCGGCGGCGCCTTGCGGGCCCGCGATCGTCAAGCTGAACGGCTGCGAAGCGGCCCGCCCCGCTACGTCGGTGATCGAGAGAGTGAAGGGGAAGGTGCCCATCGCGCTGGGGGTCCCCGTGATGGCGCCCGTCGAGGCGTCGACGCGGATGAGGTTCAGCCCCGGCGGCAAGGCGCCGGATGTGATGCTCCCCGAGTAGGGAGCAGTGCCGCCTGCGGCCGACACTTGCGCTGTGTATGTGGCGCCCTGCACGCCAGGCGGCAGCGTCGTCACCGTGATCTGCAGCGTCTGGGCTCGCGCCGCGCCCCTGCTGCAGCAGAGCGCGAGAAGGGTGGCAAAGACTACGGCACCGGCGGAGGGCCGGCCTGATTTTTTTCGGTGAGAGCAAGACCGGTCGGTAAGAACGAGCATCGCAACACCCGCCTTTCCGGCAACAAGAGGCCGTCTCCGCAATGGTTTCGACACAGATGTCCACGACTCGAAGGTGGGGGCGCAATTCCCCGCGCTCGTGCATGCTCGTGAATGAGGGGCGCAAGCAACGACACCCACCACAGGAACGCAGTCGCGACGACTGGAAAAAACCAGGCAGGTCTTGCGCGCGCTTTCCGGCCGGTAGAGCCGGAGAGCAAGGCTCCGATACGGGTGTCCGCCGTCGGCGGTGGGACCGGTCTTCCCGCCGGCGTTGGGGGACTTGCAGTCCCGTGGCAACTCGGCACCGGTGCAAGCCACGGCCGTGGTGACGACCTGTGACGGCGGCGGCAGCTCAGGCCAGCTCCGCCGCCGCTACAGGCTCCCCACCTTGAGCGACTCGCGCGACTGAAGACAGAGAACGAAGCACTCAGCGAGCGGCCGGACCCAGACGCGGTCCGGCCGCTTTTTCATTTCAGCATCTGCGGCGCGCGGTGGCACTCGTACGTGCGGTGCGCATAGTAGCGATGGTAGCCGGGGATGATGGCCGATG
>WNFE01002645.1_pt1 | contig 13217 bp, 13 predicted proteins | sample 5400451 | NCBI WGS metagenome assembly WNFE01 (sample SAMN13153344, study PRJNA577476) | soil metagenome | isolation source: 200 cm saprolite under Douglas fir tree site 2 hole 2 | place: USA:California | collected 2015-04-18 | reverse complement strand
CGGCCGGCAAGCAAAGGCATCTGCAATGTGCCGAAATATCCGGGCGTGACATAGACCACATCCGTCCCATCCTGCTGCCCGGCCTCTTTGCCGTCGCTGAGGGTGACGCCGCTATTTAATGTGCGCTCGTAAGGAAGGCTGAGTCCGACGGCGGTATTTTGCACGCCGGGAATTTTGCGCATAGCGGCCGTGCCCTCGTCCAGTAGCTTTCTGAAGGCTGCGGGATCGTGGAAGCGGACGTCATCGAGCGAGGCCTTTGCGACAATCACTCCGTTCGGATTGAACCCTGGCGGCAGCGTCTCCAAGTGGACCAGGGTGCGGATGAGCAGTCCGGAGGCCGCCAGCAAAACGACAGTAAGGGCGACCTCGCCGGCAATCAGCCCTTGCCGGAGGCGCACGCTGCCGCCACTGGCCACGGCACGGCTGGCCATCGAAGAGCGCAAGTCCACATTCCGAGCTGTGAGCGCGGGGAGCATTCCAAACAAGACGCTCGTCAACAGCGAGACGGCGAGCGTGAAGGCCATCACCCGACCATCGAGGGAGACATGCGCGACAGGAAGAAAGTGTTCGGGCAAGAGCAACAGGAGGCCGCGCAGAGCGGCAAGGCCAATACCGATGCCAACCACTCCACCCAGGAGCGCCAACAGCAGGTTTTCGATCCAGAACTGCTTCTGGATCTGCCAACGCGAGGCTCCCAACGCCAGACGCGTGGCTACTTCCGGAGCGCGCCGCAGCATACGGACTAGCGTCAGCCCAGCCAGGTTGGCGCAGGCGATGAGAAGTATGAAGCCGGCAGCCAGCATGAGCGCAAGAACTTGCGGACGAAGCGAGTCGGTCTCGCCTTTCTGGAGCGAGACGGAATAGTAAATCACCTGCGCGCCGGGGCTGTTCTGTAGTTCATAGCGATGGGCACGGACTGACCAGGCGCGGTTGATTTCGGCGTCGGCCTCCTGCCACGTCGCGCGTTCGCGCAGACGGGTTATGCACTCAAAGTTCGTTCCGCTGCCTTCACCCCCGCGGCCGGGCTGGAGGGCGGCATATAGGTCGGCGTTCAAGGGTGTCGTTGAGCTATCGGGGAGCACGCCGATAACCGTGTGCGGCTCGCCTTTCAACACAATGGATTGGCCAAGAATGTCGGGATTGGAATTGAAGGTATTTCGCCACAAACCGTAACTCAGGATGGCGGCCTTGGGCCCGTGCGGGCGGTCCTCGTCGTCTGAGAAGTTGCGGCCCAGCATAGGCTGGAGGGCTAGTACGTCGAGGTAGTCCGCCGAAATGCGTCCCGCACGGAGATATTGCCCATGGGATCCCAATCCGAGATTGACGCCTGAAGTTCCTCGACTTGAAACAGCCGATATCAGTGAGGGGACATTGTCGCGCAGCAGCTCCCACTGCTCGCCATTTAGGCCGTGCCGCTCATCGGAGGGCTGGGAGCCAGTGACGCGCGTGTAAATGGTTCCCATCCGCTCGGGATGAGAGTAGGGGAGGCTCTTCAGCATGAGCGCATTCAGCAAGGAGAAAATCGCTGTGTTTGCGCCGATGGAGAGCGCGAGGGTGATAATGACCATCGCCGTAAAACCGGGATTACGCCGGAGCTGGCGGGCCGCAAACCTGAGACGCTGCCTAATCTCCATAGACCATCCTCCGTGCCGATAGATCTCGCGTCCAATCCTCTCTAGAAAGCCTAAGTTTCGTTCCGACTGACTTTGATTTGATCACTTTGTCCGCTACGGGTAGAAGACGCTGCCGTTGCGAGTCTACTCTTATGCGCTGCTCCGCGAGTGGCGGGCGGCTCGAAAGTCATACAAATGTTGCAGACGGCGGCATTCGCAAGGGTACCCGCTCGGACGAGATTCGCCCAAGAATCCGTCCTGGCCACTCCCTTCGCTACGACCTAACCGCGCCGCCTCCGGCGTCGCAGGTCTCCGCTACGGGAGTGGCCAGCGCAAGACAAACCATGCTCTAATGTCGGAAACGTCGGCGGGCAAACCTCAGCCCGAAGCTATTCCACTTAACATATAAGTAGGACATGAAAATGTCTCCTTTTTCTGCCCCATTTTTCTGGGGCACCCAAAAGCGAGGGCTTCTGCTTCCAAAGCGAGCGGCTGCTTTATGGGAGGGAACCCGATGGGGTAAGGGCGGAACCAGGAAAGCAGAAGCCGCGAAGATGCCGGACGCAGGAATTAGCCTGAAGCGTGCCCAAAAAATGAGCGGCAGAAAAAGGCTGGCCTACTGAACTGAGAACATCGGAGTGGTGTGAGCCATGGTACTGGGGGCCAAAGCAGAACAGCAAAGGTCAGACTGCGCGACCGATCGTGACAGGTGAGAGAGTTTATGATGGAAACCGTTAGGGGCTAACCCTAAGGTCCGAAAAATGAGCGATGGTTCCTGGCCCCACCCAAAGGGCGATTGCACCGTTCACGGATGGTTGCTTAAGGTCGTTTACGATGAGCGTGGGTTGTTCCGTTCCGTTGACGTAGAGTTGCGCGCGCGATCCCACTACTTGGATTTTCACGTGCGTCCATTGCCCTGGGACCAAATCCACATACGACTCGTACTTTCCAGGGCTCTCGGATCTAAGTTTTTGCCAACCGAACCCGGGCATGGAGATGTACTGCGCAGAATGGTTTCGCTGCAATTGGTCCTCGGAGCGCCCGTTCTTCGGGCGTAGATAAAAGCATTCGAAGTGGGAGCCATGCAACGCTACGCGAAAAGCAATACCGACAAATCCCCGCAACTCCGGTGGCGCATCTGGCGCGGTGTCGCCGCTTAAGTTGACATCAATGGTGCCATCCTGAAAGGAGCTTCCTCGAACGATGGCAAGACGGTCCGCATCATCCAGACCATTCGGACCGGCATCCGTTAGACGCACGGCACTTAGGCCAAGATGCGTAACGGGCTCCGCTCTGACGTGGTGGAGTTCGAGCTTGTCCAGAACGAGCCGCCCTGGCTTTTGCTGCTCTTGGCATCTCGACGCTGGTGAACTAATCAAGAAAACGGCCAACGCAAACGCATAGGCGATTTCGGATTTCACTCGTCCTCCTTTCCCGTCTTGTGAAGCTACTGCAAAGAAGTAAGACGGGCCTGCTGTTCCCGCCTTACTCTGTTACTCTTCCACCCTTGAGTTTTGTTTCCAGCTCCGCGATTAGCTTCTCCAGGTCAGCCTTTTTCGCCGGGTCACCCGTTGTCCGCGCCAGTACGCCACGCAACGCCAAAATGTGTGCAGTCAACAACGCCTTTTCCGCCGGCACCTGGACGTCCGGCTTCACTCCCACTCCTTCGTAGTCGCCGTGGGTAACCGTATTGGTGCCCCGGTTGAACGGAATCCCCGCGATAAAATGGGCGCTCAAGCGGTACGGCTTCGTTCCGTGGGCTCCTCCTCCCGTAACTTCTCCCACGACCTTTGCGCGTCCCAATGCCTGTAGATCGTACGCAAACGCCTCCGGCGCGGAAAACGTGTCGTGGCTTGTCAAAATGTATAAATCCTTATCCGCCAGGCTGGGGCCCGGCACAACTGGCATTGTCCAGAACTGCCGAGTCGTGTTCTCGGCGCGGTTATACGAATCGGAGATGTGCGTCATCTCCTTGAAAAAGTAGCTTTGGAGCAGGAGTGGACCATCCAACATGCCGCCGTGGTTTTCTCGGAAATCCAGAATCACCGCTTCCGTATGCGCCAAAAACTCTGCCGCTCCGGCTACTATCTCGTGCACGTACTCCGCCGGATAAAACCCATCCACTTGCAGCAATCCGATTCCACCGTCCAGGAACTCCACTTTGCGGTACTCAAAATTTCGACGCTCGCCCGCCAAGCGGAACTTGCGAATATCTTCGGCCGACGGTTGGTCCATCGGACCTTGGCGCACCGGCTCCACTGAATAGTCCACTCCTAGGTGATGATCGTGGCTCACCGTCTGCAGATCGCTCGTCAACGCCTTCGCGAATTTTTCCCCATCGTTAATCGCGTCATATTCATGCCGGGCCTGGTGTTCGCGAATCGCCTGCACCATCTTTTTCGCCACGTCCGGTAGGATGTAATCCGATTCCAGATTTTTTACCAGCGCATCAATCGTTTCCGCACGCTCTGCCTGAGTCACTTCCCTGTTTTTTTCGCTCTCTCCGCTTTGCGTACCTTGCGCAAAGGTCGCGGACGCGGCAAAAATGCAAACTATCACCGCCATCCCGAAAATCAGCTTCACCCCTAGCCTAAGTCCCATTGCAATCTCCCTTTCGGTTTCATTGGATTACGACATTCCCCGTGGCGACAGACAACCCGAATACTGGTCTGTTTCGCATCTGCTGAGCCTAGCAGAATATACAGAGTGGTTCTTGCCACTACTTAGCGTTCTTGTTGTTAATTAGCGCCCTTTGAAGCGCTTTTCGCTCGCAAATTACGTTGGCGCAGCCTGAACTCCGAGGGGGTGACCCCCATAAATCGTCTGAACGTGCGTGTGAAGTGGGCATGTTCGGAAAAACCAAGGCTATAAGCAATCTCGCACAGAGTTTCGCAGCCACCCAGCATTCTTTGCGCTCCGATTTCGATGCGACGCCTGCGCAAGAAATCCCACAAAGGCTCACCGTAGTAACGCTTGAACTGGCGTGAAAGGTGGACCGGGTGTATGCCAGTCGAGGCTGCAAGGCCGCGCAATGTGAAACTGCCGCAAGGGTTTTCGGAGAGTTGCTCGTGAAGTTGTCTTAGCCAGGGGGGCGGATACGCGCCTTCTTTGCGCATGCTTTCTCGGATGAGCTCCGCCCCGAGAGCGTAGCTCAAGCCTTCTATCGCGAGGGGCGCTGCAGTGTCCTTCTGTTGTGCTTGAACGTAAAGATCGGCCGCGAGGCGACCCATTTGTGGGCTGATACTAACGAATGGATCTGTTCGGAGTTGCCCACATTCACGGACGAGATTCAACCACGTTTCCGACACTTCAATGATGACGCATGAAGTCTCGATCGAAGAGAATCGATCACCGTGCTTCTCTCCTGCCGGCCGAAATAAAACCTGTCTTGTCCCTAACTGAAAGACCCGAGTGCCGAAAGCCTCCGCGTAAGCGCCCGTCTGAATCCACACAAAGCAAGCTTTCTCGTGAGCGTGAGTAGCAAGCCGCACATCCGGCGCATAGCGTAAGTGCACTAAGGAGATCGCGCCAGCGTGCTCTTGCAGAGTTATCTTCCCTAAATGCGGAGAGTTCCGTGTCACGCTGTTCCTCCATGTTCAGTTCCAGCAACATGCGACCCATTAGACGATGAAACGCGCCCTCTGTCACGTAAGGTCAGTCCAAGACATGAGCCTCTCCATGTCAGGCGTGACCGAGGCACAGACCCTCATCCCGCCAACGCGAATCGTCTCGCGGGTGACGGCCAAACTAGAAATAATCGCAGACGGTGGTATTTGCAGAGCAACCGGTCGGACAAAACTCGCTCGCTACTCTCCCACTGGCCACTCCCTCCACTGCGGCCTAGACGCGCGCGCCTGCGGCGTCGCAGGCCTCCGTTCCGGGAGTGGCCAGCGCAAGACAAACCATGCTCTAATGTCGGAAACGTCGGCGGGCAAACCTCAGCGCGAAGCTATTCCACTTAACATATAGGTAAGACATTTTTGAATCTCCTTTTTGTGCCCCATTTTCTTGGGGCACCCAAAAGCGAGGGCTGCTGCTCCCAAAGCGAGCGGCTGCATTCTGGGAGGGAACCAATGACTTATGGGAGGAACCGGGAAAGCAGAAGACGCGAAGCTGCCGGACGCAGGAATTAGCCTGAAGCAGTGCTCAAGAGAATGGGAAGCAGGAAAAGGTGGCGTACCGGACTCAGTGACATCGGCGCAAAGAGTGGAGGGCGTCAAGAGCGGGCCACAGTAAGCGAAATCGGGTCCTGGACGGCGTGCGCGACGCGGCCGGAAAGAAGAGCTTGACTCTGGACTATACTCCAGGGTGTAGCGTCTAAAAAGGAGCCAAGGCCATGCAAATTGGCATCGTCGCGAAAAAGATCGGCCTTAGCGTTGACGCGATTCGCTTTTACGAACGCAATGCACTGCTCCCGCGGGCCCCAAGAACGCAGGGTGGATTCCGTCGATACGCCGAAAGCGACGTGGAGACACTAGCCTTTATCCGCCGCGTACAGGGCCTGGGATTCAAACTCAGCGAGATTCGCGGTCTCTTGAACCTGCGGGGAAGCCGCTTGCAGCCGTGTGCGCCAGTGCGCCGCCGATTGGAAGAAAAGCTCTCTGACGTACAGCGGAAACTTGCCGATCTTCACAAGCTGGAGCGCGAGCTGCGTTTGGCTCTGCGCAGATGCAACAGAGAGCTGCGCAAACGGCCTGCTCATTGCCCGATTTTGAGAGAAGGAACCCCACGGAAACCGGAGAGTGCGAAGTGAAAGTTGAGGTTTTGTATGTGGCGGAGTGCCCGTCTCATCCCGCAGCGGTGAAGCTGGTCAGAGAGGTCCTGGCCGCAGAAGGTGTCGCGGCGGATGTCCATGAAGTGCTCGTCAGAGACGAAGGAATGGCTGACGAACTTAGATTTTGTGGTTCGCCGACGATCCGAATCAATGGACGAGACGTCGCAGGAGAGTCACAGAAAGTGCAGAGCTTTGCGCTGAGTTGCCGCCTGTATCCGGGATCGAAACAAATCGGTCTCCCACCTGCGGAAGCGATTCACCGAGCAGTGCTGGCAGCGCGACAAGAGGGCAGACCGTGAAAACGGGGACGGGCATTTCGGCTTCCTTGGTGGCGATGCTCAGTTCCGTCGCGACGATCAGTTGTTGCCTTCCGCTCGGATTTGCCGCTGCTCTTGGGGCCGGCGCCGCGAGTGCTTTCTTCACGACGCTCCGTCCCTGGCTTTTGGGTCTCTCGGTTGTATTGCTTGGCCTCGGATTCTGGCAACAGCATCGCGCTAAGCAATGCGCTGTCCGAGGTAGGTTGCTGGGCAATGTGCTGCTTTGGGCCGCATTGGTTGTGGTTTTTGGGATGATTCTATTTCCCCAGCAAATTGCTGGATTCATCGCTGACCGGTTCTACGAGACTGGAAAATGACGAAGAAGAGAGTAATCGTTCTAGCGATGATAGCTGTCGTTTTACTTCTGGCTGTCGTGTATCTGTGGGGTCCTTCGTCAGTACCGCCAGGGCAGGAGCCTCTCATTGCGCTGTCAAATACAAATTTCACTGACTTCGAGAATGCCTTTGACCGTGACTCCGATGCTCCTCGGCTGGTGCTGCTTCTTTCTCCGACGTGACCAACTTGTCTGCGGGGGGCCTCCGCAGTCCAGCAACTGTTGGCTCGGCACGCGGATCGAAGGGTCCGTGTGCTGGTTGTTTGGGAGCCGATCCTGGCAACCGATTGGAAGTCGCCTAGCGGGAATACGCTGGCGCGAATTCCGGACCGGCGGGTCCGACAGTTTTGGGATTCGAAGCACGTCGTGGCAGCCGCGTTAAATGAGATTATAAAACAGAAGCCTCCACAGCCTGTGCCGAGCTGCTGCGTTCAGAAAGGATTCTACTGGGACGATGCGATTCTTTACGCACCGCACGCGCGCTGGAACGACGCGCCGGCCTCAATCTTTTGGAACGGCCCGGTTGCGCGAATTATTCCAGCGCTGGAGAAAGCACTCAACGAACAGCCGTGATGGATGGTTGATGAAGGATTTGAAGGAGACGTGCTGTATACTTCCTTCCATGCGATCTCGGTTATCTCAAATTACGGCTACGCTTGCGCTGCTCATCTGCCTTGTCTGCCCGCTACTTGAGATGTTCGACTATTGGGATCAGACGATTCAAACCGGGAACGATACCGAGTACGCGTTGGTGGTTCTTGCATTGTGTGTAGGTGCGGCGTATTCATTTGCACGTTTCATCTTTAGGATTTCCGTATTAAAGTTGCTTGCAATAGATGTCTTCGCAGCGTTGGTTCAAGAGTCTTTCCATTCGGCACCACGCAGTTTCATGCAATTGTTCTTTAGTGTCATAAGTCCCCCTCCTCTCGCACTGCGTATCTAGAAATCCTCATCGCTGACGAGCAAACGCGCCGCTAGGGACGAGTCCGTCTCTTTCCGGCAGCGTGCTCGACCGTCCGTGAAGCTGGTCCAAGATCGGCTTTTTTGCCCTTTCAATATTGTGGGAATGAGGACCCGAGATGATTCGTGATTGCCGTTTGTTTTTTGTGCGTCGCGTTGCTGTTGATGTTGCTGCTTCGGTTGTGTTTTTGTTTTGCGCTGCCAATGCGGACGCTCAAGCGTCGCGAGTCGGAGCGGCCGTTGAGGGCATTGTGAGCGACGCCACCGGCGCTGTCATTCCCAACGCGCAAGTTGCGTTGCACAACCCTCTGACGAATCAAGCGCGCCGCGTAAGCACGGATGGGCAGGGTTTCTTTCGGGCAGAACAGCTCGCTGTCGGTACTTACGAAGTCGGGGTGGAACAAGCGGGATTCGCGCCCTATCGGTACACGGGCATCGTCTTGAGCCTTGGGCAAACCGTTCATCTCAACATCGTTCTCTCTCCGGCGTCCGCGTCGGAAAAAGTAACGGTCAGCGCGCAGCCCTCGGCCCTAGATACGTCGCAAACGTCCGTCGTATCTTCGGTGGATCAGGAGAGGATCGAAGAGCTCCCCGTCAGGACCCGCAACTACCTCGACTTCGTTCTCCTGGCGCCTGGGGTTTCGAGTTCCCCAGCGGCACCCGCCGTGAGCGGTTCGACGCCGCTAACCGGCAGCGGCTTCACGTTCGGCGGTCTCCGCCCTCGAAGCAACAACGTATCCATCGACGGACTCGACAACAATGATGAGTACACCGGATCGAGCCGCACGGAACTCTCGCCTGAAATCGTGCAGGAGTTTCAAGTCGTCAACAATGGTCTCTCAGCGGAGTCAGGCGGAGCATCGGGAGGTTCGATAAATGTCATCACCCGTTCCGGGACAAACGCGGTTCATGGCGACGCGTTTGTATTTGCTCAGGACGGCGCGTTCAACGCGCGAGACCCCTTCGAGACTGAATCCGGCAAGCCATCGTTTCGACGCTTCCGCGCTGGCTTCGCGCTGGGCGGACCTGTCATCAAGGACAAGACGTTTTACTACGCCGCCCTCGAACAAGAACACAACCGGGGGCAAACCGGCTCGGATATTAACCCTACAGTAGCATCAACCATAAATGCCTTCCTCGCGACGGGCGCATTTCCAGGGCTAGCAACGCGCCAGATCACGACAGGTTTCGCTCCCATTGCGCGCGCGGAAACGGAAGCTGCGGGCAAGCTCGATCACCAACTCACGAAGAATACTGCTCTGATGCTGCGCTACACCTTCACAGACAACAAGGAATCAGGCGACGCGTTCAACACCAACGGCCTCATAGACGCAAGTGCGCGAGGCAGCAGCTTCACGAGCGACAACGCTCTTTTGGGATCTCTCACCACTATCTTAGGCTCGCAGGCCGTTAGCGATTTACGGTTTCAGGCTGCGACGCGCCATGCGGTCCTGCGCACGAATGAGCCTTTCGGCCCGGAGATTGACATCGCTGGACTGGTCACCTTCGGGCGGCCCTATTCAGGAAACAGCGAACGTCGCGAAAACCATTATCAAGCCAGCTATACGTACTCTCGCACGCGAGGAAAACATCTTTGGAAGGTCGGCGGAACGGTGAATCGCATCGGGCTACGTGCCGACGTACCGGACGGCTTCGATGGCGTATATCTCTTTGCCTCACTCGGCGATTTCCTTTCGGGAAATCCTAATCAGTTTCGGCAGGCGTTTGGGAATTCGACCGCGGATTTTCCGGTGACCAGTGTCGGCGGATTTGTCCAGGATCATTGGTCACTAGTCCGCCAACTCACGGTTGATCTGGGTGTCCGTTACGATTTTGAGTGCCTGCCTGCCGGGTTTAAGCAAGACACGAATAACGTTAGCCCGCGAATTGGTCTCGCTTGGAGTCCGTCTCCTAAATTGCTTTTTCGTGCGGGGTATGGAGTTTTCTTCGACCGCTACGTTCTCGCCAATTTGACGCGAGCGATCGAGAAAAACGGTTCGCAGGCGTTCGAGCAGGTAGCCGACGGAAACGCAGCAGCCAGCCTTTTCGCGACAGCGCAAGGCAGGCCACTTGTTGCGCATGAATCGGGGATTGCTCCATCTATCTTCCGACCTGATCCGCGCATGGCAACTCCCTACAGCCAACAAGCCAGCGCCGGTGCGGAATACTTGCTCGCGAAAAGTCTCACGCTGCGCGCTGACTATTTGTTTATTCATGGAGTTAACCTGCCTCGAACGCTTAACGTCAATTTGTCACCTCCGGTTGTCCTCACGCTTGCGAATGCCGTTAGCCTTGGTGTTCCAAATCCAACCCCACAACAGATTGCGCGAGAAGTCTTTTTACCTGGGCGCCTCAACACTCAGTTCGGCGACATTTATCAACTCCAGAATTCCGCGAGTTCGACCTATAACGGCGTTTCATTCACGCTCGACCGGCGGATGAGCGATGAGCTGGCGTTTTCGGCGAGCTACACACTGTCGAAGACATTCGACGATGCTTCAGACTTCGACGAGCAACCCCAAAATCCATTCGATCTTCGCGCGGAGAAGACAGTGTCCCGCCAGCATCAACAGCAACGCTTCGTTTTCAACGCGCTCTGGGAATTGCCTATCGGTGACGAGGAGGAGAAGAGCGGGAAGTCAGAAGAAAACACCGGATGGCTAACGCAAGCGTTCAGTCATATTGAAGTGGCACCGATTCTGACACTGGAGAGTGGCCGGCCTGTGAACCCGTTGACGGGTCTTGACTCGAATCAGAGTCACGCCTTTCCACTCTCGGCCAGGCCACTTGTCCTCGACAGAAATTCTCTGAACACACCCGCACTGGCTACGATGGACTTCCGCGTTCTGAAGTACTTCCCGTTCGGCGGCGTGAAGCGCCTCGACGTGGTAGCGGAATTCTTCAACCTGTTCAACAGTGCGAACGTCTCCCAGATCAATCCTGTGTTCGGCTCAGACCTCACGCCGATGCCGGGATTTAGGCAACCCATTGCCGGAACGGGTGCCCGCCAAATCCAGTTCTCTTTGGACTTTGAGTTTTGAACGATGGCAACAAGAAGATTGCGGTTGAGAACGAATGCGAATTTGAAAGGAACTTCAAAGATCATGTGGATTGCGCGAATTAGAAATGTCGTTCGATCTTTTGCGTATTGCCTACTAATCTGTGCGGTCCTAATTTGTGCTCCAAGGCCGGCATTTGCACAGACGACAGAGTCATCGGATGAACAAGCGCCAGACACGCGATCCGTTTCCGGTACGTCGCAATCACCAGATCAGGCCTCGGAAGACCAACAACAACCGTCCACGCAATTCGTAATCTGCGGCGTGACTCATCTCGGAGAATGTCTCAAAGACATTGGCCACGATCAGGCTGGCATCTGGACCAGTCCGTTGCATATTGCTCCAAGAGATGTCATCTGGCTGGTGCCGTTTGCCGCTGGCACCGCAGTTGCGCTCCACTACGATGCACAAGCACAGCAGAATCTTGGGATCGACAAGAGCAGGATAGACGCGAGTAACATTGTCTCCGGCTTCGGTTCGCCCTACGCCACTTTGGGAGGTGCTGCTGGGCTCTACTTCCTCGGGTTGGGAACTCACAATGAGCACCTTGCCGAAACAGGGCGTCTGGGAGCCGAAGCGGTCATCGATTCCTTACTCGTAGTCGAAGCTCTGAAGCTCGCCACCAATCGCGAACGGCCCAACGAAGGAAACGGCCAGGGAGGATTCTGGCCTCATGGAACGCGTTCTTTCGAGCTTGACGGTTCATTTCCTTCTGGGCACGCAGCGGAAAGCTTCGCGCTGGCGCGAGTAATTGCATCTGAGTATCCAAGCAAGCCGGTGCAGTTGGCCGCTTACGCCTTTGCATTGGCAATCAGTGCGAGCCGTGTGACCGCGCGTCAGCATTTTCCTTCAGACGTTCTCGTCGGAGGCACTCTTGGGTATCTGATTGGTGGGTACGTCGTCCGACATCACTCAGCGGAAAACGTTGCTTCGGGATTTTCCTTTGTTCCTGTAGTGGATGTGTCCACCCATACTTTTGGCGCCAACGTCGCACTACGTCCCGATCAGATAGATTTGGCAAAAGTCGGTCGGCTCATGAACCGGATGCGTCTGAAATAGGAGGTGAACCTGTGAAGATATCAGATGGCATGGTTGGCGGATTCGTTGCAGTGGAAATATCCGGGTCGTTTTTCGGTTGGTACGAACCGGCCGTATGACTAGCTCATTCGGCCTCAAGAGGACTTAATGAAAATTCTACTGTACAACCCAGATAACGGTGTGACGCGCAACTTCATGCCGCATCTTTGGATGTTTCTGCTGCAAGCACTGACTCCGCCGGGCCACGAAGTGGTGCTGATTGACGGCAACGCACAGCCCATGGATGAAGAAGGTATCGCGCGCTACGTGCGTGAACAAAATATCGGGCTGGTGGGCATCGGTGCAATGACCAGGATGATCGCCAAGGCCTATCGCATGGCGGACGCGGTGCGCGCTGCGGGAGTAAAGGTGGTAATGGGCGGTCCTCACGTTACGGAAATGGCCGATGAGGCGCTTGGCCGTGACGGTGGTCCACGTCATGCCGACGCCGTTGCTCTTGGCGAAGCCGATGAGATATGGCCGCGAATCGTGGAAGATGCCGCGCGCGGCACGCTCAAGGATGTATACGCGCCAGTGGACGACTTTGGTCAAGAGCGCAAACCGCCACTGCGGCCTTATCCGGAGATTCCCTGGGACAAAATCGAGCTGGAGCAGTTCAATGTGCTACCGGGCTTTTTGCATCCGCTCCTGAAGCGCGTGGGCGGTGGATGGGGTACGTTTCGGATTATCCCAGTGGAGTCCGGGCGCGGTTGTCCATACGGATGCGAGTTTTGCACGGTGACGGGATTTTTCGGTGACTCCATCCGCTTTCGCACCAATGAAAGCGTGGTAAACGAACTATTGCTGCTGAAAGCGCGCGCGCGGGCGGAGGGAGGCCAGATTGCCGTATTTTTCATCGACGACAATTTTGCGATCAACGTAAAGCGCACAAAATCATTGCTGCGAGACATCATCGCGGCAAACGCGCAAGTGCATTGGGTCGCGCAGATCAGCGCCAATCTGCTGCGCGATGAGGAACTCGTTGATCTGATTGCGGCGGCCGGCGGCAAGTGGATTTTCATCGGAATGGAATCCATCGATCCGGCCAACCTTGCCGACGTAAAAAAGGGCTTCAACAAGCCA
>WNFE01002643.1_pt1 | contig 13222 bp, 10 predicted proteins | sample 5400451 | NCBI WGS metagenome assembly WNFE01 (sample SAMN13153344, study PRJNA577476) | soil metagenome | isolation source: 200 cm saprolite under Douglas fir tree site 2 hole 2 | place: USA:California | collected 2015-04-18 | reverse complement strand
CAACGCAGTACGAGAAGATCCGCTGCGGAAAGGGTTGTTGTTCGCGGGAACGGAGACAACCGTTTATGTGTCGTTTGATGATGGCGACCACTGGCAGCCGCTGCAGTTGAACTTGCCGCACACTTCGATGCGGGATTTGGCGATTCACGGCGACGACCTGGTGGTTGCGACGCATGGCCGGTCATTCTGGATTTTGGATGACATCACACCGCTGCGGCAGCTCAGCAAGGAAGTGGCGAAGACAAGCGCTTATCTGTTTGCGCCGCAGGAAGCTCTACGAGTGCGCTGGAATAAAAATCCTGACACGCCGTTGCCGCCGGAAGAACCGGCAGGAAAAAATCCCCCCGACGGGGCGATCATCGATTATTTTTTGGCGAAGAATGCCACGGAACCTGTGACGCTGGAGATTTTGGACGCCAGTGGAAAATTGGTACGGAAGTATTCCAGCGCGGACAAGGTCGCGCCAATTGAGGAGATCGCGCCGAAGCATCCGATTCCGATGTATTGGGTTAGACGGGAAAAGACTTTGTCGACGGAAGCGGGAATGCACCGGTTCGTGTGGAATGTGCGGTACGCGGCGCCGGAATCGCTGGGGCACCGGTATCCCATTTCAGCGATTGTGCACGACACGCCGCTGGAACCGCAAGGAGCGTGGGCGCTACCGGGACGATACACCGTGCAGCTGACGGTGGATGGGAAATCTTACATGAAGCCGCTGTTGCTGAAGATGGATCCGCGCGTGCAGAGTACCGCCTCGGATCTCACCAAGCAATTTGCGATGCAGCGCGAAGCCACGGAAGGAGTGAGCGAGAGCTTTCAAGCGCTGGCGCAACTTAAGTCCACGCGTAATCAGGTAAAGGCTGCCATGGAGAAAAGTTCATCGCCACAAACGAAACAGAAACTTTCGGAATTTGACAAGAAAGCTGCGGCGCTGGAAGGAGCAGCGGTGCCGGGGTTTTCTGGCGTACCCGTTTCGGGGAAGAAGCCCGAGAATTTTTCAACACTCAACCAGCGATTCGGGCAAATCCTGGGAATTGCGGATGCTGCCGACGCCGCACCGACGACGCAGACAGCGACCGTGGCCAAAGAATTGTCGGTTGCTCTGCAGGAAAACTTGGCGCGCTGGAGACAATTGAAAGGCAGCGATCTGCTGGAACTGAATCAACTGCTCGAACAAGAGAAGGCTGGAACGATTAATCCTGAACGTCGAATTGCCGATGCTCCGTCGACGGATGTGGATGGAGACGACGAGCCATAGGCAAATCTTGGCCAGGACTTAAGATCTTGGCCACGGATGTCTCTTGAAGGCTACGAGTACCGAGCGGTGAATTCATTTTTTCTCAAGATCGTCTAGAGTGGCAAGCACGTCTGTGCTGTGTTTCGTGACATCAACGTCAAGCCAGATTTTTCTAATTACACCCTGCGGATCGATTAGGAACGTGTGTCGCGAAGATAATTTGGCGATGCCCAGGTTGATGATGGAGTCGTAGGATTTTGAAACTTCCTTTTGCGTGTCCGCCAGCAGTTTGAAGTTCAGACCTTCTTTGGCACAGAATTCTTTGTGAGATTTTTCATCCTGGACGCTGACGCCGAGAATCAAGGCGTTGCGTTTCTGATATTCGGCGAGATCGCGCTGGAAATTGTGGGCTTCGACCGTGCAGCCGCTGGTAAAATCCTTGGGATAGAAATATAGAACAACCCACTGGCCGCGAAACGCGGACAACTTCACTGGTTGCCGGTCTTGAGAGGAAAGCGTGAAGTCTGGAGCCGGCGAGCCAACTGAAGGCGGATTGTTACCACCGCGAAGCAAGGTGTAACCGCCAGCGAGCAATAACAGAAAGAGCGCGGCAACGAAGGTGATAAGAAACATGAATTTGTTCACCACCAAGAACTCCTAGCGAACGCTAAGAACTAAGCATGCGCCTCAATGACCAGGTTGTGGCACAAAATGTGGCCGCGTAAGTCATGGGTCTCGCGGAATCAGCCTTCCACCAAAAATTTGTACTGTTCGGGAGTAAGCGGAACGACGGAAAGGCGGCCCATTCTCACCAGCGGCGACGCGGCGAAGAGTTTGTTGGCTTTGATTTCGGCGAGGGTAATGGGCTTGGGGAGCTCTTTGCCCGCCGCCAGTTCCATTTGCGGGTTCTTCGGATCCGTGACTTTGATCGAGACGACGGACGCTGTTCCGACGGCGCATTTTCGGTCGCCAGTTTCGTAGATGATCAAACGATCGCCGGATTTCATTTCGCCAAGATTTCTGAGCGCAACCGGATTGTGGACGCCGTCCCACACAGTTTTCTTATCGCGCTGCAGATTGGCGAAGGAATATTCCGACGGTTCAGTTTTCAGTAGATAGGCATTTGGCATGAGGGCAGTTTAGGACAAAATAGCGCGCAGAAAAAGCACGAACAGACCGGGCGTGAGAGGCACAGAGGAAGGCCAGTTGAGTGAAGAACCTAGCGAACATCGAACAGCACGACGCTGAGAATGGTTGAACCTCAGTCTGCTTTGCCCAAGAGCTGGCGGGCGTAGGCCGGTGCTTTCCCGGAATCCTCGTGCTTGCAATAGACGTAGATGTCGGTGCCCTCAGCCAGCCAGGTATCCAAACGTTTTTTCCACGCGGCCAGTTGCTTTGCGGTGTAATTTTCTAACCGCAGACGCACATACGTAAAGCCAGCCGTAAGCACCTCCGGTGGAGTCTGTTTTTCGGTTTCAGAAAGACAAAGCGCCGTATTGAACCTGCGAAGAACGGCGTAGGTTTCGTCGGTGTACCAGGACGGATGACGCACTTCAAATGCGAACAGGAAAGCGGGCGGGCGAAGAGCAAGGAAATCCTCAAGCAGGTGGCGATCGAACTTAAAGTTAGGGGGAAGCTGAACGAGGATCGGGCCAAGGTGATTGCCGTCGTTTAGCACACTGGCGACTTCCAGGAAGCGCTTCAGGGTGCTTTCACACTCGCGCAGTCTTTGAATATGCGTGATTTTCTGATTGGCTTTTAAGGCGAAACGAAATCCCTCGGGGACCGCATTGGCCCAGTTCAGAAGCGCAGTCTCCGTGGGCATACGATAGAAACTATGGTTAATTTCGACCGTCGAGAATTGCTTCGCGTAAAAGGGGAGCATTTCGCGATCCGGAAGTTTCTCAGGGTAAAAACTTCCTTTCCACTCTTTGTAGGAGTATCCGGAAGTTCCCACGAAAAGTTTGCCCGCGTCAGGCATGCGCATCTCCGTGGACTGGAATTTAATCATATGCTGTGAACTTTGCAAAAGAACTTCGCAACCGGCCTTGCAAATGACGGACCTCCCCCCGCTTCCGTTTGCGGACCTGACTCGTCTAATCCGTGGCCCTGTTCCGACTGTGGCAACTATGGGTTGCAGTCAATTGGTGTACTATTACGGCGCGCAATTCGTTAGGACTGGCTGGAAGCGGAGTTAGTTGACGTTGGCTGCAATCAAAGGAGCTTTCCCAAATGGTTAGAGTTTTCGTTGCGATTCTAGCGGCCGCGCTTACGTGCGTGTCTATCGCGCGAGCGCAAACCGTCGACGAGGTTATCGCCAAGAATATCCAGGCGCACGGCGGGGTCGAGAAGCTTAAATCCATTAACACGGCGCGCACCACCGCTAAATTTGCCCAGGGCTCGTTTCGCGCCGAGGTCATGCAGGAGAATAAACGCCCGGGGAAGGTTCGCGAAGAATTCAGCATTCAGGGAATGGCCCAGGTGCAAGCCTACGACGGTAAAGCGGGCTGGCAGATTAACCCATTTGGCGGGCGCAAGGACCCGGAACTGTTGTCGCAGGACGACCTGAAGAGTCTGGTAGTGGATGCCGACATTGACGGGCCGCTGGTGGATTACAAAGAAAAAGGGCACAAGGCCGAGCTAGTCGGGCACGATTCGGTCGAAGGCACGGACTGCTACAAGATCAAGCTCAGCATGAAAAATGGCGATGTGCGCTACTACTACCTGGACACCGATTCGTTTCTGGAGTTGAAGCTGGAAATTCAGACCACCATCCGCGGCGCGCTGCAAGAATCGGAAGTCTATTATGGCGACTACGAAAAAGTGAACGGGGTCTATTATCCGTTTTCGGTTGAGCAGGCTCCCAAAGGCAGTTCTTCGCGCGCCCAGATCAGCGTCGAGAAAATCGAACAGAATGTGCCGATGGATGACGCGCACTTTTCGGTTCCCGTTTCCAAACCCGAGGCCAAGGCTTCTCCGGCTGGCAGTTGATCTGGCCGTTCCAAATGCAACAGATTGCAGATGGTGTTGTGCCGAATAGCTGTGAACATAACTCTGCTGAAAAGGGATTCTTCCATATGCGCAATTCCATTCGCTGCATGACATACCGCATGACCTACCTTGTTACGCTGCTGTTGGCCGTACTGATTTGCGTCGCAGCATCACCGGCGCAAGAACAAGGAGCAAAATTCGATTCGGATACCATCTCAGGTCTGGGCGCTCGAAATATCGGATCGGCTGCCATGAGCGGACGTGTCTCCGCCGTTGCTGCAGTTAAAGAAGAAGGGCGGCTCACGGTGTATGTCGGCTCGGCCAGCGGCGGCGTGTGGAAGTCCATCAACGGCGGAACAACCTATAAACCGGTCTTCGACAAACAAGACGTGCAATCTATCGGCGCGATTGCCATTGATCCGAGTGCACCAAAGACCATTTGGGTCGGCACCGGCGAAGCGTGGACGCGCAACAGCACCTCCGTGGGCGACGGTATCTACAAATCGACCGACGGCGGCGACAGTTGGACCAACGTCGGCCTGAAAAATTCCGAGCGCATTGCGAAGATCCTGCTCGATCCCAAAGACAGCAATGTCGTATACGCATGCGTCCCGGGAAAGCTGTGGAGCGACAGCGAGGACCGCGGACTTTACAAGACCACCGATGGCGGCAAGTCCTGGAACAAAATTCTGAAGGGCGCGAATCTTTCCACGGGCTGCTCGATGATTTCGATGGACCCCCGTGACTCAAAAACTCTTTTCGCGGGTATGTGGGATTTTCGCCGGAAGGGCTGGACATTCCGGTCTGGTGGAGAGAATGCCACCGCAACAAGCGGCAGTGGCTTTTTTCAAACCAGCGACGGCGGCGCAAATTGGAAGGAACTAGACGAGAAAAGCGCTAAAGGATTGCCGGCCAAGCCATGGGGACGAATCGCTGTAACGGTAGCGCCCTCAAAATCGAATGTTGTCTACGCGCTGATTGAATCGACGCGCAGCGCGCTCTTCCGTTCCGACGACGGCGGAAAAACCTGGGAAGAGCGCGATCGCAGCAACTGGATGGTTTGGCGGCCTTTCTACTTCGCAAATCTTATCGTGGACCCAAAGAACGAAAACAGAGTGTACAAGCCAGACCTCACTCTGATCATGAGCGAGGACGGTGGCAAAAGTTTCAGCGTTATCGGCGGAGCCGCACACGGCGATTTTCACGATGTGTGGGTGAACCCGGATAATAGCGATCATCTGATTGCCGGTGACGACGGCGGAATCTGGTACTCCTACGATGGCGGCAACACCTGGTGGAAGGGCAACAACCTGCCGATTTCTCAGTTTTATCACGTCAGCGTGGATCAGGCCGATCCCTATCATGTCTTTGGCGGGCTGCAGGACAACAGCGCTTGGATGGGCGATTCGCAATATCCTGGTGGTATAACCAATAATCGCTGGGAAAATCTTTTCGGCGGAGACGGTTTCTGGATTTTTCCTGATCCTTCTGACCCGCACTATGTCTACGCAGAAGCGCAAGGCGGAAACGTCGGTCGCGTGAATCGCATCACGCTGGATGGCCGTGCCATCAAGCCTACGCCAAACTACCGTGAAGGGAAGTTGCGCTTCAACTGGAACACCCCCATTCACATGAGCCCCAATGAAAAGGGCACCATCTATATCGGCGCGCAATTCTTGTTCCGCTCGCGTGATCACGGCCAGACTTGGGATCGCATTTCGCCGGATCTCACGACCAACGATCCCGAAAAGCAGAAGCAGGAAGAATCCGGCGGCGTCACTGTCGACAATTCCGACGCCGAGACTCACACCACGATTTATTCGATCAGTGAATCGCCGCGCGACGGAAAAGTGATTTGGGTGGGGACCGACGACGGCAATCTCCAACTTACCCGCGATGGGGGAAAATCCTGGGCGAACGTAGTTTCTAACGTGCCAGATCTTCCGAAATCTTCCTGGGTATCCTGGGTCGAAGCCAGCCTTTATGACGCTTCTACCGCGTATGCTACGTTCGATCGCCATACCTTCGGAGACATGGATCCGCACGTGTACAAGACCAACGACTATGGAAAAACCTGGACTCCCGTGGTCGGTCCAGACAGCGGCGTGCGTGGTTTTGCTCACGTCATTAAAGAAGATACTGTGTCCCCGAACCTGCTATTTCTCGGTACCGAATTCGGCCTCTGGGTTTCTCTCGATGACGGCAAACATTGGGCGCAATACAAAGGCCACGAATTCCCCAGCGTGCCGGTGCGGGACATTGTCGTTCATTCTCGCGAGTCCGATCTGGTCGTCGCCACCCATGGCCGCGGGATTTGGATTATTGACGACATCACACCGCTGCGAAAACTGACGCCCGACGTGATGGCCAAAGACGTTGTTTTCCTGCAGGGCAGGCCGCCGCAGCAGCGGCTGGTCTCGAACGGCGGATGGGCCGAAGGCAGCGCCACATTCAACGGGCCAAATTCTCCTGATGCTGCGGTGATTACCTACTATCAGAAGAAGCGCCACATCTTCGGAAAAATGAAAATTGAAGTTTTCGATTCGCAAGGCAAGCTTGTAGACACGCTTCCTCCCAATAGCCGTCGCGGCATCAGCCGCGTAGACTGGGCGATGCGCCTGAAGGCGCCCCGCGTGCCTCCTGCCGCTACTGCGGCCTTTGAAGCCGCGCAAGGTCCAAGAGTCGTGCCCGGCACATACACCGTAAAGATGACTCGCGGCACGGAAACCTACACCACGCAGCTTGTAGTTCAGCAAGATCCGCGCGCCAAATTTATGCCCGAAGACCGCCAGATGGAATTCGACGCTGCCATGCGCGTTTACAACTTTCTGGGTGACATGACCTTCGACGCGGATCGCATCAGCGCCATGCATGACGCATTGCTTGAGCGTTCCGCGAAGATCAAAAATGACGCGTCTCTCGCCAAGCGGCTGCAGCAAGCCGCTGATAGCATGGACGAGCTGCGCAAGAAGATCGTTTCTACCAAGGAAGGTGGCGCGGTAACCGGCGAAATTCGCATACGGGAATACACCACTGAACTCTATGGAGACATCCTGAACTATGAAGGCCGCCCGACGGACTATCAAGCCGCGCGAATCGATTCGTTGAAAAAAGAACTTGCGGACGTCTCCACTCAATTTGACGCTTTCGTTTCGAAAGAGTTTGCCTCGATCAATAAATCGCTCACGCAGAAAAAGATGGAAGCCATTCATCCCATCACACGCGCAGCCTGGGACGCTGCGAGCAGCGATGACGGAAGCGGGGGCACGCCGGCCGGCGGCTTCGCCTGGCGGCAGTGGAAATAATATTGGCTCCGTATCTCGTCCCGTTTTAGCATTTCTACGGTCGCCGAAGAACAGTATGATTACGGCGGCGGCTCGAGGTCACTGAAAAATGTGTCGAAATATCAGAACACTCTTCAATTTTGATCCGCCGGTTACGCCGGAAGAGATTCGAGCCGCTTCGCTGCAATTTGTTAGAAAAATTAGTGGCTTCAACAAACCATCCAAAGCGAATGAAAATTCGTTTTTGTCCGCCGTCGATGAGATCACCGCAGTCGCTGCGCGTCTTGTTCATTCACTCGAAACAACCGCACCGCCCAAGCGCAGGGAAGAAGAAGCCGCAAAAGCCAGAGCGCGGAATCTGGCGCGATTCAGCAATTAAGATCGCCAAGTTTGTATCTGACGCTCGCTCATCTGGCCACCGTTGCCGACCGCAAAAGGTCGAGAAAACGTTGCGCAGTTTTTTCCAGCGGCTTGCGGCGCGAGCGAATCACGTCCAGACTCCGGTGCAGCGGCTCCGCATCGGTGATTTGCATGGTGCGAAGTTTCCCGTTCTTCAACTCGCGGGTTACGGCCAGTTGCGGCAGAAACGCCAGGCCCAATCGGCGCAAGACCATGCGTTTGCAGGTTTCGATGCCTTCCACTTCCAGAACTACATTTGGCAACAGGCCTGCCCGGCGAAACAGTCCGTTCGTCAACGTCCAGTCGCTCGATCCGCGGTCGTAGAAAATCAGCGGCAGCGATTCGACTTCTTGCAGTTTTAGTTTTCGCTTGCCAGTCCCCGGGTGGCCGGGTTGCCCAACGAAAAGAAGAGGATCATCCCGCAAGCTCTGGGTTTCCACTTCGGGATGCTGCAGCGAACGTGCCAGCCCCAGATCCACTTCTCCGTCCAAAACCATTTTAAGTACTTGCAGGGAATTTCCTGATCGCACGCTCACCCTTACACCGGGATGCAAAGATTGATACTTTTTCAAGATATCCGGAAGCAAATAGGTGCTGATGGAGAGGCCGGCGGCAATCGAGAGAACTCCAGAGGCGCTGGCAGGCCGCTGCTCGTGCACCGCCTGGCGGGCGAGTGAAACCGCGCGCAGGAGATTCTCCGCGTGGGGGCGTAACGTTTTCCCGGCCAAAGACAGCGTCACGTTGGTTTTTGTTCGTATAAACAGCTGGGCGCCCACCGATTCCTCCAGCATCTGTATCCGAGCGCTCACGGCAGGCTGACTTAGTCGGAGGGCCTGTGCCGCTCGATGGAACCCTCCGTAGCTTGCAACCGCCAGAAATGTTTCGATCTGATCGATTTCCACAAGTCACCTATACACTGTTCTATTTATTTATGCTGATAGAAAATATCTATCAGCCTGATACCTACAATCAGTTTGACTGACCACAGCAATGTTTTGCAAACTGCTCGCAGAGTTGGCGAGTCCCTTGCGCGACAAGGTGCGCGGGCCGCTTGCCTTGGAGATCACATGAATAGCGACTTTAAGTTCACTACAGCGAACCCTGATGAGCAGTCCTTTCAACGCTGGCAAGGAATCACTCGACCCTACAGCCTCATGGATGTGGAACGACTACGCGGGTCCGTCCGCATCGAGCACACCCTTGCGCGGATGGGCGCAGAAAATCTTTGGAATCTGCTACACACGGAGCCCTACGTCGCCGCTTTGGGCGCGATGACCGGCAACCAGGCCATCCAGCAGGTACACGCCGGCTTAAAGGCAATTTACGTCAGTGGCTGGCAAGTCGCCGCCGATGCCAACCTCAGCGGAGAAATGTATCCGGACCAGAGCCTTTATCCTGCCGACAGCGTGCCCAGCATGGTGAGGAGGATCAACAAGGCTCTGCAGCGAGCGGATCAGACTCGCCACTCGGAAGGCAAAAACGGAATCAATTGGTTTGCTCCACTTATCGCGGACGCGGAAGCCGGTTTTGGCGGCAACTTGAACGCATTTGAATTGATGAAAGCCATGATCGAAGCGGGAGCAGCTTGCGTGCACTTTGAAGATCAACTTTCATCGGCCAAGAAATGTGGCCACCTGGGCGGAAAAGTGTTGGTCTCGACCGTTGAAGCGATTCAGAAACTTGTCGCCGCGCGTTTGGCTGCGGACGTCATGGGCGTGCCCGCGCTGATTATGGCGCGCACCGATGCGGACAGCGCAGCGCTACTTACGAGCGATATCGACCCGCGGGATCGCGAATTCTTGACTGGTGACCGCACTGCCGAGGGCTTTTTCGGAATTCGCTCGGGGTTGAAATGTGCCATCGCGCGCGCTATCGCCTACGCGCCCTATGCCGATCTCCTCTGGTGCGAGACGTCAAAACCGGATTTGCAGGAGGCCAAAGAATTTGCCGAAGGCGTACACGCAAAATTCCCCGGCAAACTGCTTGCGTATAATTGCTCACCATCCTTCAACTGGAAAAAACATCTTTCCGACTCAACGATTGCCAGTTTCCAGCGCGAACTCGCGGCCATGGGATACAAATTCCAGTTCATCACGCTCGCCGGATTCCATTCCCTGAATTTATCGATGTTTGAACTCGCGCGCGGCTATAAAACGCAGGGTATGGCCGCCTATTCGCAGCTTCAGGAAAGAGAATTTCGTTGCGAGCAGACCGATCAGTACGAAGCCGTCAAACATCAACGCTTCGTGGGCACCGGATATTTCGATGATGTACAGCATGTAATTACCAGTGGGACCACGTCCACCAAGGCGCTCGAAGGTTCGACCGAAAATAAGCAATTCGGCAAGTCGGAAGAAGCCTTAAACTCTGTCGTGGGAACCTCAGCCTCCCTCTAGACCGGGAGAATTCTTCATGGCCGTTACGCGGCAGAGCATCAAGGGCTTCCATGCAAATAACGCACCTGCGGGCGCAGCGGAACGCGAACTCCCTGCGGGATTTCTACAATTCTTTACAGCGTTGCACCACAAGTTTGCTGCTGGTCACCGCGCGCTGGTGTCAGCGAGGCGGGCTGCGCTCGAGCAATCTTTGCGCGGCAACAAGCCAAATCATCTTCCGGCGTCGCCAGCTACACGCGAAGACTGGCGTATCGAAGTGCCCGCGTGGTGCGCGGATCAGCGCAACCAGATGACCGGGCCGGCCGATGACGCCGAACTCGTCGTAAAAATGCTCAATTCAGGCGCCCCAGGTGTGATGCTCGATCTCGAGGATTCCACGGTGAACGAGTGGGAACATCAGCGCCTGGGTGTAGAAAATATTCTGCAGGCGCTTCGTGGCTCGCTGACCTACCACGATGCCAAGCGCAACAGTGATGTGGGCATTAAACCGAGCAATACCGTGATTTGGATTCGCGCGCGCGGCTTGCACCTCCATCAAGGCGGACTGATTGAAAGGGAATTGTGTTCAGCCTCGCTTTTCGATGTCGCGCGAATCGTCTTTGCCGTCGAACCTGCAGACCTGAAACATCCGCTGGCGTTTTACATTCCTAAATCAGAATCCGCCGAAGAAGCGCTTTTCTGGCGCGATGTGTTTCAGAGCCTGGCACAAGCCCGCGGCTGGCCGAAAAATTACATAAAGTGTATGGCTCTGGTGGAATCGCATCCGCTCGCCTACCAGATGGAAGAATTTCTCTACAATCTTCGCGAGCACATTTTGGGGCTGAATCTTGGTCGCTGGGACTATATGGCCAGCCTGATTCATTTTAATTTGGATGATCCGCACTGGCTGCTGCCGGACCGCAATACCATCCCGCACGATGTGCCGTTCTTTCAGAATTTGCGCCGGCTGCTGCCGGAAATCTGTCACCGGCGCGGCGCGCTGGCGATCGGCGGCATGACCGCTCTCTATCCAAGCCGCCAGGATCCGGAGTTGAACGCACGCGCTTTGGCTGCGCTGCAAAAAGACAAGAAGAATGAAGCCGATTCGCTGATGGATGGCGCCTGGACCGGGCATCCCGATCAGAATCAGATAGCGCTTGAACAATTTCCCGCGCCAAATCAATTACACGCTCGACGCGCTTCCGCCGAACGCCATCCGGATCTTCGACCAGTTCCTGCGGGTGTCGGGAAACGCACGTTGGACGGAACGCGGGCCGCGATCCGCACCGTAATCCGTTATCGCAACGGCGTGTTGAACGGAAAAGGCGCCAGCCTGCTCGACGGATACATGGAGGACCTCGCGACCGACCGCATTTACAGGCTGATGCTGGCGCAAAGACTGCAACATTCGCGCGTCACGCCGATTGTTGATACTGCAGGCGATCCTGTCCTGCACACTCCAGAACTGCTAAGCAGCTTATTTGCCGAAGAACTCGACACCATCATTGCCCAACCGCCACGCGGTGAAATTGCTACTCCCGAAACATTGCGGGAAGCGCGCCGTATCGCCGAAGCGATGGTCCTCAACCACGAACTCGATCCGTCGTAGCAAAAAGATTCTCGTGCGACCCTGTGACAAAATTGTCTGTTGAATCCGTTCGGGTATGTAAGTTCCCGTCGTCCACCCGTGTCGTCGAATTTCGCTGCGCCAGGAAATCCCGCAAGTGGGTTATCGCAATTGTAGGATGTGATAGATTTCTAGCAATGACGCGTTCCCCAGCTGCAACTTTGAACTATCTCGCTCGAGAACGAATTCTTCTCCTTGTCATCTATATTTTGTTCAGTGGATGTGGTTCGCGATCGCGCCTTCCCGTGCCTTCCATCGAATTTACCCGGATCCCTCCTGCGGCAGAGGACGGTCCGGACAAGCTGGACATCATTCAGGGGCGCGTAACCGGCGCTCGCCCCGGCGAGCAGATCGTTTTGTATGCCAGGAACGGAACGTGGTGGGTACAACCGCTGGTGAACGAGGAACTCACCAGGATACAACCAGATTCGAAATGGATAAACTCAACTCATCTGGGAACAGAATACGCTGCGCTCCTTGTTGAACCCGGCTATCATGCGCAAGCAATGCTGCCTGAACTTCCGTCGCTGGGCGGTGGCGTAACGGCGAGGGCGATTGCGAAAGGCGGTAGCGCCGGCGCAGCAGACTCCAAGACTCTCGTATTCAGCGGGTATGAGTGGAGAATCCGTGACGCGCCAAGCGACCGCGGTGGGAAAAATTTCTACGATCCAAACAACGCATGGGCGGACTCGGAGGGAGCGCTTCATCTGCGCATAGCGAAGACCGCGGGACAATGGACTTGCGCCGAAGTAACCCTTACCCGCAATTTGGGATATGGAACCTATTCCTTTGTCGTGCGCGACACTTCTCAGTTGGAGCCGCCAGTGGTTCTTAGTATGTTCACTTGGGACTACGGGGGATCAGATCAGAACCACCGCGAAATGGACATTGAGATCTCAAAATGGGGCGACCCTACCAGCAAGAACGCGCAGTATGTTGTTCAACCCTTTTTTGTTCCTGAAAACGCCTCGCGATTTAGCTTGCCTCCTGGACTGATGACACATTCACTTCGCTGGGAACCGGGGCGTGTCTCGTTCAAAACGGTTCGTGAGTCGTCAAGTCGCAGCGCGCGCGTAGTCGCCGAGCATTCGTTCACATCGGGAGTGCCCGCTGCCGGTATTGAGACTGTGCGCATGAATCTGTATGTCTTCGCTGGGGCAAAAAATCCTTTGCAAAACGGGGCCGAGGTTGTCATTGAGAAATTCGAATACTTCCCATAGAGCCCATCGAGGAAGGCCGAAACTTTACTGGTCTTTCAAATGGCTCATTGCAGCCGTGGTCGTGGCTTATTTCGCGACCTCTGCGAACG
>WNFE01002641.1_pt1 | contig 13226 bp, 11 predicted proteins | sample 5400451 | NCBI WGS metagenome assembly WNFE01 (sample SAMN13153344, study PRJNA577476) | soil metagenome | isolation source: 200 cm saprolite under Douglas fir tree site 2 hole 2 | place: USA:California | collected 2015-04-18 | reverse complement strand
GCATCGCGCGTGCGAAGCCGACCCACTCTTCGACAGTTTCACCCTTAGTGCGCAGCGCGCCGAGCAGCGCGACAATCGAGTCTTCCCCGGCGCGCCCGGAGAGAATCTCCTCCATCGCGGTTTCGGCTTCCCGCCGCGAGAGATGGGTCCCGGCTTCCGCTTTTTCGGTGAGAATCTGCATCACGAAGACACAAGTCCCGCCCCACGTTGAGATCTTGCCGCCAGGCGCAAGAGTCGGACCGTGCTATTCACAAATGGCACCCTACGAAAACTCATCGGGTCGTCGCTGGGCCACTATGCCTGATAGGACAGACACTCTTGTCTGCCTGGAACGATTGCGACACCGCACAAGAGGACAGGCAAGAGTGCCTGTCCCACTAAAACCACGGCAGCAAACAAAGTGACCCACTACATCGGGTTGCTTTCGCTTGCCTGACCCGCGCGTTCCCTATAGACTTCTGAGTTTCGACTGCACGCAAATTCTAGCACTGATGGATGGGCGATGAAGATCCACGAATACCAAGCAAAAGAAATCTTCCGGCGGTTCGGCGTGCCGACGCCTCGGGGCGAGATGGTCACGACGCCGGAGCAGGCGCGAGCCGCGGCGGAGCGGCTGGGGACAAAGATCGTCGTCGTGAAGGCGCAAATCCACGCTGGAGGCCGCGGCAAGGCGGGCGGCGTGAAGCTGGCGAAATCCCCGGCGGAAGCGGCCGATCTGGCGAAATCAATCCTGGGCATGAAGCTCGTGACTCCGCAGACGGGCCCCGGCGGACGCATCGTCCAACGGCTGCTGATTGAGGAAGGGCTCGACATCAAGCGCGAGCTTTACTTGAGCATTCTAGTGGACCGCGCGGTAGCAGCGCCGGTGGTGATGGCGAGCACGGCGGGCGGAGTTGAAATTGAAGAAGTGGCGCGCACGAATCCGGAGTTGATACTGCGAGAGACGATTTTTCCGGCCACCGGTCTGCAACCTTACCACGCGCGCAAGCTGGCGTTCGGCTTGGGCCTGTCGAGCGACGCGGCGAGTGCCGCTTGGCCATTCCTGCTAGGACTCTACCGCACATTTCTCGAGACCGACGCGTCGCTCGCGGAAATCAATCCGCTGATCGTGACGGGTGAGGGGAAGCTGGTCGCGCTCGACGCAAAGATGGCGTTCGACGACAACGCGCTCTACCGGCACAAGGAACTCGCCGAGCTACGCGATTTGAACGAGGAAGATCCCCTCGAAGTCGAAGCGTCAAGCTACAAGCTCAACTACATCAAGCTCGAAGGCAATGTCGGCTGCATGGTCAACGGCGCGGGCCTGGCGATGAGCACGATGGACATCATTAAGTTGTCGGGCGGCTCGCCAGCTAATTTCCTCGACGTCGGCGGCGGCGCTTCGGCGGAGCAAGTGAAGAACGCGTTCAAGATTCTTGTGAGCGACCCGAGCGTAAAAGGCGTATTCATCAATATTTTTGGCGGAATCCTTCGGTGCGACGTTCTCGCCACAGGCGTCGTGGCAGCTGCGAAAGAATTGAACATCAAGATGCCGGTCGTCGTCCGAATGGAAGGAACCAACGTGGAACAAGGACAGGGAATCTTGCGGGAATCGGGTCTGGGGTTCACGATCGCGCAAGGAATGAAAGATGGCGCGGAGAAAATTGTTGCGCTTGCAGGGGGTGCCCGGTGAGCGTTTTGGTTAATGAAAAAACCCGCGTTGTCGTGCAGGGCCTGACCGGGCGTGAAGGCGGCTTCCATGCGCAGCAGATGATCGAGTACGGCAGCAAGGTTGTCGCGGGCGTGACTCCAGGAAAGGGAGGCACCAAGCATCTCGATGTGCCCGTCTTTAACACCGTGGCGGATGCGGTCCGCGAGACGGGTGCGGACGCGTCGCTGATATTTGTGCCACCTCCGTACGCGGCGGACGCGATTCTTGAATCGCTCGACGCTGCGGTGCCGCTGGTCATTTGCATCACCGAAGGCATTCCCACACTCGATATGGTCCGCGTGGCGGCTGTGTTGAAGAATTCCAAGACGCGCCTGATCGGGCCAAATTGTCCGGGAATTATTTCGCCGGGAAAATGCAAGATGGGTATCATGCCGGGGCGGATTCACAAGCAGGGAAACGTTGGCGTGGTGAGCCGCAGCGGAACCCTGACGTACGAGGCCGTGCATCAACTGACGCAGCTTGGCATCGGCCAGTCCACTTGCATTGGCATTGGCGGTGATCCGATTATTGGCACGACGCACCTCGATGCGATCCGTCTCTTTAACGAAGATCCGGAGACCCACGCCATAGTGATGATCGGCGAAATCGGCGGCGACGCGGAAGAGCAGGCCGCCGCCTACATCAAGACCAACGTGAAGAAGCCCGTCGTGGGATTGATTGCCGGACAAACCGCGCCTCCGGGCCGCCGCATGGGCCACGCGGGCGCGATCATCAGCGGCGGAGCGGGCACCGCAGCAGAGAAGTACAAGGCGATGGCCGCGGCAGGAATTCACACCGTGCAGAGCCCGGCGGACATTGGCGTGACGCTGGCTGCTGCGATTAAGAAGTGAAAGCGAGGCAGAAGGCAAGGAAACAGGAGGCAAGGAGACACGAAGCAACGATGGCCATCCGGACCGGCCGTGATTTGGCGCGGGATTCTTGTAGCCCGCGTCTTCAGACGCGGGGCTTTTCTGGAAATTGACGAGAACCCCCTCGCCTCTGAAGAGGCGAGCTACAATTCGGAGAATTTCATTTCAGGGAGAGGAATTGAATGGCAATCGAACGGACCCTTGCAATTATCAAACCGGACGCGGTGGGGCGCGGCCTGATTGGTGAAATATTGTCTCGGATCCACAAGGCTGGATTCCAAATTGTTGCCATCAAATCAATGCGGCTCACGCGCAAAGAGGCCGAAGGTTTCTATGCGGTGCATGTCGCGCGTCCCTTTTTTGGCGAGCTGACCGAGTTTATGAGTTCGGGAAAGGTAGTTGTGCTGGCGCTTGAGGCCGAGGGGGCGATCGCCAAATGGCGCGAGACAATGGGTGCCACCGATCCCGCTAAAGCCGCGCCGGGCACGATTCGTCGCGACCTCGGCACGAGTATTGGGAACAATTGCACGCACGGTTCGGATGCTCCGGAGACAGCGGCATTCGAACTTGGTTATTTTTTCTCTGGACAAGAACTGATCTGAATTTCAGCGCCGGAGAATGGCCCCGCCTCTAAAGAGGCGGGCTACAGCAACCTGTCATCGTTGGTGAGGGTGAGTTTAAGGCCGCGCCCTCCTGAAGTTCAACGCGCCCCATTTCCGCCGCCAGCCTGGTTGAATCTCTTACAAATTAGATAGAATGATTGCGATGGAGCCGATGCGCGAACTCGGGAGAATGCTGGTCTTCGCAGGCGCGGCGCTGGCGGCGATTGGCGCGCTGGTGTGGCTGACCGCGCGCCTGGGAGGGCTGCCACTGCGGCTTGGACGCCTCCCGGGCGACATCGCGAATCAGGGCAAGCACGGCACGTTCTATTTCCCCGTGGTGACGTGTATCCTGCTGAGCGTTGTCCTCACGCTGGTCCTGTGGCTGGTTCAATGGCTAAGGAAATAAAACAATTCGAATTCAACCTCGCGCCGGAACGCAAAATCTGGAGCGTGACGGAGCTGACGGCGCGGATCAGCAACGTTCTCGCAGTGCAATTCTCGAATCTATGGGTCGAGGGCGAAGTTTCCAACTACCACGCCGCGCAATCGGGTCATCTGTACTTCACGCTCAAGGACGCCAAGGCGCAGGTGAAGTGCGTTTGCTTCCGCAATCAGGCGATGCGACTGAAGTTCCGGCCCGAGGACGGTTTGAAGTTGATTGTGCGCGGGTCGATCAGCGTGTACGAGCCGCGCGGCGAATATCAGATTTATGTTGAACACATCGAGCCGTCAGGCGTCGGCGCGCTGCAACTCGCATTCGAGCAACTCAAGAAACGCCTCGAAGCCGAAGGGCTTTTTGATGAAGCGCGCAAGAAGCCGCTTCCCGTGCTGCCGCGCCGCATTGGCGTGGTGACTTCTCCCAAAGGCGCGGCCGTGCGGGACATCATTCGCATCCTGCGACGGCGGTTTCCGAATCTGCATCTGATCGTGTACCCGGTGCGCGTGCAGGGGGATGGCGCGGCGGAAGATATCGTCGCGGCGCTGAAATATTTCAACCGCAAACAATTGGTGGACGTGATTTTGCTGGCGCGCGGCGGGGGATCGATTGAGGACTTGTGGGCGTTCAACGAAGAAGCCGTGGCGCGCGCGATTGCAGCCTGCACAATTCCTGTTGTAAGCGGCGTCGGACACGAGACCGATTTTACGATCGCGGATTTTGTGGCGGATGTGCGCGCCTCCACGCCGTCGGCAGCCGCGGAAATCGTGGTGCAATCGCGGCAGGAATTTCAGCGGCACCTGAAAGAGCTGGAACACAAAATCTCGCAACAGATGCGTTACCTGCTGCTCGAGTTCCGGCATCACTTGAAAGAACTTGCGACGCACATAGGTTTCCGCAGGCTGGAAGAGTTGTTGCGGCGGCACCGCCAGCAGACCGATGAGCTATTTTCGCGGCTTGGAGTTGCGCTCGCAGGGCGGATCGAGCGGTTGCGGCATCGCTACACGATTGCCGGGACGCGCATCGCGTCGTTCGACCTGCGCGCGAGAATCAGAGCCCTTGGCTTGCGGCTCGTGCAGCGTTCGGCGTCATTGGGCCTGCGGATGGAACGTCTGCTGGTCGGAAAAGTTCAACTGCTGGAACGTCTGCGGCTGCAACTCGATGAACGCAGCCCGCTGCGCGTGCTCGAGCGTGGCTACGCCATTTGTACGGATGCGGAAGGGAACGTGTTGCGCGCCGCGGACCAGGTGGCCATCGGCGCCGAGGTCAACGTGCAGCTCGCGCGCGGGCGTATCGGCGCGGAGGTCCGCCGCCGCGACATTCCGAAGCAGTAGTTCTTCATGGTTTTCTCCGTGCGCTCAGTGATCTCCGTGGTGAATGCTTTTCAAGATTTAACACAGCGGTCACAAAGGACACAAAGGGGAATCACAGAGAGTCGCGGGCTACTCGTCCGACGTGCTGGCGACCTTCAGCACAGCGAGGAACGCTTCCTGCGGGATGTCCACGCGGCCCACGCGCTTCATGCGCTTTTTCCCTTCTTTTTGTTTTTCCAGGAGCTTGCGTTTTCGCGTGATGTCGCCGCCGTAGCACTTGGCGAGCACGTTCTTGCGGATCGCCGCGACAGTTTCGCGGGCGATTACGCGGCTGCCGATGGCGGCCTGAATCGGAACTTCAAACATTTGGCGCGGAATCAGCTTGCGCAGGCGCGTAACCAATTCCCGCCCGCGCTCGTAGGAGAACTCGCGGTGGCAGACCAGCGCGAGCGCATCGACCGGTTCGCCTCCCACCAAAACGTCCAGCTTCACCAGATCGGCTTCCGCATAACCTGCCAGGTGATAGTCGAGTGATGCGTAGCCGCGCGAGGCGCTCTTCAAGCGGTCGTAGAAATCGAGCACAATTTCGTTGAGGGGAAGCTCGTAGGTGAGCATGACGCGCTGTGGCGACAGATACTCGAAGTTTTTCTGCACGCCGCGCTTTTCCTCGCAGAGCTGCAGGATGGCGCCGACCGAATCCTCCGCGGTAATGATCATCGCAGTGATGACGGGCTCTTCGATTTTCGCCATTTCGTTCGGCGGAGGAAATTTCGTGGGACTGTCCACTTCGACGACGACGCCGGCCGTGGTCGTGATCCGGTAGCGCACGCTGGGCGCGGTAGTGATCAGGTTGATGCCAAATTCGCGCTCCAGCCGCTCCTGCACGATCTCCATATGAAGCAGCCCGAGGAAGCCGCAGCGGAAGCCGAACCCAAGCGCAACGGAATTTTCCGGCTCGTAGAAGAAGGCCGCGTCGTTGAGTTGCAGCTTGCCAAGGGCATCCCGCAGGTTCTCGTAGTCGCTCGCGAGCACGGGGAACAACCCGGCGAAAACCATTGGCTTGATCGCTTCGAATCCCGGCAGGGGCGGGGCCGGGCGCGCCGCATCGACGACGGTGTCGCCCACGCGGGCGTCGGCCACGCGCTTGATGTTGGCGATGATGAAGCCAACGTCTCCGGCGACTAGTTCTTCGAGCACGACCGGCTTGGGCGTCAGCGCGCCAAGCGCCTCAACTTCATAAACTTCATTGTTGAAGCAGAGCCGGATCTGCATGTGGCGCGTGATCCGGCCGTTCATGACGCGCACCAGCACCACAGCGCCACGAAAGGCGACGAACCAGGAGTCGAAAATCAGCGCCTGGAGCGGCGCCTCAGCGGTCCCCGTCGGCGGAGGGACGCGCGCCACCACGGTCTCCAGCACGGATTCCACGCCGATCCCGCTCTTGGCGCTGATCAGCAAAGCGTCGGATGCAGGAATCGCCAGCACGTTTTCGATCTGCGCCTTTACTTCCTCGGGCTGTGCCGCCGGGAGGTCAATCTTGTTGATGACCGGAATGATCGTGAGATTGTGATGTGCCGCCAGGAACGTGTTGGCGACGGTCTGCGCTTCGACGCCCTGGCTCGCGTCCACGACGAGCAGCGCCCCTTCGCACGCGGAAAGCGCGCGGGAGACTTCGTACGAAAAATCGACGTGGCCGGGAGTGTCGATCAGATTGAGCTGGTATTCGTTGCCGTCCTTCGCCGTGTAATGAAGGCGAATGCTCTTGGCCTTGATGGTGATGCCGCGCTCGCGTTCCAGGTCCATGGAGTCCAGCACCTGCGCGCTCATTTCACGCTGGCTGAGCGCACCCGTAAGTTCGAGCAGCCGGTCGGCCAAAGTGGACTTGCCGTGGTCAATGTGCGCGATGATGCAAAAATTACGGACGAAGCGTGGGTCCATCAGTTAGCCCGCCGTCGCAATACGCCTTGCGCCGGTGAAATTTCTCCTCGAATAGGCGGCCCATCGGCACGCCAACCTGGCTGGTCGCAGCCGCCAACATTTCTCATTCACTGCGAAACAATTCAGTGTGCCACAAGTGGCGTCGCTCCGGAAGCGGCGCTCGGGGCAGCGTTGCCGGCAACAGGGACCAAAATGCTAGATGGAACCAGAGCCAGGGGAACGGTTTGGCGGGCGAAGGCGGGACAGTATATAGTGTTTTTTGGTTTTCATACGCCCGGCCCGCGTGTCCGCGGGCGCAATTTCACAGGGGAAACCGTTCGAGCCCTCATGAGCGTGGATATTATCAAACAGCTGGATCGCGCGAAGCGTTACATCGAAAAGAACCAGTTCGACGACGCGATCGAAGCCTACCAGTCCGTGCTTTCGGCCGCCCCGAACCATATGGAATCCATACAGGCGCTGGGCGATCTATACACGCGCCAGAATCAATCTGACCGGGCATCCTTTTACTACGGGATGCTGTTTGACCGGTTTAGCGGCCCGCGCGAGGAGCCCAAAGCGCTGGCGCTGTACACGCGCTTTTTGAAACCGCATCACCAGCCGCCGGAACGCGTGGCGCGATATGCGCTCCTCCTGCAAAAGCAGAACCGCGCCGAAGAATCCATCGAGCAGTTCATGTCCGCAGCGCTGGCATTCGAGCTCAGCGGCAAAGGCGAAGACGCGCTCACGTGTTTCGTGCGCATCGCGCAACTCGATCCCGAGAACCGGGACCGGCACATCGCCGTGGCCGAACTTGCCGAGCGCATGGGAAACGCGGCGGCGGCAGCGCGGGGATACTTGCGCGCGGGCCAGCTCACCACCGGCGACGATAAGGAATCGCTCAAGCTGTTTGCCCGCGCTCATGAGTTGCTGCCCAATGACCGCAGCGCGGCGCTGCTCTATGCCCAAGGCTTGCTTCGAAGCGGCGATGCGGCAGGGGCGGCCGCGCTGCTCATGCCTTTGGCGGGGACCGAAACCGACGCTACCTTCCTCGAAACATATGCCGAGTCGTTGATGCGGGCCGGCCGTTTGGACGATGCGCGTAGTGTTCTGGAGCACATGACGAATCAGGGGGCCGGATCCGCGGAGAAGTTTTTCGCGCTGGCGCATGAGTATATGCGCAGCGGGCAAGAGGAGGGGGCCGTCGATTTGCTGGGCCAGGTTAAAAAAAGCATGCTGGCAGCCCGGCGCGAATCCGAATTTGCGACGGCGGTGGATCAGTTTGTCGAGGCGTACCCAAAATCGCTGCGATTGGCTGAATTCTGGGGCGCGATGTATGCCGAACTCAATCGGGAAACAAAATACTTCGATGCGCTAGTGCGGCTGTTTGATCTGCATCTTGCGAACGATCAGCTTACAGGGGCATGTGAAACACTCGAAAAGCTCGTGGACATCGATCCGTACGACTCCCGGAACCAGCAGCGCATGGACCTGATTCAAGGCCGCGCGGACGCTGGGTTTATGGGCCGTTTGAAAGCCCGGCTGGCGGGCGCTGCAACCCACGGATCGCAAACGCCCTCGCAGGACAGGCTTCTCGGCAAGGCCAGCGAGCCGTCGTCCGCACTGCTCGACGATGTCCGCGCGGGCCACACGCTTGAAGATCTTCTGGTGCAGGCGGAGATTTTTGTTCAATACTCGCTGCAATCCAAGGCCATCGAACGGCTTCAGAGGATCGTGGAATTGTTCCCTGGGGAAGAAGACCAAAATGAGCGGCTGCAAAGCCTGTTCGAAGCCGCGAATTGGTGGCCTCCCCAGGATCCGAGCAAGCCCAAGGCGGCGAGCCGGGAAAGTGCGGCCGAGGAGCCGGTGATTCGCAACGTCGCATACGCACCGGAAACCTTGCGCGACCTGGCGAAAATTTCCGAAATCAATCAGAACGTCTTCCGGCAACCGTCGCCGCGCGCCATGCTTTCCGTGGCTGTCAACGAAGTGGGGAACTATCTGCGCGCGGCCAGGTGTCTCGCAGTTGTCGGCGCGCCGGGACAGCCGCCCCAAATGGCTTCGGAGTTTTGCGCCTCGGGCATCGAGGCTTCCGCCGGAGGCAACATCGTACGTCTGATGGGACAAATTGAACGCGCCGCGCCCGATGCGCTCGGAGGAATGCCGCTCGATGCTGCTGCGTCACCCGCGCTGAAAGAAATGGGCCTGGAGACGGTTCTCGGAGTGCAGCTTACCGATCCGGAGACGCAGGCGCCGGCGGGGATGCTGATCGCCGGTTTTGCCGCGCCACACACGTGGAAGCCGAATGAAACGTATTTCCTCCAGTCGATTGGAGACCAGATGTTGCTGTGCGTGCACCATACACGCCTTCGTTCTCTGGTGCGGACGATGGCGGTAGCGGACGAGAAAACCGGACTGCTGACGCGGAGTTCCTATCTGGACTGCTTGCTGCACGAATCTCAGCGCGCGCGGAAGCAGGGCGTGCCGCTGGCCCTGGCCTTGTTGGAGGTTGACGGGGGACCGGATCTGCTGCGCCAGCAGGGCGAAGGGCCGTTCGAACGGTACATGGAGCAGCTCGGGCGCTCCGTGCAATCCATCGTGCGGCAAACCGATCTCGCCGTGAAGTACACTTCCTGGGCGCTGGCCTTTATCCTCCCGGACACGCCGCTGGCGGGCGCGCGCACGCTCGCGGAGAAATTGAAGAAAGCGACTGGCCATCTCCGGGCTCCCTGGGATGGCGCGCAAGTGACGCTGAGTGTCGCCATCGCGGAAGCGATTGCCCGGCAGGATTTCGACAACGAGGATATTGTCACGGATCTGATCAATCGCGCGGAAGCCGGCCTCGAGGAGGCGCGCAAGAGGGGCGGCAACGAAATCGTCTCCCTGGAGATGGCCAAGACCTGAAGATTCTGGCGTAATTCTTGATCTCAGGGGGCGCGATCGCTGTCCGCGCCAGAGAATTTCGGAAACCCAGTAAACGGGATTCGTGTGCGGTAAGGGAGAGGCAAGCGGATGGCTTACGAAAACCTGCTGTATGAGAAGCGGGACCGAATCGGCTTCATCACGTTCAACCGGCCGAAAGTGTTGAACGCATTGAACCGCAAGACGATGGAAGAATTGAATCAGATTCTGATCGCTGCTCGAGCAGACGAAGATGTGCGCGTGCTCATCCTGACCGGCGCGGGGGAAAAATCCTTCGTCGCCGGCGCGGACATCAGCGAGCTGGCGGTGCAAACGCCCGTGAGCGGGAAAGAGACTGCGCTGTTCGGTCAAAGCGTGCTGCACCACCTGGAAACGCTGGGAAAGCCCTCCATCGCGGCGATCAACGGTTTCGCGCTTGGCGGCGGATGCGAAGTGGCGCTGGCCTGTTCGATGCGTCTGGCGAGCAAGACCGCGAAGCTCGGACAGCCCGAAGTGAAGCTTGGAATCCTCACGGGCTATGGGGGCTCGCAGCGGCTTTCCCGCTTGTGCGGCAAGGGAGTCGCTCACGAACTGTGCCTGACGGGAGAAATGATTTCGGCCGATGAGGCGCTCCGCATCGGACTCGTCAATCGCGTCCACGAACCGGCGGAGCTCTTGCCCGCGGCAGAGGCGCTGGCAAAAAAGATCATTGCGAATGCTCCGCTCGCGGTGAAGTTCACAATGGAGGCTATCGAGCGCGGAACGGAAATGCCGCTGGAGGAAGGCCAGTTTCTAGAAGCTACGCTTTTCGGAATTTGCGCCGCCACGGAAGACATGCGGGAAGGCACACGCGCATTTCTCGAAAAGCGTCCGGCGCAATTCCATGGCAAGTAGCGCAAGCATGATATTGCGAAATCCAACTCGATGAATGAATCATTCACTCCAAAACAGATCCGCCCCACGGCGAACGCAATGGGGCTTCGCTTCGCGCTGGTCGTGAGCCGCTTCAATAGCTTCATTACGGAACGGCTCCTGTCCGGCGCGCTCGATGCGCTCCAAGCCGCGGGAGCTCCCGAGGAAAATATTCAGGTGGTGCGAGTGCCGGGCTCATTTGAGATTCCGCTGGCGGCGAAGAAATTGGCCGAAGGCGCGCGCGCCGACGCGGTGATCGCCATCGGATGCGTCCTTCGCGGCGAAACCGCGCACTTCGACTACATCGCGAGCGAGGTCGCGCGCGGCGTGCAACTCGCGCAGCTCGATACCGGCGTGCCTATTATTTTCTGCGTCCTTACCTGCGACACTCTTGAGCAGGCCATCGACCGCGCGGGGCTTAAGGGTGGAAATAAGGGTCACGAAGCAGGCGTGGCCGCTGTCGAAATGGCGAACCTGTCCAAACACCTCCGCCCGGGCAAACCTTCGCCTGTTAGCAAGAACACTTCCCGCAGGAAACGCCGTTAGATGTCGCTCCGCCGGAAATCCCGCGAGTACGCCCTGCAGATGCTGTTTCAATGGGAAATGGGAAAGCAGGACCCCTCGCGGATCGAGAACGGATTCTGGGCCAACGCGCGCGCTCAGAAATCGACGCGGGAATTCGCGAATCAACTTTTCGAAAATGCGGCAGCACGCGCGGCCGAACTCGATCCGGTCATCTCGATGCACGCACAGAACTGGCGCATCGAGCGCATGGCGGCCATCGACCGCGCGATCCTCCGCCTGGCGATAGCGGAATTGCGCACGATGGGCACGCCCCCCAAAGTGGTGTTGAACGAAGCCGTTGAGCTGGCAAAGAAGTTTTCCTCCGAAGAAGCCGCTCCGTTCATCAACGGCATTCTCGATGCCGCGATGAAATCGTTTGCTGAAAAATCTGCTGACTAGCCGTGTTGCTATCGTAGTACTTCCGTACCATCAATCGTTCCCTAGAATACCCCCAAACTGGTGCAACTTTCCCCGGACCGCCGGGTTTCTTGTAGTGTACGGAATGTTCAACGCGAAACTTCAAATGAAGAAAGGGAGGACGATCGTCATGAATGGGGTGAATCTTATTAAGAGAGGCCTTGTTGCAGTGGCATTTTCCGGTTTCATGGTTGTGGGCGCGTGGGCCCAAAGTTCCACCACGACTCCGCCGACGCCGAATCCTGACGTCGTGCAGGACCAGAAGGACGTCAATCACGATCGGCGCGATGTCCACCAGGATACCCGCGACATCCATCAGGACCGCAAAGACGTCGTGAACGATAGGAAAGACATTGTGAACGACAAGACCGACATCTCGAACGACAAGGCGCAATTACACAACGACGTCAACCAGTACGGCGCGAACAGCACGCAGGCCCAGGCGGACCGTAAGGACATCCGAGGGGATCGCCGCGACGTGGTTGCCGATAAGAAGGACGTGGTGAGCGACAAGAGAGATATCCACAAAGATAAAAGGGACCGCAGGCACGACCGTCGCGACCTCCATCACGACCGTGTCGACCGGAACCGCGGCCTTAACACCAAGTAGTTTCGAACATAACCCTTCAAACGGGAGAAGGCCGGCCGCGCGAAGAGCCGCCCTTCTTTCCTTTTCAAGGCTTGTTGAAGTGTCAAGTATCCACGGTTCCGGCCACGAACGGGACCGTGCATGCTAGAGGCGGCTCACGATGGCGCAAGTTTCGTTGAGAATTGTTCGCGTCGTTGCGGGGCTCGTGGTTTCCGAATAGACGCGCAGCATGGGTTCGGTTCCCGAGGCGCGCACCATCACCCACCCGATTTCTCCTAAATACAATTTGATCCCATCCAGATCTTCGCGGCGCGCCACCGGCCATTCGAGCACGCGCTTTAGCTTTGCGTCGCCAAAGTGTTCGATTGCGCGTTCTTTCTGCCCGGGCCTCAGTTCGAGATCGACGCGGCCGTAATGGTGCTCGCCGAATTCGGCATGAAGCTGAGCAACCAGTTCGCCGAGAGATTTTCTGTGCCACGCCATCACTTCGGCCAACAGCAGCGCCATCACTGTGGCATCACGCTCGGGCAGATACAATTTGGTGCCGATGCCCCCCGATTCTTCGCCGCCCAGCAAGATGTCGCGCTCGAGCATCAGCTCGCATATGTATTTGAAGCCGATGGGTGTCTCGAACACCTGGCGGCCGAATTTGGCGGCGATTTTGTCGACCATCTTGGTCGATGAGAATGTTTTCGCGACGTCGCCCGGAATACCGCGCGTCCCGGCCAGATGCCAGAGCAGGATCGAGAAAATCTGATGCGGCGTGATGAACGCGCCGTCGCGGTCCATCGCTCCTATCCGGTCGCCGTCGCCATCCGCGCATAGGCCAGCATGGTAGCCGCCGGAAACCACGGCGCGGCGTAAGGCTTCGACGTGCGGCTCGATTGGCTCGGGGTTGACGCCGCCGAACAACGGGTCGCGCGTCCCGCGAATTTCGTCGCACTCGATGCCGTGGCGTGTCATGAGCTGGCGCAACAATCCTCGGGCCGCGCCATGCATCGGGTCCACGACAAAGC
>WNFE01002637.1_pt1 | contig 13234 bp, 8 predicted proteins | sample 5400451 | NCBI WGS metagenome assembly WNFE01 (sample SAMN13153344, study PRJNA577476) | soil metagenome | isolation source: 200 cm saprolite under Douglas fir tree site 2 hole 2 | place: USA:California | collected 2015-04-18 | reverse complement strand
ACAGTTTTTTCCCTTCGCAGCAAGCGCAGATCAAAGGCGAATTCGAAAAGCTGAAGAAGGAATTCGCGCCGGACCTGATCCTGACGCACTACCGCCACGATCTGCATCAGGATCACCGGGTGATCTGTGAACTGGCTTGGAACACGTTTCGCAGTCACCTGATCCTGGAATACGAGATTCCCAAGTACGATGGTGACCTGGGCGCACCTAATTTCTTTGTCGGGCTGGACCGCGCCACGTGCGAGCAGAAGGCCAAGCATATTCTCGATGCGTTTGCGTCGCAGCAATCGAAGCAATGGTTCACCGCGGACACTTTCATGGGTTTGCAGCGAATCCGGGGCATCGAAGCGAATAGCCCCGGCGGATTTGCGGAGGGTTTTCATTGCCGGAAACTAGTATGGTGATCCAGGAACAAGAATGGCGCCCGCCCGTCCCGCAACAGGGCGAAGAGATCAGCGCGGGCAGATGGGAATGGACGTCCGAGCTGTGGCATTTTCGCGAACTGCTTTATTTCCTCGCGTGGCGCGACGTCAAGGTACGCTACAAGCAAGCCGCGTTTGGTGCGGCCTGGGCCATCATCCAGCCGCTCTTCACGATGCTCATTTTCACGTTTTTCTTCGGCCGGATGGCCAACATTCCGAGCGGTGGCATTCCGTATCCCCTTTACTTTTACACTACGCTGGTTTCCTGGACATATTTTGCGGGAACCCTGGGGCAGGCGGGGAACAGCCTGGTGAGCAACTCATCGCTGATTACGAAAATCTATTTCCCGCGAATCTTGCTGCCCGCTTCCTCGGCGCTCAGCAGCTTGCTGGACTTTGGCGTCGGATCTTCCTTCCTCGTCGTGATGATGCTGTATTACCGGATTATGCCCAGCTGGAAGATCGTGTTTTGGCCGCTGGTGGTTTTGGACATGCTGGTTGTTACCCTGGGCATCAGCATGTGGTTTGCGGCGCTGAACGTCCGCTACCGCGACATCAAGCACGTTATTCCCTTCATGGTTCAGCTCGGGCTGTGGGTCACTCCGGTTCTTTACCCCGTGACCTATCTTTCTCCCCGTTGGCGGCCGTTGCTCGCACTCAATCCGCTTTCAGCGGTAATGGAAGGATTTCGCGCCTGTCTTTTCCCCAATCATCAACTGGACTGGAAATTGATGGCAACTTCGCTGGGCGCCTCGCTTCTTTTCCTGGTGATCGGAGTTCTTTATTTCCGCAAGGCCGAGCGAACCTTTGCGGACATTATTTGACGTGGTTTTAGAGAAAGAAAAAGACCGATGATAATTCAACGTACGCACCGGGCAATCGAAAGAGGCGGGTGGAGACGGCCTCCTGCCAAAATGATAAAGGGAGTCGCATGAGCGATTCGATCCGTATCGAACATCTTTCGAAGCAATACCGCCTGGGGAAAATGAGCCAGGAGACGATGCTGCGCGAGCGCGTGGCCAGTTTTCTGAAAAACCCCTTTGCCAGGAATTCGGTCACCGCCGAAACTTTATGGGCTCTGCGGGATGTTTCGTTCTCCGTCAAGGAGGGCGAAGTCGTCGGCATCATTGGCCGCAACGGCGCCGGCAAAAGCACTTTATTGAAAGTTCTCAGCAAGATTACCTACCCCACTTCGGGACGCGTGGTCGTTGGTGGCAGGGTGGCTTCCTTGCTCGAGGTCGGCACAGGGTTTCACGAGGAGCTGACGGGGAGAGAAAACATCTATTTGAACGGTTCCATCCTCGGAATGAAGCGCCGGGAGGTCGAGGAAAAGCTCGATCAGATCATAGAGTTTGCCGGGGTGGAGCGCTTCATCGACACCCCCATCAAACGCTATTCCTCGGGCATGCGATTGCGGCTGGGTTTCGCGGTTGCCGCGCACTTGGATCCTGACGTCTTGATCGTCGACGAGGTGTTGGCCGTCGGCGATGCGGGCTTCCAGAAAAAGTGCTTGAGCGTGATGGAAGATTTGCGCAAGGGTGGAAGGACTGTCTTGTTCGTCTCTCACAACATGGCCGCCGTTGAAAATCTCTGTTCTCGGGGCATCTGGATTGACAGCGGTAGCGTCCGCCAGGACGGGCCGACGCACGAAGTCATCGAATCGTATTTGGCTTCCTTTGCCGAAACGCAGCAGAGCGCTTCCGATCTGAGCACCATGGAAAGCCGCCACGGGAGCGGCGACATTCACTACACGGGCGTTTCCTTTCTAACCCTGGACGGCCAGCCGCAATTGATAACCCGCAGCGGCGACAGCATCCGCCTGCGCTTCCACTATCACGCAAGAAAAACGATACCGTATCCCAGCTTTGGCTTCCGGCTCTTGACCGAGATGGGAACGCTGGTGACTGACACCAGTACCTGGCATCACAGCCTGGATATTCCCGAAATTGTCCCGGGTGACGGCTATATTGATTTGGAAATCGATTTCTTGAATCTCCTGCCGGGCAGGTATGACTTCTCACTTTGGATAACCGGTCTCAGTCAGATCGTTTACGATGGCGTCGAACACTGCGCGAAACTCGAAGTCGAGCTGGCAAATGTCTATCGCTCCGGGCGCCAGCTCGATGCGCGATCAGGCATCGTGTACTTTCCTCAAAGATGGAATCTGCAGGGGCTTCACAGCGAGCAGGTATCCCTGGCAAAGGCGCCGGCGGAAGATGAGCGCGAAAAATGGAGCCTGCGCTGGACGCAGCGCTAGAAGGCGAAGGATTGTCTGATTTCAAGACCATGTCTCCCCATCGACTTTCCGGTTTCTACTCTCGGTCGCTGAGCCTCGAGGAGCAGCCGCTAGTCAGCGTGATCACGCCTGTTTACAACGGCGAGGATTACCTGGAAGAGTGCATCGAAAGCGTGCTGGCGCAGACATATCAGAACTGGGATTACACTATCGTCAATAATCGTAGCATTGACCGCACACTGGAAATCGCGAAGAGCTACGCGGCCAAAGACCCGCGGATTCGAATCCACGATAATCGCGATTTTCTGCCAATCATGCAGAATCACAATCATGCCATCCGTCAAATTTCTCCCCAAAGCAAGTACTGTAAAGTTGTCCTCGCCGATGACTGGCTCTTCCCGGAATGTCTAATGAAAATGGTGTCGCTGGCGGAGGAGAACCCCTCTCTTGGCCTCGTAGGCGCTTATGGCCTGTTTGGAAACGGTCTTCATGTTTTGTGGCGTGGAATTCCTTTTCCACTCTCCGTTGTTTCGGGCCGCGAGGCTTGCCGGATACGTCTGCTGAAAGGAATGTACGCCTTTGGGGCCCCCACAGCGACGCTGATTCGCTCCGACTTCATTCGAAAACAGCGCGATTTTTACGATGAAAGCAATCTTCATGCCGATTCAACGGCATGTTTCCGCATTTTACAGGAAGCTGACTTTGGATTTGTTCATCAACTCTTGACCTTCACCCGCTCGCAGGATGAATCTCACGCGACTTTTACGGAGAACATGAACAGCCTGCATTTGAGTTTCTTGACGGAACTCATTCAATTTGGCCCGCAGTGTCTGAACGCAAGCGAGTATGAAGCGCGCTTGAAGGATCGCTTAAACACTTACTACGAGGTTTTGGCGGAAGGCCTCTTGCAGATGCGCGGAAAGAAATACCTTGAATTTCACCGGAACTGGCTGAAGTACCTTGGTATTCCCCTGAATCCTGCCAGGCTGTTGAGAGGTTTTTGCGGCGCTATCTTCAACGGGTTGACACACCCGGTCCGCGCCACGAAAAGCATTGTGCGTCGGTGGTCCATGACGGAGTTCGCAAAGTCCTGAACATGACGAAGGCAAGCATCATCATCTGCACTTATAATCGCAGCGAGCTTCTCAAAGAGGCTTTGGAAAGTCTTTTGAGCTTGGCCGTTTCACCTGGACTCGAGTGGGAAGCGCTCGTGGTCGACAATAACTCCAACGATTCCACGGAAGCTGTCACCAAGTCGTTTTGCGATAAGTACCCCAAGCGGTTCCGCTATATTTTCGAAGGACGGCAAGGTAAGTCCTTCGCCTTGAACAATGGAATGAGCGAGGCTAGAGGTGAAATCATCGCGCTCACTGATGATGATGCCACTGTCGACCCTCATTGGCTGACCCAACTGATAGACACGATTGAGCGCTTTGACTGCGCCGGAGTCGGCGGAAAAATCGTTCCCGTGTGGAAGGTTTCCAAACCCAGCTGGCTTGAGATGGAAGGCCCTTACAAGTTGATGGATGCAATTGTCAGCTTTGACTTGGGCGACAGGCCCTGTGAGATGAAGACGCCAGCCTTTGGTGCCAACATGGCTTTCAGGAAAGCGATTGTGGAGAAGTATGGTCCGTTTCGGCTGGACCTGTGCCGCCGAGGGGACCTGCTCGGAGGAGAAGATACCGAGTACTGCAGAAGGGTCTTAAAGGGGGGAGAGCGACTGTTTTATGCACCGGGCGCCGTTGTTTACCACCCGGTGGAAGAGAAGCGCACGCACAAAAGTTATTTCCAAGAGTGGTACCTTTGCCGCGGCCGAGCCTCTATCCGCGAGGATGGCGTACCGGAGAACGCCACTCGATATTTCAAGGTGCCGAGATACATGTTCCGGATTCTCTCGGCAAAAATCTTGAAATGGTTTTTTTGTCCAAGTCCGAAGCTGCGCTTCCATAATAAATTGGAAATCTACGAAACGTGGGGTCAGATTCTTGAGTCGCGGGCGAGCTTCGAGGTCGGCAGATGAAACTCGATCTTCGACCAGCCCCCGACAGGGGCAGCTCAGAGGAGAGTGCCTCTCGCGTGGATCGGCCTCGCGCGGAGAATGACTGTGCAAGTGCTCTTGGGGCATAAGGAATGTCCACAACGCCCCCCAAACAGTTGAATGACGAGAAGGGTTCAGCTACGAATAGCTCCTCTGCTGCTCCGGAGCTGTCTCAACGTTATTCCCCGCTAATACCAGAAGTCGGTGTCCTCGCACTTGTGCCCGATCACTGGGGCTGGCAATGGCAGCTTCGTCACCGGGTCCTGACCAGGCTGGCGCGCTATTTCCCCGTGGTTTGGATGAATCCGGCCGAAGACTGGCGGCGCTCACTGGATTTTCGCAATCTTTTAGCTCGCCGTGAACAGACGCCGGTGACCGAGAACGGTTTTTTTGTTCATACATCTGCACCATATTTGCCGGAGTTCTACTCGCCTCATTGGCTGGCTCGGCTGAGCTTTCGAAAGCGACTCGAACATGCGCGCGATCTTTTACTCCGAAAAGGCTGCAAAAAGGTCATCCTCTATTTGTGGCGGCCGGAATTCGCGGAAGCACTCGATAGCATTCCTCACGATTTGAGCTGCTATCACATTGACGACGAATACTCTTTCTCAGCCGTTGATAGGACCATCCCGGAAGCGGAACTGCATTTGATCAAAAATGTCGACCAGGTTTTCATTCACTCGCCCGCTCTGCTCGAGAAGAAGGGTAAGATCAATCCACACACTTCTTTTGCACCCAATGGTGTCGACTTTGAAGCCCACGCACGAGCTGTTCCCGCCCCTGCCGATATCGCGAACATACCCAGCCCGCGGATCGGCTACAGCGGCTACATTAAGAAACAATTGGACTGGCCGCTCCTCCTGGAGTTGACTGCCCGCCATCCCGAGTGGTCTTTCATTTTTGTTGGCGCTTCCAATTCACATCCCGAAATCGTGGCTTCTATCGAAGAGCTCTCCCGGCGAAAGAATGTACGATTCTTAGGCAGCAAGACTGCGCAGGAATTGGCGAGCTACCCACAGCATTTTGATGTCTGCGTAATGCCGTACCTCCGGGATGATTACACCCGCTACATTTACCCCCTGAAGTTGCATGAGTACCTGGCCAGCGGCAGGCCAGTTGTGGGAGCCCCCATCGCTTCGCTTGAAGCTTTTCGCGATGTCGTTCGGCTTCCGGAGACTCCGGATCAGTGGTCCGCGGCTCTTACTGAGGCGCTCAGTTCTTCGGCGAACACGGCGGAGCAACGGGCGACCCGCCAAGCCGTTGCGAAACAGCACGATTGGGTGATTCTTGTTCACAAAATTGCCTTCGCGATGGCAGAGCGTCTGGGTTCGCCCTATGCCCATCGACTGGCGGAACCGGCGTCGAGACGTACATGAAATGGCCACCCGTAGGCAAAAGGAGTTGATATTCAGCAGAGCAATAGAAGCGCTAACTGCTCTAACGTGAGGAAAGAGAGATAGGCAGAGATGGGACGAACAAACCCTGGGCATCCGCTTAACCTTCTGGCGGGAGAGGTAGTCGAAGTGCGAAGCAAAGAGGAGATCCTCGCGTCCCTTGACGAAAACGGAAGGCTCGAAGCTATGCCGTTTATGCCCGAAATGCTTCAGTATTGTGGAAAGCGTTTCCGGGTATTCAAACGTGCCGACAAGACTTGCGACAACATCGGGCCGCCTGGATTTCCGCTCCAATGGAGCCTCCGTCGTGTGCAGAATGCCGTCCACCTGATGGGCATTCGGTGCGATGGCTCTGCTCACGGAAATTGCGACGCCGGCTGTCTGATTTTTTGGAACGAAGCTTGGCTCAAGAGAGTAGATTCCAAGTTCTTACCTGCATCGCAAATTGCTGCGCAACAGACGTCTTCCGAACAGAGTACGGCTTCAATCGGTGGGAAGCCCGAGATTTGCAGTGAGGAGTCCCTAGGACGAGCTGCTTGCCGCATGGACAATTCGACGGCGCCGCCGGAGCCCGTCTATTCTTGCCAGGCCACGGATCTTAGGAAATTCACTTCTCATCTCTATTGGTGGGACTTTCGACAGTACATCCGGGATATCAGGTCTCGAAACCTGAATCGCGGAATCGGCAATTCCAAGTCGGAGGAATTGCTCGAGACTTTCTTGAGTATCCTGGAAGTTTTTCGCGCCCTGTTCATTCTGACCTTCAACAAATTCCAAATCTTTCGGTCCGGTGTGCAATACCCTCACATCCAAGGAGGACTTGCCGCGACTCCAACACTCGCGTCGAACATGCAGCCGGGAGAATTCGTGCAGGTTCGATCCAAGGAAGAAATCATTTCGACTCTTGACCGTAGGAATAAGAATCGAGGACTCCTCTTTGATTCTGAAATGGTGCGCTACTGCGGAGGGACATTTCGCATTCAGAAACGGGTCAATCAAATCATTGACGAAAAAAATGGAAAGATGCTGAGCATGAAATCGCCTTGCATCATTCTGGAAGGCGTGTCATGCGTCTCGGAGTACCACAGCTTCTGCCCCCGGGCCATCTACCACTATTGGCGAGAGGGTTGGCTTCGCCGCGTAGATTGAGCCCGCTAACTCTTCTGAGTCAGTTTTAATTCCCTCAGCTCCATTGGGAGGGCTTAGCTCAGGCGCGGGGACTTGAGAGAAGAGCCATCGGAAAATGAGTGCACCAATTTACCACTCTGTTTCACACCTTTTCTCCTCCGCGATGATTAATGCTAAGTTAAGCGCTGTATTTTCATAGAGTTGCAGTATGCATGTGTTTGGCCGATTGCTTGCACCCATTTGAGCGTGCAAATGATCCTAACGTCGTTGTCGAACCTTCCAGAGACCATGGGGCTCTTCCTCATCGGGCTTGTCTTAATCCTGTCGGGCATCGCGCTCCGTCGCGTTTTCCTTACTTTCGAGACTGCGGTAACTGCTCCTAGCCAAAATATAGAGTCGAAAGAGCAACCGCTGAAGTAGGCTGCCTCGTTTGCGATCTCTCGCGTACGCCTCATCTTAATCATTCCGAGGAGTTTCGCCTCAAGCGTTGTCCGTACTTGATGGCATACCTGAGAGTCGGCAGGCCCGTCCGGCAGGGCGCGGATTTATCTCTTCCCAGAGTTGTGGAGACAGCCGCAGCTGGATTTGTCGTCGTTGAGACCCTGTGGAAGCGATCTGCACATTGATGTCCTTGCGTTTCTCTTGGCTTCTGTCGGAGGGTCCTTCAAGTTGTACTAAACCTTGGTAAATCAATGAATTAAGTTAGGTGAATCTGGCAGCCAGAGTGCTGAGTCAATGGGCAATAGCCACGCGCAGAGGTATGTCGCCACGCCGCGAAGCGGGATTACAGACGGGGTGGAACTTAGGGAGTGTCGGTGGGGCCGGCGGATCTGAGTAATCGGGGTTGCTCAAGCTTACCCCGCCGAAGAAGAACTCTGCTGGTGTCACAAGGCGCTGGATTTCCACGATTAACGAGGATAGTGTTCAAATTAACGAAGGCTCTTCGACCGTTGCGGAACAGAATCGAATCGCTCGTCTGCAAGAGTGTTTGCCGGAATGAATCTTTGGATTCAGTTTCCTGCGGAGGATGCTTCATGTGGATTTTCTCACGTCGTGAGAACGGATCGACGCTTCAGGTTCGGCTCGCCCGACTGCTCGCCATGCTCGCCCTCCTGCTGTCAGCTTCTGGACCGGCGCTAGCCGCCCCGATCGCGTTCGTGCAGAGCAACTCCGTGACACCGCAGTCCCCGCAGACAACGGTAACGGTGACTTACACAGCTGCCCAGACGCTCGGAAACTTAAACGTTGTGGTGGTCGGCTGGAATGACTCGACGGCCACGGTCAGCTCGGTCAGCGATTCGCGCGGGAATGGCTACGCCCTGGCAGCCGCTGCTGTGGTACAGAGTGGAACGGCATCGCAGGCGATCTACTATGCCAAGAACATTTCCGCAGCGGTAGCGGGAGCGAACACCGTTACGGTGACGTTCAGCGTGGCGGCGGCGTTTCCGGACATTCGCATTGCGGAATACAGCGGTCTGGATACGGTAAATCCACTGGATGTATCGGTAGGGGCGCAGGGGACGACGACGACGAGCAATAGCGGATCGGTGACCACCAGCAGCGCGAATGATCTGCTGGTGGGAGCAAACCTGGTGCAGTCCAGCAGCCTCGCGGCGGGGGCGGGGTACACGAACCGTGGGATCACCCTGCAGGACGGGGACATATTGGAAGATCGCGTTGTGACGGTGGCGGGGAGCTACAACGCGACGGCGGTACTGGACCGCGTGCAGGCGTGGATCATGCAGATGGCAGCTTTTCGGGCGGCCGGAGGGGGGACACCTGCGCCGTCGATCAGCAGCGTCAATCCAGGATCGGGTGGGGTGGGAAGCTCCGTAACGATTAGCGGGGCGAATTTAGGAGGGTCGCAAGGGACGAGCACGGTGACGTTCAACGGGAAGGGCGCGGGAGGGGCGAGCACGTGGAATGCGACGGCGATCGTGATTGCAGTGCCGACGGGGGCGACGACGGGGAGTGTGGTGGTAACGGTAGGAGGAGTGAGCAGCAACGGAATGGCTTTCACGGTGACGGGTCCACCGGCGAGCGTGACGGCCAGCGGGGGAACGCCGCAGAGCGCGGCGATCAACACGGGATTCACAGCACCGTTAGTGGCGACGGTGACGGACGCAGGGAACAACGGGGTGAGCGGGGTGGTGGTGACGTTCACGGCACCGACGAGCGGGGCGAGCGGGAGCTTTGCGGGCGGGTTGAACACGGCGACGACGAATGGCAGCGGAGTAGCGGCTTCGGCGGCATTCACGGCGAACGCGACCGTAGGCGGACCGTACAACGTGGTGGCGAGTGCGACGGGAGCAACTTCAGCGAACTTTTCGTTGACGAACCTAGCGGCGCCAGCGGCAAAGGTGGTGGTGACGAGCGGATCGGGGCAGAGCGCGGCGATCAACACGGGATTCACAGCGCCGTTAGTGGCGACGGTGACGGACGCAGGGAACAACGGGGTGAGCGGGGTGGTGGTGACGTTCACGGCGCCGACGAGTGGGGCGAGCGGGAGCTTTGCGGGCGGGTTGAACACGGCGACGACGAATGGCAGCGGAGTAGCGGCTTCGGCGGCATTCACGGCGAACGCGACCGCGGGTGGGCCCTATAACGTGACGGCCTCGGTAGCAGGTGTAGCGACGCCAGCCAGCTTCTCGCTGACGAACCTTCCGGGAGCGGCTGCCCCGATCGCGTTCGTGCAGAGCAACTCCGTGACACCGCAGTCCCCGCAGACGACGGTAACGGTGAATTACACGGGAGCACAGACGGCCGGGAACCTGAATGTCGTGGTCGTCGGATGGAACGACTCGACGGCGACAGTTGTTTCTGTCACAGATTCCAAAGGCAACTCCTACGCTTTGGCCGCACCACCCGTCGTCCAGGGCGGCACGGCAACCCAGGCGATTTACTATGCAAGAGACATCTTTTCGGCCGCGGCAGGCGCCAACACGGTGACGGTCACGTTTTCGTCAGCGGCGCGTTTTCCAGATATTCGCATCGCGGAATATTCCGGTATCGACCCCGCGTCTCCGCTCGATCAGTCGGTCGGCGCCCAAGGAAATAGCGCGACCAGCAACAGTGGGGCGGTAACAACAACAAGCGCCAATGAACTGCTCATCGGCGCGAACTTGGTGCAGTCCACCACAACAGGACCGGGAACGGGCTATACCAGCCGGGTCCTCAGCGGCGATGGCGACATTCTTGAAGACCAGATCGCCACGACCGTAGGAAGCTACGCCGCGACCGCAGCCCTGGACAGGACCCAACTATGGATCATGCAGATGGCCTCCTTCCGTGCCGCCAGCGGTACCAGCGGCGCGACGCCTACGGCGCCCTCAAACCTGACAGCGACTTTAGCAGGTTCTCTGCAGATCAATCTTTCCTGGACAGCTTCGACGGAAACGGGCGGAACGATCAGCCGATACCTGATTGAGCGTTGTCAGGGTGTTGGGTGCTCGGCCTTTGCGCAGATCAACACGAGCCCCACAACAGCTTTCTCCGACATCGGGTTGTCAGGGAGTACCAGCTATACTTATCGAGTCCGAGCCACGGATGCATTGGGAGCATTGAGCGCCTATTCCAACTTGGTCAGCGCAACAAGCGGGCTATCTATCAGCCCCCGCGTAACAGATTTAACGTTCACTCGGACGCAGCAATTCACTGCAAGCGCGCCGGCCAGTTGGTTAGTGGATGGCGTGATTGGTGGAGCGGCCGCTACAGGAACAATTACCAGCAACGGCCTGTATACGCCCCCGAACAGTGCCGGCATTCACGCCGTCACGGCACAGGCTCAATCGCAATCGGCGAATGGCACTGTGTATGTCACCAACTATCCAGGCACGTTTATGCGCGACGTCGATGCCTCACGGACTGGCCAGAACCTGGCTGAAACAGTGCTCACTACGGCCAATGTTAACTCCTCGCAGTTTGGAAAGCTTCTTTCCTATCCCATTGATGGAGTTTCGGATGCCTCGCCGCTCTATGTGGCCAACGTAAACATCCCCGGCCAGGGTTTTCACAATGTCGTCTACGTGGCCACGGAACATGATAGCGTCTATGCCTTCGACGCGGAAGGCGTAGGTCCCAATCCGCTTTGGAAGGTGAGTTTTATCAATCCTGCGGCAGGGATTACCACGATTACCCCATCTGACACGGGTGACTGTTGTCCCTCAGACATGCCTATCGAGTCAGGCATAACTGGTACGCCTGTCATTGATCCAGCCAGTGGGACCTTGTATGTTGTGGCGGTAACAAAGGAAATCACTGGTTCCACGACCAGTTTTATACAGCGGCTGCATGCGCTCGACATTACTACCGGCGCAGAGAAATTTGGCGGCCCGATAGTCATTCAACCTAGCGTGCCTGGAACCGGTGATGGAAGCTCTTCGGGGCAAGTGCCCTTTGATGCGCTTCATGAGAACCAGCGCGCCGCATTGCTCTTGACCAACGGCATTGTTTATATCGCATGGGCGGGACACGCAGATAGGCCCCCTTACCATGGCTGGGTCGTGGGATACAACGTTAACGCTGCTACCTTGACCTTGCAACAAACAGTCGCTTACAACGTCTCGCCTAATGGTTCTGACGGCGGCATCTGGCAGAGCGGCGACGGCCTGACAACGGATTCTACTGGCCGGATTTATTTTGTATCCGGCAACGGCGATTTCAACGTCGATACCGGCGGCACTGACTATGGGGATAGCGTCGTAGCGCTAAACCAAAACGGCACTGTCTCAGACTACTTCACGCCTCACGACCAGGCCAATATGGCCGCTTCAGATCTCGATATGGGGTCGGGTGGTGTGCTCCTGCTACCGGATCAGAGTGGGCCTCACGTGCACGAGGCGGTGACGGGAGGCAAGAACGGCACCATTTATGTCGTCGACCGCGACAGTTTGGGCCACTACAACCCAAATAATGACAATCAGATTGTTCAAGCGTTGGTGAACATCTTTCCTGGAGGTACATTTCAAACCGGTAACTTCAAGGCTCCGGTTTATTTCAATGGCCACGTCTACTTCAGCGCGGACAAAGATAACATCAAGGCATTTACAGTCACAAATGGATTGTTGTCTACCACGCCTTCGTCTCAGGCTTCCCTGGTGCCAGGCTATCCCGGCGCGACGCTCCAGATTTCGGCCAATGGCGCTACCAATGGAATTCTCTGGGCTTTAGAGCGCGTCGGCACTGATCAAACCGGCGTTGGCACAGTCGGGCCCGGCGTTCTCCACGCCTTTGACGCCACCAATCTCGCCACGGAGCTGTACAACAGCAACCAGGCCGCTGGCGGACGGGACACCCTGGACAACTCTGCGAAATGGGCTGCCCCGCTCATCGCGAATGGCAAGGTCTTTGTAGCCACGAACGGCCAGTTAACTGTATTTGGGTTGTTACCGTAGGGTGCCCATGACGAACTGCCTTCGGCTTGCTCCGTAACCGAAGCATTTACTGTTTAGGCGTGCGGGAGCGGTCTGCGGGCCATTACTCGATTGGTTTACGCCGTTCGATTGCGCCGTCTTCAATGCCAATGTGAGCTGCCCCCTATCTCCGGTGAGTTAGCACGCCCGCCCAGCGACCGGGTACAAGTCGAACTCCGGGAGCGCCAGTGATATATAAGTCTTGTATTTTCTATGAGCTGCCTTCCGGCTGGTCGCCCACCGAGAAATACGTGCAATCCGGGTGGTGAAAAACCAGCGCGCTCACGCTCGCCTCCGGATCCATCATGAAGCCCTCTGTAAGTTGCACGCCGATCTCTTCCGGCTTCAATAACATCCAGAGTCCAACTTGATCTTCGAGGTTCGGGCACGCAGGATAACCAAAACTGTAGCGCTTTCCGCGGTAGCGTGAAGTAAACCGCTGCGCCATGGTCATGTCCGGCGAATCAGGGAATCCCCAATCCTCCCGTATACGGCGGTGCAGCCATTCCGCGCAAGCTTCCGCCGCCTCGATTGCCAGCGCCTGCAGGCCGTGGGACTTGAAGTAATATCCTTCATTTTTTGCTTTTTCCGAGCGCCCGCGAATT
>WNFE01012406.1_pt1 | contig 13241 bp, 17 predicted proteins | sample 5400451 | NCBI WGS metagenome assembly WNFE01 (sample SAMN13153344, study PRJNA577476) | soil metagenome | isolation source: 200 cm saprolite under Douglas fir tree site 2 hole 2 | place: USA:California | collected 2015-04-18 | reverse complement strand
ACTGAACAGTATGTTTTTGGGCTTAAGGTAATTACGGTTATGCCGCAGAATCCGTTACGGGGGTATGCATATTCGCGCAGCCCCCACCAGGGCGCAGGCAAGCTGACGCCCCTACTAACCGCAACGCACGGCGGTCGTACCGGCTGTAGGGGCGGTAGGGACGTGAGCTTGCCTCCGTCCGTGCCTGTGCCTGGGGTGGTGGGTGTGGCTTGTGCACAATCTGAACCTCACCCAGTTGCAAGAGTGTGTTCCCTGGTTGGAAAAGCTGGTGAGAGTTTAATAGTCTACTTGTCTGAAGAGAGGTGAAGTATGCTGGCATATCTATTTTGGCATTGGCGCTATGCCTCTGTTGAGGAAACGGTTTATGAAAGACGGATCATAGAGTTTCAGGAGGCTCTGCGTAGACAACGGCCCGGGGGGTTTGAGTACTCAGTGGTGCTCAAGGTTGAGCGTGCGCCGTGGGGTGGAAGAGATGGGGAGGTGTATGAAGAGTGGTATGTGGTGGAGAACTCGGCGGCGCTTGATGGGTTGAATGAGGCGGCTGTCAGCGGGGTGTGCAGGGAGCCTCATAACCGGGTGGCAAAGGATGCCGCGGGGGGAGCCGGTGGTTTGTACCGGTTGCGGGTTGGTGAAGTGGGTTTGGTGACGGCACGGATGGCGCTGTGGTTTGCGAAACCTGCGGGGATGAGTTATGAGGCGCTGTATAGGATGCTGGAGGCTGAGGTCGAGCGAGTAGGAGGAAGCGGAAGTGTGTGGCAAAGGCAGATGGTGCTTGGTCCAGCGCCGGAGTTTTGTTGGCGTGGTTCGAAGGATGGGGATTATGGGTTGATTGAGGGTTTTGGGGGGTTGAAGGTGGAGGTGAGGAGGGTATGGGGAGAGGGACGGTGAATAGCCCCTTGCTGTGGTTATGTGGTATGATGGATATTAGTAGCAAGAAGTTCTCTCGGGGAAGGAGCCATTGCTTACCCGTTATTTTCTTACCGTTGTGGGTCTATATCCCTTTGGTTACTGTTGGCGAATTGGGTGCGTTGGCCTCGCCCCACCCCCGGGCGCGATAAATCGGGCCCCTACGGACTCGACATCGCTACGCTCGTCGTTTTTGGGTAATTCGCCAACAATATCGGTAAGGATGGAGAGCCACGCAAGTTGGTTATTTCAAAGGGGGAATCTACATGAAGAAACTGGTTATTTTCACCACGGTCGTCACACTTTTGGTAGGTCTCTTTGCGGGTTTTGTGCTGGCTAATCTGCGCAACAGCCCGGCAGCGTACGCAAGTAGTGATGCGAGCAAAGTACATGTGATCGAACACGCGATTACTGACACGGTTCAGGAGTTCCATCCGCCCCACATGTCGCTGGGTGACGTACTGGGCTTCCACAATCCCGTCTTCAATGCTGCAAATACACACCAGGTTGGGGTGGATAATGGCCAATGCACACGTACGGTTGCAACTGGGAAGACTGAGTGGGAGTGCTTCTGGACGACATTGCTTGCTCATGGGCAGATCACGGTTGAAGGTCCGTTTTATGATGATGGGACGGATACGACGCTCACCATTACTGGCGGTACTGGCAGCTACCAAGGGGCGAGTGGATCGATGTTGCTGCACCTGCGCAATCCTGGTGTTGCGGTGTCACAGTACGACTTTATTTTTACGCTGGGTGCGTGATACTCCGTTGGTAGTAGCCGGACAAAAGCTCGTGTAAGTGAGGAATCCTGAACAGTTACGAGGATTCCTCTTCGCTGCGCAATTCTTTCCATAGTACACGGATGGTACGGGTGGAGATCTCGTAGCTGAAACCGCGACGGTGGAGGAATGAGCCGAGGCGGGTGCGGAAGGTGGTATAGTCGATTGTGGGGATGCGGATGAGCGAGAGGGCTTTTTTGCGACCGGCATGCAAGGCGCGTTCTTCGTCTTTTTCTTCGTCGACGAGTTCGTCAGCCACGTCACGAGCGACGCCTTTCATGCGTAGTTCGTTTTTCAGGGCGTGGGCGCCACGGGGGTTGAATTGTTCGCGTGTTTCGACCCAGAAAGAGGCAAAGTCACGATCATTCACGAGGTTAAGACGATCTAAACGTGCCAGTACGCTTTCAATGAGTTCGGGAGGGGTCTGTTTGCGACGCAGGTAGCGACGGACCTCTTCACGGCTGCGCGGGCGAAATGAGAGGTAGTTGTAGGCGCGGTCTACGGCTCGTTGCAGTGCCTCTTCGTGTTCAAGCGCCAATCCTAGCTGAAAGACGACTTCTGCATGTACACCGAGCAGGAAGTGCCCATCAACGTAGAGGTTGATGCGCTCAGGGTTGCTAGCTTGTGGTTCAAGGGCGGTGATTCGCATATACACACTATATCACCAGGGTAGGAAGTAGACAATGGAGGATGTGTTGTGTGCAGGATGAGGATGGAGGGTGTCTGACAAACGTTTGGTAGGGACGGGGTATGCAGTAATCCATCCAACCGGGCGGTTGAATGAATGTGACTAGTGCTCAGTCGTTAGTAAACGGCTTCGAGATGGGCCTCTGGTAGCATTTCGAGCAATGGCACACATTTCGTCTCGATGATGTGGTTCTGATCATCAACGAAGACGATGCGTGGCTCTAACGAGCGAATTTCTTGCTCGTCATACGATCCGTAGCTGATGATGATGACTATGTCGCCTTCAGTGTTGAGGCGAGCGGCGGCTCCGTTGAGGCAGATGACGCCTGAGCTACGGGTACCAGGGATGGTGTAGGTCTCCAGGCGCGATCCGTTACTGATATTGACCACCTGCACTTTTTCGTAGGGATAGATGTCAGCAGCTTCGAGCAGGTCTTGGTCGATGGTAATGCTGCCGATGTAGTTCAGGTTGGCCTGGGTAACGGTGGCGCGGTGAATTTTGCCCTTGCACATAGTGCGTTGCATACTAAGGATCCCTTTCAGGATACTACAGGTGACGATAAAGGTTGTTAGGACAGAAATGTACTGGTGCCCCTTGCGGGTACCAGGCCTTTCATTTCTTGCCTATAGTATAGAAACGATTCAAGGGCTGATTTGGGAACAGTGCGTGTGAATCAATGGGGTTAACGGGGTAAGATGGCGAGCAGCGCCAGGGCGTAGGCTTCGGCGGCGCTTTGGGCGTCGTGTATCATATCGCCCATCAGCAGGCGGTAACGGCATTTCCAACGACGAGCAGGCCAGGGGGCTAGTTTGATGAGGGTATAGGTTTCGATATGTGTTTCGAGGGTTTCACGGAGGGCCGTTTCATCGAAGGCTGTGATACCGTGTTGGATGAGCTGCGACTGGAGTTCTTCTGGGATCATGGTGTTGCTCGTTTAGATGGCGGAATGTATGAGTATCAAGGCAAGGGGTTACTTGCTCTGGTTCTTCCAATCGTGCAAAATCTGTTCGTCGAAGGGGAAGGCTAATTCTGGTAGTTCTTCCGCGGTGAAAAGGGCGAGTTCGCTGACTTCTTCAGCCTGTGCGGTTAAACCGCTTAGCTCATTGTTGGCTATGCTGGCCTGATATGCGATGAGGACGTTGGGATTTTCGTTTGCGCTATAGACTCCTATCAACTTTTCCAATTGTATGTCCAGGTTTGTTTCCTCTTTTACCTCACGGATTGCGGCGCCCTCTACCGATTCTCCTCTGTTTACATAGCCACTAAAGAAACTCCATTTGCCTTTCCCTGGGTTGATATTACGTCTTCCGAGCAAGATTTTCCCTTCATGGTAGATGACGACTACTGCTACCAGTTTGGGGCTAAGAAAGTAGATAAAGCCGCACTCTGAGCAGGTGAGGCGTAGAGCGCCGAAGATGTGTTTTTCTATGAGTTGAGAAGCACATACTGGACAATATTTTATTCCAGGTTCGGGCACACATTATTTCCTTTACGTTAGATGGCATTGCTTGCTACACCGGGTCATTGTACCATATCTGGGTAGGGATTTGATATGATATACATATGGTAACTCTTCGGGACTGCTCACCGCCTGCGGTGGTTCGCAAGAGGTTTTTGTTGCTGCGGGCCTTGCTGCCGCAGCAGCAAGGCCCGCAGCAACAAGAGGCGAAGGATTTACGGCAAGACAGGTGAGACGCTGGACGGCTCTGCGGCAGCAAGGCCCGCAGCAACAAGAGGTGAAGGGGTCTACACTACCGGGGTCCGAGTTGCATCTCCATGAAATGTACTGGAACCCTGTCTGGGGGACAGGTAACCCCTTGCGGGTACCAGGAAACGAAAGAGAGTTTTGTTATGTCTACCACTACCTCCGGTTCGCGCGAGACAGAGCTTGAGGAGGGGACGGTTGCTCCGACCACAGGCCGCAGTTTGCAGGGCTGGTTGTTGATCTTACTCGTCTTTGTTGCAGGGGCTTGTTCCCTGGCCGTTGAACTTTCGGCTTCGCGCCTGCTTGCGCCTTATTTTGGTACTTCTTTGTTTGTGTGGGCCAATTTGATTGGTCTCATTCTGCTCTACCTTACTATTGGCTACTATATTGGCGGGCGATTGGCTGACCGCTATCCGCGACCTGGTGTGCTCTATGTATTGACAACGGTGGCGGCATTTCTGATTGGTGTTATCCCTTTCATCGCAAGTCCGATTCTTAGCTGGTCGTTGACCGCCTTTGCCACCTATTCCGTGAGCGTTTTTTACGGCTCGCTTGTTTCGGTGATACTGCTTTTAGCCATTCCCATGATCCTGCTCGGCTGTGTCTCACCCTTTGCGATCCGCCTGCGCATCGAGCAGGTAGGAAAAGCAGGGCATACAGCAGGGCAGCTCTATGCTATCTCCACTGCAGGGAGTATCCTGGGTACCTTCTTACCTGTCCTCTGGCTGATCCCGACCATTGGCACACGCTATACCTTCTTTGTCTTTGCCGTCTCCTTGCTCGTGATGTCGGTCATTGGACTGATCGTCACCCAACGTAGGGGCGCGAGCTTGCCTCCGCCCTCACCTCCAAATTCCCCTGACCGGCGCAAGCGTTTACGCGTGGGCTTCCAGGGCGACCGCAAGGGTCGCCCCTACCATATACGACCAGGTATGTGCGGCCGCTTGCGGTCGCCCTGGCTCTCTATTTTGCTGCTGGTCCCGATGGGTCTGGCCGTATTCAGCATGCATGGGCCAATCAAACCACCTAGCGGCAGCAACGGAGGGGGAGTACTCGTCGCCGAACGCGAATCGGCTTACAACTACATCCAGGTCGTGCGTGTGGGCGATGAGATGCAGTTAGTGCTGAACGAGGGCGTGGGCATTCATTCCATCTATAACCCCAAGCAGATACTCACGGGAGGTCCCTGGGATTATTTCATGATCGCGCCGTACTTCAATAGGCCACCTTTCACACCGAATCAGGTGCGGCGGGTCTGTATCATTGGGTTAGGAGCAGGCACCATACCGCGCGAAATCAATGCTGCCTATGGTCCGGTTCCCATCGATGGAGTTGAGATCGACGGCGCCATTGTCGATCTCGGTCGACAGTATTTCCACATGGATGAACCTAACTTGCATGTCATCGTACAGGATGGGCGCTACTACTTGCAGACGACATCACAGAAGTACGATGTTATCGGTATCGATGCTTACCAGCAACCCTACGTACCCTTTCAACTGACCACACTGGAGTTCTTCCAGGAGGTGCGCGCGCATCTTACCAATCGCGGGGTAGCGGTTATCAATGCGGGGCGCACCAATAAAGATTTTCGGCTAGTGGAGGCTCTGGCACAAACAATGCGTGGGGCATTCTCCAACGTCTACATCATTGACACTGAACGCTTTACTAATAGCCTGGTTATTGGCACGAATGCGCCAACATCGCTCGACAATTTTCGTATCAATGCCGCAAAGCTGACAAATCCGCTGCTCCAGAGCGTTGTCCAGGCCAGCCTTCTCTATGGGCATATGCGTGAAGAGCGTACTACGAATATCTATTTCACAGATGATCGTGCTCCCGTTGAACAGTTAATCGATCAGATTATTTGGGATGCTGTACGACAAGGTCCGTAGGAGCCAGGCGTCTGAAGACCAGGAACCCTGCATAAAACATCAGCAGCCAGAGCAGAAAATCCAGGGGCCCGGCCAGGAAGCTATCCCAGGTCAGGTAGGTTGAATGGGAAATTGCCGAACCGAAGAGGTCACGAACAAAACCGAAAAGAGGGATACCAACCAACAGCAGCAGGGCGAGCCAATGCCTTCGCCCACGCCACAAGCGCCAGATAAGCAAGTAGACAATCCCACCATAGACCAGAATTGGTGTAAGATAAAATGGTAAGGGCAAGTGAAATGTCAGGCCGTCGATTGAATAGTGCCACCAGTGGGCATAATAGGCGAGGAGATCGGCGAGCGCATTGATGATACCTATTGTCAGCCCGCCGAGCAGGGAAGCCAGTAAGACGGCGCGCGGCGGACGGATAAACAGTAGGAACACAAGGTAGACAAGAATAACAAAAGGGATAACGTGTAAGATGTACAGTTGCATCTCCATGATGAATTTACTCCTCTAGAAAGGACGTCACTATGAATATCATACCTCTACGGGTCATGCTTGCCCAGTTCAATGGTACTGTGGGTGATCTGGAAGGCAATACCGAGAAGATACGGATGGCTATGCAGCAAGCCCATGCTGCTGGCGCGCATATTGTCTGCTTCCCTGAATTGGCACTGGCGGGATATCCACCCGAGGACTTGCTGCTCAAGCCGGGTTTTGTTGCCGCTAACTTGCGTAAATTGGATGAATTGATTGCTGTGAGCGGGGATTTGCCAGGGTTGACGGCGGTGATCGGATTTGTGGACCGAGACGACGACATCTATAACGCGGCGGCGATTGTGCACGGGGGAAGGCTTATTGGGACGTACCATAAGCACTATCTGCCCAATTATGGCGTCTTTGATGAGAACCGCTACTTTCAGGCCGGGCGCCAGGCTCCCATTTTCCTGATCAACGGGGTACGTGTAGGCGTCACTATCTGTGAAGATATCTGGTATCCCACCGGACCAATGACGATGCAGGCGCATGCTGGTGCCGAGGTGATCCTCAATATCAACGGCTCGCCCTATCATGCCGGCAAAGAGGTTTTTCGCGAGGAGATGCTTGCAACACGCGCCGCCGATAATGGCGTCATCGTTGCCTATCTCAACATGGTTGGCGGGCAGGATGAGCTGGTCTTCGATGGGGGCAGCATGGTCTTCAATGAGCAAGGGACGCTGATTGCACGCGCCAGGCAGTTTGCAGAGGACATGCTGATCGTCGACCTGGATACTGCTTCTGTGTTTCGTTCGCGCCTGCATGATCCGCGTCGTCGCCAGGAACGCTTGCAGGTGAACCCGGCAGATGTCCCTGTCATTCCCATAACGAGTAGGGGCGTGATTAATCACGCCCGTACGGTCGTGTTGGGCGCGCCGCAGCGCATCGAGCCAAAGATGGAGCGCTTGCAGGAAATCTACTCGGCGCTGGTGCTGGGCACGGGCGATTATGTGCGCAAGACCGGTTTCAAGCAGGCACTCGTCGGCCTCTCGGGTGGCATTGACTCGTCGCTCACGGCGGCGATTGCCACCGATGCGCTCGGAGCGGCGAACGTGATCGGCATCTCGATTCCATCCGGCTACTCTTCCGAAGGGAGCAAGACGGATGCACAGGAGCTGGCGGAGAACCTGGGCATTCAACTCCTGACCATCCCGATTGAGGAGACGTTTCGTACCTCGCTGAAGATGCTGCGACCGGTCCTGGGGGAGGGTGATCTGGGGCTGGCGGCAGAAAACCTGCAAGCCCGTATTCGCGGTAACATCCTGATGACCATTTCCAACAAACTGGGTCCTATTGTGCTTACTACGGGTAACAAATCTGAGATGGCGACGGGCTATAGCACGCTCTACGGTGACATGGCCGGAGGCTTTGCCGTGTTGAAGGATGTGCTGAAGACCTTAGTCTACGAGCTATGTGTGTATCGCAACGCGCTAGGTGACAAGCCGGTGATTCCGCAATCGGTGATCGCTAAGCCACCCTCTGCCGAGCTGCGCCCTAACCAGAAGGATGTCGATAGCCTGCCGCCATACGAGGAGCTTGACCCTATTCTACAAGCCTATGTAGAGGAGGACCGCACCTTCGAGGAGATGCTGGCGATGGGCTTTGAGCGTAAGACGGTTGAGCGCGTGATACGGCTGGTGGACCTCAGTGAGTATAAACGCCGCCAGGCTCCTCCGGGTGTGAAGATCACACCACGAGCCTTTGGGCGCGATAGAAGGCTGCCGATTACGAATAGGTACAGGGCCGTGGAATGAGGGCGACCGCAAGGGTCGCGCTGAAACCCTGAGGCCAAACACAATTTGTGATATGCTGTATTCGCCTGGAAGAGGAGAAAATTCATGATGAAAATAAAGTGCATGGGCCGTACAGGACTGAATGTCACCGAGATATGCCTGGGGACAATGACATTTGGCAATCAATGCGATGAGCCAACATCACGAGCCATTATGGATAAGGCGTTTAATGCGGGCGTTACATTCTTTGATACCGCCGACGTCTATCCACTTGGGGCTACCCTGGAGACAGTTGGGCGAACCGAGGAATATATTGGGCGCTGGCTCAAAGATCGGCGTGATCAGATTGTGCTGGCGACAAAGTTTTTTGGGCCGATGGGACAAGGTCCCAATGATAAGGGCGGGTCGCGCAAGCATATTTTTAAGGCTGTCGAGGAGAGTTTGCGCCGCTTGAATACAGATTACATCGATCTCTACCAGATGCATTCACCCGACCCAGAGACGCCCATCGATGAGACGCTGCGTGCCTTAGATGACCTTGTCCACACGACAAACTCGGTCTTGCACGTTTTGATTGTGTACAACCGCGCTACAACATCTTATTCCGCCATATCGAGGCTGAGTTGCTGCCGCTGGCTATCGATGAGGGGATAGGCGTCATCAGCTACAATCCGCTTGCAGGCGGCTTACTCACGGGGCGCTATCAACCTGGGCAAGCACCGAGCGAGGGGACGCGCTTCACTGTCAATAATGCAGGCAAGGTCTACCAGGCTCGCTATTGGCAAGATCCACAGATGCAGGCAGTGGAGAAGCTGAAGGCGTTTTGCCACGAGCGTAACATCTCGGTGGCGCAACTGGCTATCGCCTGGGTGCTGGCCCAGCCAGCTATTACCTCGGCTATTGTTGGTGCGAGTAAACCGGAGCAGCTTGATCAGACACTACCTGCGGTTGATCTTGTTCTGGATGAGCAGATGCTCGCAGCGTGCGATGATGTCTGGTATCAGTTGCCACGCGAACGAAACCGGGATGTGGCATTTCACTAGGCAAAAATAACCTCATACAGCGTATATAAAGTAGTAGTTCTGTTTTCCAAGAGTAATTTTCAAAGGTCGAGGAAGAGCAAAAATTCATGAAACGACTACTTTCCTCAAAAGCTCGCCTTGTGTGGGTGCTTCTTGCCTTTTTGGTTGTTCTACTGCCACTTGTCATTTTTCTGGTAAAACACGGTCAAAGCGCCTTTGGAACTCAACCTATGACTCTCCTGGTGGGCAATAGTTCAAGGCCAAGAAGCATGCCAAGCGCTAAGCCGACTCCTGCAAGCATATTTTTAAGGCAGGGTTTTGTTGGCACATGGTTGGGTCATGGACGAGTACTCATCTTCTCGTCAGACGGACGAGCGAACTTTATAGCACGAGCATACCAGTGGTGTGGCCCCGGTGTGCCGCCACCTTGTGACTCATTCCAGGGTAATAATATTATTAATGGCATTAAGGAAGAGATGCTTTTCACCTATGTAACCGGTAAAACAGCGTTTGGGACGATCACCGCAAGTAGCGCTGGCAATACAAGACACGCCGTCTCATTAGCGTTGGATGCACACGACACTGCGACACTTACTGAGGGTGAAGGCCCGGCTGATATTCTATTATGTGGCCCAAATGCTCCGGCCGCGGCGTGTGGAGCATAAGATAAGAGGAGTTTCACGTTCATGCCACGGGTGAATCTCAAACGATGAGAGGAGCAAAAGGCTATGGAAGAACATATCTCGCTCGATGCAGCGCAGCAAGCTTCAGCAACAGGCGATATGGATACGGAAGACTTTCGCCGCTACGGTCACCAGGTTGTAGATTGGATAGCAGACTATCTAGCGAGTGTGGGCGACTATCCTGTGCTATCACAGAACACGCCGGGTGAAATTCGCCGCGCGCTGCCCAGTCACCCGCCGGTGAAGCCAGAGCCGATGGAGGCAATCCTGGCTGATGTCGATCGTGTGGTGATGCCTGGCATCACTCACTGGAATTCACCGGGCTTCATGGCTTACTTTAGTATCACCGGTTCCGGTCCTGGTATTCTTGGTGAAATGCTCTGCAGTGCGCTCAACGTGAACGCGATGCTCTGGCGCACCTCGCCTGCTGCCACGGAACTGGAACAGGTCACGCTCGATTGGCTGCGGCAGATGCTCGGGCTCCCGCGCCCCTTATTTGGCGTGATCAATGATACCGCTTCCTCCGGTGTCCTGTATGCGTTGGCAGCGGCTCGCGAAGCCATAGCCAACCTGCGCGTCCGAGAACTCGGCATGGCTGGCCGTGCCGAAGTTCCACGCTTGTGCTTCTACACGTCACAGGATGCCCATTCATCGGTGGACAAGGCCGGTATTGTATTAGGCATAGGTCAGGCTGGACTGCGTAAGATCGGCACAGACAGCCAGTTCCGTATGGATGTTGTGGAGCTAGAGCGGACCATCCAGCAGGATATCGCCAATGGCTGGCTCCCATTCGCTGTGGTGGCCACCGTCGGGACCACCTCGACCAGCAGCATTGACCCTGTACCGCAGATTGCCGATGTGTGCGAACGCTACGGTCTGTGGCTGCATGTCGATGGGTCATATGGCGGCATGGCCGCTATAGACCCAGAGATGCGCTGGGTACTGGCCGGATGCGAGCGGGCCGACTCGCTGATCGTCAATCCGCACAAATGGCTCTTTACGCCTCTTGACTGTAGCGCCTTCTACACACGCAAACCGGACGTCGTTAAGGCTGCCTTCAGCCTCATTCCCGACTACCTGCGGAATGCAGAGAGCCTGGGCGACGAGGTTCCGAACCTGATGGACTATGGGAACGCATTGGGTCGCCGCTTCCGCGCGCTGAAATTGTGGATGGTGATGCGCTACTTCGGAGAGGAGGGACTCGCGGCGCGCATTCGCGAACATATCCGCCTGGCCCAGGAGTTCTCGCAGTGGATCGACGAAGCGCCGACCTTTGAACGGATGGCACCAACGCCGTTCAGCCTGGTGTGTTTCCGTGCCCATCCTGGTGGCATGGACGACGAGGCACAGCTCGACGCCCTGAACGAGCGCTTGATGAACCAGGTGAATGCAGGTGGTCGTTTCTTCCTCTCCCACACCAGGTTGCGCGGCAAGTTTAGCGTTCGTGTGGCGATTGGCAACTTACGTACAACCGAGCAGGACGTACGCGACCTATGGGGGGAGATACAGGCGAGCCTTGCTGCTGCGATGGGGGCTACTGAAGGGTGAGGATCAGATTTTTGCGTCGAGCCAGGCCACCCCAACTCCCCCGGCCTGGTCTCCCCGCGCAAAAAAATGTATCCACCCGCTAACGCAACCTTGATTGGAGCGTAACGGAGCAACTCATTCCAAAGATGAAGACGCCGACGCTGATCATTTGGGGAAAGCAAGACCAGCTGTTGCTCCCAGATCTCTATCTTCCTCGCTTGCACCAATTGGTCCCCCGCGCCACGATTGTGGAGATTGATCAGGCTGGACATCTTGTGTATGAGGATCAGCCGGAGCAGGTGAACCGCTTGCTCCTGCGCTTTTTAGGATCATAGAGCAGTAATCCAGGGTATGTTGCCTCCCGTACATTCAAACGCAAGCACATATAGAAGCGTTTTCTATTGTGCCAGGGCAATTGAGACAAACCTGTGTTGTCATTACTCGCTGGTCTCTCCAGTAGAAAGGATCGTTATGAAAGCTATTCGTTTTGTTCCAACCGGAGTTCATGCTTACTTCGATTACATCGGGGGTATTGCCTTGTTAGCTGCCCCGTTCATCTTCGGCTTTTTCAGTGTAGGGGGAGCTGCGGTCATTGTCCCTATGGTTCTGGGCGTCGGGCTCATTGTCTATAGCCTGTTGACGAACTATGAGCTGGGCATACCCGGCCTGAAGTTTATTCCCATGTGGGTTCACCTGGTGTTTGACTTTGTGGCGGCTGCGTTCCTTGCCGTCTCGCCATTCTTGTTTGGCTTTATCAACAAGGCTCCGAATGCCTGGCTGCCTCACATCATCGCGGGTGTTGGCGTGATTCTTCTCGTCCTGGTGTCGCAGACACGGTACCAGCAGAAGGTGCGAGCGGTGGCATGAGCTACTGATCGGGGTTTCACGGTAACAACAATACACCAGCATACTTTTTTGCTGGTGTATTGTTGTTTTTGCGAGCAGTCCGTCAGGTTAGTCGGCGATATGCAGCACGATGCGCCCACGCCCATGCCCAGTCTGGCTCAGTTCGTGGGCCTGGCGAGCTTCATGCAAGGGGAAGGTCTTTCCAACAATCGCTCTAACGTGGCCTTCGGCAATCAACTGAGCAATAGTCTGCAAGAAGTTGCTGGAGGGAAAGGGAAGCGTTGCCGTGTTTTTCATGGCGCGAATGCCACGCTCCTGCGCTTTCTCCTGGGACGGTTGCTCAAGGAGCGTGACAAGCGTTCCACCTCGTTTGACCACATTCATAGAACGTTGGAGGGTCTCGCCACCTATGGTGTCCAGCACCAGGTCCACATCATGCACCACCTGCTCAAACGGCGTCGAGGTATAATCAACCACGGTTTCTGCGCCCAGGGAGCGCACAAAATCCACGTTGGCCGCCCCAGCGGTGCCGATGACCTGTGCGCCCTTCCACCTGGCGAACTGGACCGCGAATAAGCCGACACCACCGGCGGCTCCGTGAATCAGGACGCGTTGACCAGCTTGCAGTGCACCATTCTCGAAGAGCGCCGTCCAGGCGACGGTCGCACCTCCTGAGATGGTGGCAGCTTCAGCAAAACTGAGAGACCCTGGCCCTCAAGCCAGGGTCTCGGCAGAAACCGTCGTATACTCGGCGTACGCTCCGTTGTTGCTCCGACCGAAAACCGCCTGCCCTTTCTGGAAGATAGTGATCCCAGGGCCAACCTCCTCTATCACGCCGGAGAAAGCTGAGCCTGGGATATAGGGAAACGACACCGGGAGAAAGCCTTTAAAAAGGCCCTGACGAACTTTCCACTCTGCTGGCAGGACGCCTGCTGCA
>WNFE01005158.1_pt1 | contig 13241 bp, 14 predicted proteins | sample 5400451 | NCBI WGS metagenome assembly WNFE01 (sample SAMN13153344, study PRJNA577476) | soil metagenome | isolation source: 200 cm saprolite under Douglas fir tree site 2 hole 2 | place: USA:California | collected 2015-04-18 | reverse complement strand
AAGGACCTCGAGCTCGCCGGCTTGACCAACCCGGACCTGTCCCGGGGATATGGCGCCTCGGCCATGCTGCGCTACGGCCTCCGCGAGGGGCTCGCGCTGATGCTCGGCCTGCCGCTGGCCCTCTGGGGTCTCGTCAATCACATCGTCCCGTACGAGGCCACCGCGCTCGTGGTGCGGGCGCTCAAGCCCGAGGAGGATGTGCTGGCGACGTACAAGGTCGCGGTGGGTCTCGTGCTCTTCCCGTTCTGCTGGGCGCTCGAGGGTTGGGTCGTCTGGTGGTGGGGTGGCGGCTGGCTCCTCGGGACGTTCCTCGTCTCGCTCCTGCCGACGGGCTTCTTCGCCCTGTCCTGGACGGAGCGTCTCGATCGGCTCCGCCGCGAGACGCGCGGGCTCCTCGCCGTGCTCGTCGATCGTGATCTTCGCGGTCATCTGCTCGGACGCCGGCGCGCGATCATGGCGGAGTTCCAGGATCTGCTGCGCCTGGTGCCGGAGCCGGTCCTGGACGGGCGCCCCCCATGAACGTCCGGCTCTCATGAACGTCCGGCCATCGTCGTCTGGACGCTGTACGACTTCGCCAACTCGTCGTTTGCCGCCGTCATCTTCGCTACGATCTACGCCGCGTACTACGCAATCGGCCGGTTCCACCCTCGGATAACAGGGCGCCCCAACATGTAACTACGTCTGGGTCGCAGATGGGCCTTTCTCTGGGCCTGCGACAGGCACCATATCTGGGGGCGTCTTGACACTCGGCCCCGACAGAGCGTAACGTGGCCCCGACATGCTGTCCGTCGCCTTGGGGGCCGATCATGCCGGCTGGGAGTTGAAGGAAGCGCTCAAGGCGTGGCTCATGGACGCGGGCTACCAAATCCTCGACTTCGGCACCCACAGTCCCGACTCGGTCGACTACCCCGACTACGCCCTCCAGGTCGCCGAGGCGGTCACGGTGGGCAAGGTCGAGCGCGGCGTTCTCGTCTGCGGCACCGGCATCGGCATGACCATCGCCGCCAACAAGGTCCCCGGCATCCGCGCGGCCCTCTGCGGCGACGTCTTCACCGCGCGGATGAGCCGCGAGCACAACGACGCCAATGTACTGGCGCTGGCCGGACGGCTCACCGGCCGAGAGACCGGGCTCGAAATCCTCCGCGCCTGGCTCGACACCTCGTTTGCCGGAGGGCGCCACGCCCGCCGCGTGGAGAAGATCGCCGAGATGGATCGCGTCACGCCCCGAGGGAGGCCGGCCGCATGAACCGGCTCGAGCAGGTCGATCCCGACATCGCCAAAGCCATCCGCGATGAGACCGTGCGTCAGTCGCGCAACCTCGAGCTGATCGCCTCCGAGAACTTCGTGTCCGAGGCCGTGCTCGAGGCCGTCGGCTCGGTGATGACCAACAAGTACGCCGAGGGATACCCGGGCAAGCGCTACTACGGCGGCTGCGAGATCGTGGACATCGCCGAGGAGCTGGCCATCAGCCGCGGCAAAGAGCTCTTCGGCGCCGAGCACGTCAATGTCCAGCCGCATTCGGGCTCACAGGCGAACATGGCCGTGTACTTCACGCTGCTCAAGCCGGGCGACACCGTGCTCGGACCTAACCTGGCGCACGGCGGTCATCTGACCGCCGGCAGCCCGATGAACTTCTCGGGGCGGTTCTACCAGATCGTCCCCTACGGGGTCACCAGGGAGACCGAGCGGATCGACCTCGACCAGCTGCGTGACCTGGCCAAGCAGCACAGGCCGAAGCTCATCATAGCCGGCGGCTCTGCCTTCCCCCGCGCCATCGACTTCAAGCCTTTCCGCGAGATCGCCGACGAGGTGGGCGCGGCGCTCATGGCGGACATCGCCCACCCCGCCGGCCTCGTCGTAGCGGGGCTGCACCCGTCGCCGGTGCCCTTCGCCGACTTCGTGACCACGACCACGCACAAGACGCTCCGCGGTCCGCGCGGTGGCATGGTGATGTGCCGGGAGCGATACGCCAAGGATCTGGACCGCACCGTCCTGCCCGGCATACAGGGCGGGCCGCTCATGCACGTGATCGCGGCCAAGGCCGTCGCCTTCCGTGAGGCCCAGGCGCCGGAGTGGCGCGCGTATCAGGGACAGATCGTCAGGAATGCGCGGGCGCTCGCGGACGCCATGCTCGCGCGCGGTTACCGGCTTGTCTCGGGCGGTACGGACACCCACCTCCTGCTCGTGGATCTCACGGGCAAGGGCGTCACGGGCAAAGACGCCCAGGAGGCGCTCGACCGCGCCTGGATCACGGTCAACAAGAACGGCATCCCCTTCGACACCAAGGGCCCCATGGTCACGAGCGGCATCCGCATCGGCACACCCGCCGTCACCACGCGCGGTATGGGCGAGACCGAGATGGGCCAGATCGCCGTCCTCATGGACCGTGTCCTGACCAACCTCGGCAATGCCTCCGTGGAGGCTGCGGTGCGCGGCGAAGTCCAGGAGCTGACGTCCCGCTTCCCTCTGTACCCCGAGCGCCTGAGATGAAGTGCCCGTTCTGCGGACACACCGAGGATCGCGTGGTCGACTCGCGCGTGGGGCGGGAAGGGGAGTTCATCCGCCGGCGCCGCGAGTGCCTCAAGTGCCACCGCCGCTACACGACGTACGAGTACATCGAGGACGTGCTGCCCCACGTGGTCAAGCGCGACGGCCGGCGCGAGCCCTTCGACCGCCAGAAGCTGCGCGGCTCCATCCTCAAAGCCTGCGAGAAGCGCTCGGTCGGGGTCCAGGCGGTGGACGATGTCGTCGCCGACATCGAGGCGAAGCTTCACGAGCGGGCCGAGAAAGAGATCACGAGCCTCGAGCTGGGCGAGGTGCTCATGGAACACCTGCAGAAGCTCGACCAGGTCGCCTACGTCCGTTTTGCCTCCGTCTACCGGCAGTTCAAGGACATCAACCAGTTCATGGACGAGGTCAAGGGGCTCATCAAGGAAGGCGACAAGACCAAGGCTTCAAAGCCCGTGCCCAAGCCCGCCCCGAAGCGGTAATCCTCACCGCTCTCACTCCCCGCCCTCACTCCCCAAGAGTCGGGTGGCATTCGCGGCAGATCGGCTCCACGCGCTTGCGGGCGATGAACTGAGCCTTGGGGTTGCCGTCCGTGGTGTGCGAGGTGTGGCACTGCACGCAGTTGATCCGGACCGAATCGTGAGACCGGATCTGGTGATAGGCATTGCCCGCGCGCCCCTCGAGCGCCTCGTCCTGCTCGGCGGTGAGCGCCGGGGCGTGCTTGAGGATCGGATCGTGGCACTGGGTGCATTCCTTCGACCGGAGCTTGAGCCGCATATGATCAGGCTCGCGGTAGTTCCCCAGGAAGAACTTGCCCGTATCCAGCGCCGCCTGGGTCCATACGCGGACCCGCATGACCGGGTCGGCTCCGCCGTGGCAGTCGATGCAGCGGACGCGCTGGGCGTGGTGCGGACCGGTGAGGTCGGTGAAGGGGACGGAGGTGAAGCGCTTGAACTTCGCCTCGTGCAGGTGGCAGGCAAAGCAGAAGCGGTTGTCGCGCTCCTTGACGATCAAGCCGGCGAACGCGGCGCCGGTGATGACCACGAGTCCCGCCAGGGCGACGGCGCACCATCCGAGCGAGATGCGGCGCACTGGCGGGGTCTGGGCCGTCCTACCGGACGGTAACCGTGACGGGCTTGGAGAAGAGGATGTGACCCGACGGGCCGCCCGGGCCGCCTCTCGGGAGGATGGCGCCCGCAGCCGTCGTGACGCTGCCGACCGAGGAGGCCTTCTCCGTGCCGTACTGGAAGGCGACCACGACCGTGTAGGTGCCCGGCGCCTGGGGCGCGCGCACCGTCCACGTCACCCTGCCTTCCGGGAACTTCTTGGCGGCGAGGTCGGACTGCTGGTCGAAGATCAGCACGGCGTTGAGGTTCTTCTTGAGCCCCGGCCCGCGGCTGTCCACCCACTTCGTCTGCTCCTTGCCGTCCGTCCCCACGACCTTGGGCGCGCCGACGATGAACCAGCCGTCGCCACTGATCGAGCGTCCCTGCCACCTGAGGTCGCTCTCCATCAGCCACACGCCGACCACGCCGTGGCCGCCGTGCACGGTCGCGCTGATCTGGGCCTCCTGGCCGGGCTTGAGCGTGGAGGGCGCCGACACCGTGGCCGAGGCGTTCTGGTCCATCAGCTTCACGTCCGCCAGGAGCTTCTGCCGGTCGGCCGGGCTCATCTCCTTGTACGGCCCGCTTCCCTCTTCGATCGCTTTGTAGTGTCGGTTCTCGACAAGCAGCGTGGCCGCGAAAGCTTCGGGCTCGACGCGCAGCTGTTCCTTGCCGACCGAGGAATGGCAGCCGGCGCAGGTTGGGGTCAGGTCCGTGACGTTTCTCAGCGGCCCGCCATTGTAGGCCTGACCGAGACCGGCCCACAGCAGGACCGCCAGCACGACGACCACAGCCGGCACGCCGAAGGGATGTCGCATAGGGGCCTCCTCAACCGAGTGGGTGGACGTCGCGCGGTGACACCAAGCCAAACAACCAGGGAAGAAGGCGGGTTCCCGCGGCTGGACGGCTGATCGGGTCCGCTCCACGGAGTCGCCGGTACCGGCGCATGACTCGTCAAAGTATAGCAGGCCGTGGTCGAAGTCGTGTCTTCACAGGGCTCGCGGATCACCGCTTGGTCGTGAGGACGACGCCGGCGATGACCACGGTGGCGCCGACGGCGTGGTACCAGCGGATGGGCTCGCCGAGAACGGCCCACGAGAGCACGATCACCAGGAACGGGATGAGGTTGGTGAAGACTGCGGCCCGGCCCGCGCCCACCGCGCGGATGGCCTGGTAGAACCAGAGGTGCCCAAGCGTCACCGGGAAGGCGCCGTAGAGCACCACGCCCCAGCCCGACCAGCCGGCGCGCGCGAGCGGCGTCACGCCCTCGACGGCGAGCGCCAGGGGCAGGAGCAGCGCGGAGGAGACCACGTGGGCTCCGGCCATGATGGTCACGGGAGCGAGCTGCGTCGTCGTGGCCCGGCTGTACAGCGTGTAGGTGACCCAGCCGATCTCGGAGGTGAGGATCAGGAGATCGCCCCGGTTGAAGGACAGTGTCCGGAGCACCTCGAGCGAGCCGTGGGAGATGGTCAGGAGGACGGCGGCCACGGTCAGCGCAATGCCCGCCATGTTTGTCCGCGACATGCGATCGCCGAGCCAGAGCGCGCCGGACACCGCGACCACCGCCGGCGCCGCGGCCCCCAGGATACCCGCATTGATGGGACTCGTGTACCGCATGCCCCAGAACCAAATCGTCGTGTTGCCGACGAGCCCGGTCAGCGAGAGGATCACGAAGGTCACGTAGTCACGGCGCCTGAAGGTCGGGAAGGGACCATGGACGAGCCTCGCGAGAGCGATCAGCACGGGCGTCACCAGCACGGCGCGCGCGGTCGTGAGCGTGAGAGGGCCGAGCTCGGAGAGGCCGATCTTGCTCGCGGGGAAGTTGCCGGCCCAGAGGAGAGCGACCAGGGAGAGGAGAATATACGCGTTTCGGTGGCTCATGGGCTCGTCGTGCGCGGGAGGCGCCAGAGATGGATCGGCCCTGCCGGGATGGGGCCGACAGGGCCGAGCGCCAGAATGGGCGCCTTACTTCTTCTTCTTCTTGGCTGCCTTCTTCTTTTTCGCCATCGTGTCACCCCCTCCCGCACCCGCGCGTCCCGCGGTTGGATCGATCTTGCGGCGACTGTACGGGCAGGGTCCGAGGAGTGTCAAGCGGAAAATACACTCTGCGGTGTCTGGCTTCGGCGGGACCCCTACATCTGGGGACCCGAGCGATCGTCCGAAAGTGCTCGAAGGCGCGCTAGGTCCCTTCGCGCATCGAGGATGGCTTGCGATGCTCGCGACGGCGAACGAATTCCTGGTTGAGCGCCATGCCCTTCTTGCACATGGGACACTGCTCGGGCGTGTAGGTAGGAAAGTCGCGGCTCACGAGGCTGAAGATCTCTTTGCCCGCGAGCTCGGCCTTCTTCGTGCGGCGCCAGAGCGCGCCGATGCCGATGACCTGCCCTCCCAGCTCCTCGACGAGCTCGCTCAGGAGCTTGACCGTGGTGCCGGAGCTGACGAGGTCTTCCACGATCACCACCTTGGTGGTGGGGCGAATCAGCCGGTGGAACTCCGCGGGCAGCGTCACCCTGCGCTTCCCCGCGCTCACGCCCTTGGTGCCGTACATCAGGGTCGGGCGCGACGGGTGGGCGCGCGCAACGCAGTGGGACAGGATGAGCGCGCCGGGACCGGTCGAGAGCACCACGTCGATGGGCCACTGGGCGAAGTGCTTCGCGATGACGGCACCGAGCCCTTCCGTGAAGGAGGCCTCGGTGGTGACCAGCGTCTTCTCGATGTACTCGCTCGTGTGCTGCCCGGAGGGCAGGAGGATGTGGTCGTTGGCGTGGTAGGCGCCGGTGCGCTTGAGGATCTCCAGGTGGATTTTCTCGCGTACTTCGGCGTCCATGCGGGCGTTGTCCTTGGCGTTCGGCGGGGTCATGAGCGCTTAGGATGACCGCCGGGGCGCGTCCTTGTCAATGCCAAAGATGCCACGCCATTGCCAAAGTGCCACGTCGGGGCGCGTGGTAGACTTTGCGAATCATGAAGCTGCTTGCCGTCGAGAGCGCCACGCTGTCGGGCGGGGTCGCGCTGCTGGACGGCGACAGACTGCTCGGCGAGATCACGCTGAATATCGCCATCACCCACTCGGAGCGCCTCATGTCGGCGGTGGACCGGCTGCTCGCCGACTGCGGGCTCGCGCCCGCGGATCTGGACGGACTCGCCGTCTCGGTAGGGCCGGGCTCCTTCACGGGCCTCCGCGTCGGCCTCGCGACCGTCAAGGCGCTCGCCATGGCCCTTGACCTGCCCGTGGCGGCGGTGCCGACGCTCGACGCGCTCGCCGCCCGGTTACCCTTCGCGGACGCTCCCGTCTGCCCCATCCTCGACGCACGCAAGGGCGAAGTCTACCTCTCGCTCTACCGATGGCGCGAAGGCGGCATGGCTCGCGAGTGGGACTACCTGGCCTTGCCTCCCGAGCTGGCTGCGGCCCGTCTCGACGCGCCCGTCATCCTGCTCGGCGACGGGATCGAGGCGTGCCGCCCGTGGCTCAGCCGGTTGGGGGCGGGAGCGCGGATGGCGCCGCCCGCTCAGCGGCTGCCGTCAGCCGCGGCAGTGGCCGGGCTCGGGCGCGCGGCGCTTGCCGCGGGCGCGGGCGTCGGCGCCGAGTCCCTGGCGCCACTCTACCTCCGTCCCTCCGAGGCAGAGCTCAAGGCGCGGCGGAGCTGAGCGGCGTGGATCACGAGCTCACATCGGCCCCGATGGACGTCGGCGATCTCGACCACGTGCTCGACATCGAGCGCGCCTCCTTCCCGACGCCGTGGACGCGCGCGGCTTTTTGCTACGAGATCCAGCAGAACAAGGTTGCCCACTGCACGGCGATCAAGGGACGGCACGGGGTGGTCGGCTACCTGTGCTTCTGGGAGATCGGCCACGAGATCCACGTCACCAACCTGGCCGTGCACCCGGAGTGGCGGCGCCGCGGAGTGGCTCGGCGGCTGCTCGCCACCGCGCTGGCCGAGGGCGTGGCCCGAGGCGTGGTCCTCGCCTTCCTCGAGGTGAGGCCGAGCAATACGCGGGCGCTGGCACTCTACGAAAGCCTGGGCTTTCAGGTCATCGGCCGGCGCAACGGCTACTACTTCGACACCGGTGAGGACGCCCTCGTCATGGAGGCGCGGCTGGGTGACGGCGCCGCCGTGGCCCGGAACCAGCGCGCCGGGTCCTGACGACGATGCTTGCGCGACTCGCCCTGGGCGTCCTCGTCCTCGCCGCCGCGGCGGCGCTGCCGGCCGCTGCGGCCGCCGAGCCGATCCAATTGAAGATGCTTTCCAACTACTCGCGCGCCACCTTCAAGACCGACGCGCCGCTCGAGACCATCGTGGGCACCACAGCCGGCCCCGCGGTCACCGGCAATCTCGCCGTCGACGAATCCGGCAAGGAGGTCCCCGCCAAGGTCAAGGGCATCCTCACCATCAAGCAGAAGCCGGTGGAGATGGTCGCCGACGCGCGCGTCACCTACATCAAGCTCACTCCCGAGCAGGTCGAGGCCCAGAAGCGCTTCGGCTTCGCCACCGACAACGTGAAGGTGCGGGCGAAGTTCAGCACGCTGTTCAGCAATCACGGCATCACCATCCCGCAGCTGCTGTTCCTGAAAGTGTCGAACGAGATCCAGCTCGAGACCGACCTGACCTTCGTCCGCCAATAGGTCATCGCCGGGTGTCGCCAGCCTCCGACTCCTCCCTCGTCCAGCGCATGCTCTCGGGCGACCGGCTCGCCTTGGCCCGCCTCATCACCCGTGTCGAAAACCGCATGCCCGGTCTGGCCGAGATCATGCGCTCGATCCAGCCGCGCCTCGGCCGCGCGCACGTGCTGGGCGTCACCGGCCCTCCCGGCGCCGGCAAGTCCACGCTGGTGGACAGGCTCACGGCCAGGCTCCGCGCCGAAGGGGCCAGCGTGGGCGTCATCGCCGTCGACCCGTCGAGCCCCTTCACGGGTGGCGCCGTCCTCGGCGATCGCATCCGCATGCAGGCCCATACCCTTGACCCCGGCGTCTTCATACGCAGCATGGCGACCCGGGGCAGCCTCGGAGGCCTCGCCGCCGCCACCGGCGACGTCATCAAGCTGATGGACGCCTTCGGCTTCCCATGGATCCTCATCGAGACCGTCGGTGTCGGGCAGACGGAGCTGGACATCGTCAGGCAGGCGGACACCACCGTGGTCATCCTCGTGCCGGAGTCCGGCGACTCGGTCCAGGCCATGAAGGCGGGGCTCATGGAGGTGGCGGACATCTTCGTGGTCAACAAGGCGGACCGCGATGGGGCGCATGCGCTCATGGCCGAGCTCCGCTTCTCGGCGCACCTGCACTATTCGAGCAGCGTCTCCGCCAAGGACATCGAGTGGGAGATTCCCGTGCTGGCGGCCCAGGCGACCAACGACGTGGGTGTCGCCGAGCTCCTGGGGGAGATCAAGCGCCACCGCCGCGCCCTCGAGGAAGCGGGCGCGCTCGAGAAGCGGCGCCAGGCGCGGCGGAGGGCGGAGCTCCGGACCCTTCTCGTCGAGGAGTTCGCGGGGCGCGTGATGACGGCGGTGGAGCGGGACCGGGAGCTGGTGACGGTGATCGACGCGGTGGCCGCCGGCACCCTGGACGCCTATTCAGGCGTGGAACGTATTCTCGCGCGGCTCCTGCGCGAGCCTTGACACCTCCCGGGCGGGAACGCACTATGTGGCGCAACGGTCACCCCGAACGGAGGTCTCGCTAAATGTCGCCGTCTCACCAGTGGTACGGGGTCGTCCCCGGCTGGCTGCCCTTCTACGCGCTGATCGCCGCCGCCGTCGTGCTCTTCGCGTGGCGGGCGATCTTTCTCGTCCGGCTCATGCTCACGGGGAAGCCCGCCGCGCGGTGGGACAAGCTGCCCGCGCGCCTGCTCGCCGTCGTCGTCAACGTGCTCGGCCAGGCGAGGCTCATCCGCGGCGACTTCTGGCCAGGGCTCATGCACGCCACCATCTTCTGGGGCTTCTGCATCCTGACCCTCGGCACCATCGAGTTCTTCGGCAAGGGGATCACCGAGTCGTTTTACCTCCCGCTCCTGTCGAATAGCCCCGTGTACCTGATCCTCCAGGACTCGTTCAGCCTGGGGGTCATCGCGGCCATTGCCTACGCGGCCTACCGGCGGCTCGTGACCCGCCCCCACCGACCACTGGCAGTTCGCCGGGAATGCGCTCGCGGGCATCCTGGCTCATCTTCCCGGCGGGGCCGTGCCGGCGGTCTTCCACGCGTCCTGGTGGCTCCACGCCGTGCTCCTCCTGAGCTTCCTCGTGTATCTGCCGTACTCGAAGCACCTGCACATCATGGCCGCTCCCTTCAACGTGTTCTTCGCTCCGCAGACGCCGAAGGGGAAGTCCACGACCCCCGACCTGGAGAACGCCGAGAGCTTCGGCGTGGGCGCCATCACGGAGTTCACGTGGAAGGACCTCTTCGATCTCTACAACTGCACCGAATGCGGACGCTGCACCTCCGCGTGCCCGGCTAACGTGAGCGGCAAGGAGCTGGACCCGAAGTGGCTCATCCTCAATCTCCAGGAGCATCTGCTGGAACGTGGGGCCGGTTTGCTCGGCAAGTCAGGAAACGGCGGGCAGGAGAAGGCCCACGAAAAGCCTATGGTGGGCGAGGTCATCCATGACAACGTGCTCTGGGCCTGCACCACCTGCCGCTGGTGCGTGGACGCGTGCCCCGTCTTCATCGAGCACGTCCCGAAGATCGTGGACATGCGGCGCTGGCTCGTCCTGACCGAGTCGAGGTTCCCGGCTGAGCTGCAGCCCACGTTCCGCAACCTCGAGACCAACGCCAATCCCTGGCAGATGTCGTGGCAGACGCGGACCGATTGGGCGAAGGACCTGGGTGTGCGAGTCATGAGCGACGTGAGCCAGGCCGAGTACCTCTACTGGGTCGGCTGCTACGGCTCCTTCGACGAGCGCAACAGGAAAGTCGCCCGGGCCTTCGTGAAACTTTTGCAGTCCGCGAACGTGGACTTCGCCATACTCGGCAACGAGGAGAAGTGCACGGGCGAGCCCGCCCGGCGCCTGGGGCACGAGTACCTGTACCAGACGCTGGCCCAGGGCAACATCGAGACGCTCAAGCGGTACCGTTTCCAGACCATCGTCACGGCGTGCCCCCACTGCTTCAACACCATCCGCAACGAGTACCCGGACTTCGACGGCCGCTTCAAGGTGATCCACCACAGCCAGCTCCTGGACGAGCTGGTCGCCGCCGGGCGCCTCAAGGTTGCGAAGAACCGCACGGAGCGGATCACCTATCACGACGCGTGCAACCTGGGCCGGTACAACGACGTATACGAAGAGCCGCGGCGGGTGCTGGCCTCCACGGCCCGGCAAGACCTCGTCGAGATGAGCCTCAACCGGTCCAAGGGCTTTTGCTGCGGCGGCGGGGGCGGCCGCGCGTGGATGGAAGAAAACGAGGGCCGACGCGTGAGTCAGGTGCGGGTGGAGCAGGCCATGGCGGTGAAGCCCGATATCCTGGCGTCGGCATGCCCCTTCTGCCTCACGATGTTCGAGGACGGGGTGAAGAGCAAGGAAGTCGCCGACAAGATCAAGACCCGGGACATCGCCGAGATCCTCGCCGAGAGCCTCGAGTAGCACGGTGGACCCCGCCTACCACGAGGTGATCATGCGGCGTCTCGAGCTGCCGCTTCACGAAGGACCGGACAAGACGGCCACCCTGGAGGAGGCCGTCCGCCGCCACGTCGAGGCGGGCGACACGCTCTATGTCGCCGCCGCTCATGGCCGCCCCAACGCGGCGGTGCGGGAGATCGCGCGCCAGTGGTGGGGCAAGACGCCCGGCTTCACGCTCGCCGCCGTCGGCGTCGGCTCGCCCTGGACCGCCCTCATCCACGGCAATCTGGTCCGCCGGACGATCACCACGTTCATGGGCGAGGGCTATCCCTTTCCGACGCCGCAGGCGCTCATCTCCCGCGCCGTGCTCGACGGCCGCCTCGAGGTGCAGAACTGGTCCATGCTCACCTTTCCCCTGCGCCTCCTCGCGGGGGCCATGGGCGTGCCGTTCCTGCCCACGAAGTCACTGCTCGGCTCGTCGATGGAGGAGGACAACGCGCGCGCGGGAGACTTCGCCGCGGTCGACGATCCCTTCGGCGGCTCCGGGAGGGTGGGCTACGTGCGCGCGCTCGTGCCCGACGTGGCGATCGTCCATGGCTGGGTGGCCGACCGGGCGGGCAACGTCATCATCGGGACGCCGATGAACGAGAACCTCTACGGCGCCATGGCCGCGCGCAGGGGAGCGGTGGTGACGGTGGAGCGGATCGTGCCGACGGAGTTCATCCGGCGCCACGCCCACCTCGTGAAGCTGCCGGGCCAGTACGTCCGCGCGGTGGTCGAGGCGCCGCAGGGCAGCCACCCGGGCGGCATGTACGGCATGGGCGAGGCGGAGCTCGAGGGCTACGCGGAGGACCTGGACTGGATCCTCGAATGCCGCCGGGCCTTCAGAAAGCCCGAGACGGCGGATGCGTGGATCAAGGAGTGGATCCTCGACGTGCCGACCCACGAGGCCTATCTCGCCAAGGTCGGCTACGCGAAGATCATGGAGACCAAAGGGAGGGCCGACAGCGACGCGTGGGTATCCGAGCTGGAATCGCTCTCGTCGAAGCTGCCCGCGCCTGACGCGCCCGCGACTGCGCCGGAGTGGATGGTGGTGGCCGCCGCGCGGATGCTTCAAGAGAAGGTGCGCGCGCACGGCTACAAGACGTTCCTGGCGGGGGTCGGCAACTCCAACCTGGCCGCCTGGCTCGCCGGCTACGAGCTCAAGCGGGCGGGCGTGGATGTCGAGATCATGGCCGAGACGGGCATGGTCGGCTACCTGCCGCGCCCCGCCGAGCCCTTCGTGTTCTCCTTCCGCAACTTCCCCTCGTGCAAGATGCTGACGGACATCCTCCACGTCATGGGCATCTTCATGGGCGGTCGCCACAACGCGTGCCTGGGCTCGCTGGCCGCGGGACAGATCGACCGGTACGGCAATATCAACTCGACCATCATTCCCGGCAAGACCTACGTCACTGGCTCGGGCGGCGCCAACGACATCACCTCCTCGGCGCGCGAGGTGGTCGTGTCGCTGCTGCAGTCGCCACCGCGCTTCGTGGACAAGGTGCCGTACATCACGGCGCCCGGCCGGACCGTGCGCACCGTGGTGTCGGATCTCGGCGTCTACGAGAAGGAGCACGAGGACGGCGCGTTGAGACTCACCGGCGTCTTCGGCAACCGGCCCGAGGCGCAGGCGGTGGAAGCCGCGCGGGCGGCCTGCGGCTGGGATCTCGCCGTGGCGCCCCGGCTCCGGCGCTTCGAGTCGCCCACCGCGGACGAGCTGGCGCTGATCCGACTCTTCGATCCCCGCAGGTATTTTCTTGGTGAGTTCGCATGATCGGCATCCTCTCCGTAGGCGGCCACGTCCCCCGCTACCGGCTCTCCGGCAAGGCGCTGGGCGCCGTGTGGGGAGTGGGAAGCGGCGGCGAGCGCGCCGTGGCCAACTACGACGAGGACAGCCTGACCATGTCGTGCGAGGCCGCCCTCAACGCGCTGCACGGGCGGGACCTCAAGAGCGTCGGCGCCTGCTTCCTGGCTTCGACCTCGGCGCCGTATGCCGAGAAGTCGAGCGCCGCCATCCTGGCCACGGTGGCCGACCTGTCTCCC
>WNFE01002633.1_pt1 | contig 13242 bp, 14 predicted proteins | sample 5400451 | NCBI WGS metagenome assembly WNFE01 (sample SAMN13153344, study PRJNA577476) | soil metagenome | isolation source: 200 cm saprolite under Douglas fir tree site 2 hole 2 | place: USA:California | collected 2015-04-18 | reverse complement strand
AGAATTGCACGATGCGGTAATTTGAGGGTGTCAGCGCCACTCTATAAATGCTGCCGGCGCCAGTGGCCTCCACATCACCCACGCTGACCCTGCTTTGCACCTGTAAGTTGTTTTGATAGTGCGCTGAGGTTTCCGCGCTAAATAGTTCAACGCGGACAAAGCTGTTTAGGTCGCCTCCAGCGGCGTTCGTCAATGTTAAATCCAAGCGGGCTTTTCCCATAGTTCCTCCTTATTTCGCTAGGGAGTCATCGGGGCCATCACAATAGTGATATGTTCAAAGGGAATGTATCACGAAATTAATATCCGGTGAAGCTTCAAGAGCCGATGACGCAGATCAAGGTCTCAGCCTGCAGAATAACGCGGCAACCCCCCAGGCATCGTGCTGCGAGAGAACCTTATCGGGTCCAAGCAAATATCAAAGACACTTGGGCTTGAGACCTTTCGCGCTGCGCAACCTTCTTGCCAGGCTGGGTAGCACTATTGTAAGTCGGTCGGACCGAAGAAATAGGGGATCAACACTGCCGCGCTTGCGACACTCAGCCACAGCGTCAGCTCAGCCAAGCCCACCAGCTTGGCTACAATTGGCGTGTCTTGCGTCTGGCCCCATGCACGCGCTTTTCGCTGGACGACGGTGTGCACCAACAGTCCCAACGGTATGAGCAAGCCCAGCTTGATGCGGAAGGCGGGGTTTCTGACATAGATCGTCGCCGTGGTCGAGAAAAGCAGGAATCCTCCGAGGACCGCTATGCCAAATCCTATCCAGTTCCAAACGAACAGTGCATCCGAGAGCTGCGCGGCCGTTTGACTTTTCTTGCCCACGCCAAGGAGTCGCAAATCCAGGAGGGCGTTTGTCCCCACCCACAAGGACAAACCGGAAAAATGGATCAACTGGACGTACGGAAACGCCCAACTGGAGGTGAGGATCGACTGCGCCAGCGAAGTATTCTGGAGCCAGCGGCAGAAAATCACCAATAAGTGATACATCCGCGCAGACCTCTCCTTTTCAGACGCTTCGGCAATCTATCCCACACCAGTAATCGCGGGAACATCGACTCCCATAAGAATGGCTTCCACCCATAGCGCCAGAGAAACTATCGCCACGAATTTGGCCCATGCGGGTATGGCCGGCAACCGATCCCACTTGGGCACGTTCCGTTGGACCACAACGCCAAACACCCCTGCCAAAAGGATCACGAACAGTTTTTTGTGAAAGACCGAATTGTGGAGATACTCCGTGGCGTCGCCCGCGAACATGATGAATCCGGAAAGTACAGCCAAGCCCAGCCCCGTCCAGATCCAGGGAAAAACCTGTTCCGCGAGCTGCCTGGCGGACTGTCGCCTCCCGGCAACTCCGATAATCCGCAAGTCCACGATGGCAATCGAACCGACTAACAGAAAAAAACTGAAATAGTGAGTTACCTCAAGAATCGCGGACATCCAGCCCGAGCTATTGACTGCGACGACCCACGAATTGTGCTGGAGCGAATAGAAAAGACTTTGGAGCATATGTCCCCCAGTGCACGCAGTTGCCCCAGCCGCTATACCGCTAACCGAGGATCCGGGCTTCTCACAAATCCAGTGAAGAGGCCGCCCTTCTAGCCCACATATCCGATCGCGCGTCCCGCGAGCCCGACTCCGGCCCACAGCACAAGCGAAACCAGCGCAGCGACCTTGTGCCATACCGGCGACATCTCGGCCTCACCGGATCGCGTCACTTTGCGATAAAGCGTGAAGGTAAAGAGGATCGCCAGGATTAAAGACACCATTTTGGCGCGAAAGGCCGCATTACCGTACATCTTTACGGACTCCGACGAAAACAGAAAGAATCCAGAGACCAGCATGACTGCGAGACTCCCGATCATCCACGGTTGAACTTCTCTCGCGAGTTCCGCGACCGGCTCGTCCCGAAATCGGATGCCGAGGAGACGCAGGTTGACGGTCAATATCGTGCCGCCCAGCACGCCGAGTGCAAGGAGGTGGAATATCTCGACGAAAGGAAATAGCCACACGGAATTGCGCACTCCGTGGCCGAAAAATGAGTTGTCGCACCACTGGCAGAATGCCATCAAGAGCGCCCAAACCACTGACATCGTTTGCAAACCTCCTCACGGAAGTGGAATGTTGTACGCGATCGCGCGCCCCGCAGCTACGATCGCGGCCCAAAGCACCAGGGATACGATGGCGGCCACCTTGGCGCCTCTCGGCGTCTGGGCATCCAGATCCCACTCCGCTACTTTGCGGCCCACCGTCAAGATGAAGACCAGAATATTCACCAGCGCGAGCATGAGCATCAGCATTTTTATCTTGAAAAAAATGCTGGTAAAAAACGAGACCGGGTCGCCGGAGAACAGCAGCACGCCGGACACGATCATCACGGCGAAGCTACCCATGATCAACGGGTTGAGCTGCCCGAAGACCTCCGAGACCCGCCTGCGGCGCATCGTAACTCCGATGAGACGCAGGTCGAGTAGCACGGTGAAACCGAGAAAAAATGTCAGGGTCAAAACGTGGATTGTTTCGACGATGGGTTCGGCCCAGACCGACTCACGCAACGTAATGCTGAAGCCCGTATCGTGCAGCCACTGCAAGAACCCGGCAAATGACATCGGTCCTGGAAAACCTCCTGCTCTGTCTCTCTCAAACAAATACGAGCACGATCATAGTTCAGGCCGGCGGCCGTTGAACGCGTCCTCAAGCAGCGAGCGAATCTCCTCGCGAGTGGGCTGCCGCGGATTGTAGTACGGGCTTTCGGTCGCGATCGCCGAGGCATTGTCCAGCCCGTCCGCCGGCATGCCGATATCTTTCAAGGCGGTTGGCGCCCCGATCCGTTTTGCCAGATCGAAGAGACCCTGGCCGGGTCCCGTGCTATGAAGAATCTCTGCGACGGGCGCCAGCATCTCAGGCACCGCGCGCGCGTTGAAGCTCACAACATGGGGCAGCACAACTGTGTGCGTGTCCGCGTGGGGCAGATCAAATGAACCTCCGAGGACGTGGCAAAGTTTGTGATGCAAAGCCATGCCGACCGAGCCGAGCACCGTGCCGCACAACCAGGCGCCGTAGAGCGCTTTCGCGCGCGCGGCGGGGTCCCGCGGCCGATCAAGAATCGCGGGCAAGCCCTCAGCCATCGCGCGGATGGCTTCGAGCGCCATGAGCGTCACAATCGGGTTGCCATCTTCCGCGTACAAGCCCTCGACCGCGTGAGCGATTGCATTCATTCCACTCGTCGCCGATAAACGCGATGGCAAGGTGAACGTGAGGTCTACATCGTATATGACGACCTCGGGCTGAACTTTGGGGGAGCGCAGGGTCTTTTTTCTACCGTCACTGGTTTCCCCAAGAATGTTGGTCATTTCGGACCCGGCATAGGTTGTCGGCAGAACGATCTGCGGTAGATCCGTGCGCAGGGCGATTGCCTTTCCCAGGCCTGTCGTAGAACCGCCACCCAGCGCGATTGTCCCGTCCGCTTTCGTTTCGATTGCGAGATAGAGCGCTTTTTCGGTGACTTCGACCGGAGTGTGCATTGTGGCCCCGGAAAAGATCCCCGCAAGATCCATTCCGAGATTTGCTGCGAGAGCCTGCGCCTCATTCTTCTGTTCCGGTGTGGAAAGCACGAGCGGACGCTTGATCCCGATCCGGCGCGCCTCCTCGCCCACCCGCGCGCTCGTGCCGAAACCGAAAACAACACGAGTCGGCAGACCGTTATAGACGAAATGTTCGTCACCTATTGTCATTCGATGCCCTTTGGCAATCGGCGCGTATGGTCATTCGCAGAAATTCGGCCGCTCATTACAAGTCCCTTGAGACCGCGTTACTCCGCGTCATCATCGTTTCGCACGGCAGGATAGTATGGCCAGTCCCCAAAAGGAAATTCCTTTGTGTCTTCTCACCGTCAAATTCGCCTGGGGCAGGCTGCACTTCACCGCAATACTAGTTTAAATGTTTGATTAAAAATAGAATTTTCGTCAACCATCGGAGTATAGTCCGCCGCATCGTCAATTTAAAAGTTGGGTTAATTCGTGCGTGCCAGAGCGGACCGCGATGCCTCGATCCGCGACAAGCGATGGCTCATGGAGCATGTTCCGTTTATGACTCCGGAACAGATGGATCGCGCGGCGCGCCTGGGGGTGATTCTTTCCATTCAGGACATGGGCTGGTACGGCGGCTGCGACACGATTTGCGCCACACAGCTTCAATCGCCCTGAGAAAACGGAGCTAAGCGAGCAGAAAATCTTCTACCAAGCCAGCGACACGCGCGGGATGTTCCACAAATGGCAAGTGACCCGCCTTGTCAATGAATTCTATTTTCGCACCGGAAATGCGGCTGGCAAACTCCTGCGCGTACACTGGCGAAACCAGCTTGTCCTGTTTCCCCCACAACAGCAATGTCGGGGCTTGAATGCGGTGGATGCGCTTTTTCAAGCCTTTGTCGGGGATAGGCCAAACGAACTTGCCCGTGCAAGCCATTGACCAGACTGTTTTGATGACCGTTTCAGTGTTTGGCTCGCCGAACATCTGTTTCGCGATGGGACCGTCTGGTTCGTACAACAGCAGCTTCACGATGTCACTCGCGGGAGTGACGATCATCCAGTTGGGTATGGGTGTATCGTCGCGCCACAGGCCGATCGGACAAATCATCGCGAGCTTGCTCACGCGCTCGGGATTGCTCGCCGCGAGCTCTGCCGCCACCATGCCTCCGAACGAATGGCCAATGATGGGGACTGAACGCAATCCGAGCGCGTCCAGAACTTCGTAGTAGTACAGAACCAGGTCCCAAAGATTGTCGAGGTTGGCTATGGCGTCCGGATCTCCCGCGGTCGTGCCTGGATGCTCCGGAGCATATACCGTGTGGCGAGTCGCGAGCGTGTCCAGAAACTCGGTCCACTCGAGTCCTCCAGCGCCGTGCAGGAAGACGACTGGCGGCCCGCTCCCTGCAACTTTGACGTTTACATTGATTTTCTTTTGCCAGACGGCGACGCGGCGGTCGGTAACAGTGGTCATGCGGTTGCTCCTCGATGGACTTTCCTACGCAGCCCCGCCGGCCACCAGTGGTTTTCCCACTCGTCGTCCCAAATCGGCCGAAGCGCCGGAGCGACCTCCCGGAAGAAGAGCTCAATGTTTTTCAGCGCCAATTCGTGCGGCATGGAACCAATTTGGAGCAGCACCATGAGGTTGCCGACTCGCAGGCTCTCGGATAGGTCTTTAAGCTGGTCGCGAACGGTTGCGGGGCTGCCGCACGCGACGTACCCGTCGTTTAAGAAATCCTTGTACCGTTTTTCCTTGAGCGACATAAATGCATTCGCAATCATTGGATTGCGAAACGAGTTGGCCATGCTTTGATAATCCTGATAGCCCGGCACGCCCAGCCACTCGGCGGGCAAATGCAGCATCTTGTGATAAAAATATTCGACATGCTTGGCGTAGTCTTTCTCCGCCTGCGCGTCGGTCTCTGACACGCCGACCAGTTGCAAAAAACCCAACCGGTACGGATTTTGATCCCGGCCCTTTTCTTCAACAACTTTCCAGTATTTTTCGCGGACACTGTAGGAAGCGCTCTTGAAACCGAAATAGCTGAGGAAGCAATAACAGTGGTCGCGTTCGGCGGCGTACGCGAACGTGCTGGTGCTTCCGGCGCCGGGGACCCAAATTGGCGGGTGCGGCTGTTGGATGGGCCGCGGCCAGAGATTAACCATCGGCAGTTGTGTATACTTCCCGTTCCACGCGAATATCTCTCGCGACGTCCACGCTTTGATGATCAGGTCGTGCGCTTCCCGGTAGCGTTCGCGCTGTTCGATGGGCGATATGCCGTAGCAGAGGTTGAGATCCTGGGACGTCCCCAAAGGCATCCCAGCCACTAGACGCCCGCCGCTGATGGAATCCAGCATGGCATACTCTTCAGCGATCCTGATGGGAGGCTGCGTGGCGGGCAAGGTGGCGCCCATTTGAACAATGGCGCAGTTCAATCCCTGCGTAGCTCGCGCCAGCACCGAGCCCATCATGTTGGGACTCGGCATGAACCCGTAGGCGTTTTGATGGTGTTCGTTGGTGCAGACGCCGTCGGAGCCGGCCTTGGCGGCGGCAATCAGCTCATCCAAAGTCCAGTTGTAATACTGCCCTACGCGTTTCGCGTCCGCCAATTCATGGAACGGCGGTGTTACCCACACGGATTGGTAGCGCTTTTCGAAATCGTCGGGTAACTCACGGTGCGGCATTAGGTGGAACATCGATATGTACATGCAACTCTCCTGGCGATTGCTACCCTGTGACACGCAAATACAATTTCTCAGTTGGCAAGAACATATGTTTCTGGCTGTTGTATGTCAACTTCATACTAAGGTGTGGAAACAGACCCATCTCCGGCGCGAACCCTCCCTTAGAAACTTCCCGCTTGTCTCCGTGCTGGACAAAAAGCCTGCTAGAGCGCAAAAGAAACCAGCCACTGCAAACGAAATTTCTTTTCCTATCGACCATTTGAAGGGATCTATTCCACCGCGCGTCACAAAATTCAAGAGTCGCGAAGTGGATTACGACATTTGAAAACAGCTTCGTAGATTTCGCATCGAGTATCGGACGCTTGGGATTCTCGTGAATGGAATAGCTTCAGAGGCGGCGGTGTGGACGATTGAGGAGCGGCACCGGCTGATTGACCTGCGGTCGCGCGACTTCCTCGTCAGTGGAATTAAGGCGATAGCCAGCGCGCGATTCGACCCGCCGAAATATCTTGTCCCCGGTGACGTTGTCGAGGTTGAAGTCCCAGGTATCGGCACGCTGACGAACGGAGTGATCAACGAAGAGATCTGAAACACACTGACAGCGCGGCGGGGAGGGTCGCGCGCGCCGTCAGCTCGCGAGCGGCACTAATCCGCGTGGAAAGTTACCTCCACTCTCAAATTCACCGGCGTTGGTTCGCCGTCCAGCACGGTAGGTTCGTACTTCCTCTGCGACACCGCTCTCATCGCCGCGGGGATCAGCAGCGGATGGCCGCTGATCGCGTGCATCTCAATCACGTTGCCGTGTTCATCGATAATCGCCTCGATCACAACTATCCCCTGGATGCGGGACTGCTTCGCCAAAACAGGATAAATTGGCGCGGGTCCTGACAGCAGCCGCGGCGGCTTCACATTGCCACCGACGCGCACCGGCTTCTTCGGCCCTTCCGATGCCGGCGCGGGGGGCGCAGCCGCGCCGCCGATTACGCCGCCGAGAATGCCGCCGACTTGTCCTCCAACAATTCCGCCCGGGATGCCACCCGGCACTCCTGCGAACGCTTCTTCCGGCGGCGCCGCATCACTCGCAATCGCTACCGCCTTCGGAACAAACGACGGCGCTGTCAATTTTCCCGGCGTGAATGTTTTCGGCGGCGTGCGCACCGCGCGCACGACTGCCGCTGGGGGCGGAGGTGGCGGAGGGGCCTCCGGCGGCAGCGGCGCAATCAGCATCGTCATGTTCAACCCGTGCATATCCAGCCCCTGCGAAAAATAAAGCGGCATCAACAGCAGCAGGACCAGCACCACCGCGTGAGCCCCGAGCGACACCGCCCACTTCAGCGGGTGCCGCTTCTGGCGCGTCGAACTCCTCTCGAGCATCGCCTCGGCAAGAACATCCTTTTTCGCCACCACTTGCGTTGCAGGCAACACGACACCGCGCCTCGGCTTCGCATCATTCATTTCCTCCAGAACGTACACCTGTGAATTTAACATTCGATGGTCCTCCCTTTTCATATCGCAAGACGCCCGCGCAATCTCCGTGCGGACCTCCGGCTCAAGCCACACCGGAACGCACACTCATTTGATTTGGACACAACACTGTGTCCGGGAAAATTCAAGCCATGACCAAGAGCTGGGGGAAATCCTCGTTTCGTCGCGGAAAAGCGAGATGCAGCAAACTGCGGAAAACACCGCTATACTTCTCTTTTAGTTTGCACACCCTGCTCCAAATGCGCAAACTCAAAGTTCAAATCGAAAGAATTGAAAAATCTTATTTATCTTTCGTGAAGCGCGGTATTCGCAGTTTCGGGAGAGGATGCTATTTGTTCAATGCGGGCTAACCGCCAGCGGATTTATGGTGGGCCGAGCCGGCATGGCTCGCGCCGCAACGATCGCTCGCCACGCGCGCAACGTTTCGCCCACAGTCCATGCCTGCGCGATGCAGCCGCGCGGGGCGAACGGCGGATCACCATCGAAAATCTCGCTCGCTGTGCCGAGGCCAGCGGCTTCGACGTGGTTTAACATCGGCTCGAGGAACGAGGCCGCAACGACAGGATCCTGATAAACGCGCAAGTGCGCAAGCGCGAATGGGCCGAGCAGCCAGCCCCATACCGTCCCTTGATGATAGGCGGCGTCGCGCGCTTGCGGCTTGCCCTCATACCGCCCCAGGTAGCCGGGCTCGCCACGCCCCAGGCTGCGGAGGCCGAAAGAGGTGAGGAGTTCGCGCGCGCACACGTCGACGACGGCCTGCTGTTGCGCCGGTGTCAGCCCTGTCTCCGGCAGCGAGACGGCAAAGATTTGGTTGGGGCGCAACGACGCGTCGTTGCCACCGGAGCCCTCGGGGCCGTCAATCACATCGAAACAAAATTGCGCGCCGGGATTCCAAAAACGCGCGAAGCCGGTTCGCGCGAGCTCCGCAAGCTCTTCATAGCGGTTCCCTGTTCTGCCTATTGCGCGCTCAAATCGGGCCATCAAAGCCGTGGCGTTGAGCCACAACGCGTTTACCTCGACCGGTTTTCCAATGCGCGGGGTGACGATCCAATCGCCGATCTTTGCGTCCATCCACGTGAGCTGCACACCCGGCTGCCCCGCGTAAAGCAGCCCGTCGGCTGGATCCACATGAATGTTGTAGCGCGTGCCGCGCACGTGCGCCTCCACGATGCCGGAGAGCACGGGATATAATTCGCGCAACAGGCCCGAATCGCCCGTTACGTCGACATACTCGCGGACTGCCTCGAAGTACCAGAGAGTTGCATCGACGGTGTTGTATTGGGGCTCTTCACCCGCGCGGGGAAAATAGTTCGGCAGCATTCCCTCGTTGACAAAGTGCGAAAACGTTCGAAGGATGTTGCGCGCAAGCCATGGGCGTCCGGTTGCCAGGCAAAGCCCGGGAAGCGCAATCATGGTGTCGCGCCCCCAGTCCCCAAACCAGGGATAGCCTGCCAGGATCGTCCGTGCATCCGCTGCGCCGTCAAGAGGCCGTGCCGCAATAAATTGGTCCGCGGCAAGCACGAGTTGCTGGATCGCCGGGGGAGCCGTTGGCGCGACCCCCAAGTTTCCCGCGGAGAACCGTTCGAGCAAGGCGTGCGTCTCCCGATGACGCGCAGCCAGAGCGGCTTCGCCATTCATGGAGGGTCCGGCAGAGGTACTGGCAACAATCGTGAGCGAACTTCCAGGAGCGAGGGTCGCGGAAAATTCCCCGGCGAACAAATGATCGGTGTGATCGGAGAGACCGCGCGCGCGTTCGGAGGCCAGATCGAAATCGCGATACCATTCGTGGGCACACCGCGCCGTGGCGAATGCGCTCAGCAGGTAGAACGGGACTGCGCCATCAAAGGCCGTGACGCGCAACCCATGCTCGACCCGCGCGATGTCCATTGGCATGTGGTCGGCGGCCATGGTGCAGTGTTCTCCGCAATAGTTCACCAGGGCCTTGAGCGACAACTCGATTGAAGCGCTCGCGCGAACGAGCCGATACATGATGTACGTTGTGTTCGCTCCGGGCTGCATGAAAATACGCTTCTCGAGAAGCGCATCGGCCAGGGCAAACGTCCACACGGGAATGCTTCCCTCCAAACGAAAGCGTTCGATGTGGTGGAAACCTTCAGGAGCTACCGCCCCGCTGACCCAGCGATTGGTGGAAAGCTCGAAGTGTCGGGCGCCGTATCGCACGGCCTCCTCAAGCTTGGCCAGCAGGAGCGTGCGGGCCAGTGGAGGATGCAGCGCGGCCACAAGCAGCCCGTGGTAACAGCGCGTCTGATGGCCGGCAATCGTGCCGAAGGCGTATCCGCCGATACCGTTCGTCACAAGCCACTCGCGCGATTCCGCGGAGGCTAGATCGCCGCAGATGTCGCGGCCGAAATCGACGACGGAGGGGAAACCCGAGACAGGATTATCGGCCGGGCGCTTCACCTATAAATTTTCTGACTTTCAAGGCTTTTGGGCCAGAGAAAAATGAATCAGCCTCGCGCAACGATACAGTGGCCGCATTCGCACTTCTAGGCGGGGCCATTGACACCGCTAACGAACCCGCCAACATGCCCGGCGAAAAGAGTCAGGAAAACAGTCACGAATTCCACCGCCAGACGCAGCCGGGGTGTACCGGGCAGCGGTCTTTGTCGCACCTTGAAATGAAGCCAAGATACGAGCCAAATCATCGCACTGGAAAAAAGCGCGAGGACCATGTGCAGCCGCAGATTTCCGCGCAGCGCCTGGCCTTCAAACTGCAATTGCCAGGCCAGGAGGCCGGTTGCAATCGTGGGCAGCGCTGCAATCGACGCCACAATCGCGGTGTAATAAGCGGCGTTCAACAGGGCGAGGTTTTTTCTCCGGATTGCCAGCACATCGAATACTACGCTGACGACAATGAGAGCGATGGGAAAGTGTACCGCTGCCACATGCTGCGCGTGCTTGGCGAGGAGGGCTGACTTGAGATCGAAAGGACTCATCTCAGTCACCTGAATCACCGCACCACGACCTTAGCCGTCATTCTTGGGTGAATCGAGCAGTAGTAGATGTACGTACCAGGTTTCGTGAACGTGAACGAGAAATGGTCATCGGTATCGAGCGGCTTCGATTTGAACAGCTTCTTATCGCTTGCGACGACGTGCGGGACGTCGTCGTGATTCGTCCATGTGATTGACGTCCCCGCGGCAACTGTCAGATCCGCGGGGCCAAAGCTGAAATTGTCGATTTTTACCGTGGCGCTGGCCGCGGGTTTGTCACCAGCGCTGACGGCGAAAATCGGCCCTATTCCAGCCGCTAGAATGAATGCGGTCATTACGATTGCAGCCAAGTCGAAAATCCACACATGTCTTTTCATGTTTTCAATCTCCGTTGTAAGATTTTTGAATCGCTAGCGGCCGCTCAAGATTGCGCCAGGGGCGCGTCGACAATCGCGAGCGAATGGTTGCCTTGAACAAAGTTCACGTGCGAGATGCCCAGCACGTTGCGCAATTGATCCGCCGGCACTTTCATGGGGCCGGGCGATGGCGCGGTGCCCGGCGCGGGCTGAGGAAACGCGGTGGACAGCGCCGTGTGAAATGTGACGTTGCCTTCCACTTTCTGCATGATCTGGTGGATGTGACCGTTCAGGACGGACACCGAGCCGAAGCGCTTCAAGTACCCCAGTGCCTGCTCGCTGTCGTCGGTGCCCCAGCCCCACTCTGGATACACCGCCCAAAGCGGAATGTGCGCAAACACGATGATGGGCGTGCTGCTTCTCAAGCTCTTCACATCATCTGCAAGCCATTGGAGCTGGCTGGACCCCAGCGATCCTAGACCGCCGGCTTTGAGATCGACCACGTTGACCAGACCGATGAAGTGCGCTCCCTTATGATCGAAGCTGTACCAGCCCTTTCCTTTCGTCCCTCGGCCGAAGCGGTCCAAGTACTGCTGGCCGTCGTCAGTAAGCACATCGTGTTCGCCGGGAACGTAGAAGATGTTTCCCGCCTTCGCGCCCTTGAGCACCTGCTCGGCTGTATCGAACTCGGACGGTTTCGACAGTTGCGAAATATCGCCCGTGTGCAACAGGAAGTCAGGTCGCGCCGCGGCGCTGTTTATGCGGTCGACAGCGATCTGCAGCGTCGCGGTGACGTCCGGGTTAGCCTCTTTGTTAAACCCGATGTGGGAGTCGCTGATCTGGATGAAGCTGAAATCCGCGCCCTTCAGTTTCTCCGTGTGTTTCCCGCTCGCCCCATACTGCGCCAAGGGCAACGATTTCAGAATGCCGCCGTGCAGCGTATAGAGTGCACCGGTGCCGGCCCAGGCCATGCACTGGAGGAATCCTCTGCGGTCAATGCCATCCTTATTGAGGTTGTCGCGAATAAAGTCGGCCATTGTGTTTTCTCTTTTCCGGGGGCGCCGGTTATGGAATCCTTGCCACGCGTCGCCCTCTGGAGGTAAGACTTGTACGGGCGGCGCTTATTCCCCGCGGATGGCATATTTTATGAGCGGGAATAAAAAAGGCTGGTCCGTAGTCTTACAGATCAGCAACTGAGGAGCAGCGAGAAGCACGAAGGTGCCAGAGACAGCAAGACGTGAACGCTTCGAGCAAACCGTCCTGCCTCACCTGGACGCCGCGTACAACCTCGCGCGCTGGTTGACGCGGAACGACCAGGATGCGCAAGATGTGACGCAGGAAGCCTGTCTGCGCGCCTTCCGTTTTTTTGACGGCTACCAGGGCGGGAATATGCGGGCCTGGCTCCTCACGATCGTGCGGAATACGTGCTACACGTGGCTGCACCAGAATCGGGCGCCCGGTTCCGCCGAGGTATTCGATGAAGAAATTCACAGCGCCGAATTCCCTGGCAGTGCCGACCCGGAAATTCAGGTTTTGGCCTCTGCCGACAGGGAAACAGTGCGCCGCGCTCTCGAGGAACTGCCGGATGTTTTCCGTGAAGCGCTCATCCTGCGCGAGATCGAAGGCATGTCGTACAAGGAGATTGCCGATGTCGCCTCCGTCTCCCTCGGCACGGTGATGTCCCGCTTGGCGCGGGCACGCACTCGATTGCGCCACTCGCTGGGCGCCGCTCTAGGCAAGGAGTCCTGAAGTGAGCTGCGAACTGACACAACGTTTCGTTCCCGGCTACTTGGATGGTGAACTCGATCTGGTGCGCACGATCGAGATGGAAACGCACCTAAAAAGTTGCGCGGTTTGCGCCCGTGAACTGGAGAACCAGCAGGCATTGCGTGATGCTCTGCGGCGCGGTTCGCTCGCACACGCAGCGACAACAGCGCTGCGGGACCGGATTCAATCGTCGCTGGGCGCCTCCACTGGAGCGAGAGCTTTCGAACTCGCGGGCGCATGGTACGGGGTGCTGATCTGGCGCTGGGCTGCCGCGTTCGCCGTGCTCGCGGTATGCAGCCTCGCGGCGTGGCAGGTACTGCCTGGCCTTCACACGCCTTCCAGCAATCAGCGAATCGCGGCGGAAGTCTTCGCCAGCCACCTTCGTTCGCTCGAAGCCAACCACCTGATGGACGTCGCCTCCACCGATCAACACACCGTGAAACCCTGGTTCGACGGCAAGCTCGATTTTTC
>WNFE01002632.1_pt1 | contig 13242 bp, 9 predicted proteins | sample 5400451 | NCBI WGS metagenome assembly WNFE01 (sample SAMN13153344, study PRJNA577476) | soil metagenome | isolation source: 200 cm saprolite under Douglas fir tree site 2 hole 2 | place: USA:California | collected 2015-04-18 | reverse complement strand
CGTACAGACATATATTCCGGCCAGCATTCCCGGTGGCAATTTTTGTGGTTCGTCCTGCTTGGCGGTCGCATCGGTAGAACCTACGTCGCCGGTCGCGGGCGGGAGCTTCTGGCCCGGCAGGGCATCGCCAAAGCTCAAGCCGGCAAGAAAGCTCTGAAAGACTTTGTAGTTGGCGTCGTAGTTCGCCCCCTGTTCGTTACTCACAAACACCACGATCTGCATCCGCTTCCCGTATTGGGCTCCCATGGCAAACATGTTCCAGTGGATTCCGTTTTGGTCGGACATGACTGCGGTTGTGTACAAGGCGTCATAGCCGTTCTTGGCGTGCATCGAGGTAACCTGGCCGCCCTGCACGATTCGATAGGGGCTGTGAAGACCTGCCCAGAACTCGTTGAACGACTTCTGAAGATCAGAATCGAGATCGCCCGCCTGCAGCATGATGAACGTGGCAGTACCTGGACGCTGCAAAGGGGACATGATGTATGTAGCCTCGCCTTTCTCCACGGGGTTCCAGCCGTTGGGCATGTGAAAAAGATAGTTGCCCATCTGGGTATCGGGCGGGGCATCCTGGCCCGGCAAGAGGGAAGTCAGCGCGAGCAGGCAAAGCAGCAGTGCACAGCGTTTCATAACCGGCTCCTGAGTGTTTCTTGCTTCTATAGTGCTTCTGGCCGCGAGAGTGTTTCTAGTTCCGATTACGTCTCAGGCAAGCGAGAAGGAGCAAAGCCGCTCTGAGAAATGCCGATCATTCTACACCGCCTGGCTTGGAGGTGGGGGTACTTGCAGCTAGTGGTTGGAACCCCTAAAAACAGCGTTGATCACCGCATATCTAGCGGCTAAAGTTGATGCCAGGGTGGGGTCCTTGCTGAGTCCGCAGTCCATAGTCCTCAGTCCTCAGGTGCTCAGCCCTTAGAATCTCCTATCACAAATGAATTTTCAAAGACCCTAAGGGGCAACGGCCCCCGCATTCTTGAATGCTTAACGGAAACACACGTCCAGCACAATTATGGCCGATGGTTCTTAAGAAGTTAAGGGTGTGATATCACAGTGATATCACTTTCAGAATCCCGCATGGGACGAGTGCGCGGGAACGACTAAAGTCTAGGCCAATCCGAAGACAGCTCTTTTAGATTTGGGTTGGACAGCGCAAGGACCGCAGGGGCTGAAGCCCAATCCATTAACTTACTTATCGGCACGAGTAAACTCGTGCCCTGATACAAAGCAACAGTTACTACCAGCTCAGCCTAACCCCGAATTGGAACTGGCGCGGATCGAAGGAGGCCGTCGGCTTTCCGGCTTCGGTGTATAGCGAGTTCACGTCGGCCACGTTGAAGCGGTTGACGAAGTTAAACATATCCACCATGCCTTCGAGCCTGATGCGCTCCGTGACGCCGATGGAGCGAGCAATGCGCATATCCGTGAATATGGTCATGGGCTTGGTCCCGGCATTGCGGCTCAGGTTGCCGTCCAAAGAGCCGGTGAAGCTGCCGTCCAGAGGATTGGAGTCAACAAAGCACGGAACCTGGAAGGCCCCGGCGGGAGATAGCTTCGAGGGTACGGTTGGGAAACCGCAAGCGTTGGCCGGCGTACTTGGGACGACCGCGTTAGGACGGTCGGTGGAGGTGCTGAAGTTAAAGTTCTGGTCCGTGGCAGTGACAATATTGAACGGCCGTCCGGAGCTGAACTCGATGATCGGGGCCACGGTCCAGTCGCTGAACACTTTGCCCCAGAAGCCGTCGCCTGCCTTTTCGCTCTGATATATGCCACTGAAAACAAAGCGGTGGCGCTGATCGAAGGCCGAGGTTGCGCGCTCCTGGTCAGGACGAAGGTCGTCCTGCGGTGAAAGCAGGAATTGAAGGTCGGTGGAATCATCAATGACATGCGACCAGGTATACGAAGCCAGGAACTCGTAGTGGTTCTTCATACGCTTGCGCAGGTTCAGAGTGAGGCCGTGATAGACGGAGCTGCCATTGGAATAGTTGGCGATCATGTCGCTGAAGGGCACGGAAACGCCCAATCCCAGGTGGTACTGCTGCGCGATGAGATTGGCAACGGGCAGGCAAGGGGCCAGAACCGAGGTCAGCGACGGATTCAATCCGGAGCGACGGAAGAAACTCAGGAGAGCGGGGTTGACCCACGCACCCGCGGGACCTGCTCCACAGGGAACGGCCCCGGTTCCAGCAAGCAGAGGATTGGGAGTCGTTGGCTGAGCATTGGCGATGGCCCAGGCGTTGAATCGCTCCCAGTTCTCAATAAGGGCCTTGGGATTTGTAGGATTTGCATTGATGGGCCGGTTCAGGTGATGTCCGCCGGTGTAGTTGTAAGCCGCACTGACGGCGAACTCGTTGCCGAGATCGTGCTCAATCGAAAACCCTGCTTGTTCCGCGTATCCGTACTGAAAGTTTTTCCCATTTGGGAACCCGAACGGCTGCGAAATCAGAGGTACAGCCGTACCGCCCGGACCGGCGGTGAGGTAAGCCTGATTGTTAAGCAGCGACGGAGCGTTGGGTGTGGGGTTAAAGCGTTGCTGCGAACCGATGAACCCAAATGCTGAAGCCAGCCCCGGTGGTAAGCAACCAGTGCCTGGGCCGGTAGTCACACCTAGCAAGCCTTGAAAGGCGTTCGTCGCGTTCAGGTTGAAAGGCGAACCTGGTTGCGCGGGATTGCAGGGCGCGCCGCCAAAAAGTACAAACTGGGGCGCCTGGCTGCCATCAGCTACGTCGGAAATAAAGGCCAGCCCCAGCGGCGGGTGATCGTAAAAGATTCCATAAGACGCCCGGACCACGGTCTTGCCATCGTCCTTGGGGTCCCAGGCGAGCCCGACGCGAGGAGCGAGGTTGTTGCTATCTCTGGGGATACCCTGGGTTATGCCCAGCGCATCCTGCGCCGCCTGTGAAAGCTGGTTTGCTGCGTTGAATTGCGGGGTGACTTCATAGTCATAACGCACGCCATAATTCAGTGTTAGATTGTTGCGAATTCGCCAGGAGTCTTGCGCAAAGAATCCCATCGCTGTCATTTTGAACGAATCATGTGGATTGCCGACCCCCTGAATGAAAACCTGAGGGAGGCCAAGGCCGTAGGTCTCGACAGCAGAGAAGTTCGGTGCGCCCGCAGCCGCAAAATTGGAGTTCAGTGAGCCCGCCGGCAGTTCACCAAAGTTATACTGGCCGCCGAAGTTCACGGTGAAATCGGCATTGATAGCCAGGGCGTTCACATCAGCGCCGAATTTGATGCTGTGCCGGCCCTTTATCCAGGAGAAGGTGTCGCTCACCTGGTTGCGCTGCTCCACTCGCTTTACGAACGAAAACGGCTCACGGCCAACGAAGGCGAATCCGGGGACGTTGACGGCCACATCGCTGCCTCCCGGAGCCCTTGAAAAATTGTAGAGCAGCCCGCGGCGTGAGTACTGGTATCTGGCTTCATTAGTTTTGTTGTCGCTCAGGATCCAGGTGTCTTGCACCCCGGCGCTGCCATCGTGATAGTTCTGCGTGGAAGTGCGGGAAAAGGCGTTCTGGCCGAAGTCCTGGTTCTGCGCGTTCACTTGAATCCCGGTCATGTCACTGGGACTCAGGCCAAAACGAAGCATCACCTGATTTCTGCCGGAAAACTTGTGGTCGAACCGAAGCGAGTAAATGTCTGTGGCTTCAGATACAGGATAGTTCCCAACCTGACTTAAGAGATTGTGATAGGAAGCCGGCAGTGGCGCTCCGGTAGTAGGGAAAGCTCCTAATGGTCCCGGCGCACCGGGCGCACCGGCTAGTGCAACTGCAGAACCGCCTGCCGCCAACTGGGCATAAGCCACAGTCAAAGGTGAAACCGGCGCCGTGGCTAGGAAGCTTGCCTGGGCAGGCGTCACCAGCGCGGTTGCCGGAAGCCCAAAAGTTGCCGCATTGGGCAGGGGAACCAGACCGAAGCGGTCGCTCCCAATGGTTGAAAACCCGGTCTCTTGCCGGCGCGCCATCTCAAAAGAGAAGAAGTAGAAAGTGCGGTCTTTCTTCAGCGCGCCGCCGTAGGCGACCCCGGCCTGCACACGTGTGTAAGCCGGATTGGGCGTGTTCGTGAATGGATTTTGCGCCTGAAAGTTGCGGTTGCGCAGGTAGCCGAAAGTGCTGCCGTGAAAACTGTTGGTACCGGACTTGGTGATGATGTTGACCACGCCGCCGGTGGCGCGTCCGTATTCGGCCTCATAGCCGTTGGTGATGATCTGGAATTCCTGCACGCCCTCCTGCGATAAAGTGGAGCGGATGCCGTTCACTGAATTATCCACGGCATCCATGGCGTCAACGTTGACCTCATTGGAGCGCGCCCGCTGGCCGCCAAAGTTCAATCCCGAGGTAGGCGCGCCGCCGAGACTGGGCGCTGCATCGCGCTGTACTTGGGAATTCGTCAGGGAGAAGTTTATGTAGTTGCGGCCGTTCGTGGGCAGGTTCTCAATCCGCTCTTGGCCGATGGTAGTGCTAGTGGAGGTCTTGGAGGTTTCAATCAGCAACGGCTCGCCGCGAACCGTGATTTCCGCATCCGCCGCCACTTGCATGGTGACAGGATAGTCAGCAACCTGGCCCACGCTGACTGCGACGTCTTTAGCCATCATCGGGGAAAAGCTCTTGGCTGTGACGGTCACCGTGTAGTGGCCTGGGGGTAATGAGAGAAAGGTGAAATATCCAGCTTCATTGGTCTGGACGGTGCGCTCAAAGTTTCTCGACTCGTCGCGCACGCTCACGGTCGCACTCTGGATGACCGCTCCGCTGGAGTCCTTCACTGTGCCGTGCAAATCAGCAGTGGCAGCCGATTGCGCCACTACGGATGCTCTTATCAGCAGAAGCGCCAACAGCAGACACGCGAATCGTTGAATCTTTTGCATTGAACTTCTCCTCATTTTTGCGGTCGCGTGCACTTTTACCATTGCTGGTGGTCCAACACAAGCAATTCTTTGCCGTAAGGTCGCAACATGTATTCTTGATAAAATCAGGCGATAGTTTTCGCGTCATCAGCGGCGACAAAATTAATGTTTTATCGGGTCTGTCTGATGACCTGAGCTAGGAGCCATTGAATGGCCTACGAGATAAAGTGCCGAACACATGGGGTCTCAAAGGCGTCGGACATCTTGGATCTGATTGAGAACCACACGGACAATAGATTTGGGCAGAACGGTGGAACGATAATCTGTCCCACTTGCAGAGAACCAGCGTCAATACCCCGAACCTACAAACTTCAAGAGAAAGGACGGACCTGGAAATGTTGGTTTAAGCAGGTCGTTCGCATCCCCTCGGACATACCGACGTATGTTCCTTACGTGCTTCTTACGACAGAGGAAGAAGTAGGCAAAATATCCGACGGCATCATGATCAGTTACTACAAAGATACACGACATGAGAAGGGAGGCAAGCTCAAACACGGCCATGGACCGGGAGGCCCGGCAGTTCTAGGCCGGAGGGAGCTTCTTCTGCTTATTGGTTATCTTGTCGAGGCAAGACTCATCTCGGCGAGGGAAATCCGAGATGTTCTCACGAAGGCGAAGGGCGCGACCACCTAGAAGTGTTGCTGGGTTTTCGTCGATGGTACTTTGGGTTCATGGAGGAGTGAGGGTTATGTCTTTTTTCGCGAACATAAGCGCTTTGCTTGGGCTTGGCGGTCTGGCGGTTGCAGCCTTGAGTTTGTGGTTGTCTTACAGACTTCGGAGTTCACGGTTTCAAGAGGTTCTTTACGGCCGTCGAGTGGAGGCGGCCATTGAGTTGGCCCAAGGGTTGGGCGCCCTTCATACCTCCGCGCAAGCGTACATTCATCAAAATCTTCCACAACAACGCACGACGAAGAAAGAACCGTGGTTCAGCGAAGCGGAACGAATGGGGTTGCGTAATCACCTTCTTGAGGAAGACGTAAGGTTTTTTCAGGTATGGCAGAAGTGGTCGGTGATATTGCCTGATGTGGTAGGACAGAAGATTAAGGCTTATGTGATGACGTTAAATGGTATTTCCGCGCCACAGGGTTCTAAGCTCTATCCGATGGAGTTGGTGAATGCATCGGACCCCGGAATGGTTTTAGGTGATGCCTATTTAGAGACATTGCAGTCGCTGCGTAGTAGCCTAGCAATTGCACCCTTAGAAAAGGGGATCGCGGCTTTGTTGAAGAGTGGAACCGATGAGGACGATAGGGCAGTCGCGAAGGCAGGGAAGAGTTGATTGGCGGTTATCGCGAGTAGGGAACTGACTGAAGTGAGTTGATGTTAAGAACTGCCGTCCTCGTCTGCCCTTGGTCTATAGGGTTTCTCTTACGTTTGTGATGTCGAAGTTGGTCCTTTGAAGATCACCTGGATACTGTTTCTTCCTCGGGCTCAAAGATTGAACCAAAGAACACTGATCGGCGCTTTCGGATCATTTCATCTACCGCTTGTTGCATCCTGTTTCGAACTTCCAGGCTTATTGCTTTGATCACGGAAGCATCCTGAACCGCTTCCCGCGGGTATTGTTCTCCCAGATGAATGGCAGGCAAGAATTGCATGTGCCACTTTGAAGGCAGCGGCACTGGCAAAATAGGGAAAGTGGAAAGCGGCAGACAGGGCCAATCAGAATAGCGGGTCCATCGCCGGGATTTTATGGTTGCGAATATCGGAAATGTCTCAGCGCTGCCGACGGTGACAAAGGGAACAATGGGGACGCGATGGCGCAAGGCGATTTTTACAAAAGCGTTGCGCCCAAATGGCTTCAGCTTATAAGCCTCGCGATAGGGTGTGAACGCGCCCTGAACGCCCTCTGGAAACACGCCCAGAAGCTCGCCGCTTTCTAGCACTCGGTCAGCGCTTTCCTGGCAGGCGATCACTCCGCCGAGCTTGGTTACAAAGTTGGAAATAAATGGGAACTTCAGCAATCCAGGATGAGTGAGAAAGCGGGGAAATCTCCCGGCCTTTTGCACCAACTGATGCAGCACCATGACACCATCCCAGGGCATAAAACCACGGTGCATGCCGACCAGAATTGCTGACCCCTCGCGGGGAACATGCTCAAGGCCTTTGACTTCAATGCGCCAGTAGTAATCGCACAGAAACTTGAACAAGGTCTTGCCGTAAGACTGAATAAGGTTCTTGTCCATTCCAAAGTCGTCAAACGTGGGCTCGGGCGAGGGGAGGGAAGGGCCTCTCTTCCGGAAATCCATTTCCATTTTGAAAGCAGTGGCAATACTTGATTTCTGGGGAGCAAAGCCAAGCTCTTCCTTAATTTTTTTATTTGAAACTGTCCACGGATAGCGCAGGTAGTCGAGAGCATCCGAGCGTCTGAAGACTCGCTGCAAGGTGCGCGGAAGCGCAATGCGGAAACTGTGGGCGACCTGAACAGCAGCATGCAGCGGAACCACCGCATCCGGAGCGACATTAAATACGCCTGGTTTATCTTGATCGAGGGCACAGAGCAGGGCCTCCACCAGGTCGCAGAGACTGAGAAGCTGCAATGTGGGATCGTGCCCAGGCAAAGTAAATGTAGGCCGCCGCATCAGCCGCCGGCTGAGCAAAGCCGGTGAGGGCAGCACAGTTGCGGGACGCAGGATTGTAAGTGGTAAATTCCCCTTCAAATATTGACCGGCCATTGCCTCGAGCGACTTCCAGCGACTGCAAATTTGGCTTCCGCGATAATTCCCGGCGCTGTAATCCTCGCTGACCAGGCCCAGTCTCCAGGGGCCCGTTCCATAAATCAGAGCACTGGAAAGCAGGACCAGTTTCCTGGGCCGCAGTCTGGCAGATCGCTGAAATACTTGTTCTGCTTCGGATAAATCGGGAATCATTCCCTCCCGATCAATTAAAGACGGAATGTAGACGTAACTCGCCTCCGGGTCGCTTTCATCTGCACTATTGCAAAAGCTGCAGAGTTCGGCAAAGTGGCATTCATGGGTGGTTCTTGCCTGGCTGAGAGTCTGCAATAAATTGTTTGCCCAGCGATTATTGTTTTGGGCGATGAGCGCTATTCTGGCCATCTCACGCTACTCGCTAGTGCGTCTCGCTCAATTCGTCCTGTTGAGGGGGTCGGACGGGGGATACGTGATTCAAGAGAATTCCAGCAGAGTTCATCGAATAGAGATCCACACTTCAAGCAGCATAGGCGACTGAGACACCAGGGGCTCGTCATCTTTCAGGTGTGCGGATAGGGGATTGGAGCCCCAATATCTTATAACTTTATAAGACTGAACTGGAGCACTGCCAAAGCGCTATCGGAAACCATTCGATTCAAGGCCGACAAGTAATCCTGGGTCATGTCATAGAGGTGGCCTAGTTTTGGGGACACCCCGACCTGGCGGAAAATCTCGTCCCGGTCATACTCGTTCCACACCTCGGCAATCTTTCCATTGACAAGCCGGAATTTGCTATTGCCATGGATCAGGATGCGCTTTCCTGAGGCTGGAACTCCATTGCCTTTGCCCGTGTTCGTTCCCAGTGCGGTCCAGTCGACCATCACGAAGTCGCGCTGCACCACCATGCTGTCGACCTTCATCACGAGATCAGGAGCCGCCGACCTCCATCCCTTGCCTTCGGCGACCGCTTCTTCCAATCGGTTGTTCCGGCCGCGGAAGTGGACGGCACAGTCTTTAGTGTAGATATCATTGATGAACTCATAGCGCCCGCGAGTGAAGAGGTCATCGAATACCCGGCGCACGACTGCTTTATTTTTTTCATCCGATGCTGGTTGGAGTTGGCCTGGCAGGGGAACCTGGATCTGAGACGGCGTAACCGCTTTTCTCTGTGGTGCAACCTGGGCCTGACCAGTCGTGTTCTGGGATGAAGTAGTCGGCTTCTTCTGGGCTTCCGCCACAAGAGCCGATGCAACGCACGCAATCCCGATCAGAGAGATTATCTTGTGGAGCCGCATGAGTACCTCCTCGTGGGGAACACTTAATACCCCCACTATACTCCAAGCATGGGGAATAGTTCCGTAAAATAAAGACGCTCCTCGACCAAACTGGAAGCGTTGATCGGGCACCTTATTTCCGTGCCTCAGTGCCTCCGTGGTGCAACTTCAGATCGAACAACCAACAAATCCACTTTTTGCGGTAAGCTGTAAGTTTATGCTTCGATTCTCTACCTCAGGTGAGTCTCACGGCGAGGCTCTGGTTGCGTTGCTCTCCGGCATGCCCGCCGGATTGAAAGTTGACGAGGAGTTCGTCAACCGCGAGCTATGGCGTCGTCAACAAGGTTACGGGCGCGGCGGACGCATGCGCATTGAGCGCGACACGGCCCACATTCTCTCCGGCGTGCGCCACGGCCAGACCATCGGCTCGCCCATCGCCCTTACGCTGGCCAATAAGGACTGGCAGAACTGGCAGGAGTCGCTCCCGGTTGTCGCGGGCGATCCCGAGAAACACAAAGAAGTGAAGTCTCCACGCCCCGGACACGCCGATCTCGCCGGCGCCCTCAAATACAACTTTCCCGAAGCGCGCTACATACTCGAACGCGCCTCGGCCCGCGAGTCAGCCGCCCGGGTTGCGGTTGGCGCCTTAGCCAAGCTCTTCTTGCGGGAATTAGGCATTGAAGTTTTGAGCCACGTGGTCGCCGTGGGCAGCGCCCGCTTGAACTGGGAGGAAGTCCCCTGGGAGCGCCTGCAGGCTCTGCATGGTCGCGAAGAAGTTCTGCTCAACTGCGTGGACGAAGAGACCGAGCAGCGCATGAAGGCCGAAGTGGATCGCGCCTTGAAGACCGGCGACTCCATCGGCGGGGTCTTTGAAGTTGTCGCGCACAACGTGCCTCCCGGTCTCGGCACCTACGCCAACTGGGATGAGCGCCTCGATACCCATCTCGCCGCCGCCGTAATGTCCTTACAGGCGGTCAAGGCCGTGGAGATCGGCACTGGCGTGGCCTCCGCGCTTTCCTTTGGCTCTGAAGTCCACGATGAGATTGGATACCAGAAAGGGAATAATCTGCCTTTCACCGGCTTCACGCGAAAATCGAACCACGCCGGCGGCATCGAAGGCGGCATCTCCAACGGCCAGGACATCATCGTGCGCGGCTACCTGAAGCCCATCTCCACCTTGCGCCGTCCGCTGGAATCGGTGGACTTCAAAACCCGCGAAGCCGTCAAGGCTGCCTATGAGCGCTCCGATGTATGCGTTGTCCCCGCCGCGGGTGTCGCCGGCGAAGCCATGGTCGCACTCACCCTGGCCCGCAGCGCCTTAGAAAAATTCGGCGGCGACTCGATGCTCGAAACCATTCGCAATTTCAAGGGGTATTGCCAGCAGTTGAAAGAATTCTAGAGCAACATCCCCTAGTGCTCCTCGCAGAATATTTTTGCGCCTCTGCGTTCCTTCGCGTCCTCTGCGGTTAAGCCTTGCTTCTCTACGCCCGGATGGCCTTCACCTCGAGATACTCTCCATTCACCACCGTCGTACCGTCTTTGGCCTGATTGTGCCTAGTCCACATGCTCTCCAAATCGGATGTAAGAGCGGCCTGTCCTGCAGGATCGAGTCTGGAAAAAGCCATTCGCGTTGGCCCAAAGTACTGGCGGAAGAGTTGCACCACCTCTGCCGGCGGAAAGGGATACTTAAAAACACACATCTGGCGCGAGCATGTGACCTTAGCTACGCCTGTTCCGAAGCGTTCGCACACGGTTGTCTCGTCTCCCCAGAGTACCGGTGCGGGAATACCCGCAGGCGGAGGAACATGGGTGGCTGTGATCCGAAAGTTTTCACCCACAAATCCTGTGGGAGTCCAGTTGGCCATGGCAATCAGACCTCCCGGACGGCACACGCGCAAGAACTCCGCGGCTACACGCTCCGGACGCGGAGCAAACATCGCGCTGAACATGCTGACGATGGCATCGAACGAACCATCCGGAAACTTGAGTTGCTCGGCATCACCCTCTTCAAACGTTGCTTTTACACCTTCTTTGGCGGCGCGCGTGCGAGCCTGCTCAAGCAGGTTGGATGCAATGTCCACTCCAGTAACGACAGCTCCGGCTCGGGCTTCAGGAATGGCGGTGTTGCCGGTACCGCAGGCAACATCAAGAACACGAGCGCCGGGAGCGATGTTCAGGTGGGCAACGAATTCCTTTGCCGCCTCGGCAGTGTAGGCGGCGATGACGCCGAAATCCCCGGCCATCCAGGTATCGCGCAGACGATCTTTCAGCGCATTGATGTCGATTGCAGACGACATAAAAAACCTCCTGAGTTACGAATATAAAGGATACAGCAGCAGGGGAGTCTCACTCCTTTCTGCCCACAAACTCGGCCACCTGGCTTTCTCCCACCGTTTCCCGATAGTGGAGAACTCTCAATCCAGGAAAAGCCCGCAAGAGCTCGTTAGGCTCAAGCAGATGCAAAGGATGTGTCGGCCCCTTCACCGTGCCTCGCAGATAAGTTTTATAGATCAGCAAACCACCGGGTTTGAGCATCTCAACCAGAGCAGGGAAGAGGCCCCGCTGCAAATAGAAGAACCCAAGGATTAGATCAAACCGCTGCGGCAACTCTCGCAGATCATAGTGGTTCAGATCGGCCGTAATGGTTTCGATCTTCAATTTTCTTCGCTGGGCATTTTTCTGCGCCAAAGCGGTCCCTATGTCTGAGACGTCAATGAGCGTCGCCTTCCAGCCTCGCTTAGCGTAAAACAAGGAATGGCGGCCCACGCCGCCAGCCAGATCCAGCACAGTGCCGCGTGTCGGCAACAGCGGCTGCAGATAATCCTTATCTGCTTGCAACAAAAATGGATCGGGCTTCAACGATGTATGCGAGCCTGCCTGGTATTTTGCATTCCACATCTCCTGTTCGGAGACCATTCTAGGTTTGCGGGTTGAAAATTTCATATTGCGGTAAGCACTTTCGGTAGTGGAAATCACAAATCGGCGCCCTTTCACAAGACAACGATTTTGCCTATAATCTGCTCAGAGTCCTGAGGTTCTCCATTGTGGGCGGAGTCAGCATGGAAATACAAGTCCGCAAAGACGCAAACCGGAACGTGCAGGTCATCAGCATGCGCGGCGACCTCATGGTCGGCGATGCGGTGGATAACCTTCGCAGGACCGTCACCCAGACCCTGGGCTCGGGTAACTCACGTATCGTCTTCGATCTCAGCGACGTCAAATTGCTCGACTCCAGCGGAATCGGCATCCTGGTGCGCACACTCACCGCAGTCAAGCAGCGCGGCGGCAACGCCAAGTTGGTGAATCCTTCCGAGTATGCTTTGCAGTCGCTCAAGCGAGTCGGCCTGGTAGAGCTCTTCCAGATTTACCACGACGAGAAAACTGCCACAGATTCTTTCTCGAATTAGATCAATTCACCCTGCAGGTGCCGGCATGAGCAGACGTGTCAAGCACAAGACATAATTTTTACAAAAGCTAAGAACATGATTTTGCGTATTTTAACTGTAGGCGCTTCGATATTGGGTAAACACTCAGTCTGATTGCGCTATACTGAACTCATTAACCATGCCGCAATCGCTCGAAAAGACGTTCTTTATCGAGACCTTTGGCTGCCAGATGAACGTCCATGACTCGGAGAAGGTCATTGGCACACTTGTCGCACAAGGTTACCGCCAGGTGGAAAGTGTGGAAGAGGCCGGGTTGGTCCTCTACAACACATGCTCCATCCGCGACAAGGCTGAACAAAAGGTCTTCAACCGCCTGAACGATTTCAAAAAATTCCATAAACAAGGCAAGCGCTTTGGCGTGCTGGGATGCGTGGCGCAGCAGGAGGGCGAGAAGATTTTCGAGCGCGCCCCTTATGTTTCACTCGTCGCCGGATCAGCCTCGTACCGCAATCTTCCGCAAATGCTGGTACAGCTTGAAGCAGGGAACTCGCGCGTCACCGGCCTGGATGACCGCCAGACCGACGAAACCTTTGAAACTGAGTTCACTGCGCGCAGCAATCCGCATCGCGGATACATCACCATTATTGAAGGATGCGACAAGTTCTGCTCTTACTGCATCGTTCCTTATACCCGCGGTAAGGAGCGCAGCCGCACATCAGATTCCGTGCTGGCCGAGGCCCAAAAGATGGCTGATGCCGGCTACACCGATATCCAGCTTCTCGGACAAAATGTAAATTCGTACCTCGACCCCAGCGGTAAGAAGTCGTTTGCTGATTTGCTGGCCGCAGTCGGACAGGTCACGGGCATTCGTCGCGTGCGCTTCACCACCTCGCATCCCCGCGATTTCACCCGCGACATCGTGGAAGCCATTGATTCCGTTTCCACGCTCTGCGATCACGTGCATCTGCCGGTGCAAAGCGGCTCCTCGAAGACGCTCAAGGCCATGATGCGCCTGTACACTCGCGAGGAAT
>WNFE01002631.1_pt1 | contig 13244 bp, 14 predicted proteins | sample 5400451 | NCBI WGS metagenome assembly WNFE01 (sample SAMN13153344, study PRJNA577476) | soil metagenome | isolation source: 200 cm saprolite under Douglas fir tree site 2 hole 2 | place: USA:California | collected 2015-04-18 | reverse complement strand
GTTCAGGTAATCCAATCTACCGTCCGGTCGGGCAGTCCAGACGATTTGGGGCATTGATTCCGCGAGGAATCGATATCGCCGCTCGCCGCTCTCCGCTTCCTGCCTTCTGGCCCGTTCTTCCTGGTTGAGCTTTTCCTGCAATTGGAGCTTGGCGGCGGTCTGCGCGTAGAACTCGCTCGAAATTCCCACTCCGAGCGCGGCGGCGAGAAATATGTAGATGATTCGAACCGCGGCCTCGTCCCAGTGACCGCTCAGATCGCCAGTCAGCAAAAGAAGCGCAAAGTAGCTTCCTGAATAGACCAGGGAAGCGAACAAGGTTTGCCGTGCGGGGTAGCGGAACGCAATCGCCACCATCGAGATGTAGAGCAGAAGATAGAAGGGGGAGGCGATGCTGCCGGTCGCGTACAGCCACACCATGATCAGCGCCGAGTCGCTCAACGAGGTGAAGTAGCTCGAGAGCAGGATCGGATAGCGGCGGTAAGGCTCGGCAAACCAGACGTACAGCCCATAAAGCGCGGCAATGCCGATCACCGCATTGGCCAGCCACGGAATCGTTCCCTGCTTATCCAGGACCAGCCAGTACAGAACGCTGTTCGCCGCAACGACGATGAGTCGGATCAACTGCCAGCTTCCGCTCCGCGGCGAACGCCTTTTCCGAGAGCGCCTGCTGTTCAACCCGCGAAGGGCCGGCGGCCCCGGGTTTTTCAAGACCAGTCAAGGGTTCCAGTCAGCCGAGCAGCGTACCAAGATTGCTCTCGTTCTGGCAGGTCTGGTACTAGAGCGACGAACAAGGGGCTCAAGCGAGGGGAAGATGACCTGCAGCGCGATTGGAGTAGCGATTTCTTTCGTCCTGGGAGTCGGTGTCACGGCATTTGCTCAGGAGAACCCGTTCGACGCGGTTTTCGCGATCATGACGCAAGACCGCGCGCCCGATTCTCCCGGCTGCCGCGGCTGTCACATCGGCGAGCAACCCGCTTTCGGACCTTACTTCGGAAATACTCAAGACGAAGTCGAGAACGGAATCATTACCTACGACAACGGGCGCCTGATCGATGGAGGACGCGACAGCATCCTTGCGAGCTACCTTAGGGAGGGCGTGATGCCGCCGCGCGGAGCTCAGTGGACTGACTGCCAACTCGAGCTACTCTATCTCTGGCTGGACGCAATCGCGTCGCCCTACCCGAACATCGAGGCCGTGAGCTACTCGTCGCCGATGCGCTAGATAAGGGCCGTCAATTACCCGCCACAGACCGGCGCGAAGCTATACATGACGTTCACATCTGTCACGCAGGTGAGGCTGCCACAAGGAACGCCCACGCCGTCCCAGCTGAAATAAACGTATGAAATGTTGTCATCGTGGGTCGCGTCCGTTTCTTCGGGAAGCAAGTCATCGGCTTGCAACAATTGGTCGGGATCCAGCTCGGTGGTGAGCAGGAAGAGTCCCGTGTAGTCACCGAGGAACGCCCACTGCCCCGCCAACCCGCGGAAATACGAGTCCGACCAGCCCATGCTCACGCCATTGCCGCGACCTTGTCCGTAGTAGGGGCTCGTGCATCCGCACGGGAAGCGAACGTCTTCGTGGTCGGCCAGGCAGTGGTTCTGCGGATCGCGCCCGCGGAAGGGATCATCTTGAATACAAATCGTGTTCTTTCGGTTCTGATACGTCTGCACGTACACCCCTTGGTCCGGGTCGAACCAGTAGATGGTGTATTGATGCGTTTGGGGCATCCTGAAATACTGAGGGCTGCTGAAGCACACGGCGTTGCGATCGATCGGCGGACGAATCCAGTCCTGCCCTCCAATGTTTGAGGTGAGGATCTCCCATTCCAACGTCGGCCCGCCCAGTCGGTTCGTCACCACGAAGTTGTTGGGGACCCGCGACGGGTCCGGGAACATCGGGACCAGGTTTGGCAGCGTCGGATCAACTTGTGCCTGTGCGCGGCTGGCTAGGCCATCAACCACGTTGAACAGGATGGATGTTGCGAAAGCGACGAGAACGAGTCGAGTCTTCATGATGCGGTTCCCCCCCAAAGTAGAAGATCGGAGTACGAGTATCTCGGCTAACCTCTTTCCGGAGTCAAGCTCTAAACCCCGGTTGCTTCCAGAATCCGACCGGCACCCCGTTTTCACGGGTTTGGGCTCCACAGGCGAATGGTCACGTCTTCTGAGGACGACACCAATTCGTCACCGAGCGACCAGTCGGTCGCGTAAACATATCCGTCGTGCCCGACCAGCGTCTGGAGAAGCTGCTGCGTCGCGGCATCCCAGATTCTTACGGTGTGATCTCTGCAGGATGACGCCAGCTTGGTGCCATCGACCGACCAGGCAACGGAGAAGATCCAGTCTGGATGCGCTTGAATGGTCTGCAGCAGCTCCCCGCTGGAGGCATCCCAAACCCGCAGCGTTCCATCGAAAGCGCCCGATGCGAGCCTCGTTTGGTCGGGAGATAACCTGATCGAGAGGACTCGATCGGTATGGCCCAAGAGGTCATGCAGCAAGGCACCGGAATTCGGATCCCAAATCTTGATTGTGGTGTCGAGCGAGGCGGAGGCGACTCGGTCTTGCCCCTCTGCTTGCCACCACAGCACCGATTCGACCACCCAAGTGTGGCCTTCGAGGGTCTGCAGGACGGCGCCGTTTTCCAGGTCCCAGATTTTCACCGTCCGGTCGTCGGACCCCGAAACCAGTCGGCGACTGTCCGGCGAAAACGCCACGGCATTGACGCGCGACGAGTGTCCTACCAACTCGCGCAACAGCTCACCGGTATCAGGGTTCCAGATTCGGATCGGCCCATAGAGAAAGGCAGCTGCCAGCATCGGACGATTTTCGGACCACGCTACCCCGTAGGCATAATCCCCCACCGCCTCAAAGATTCGCAGGACGTGCGCGGTCGCGGCATCCCAAACGATGATCGTCCCGTCGAGAGAGGCCGACGCCAATTTCGTAAAGTCGGGTGACCAGCTCACGTCGTAGATCAAGTTCGTGTGCGCTCGGAAGATCGCGGTCTCAGCTTCGGTGCTCGCATCCCATTGGCGAAGGGTCTGGTCCAACGATGCCGATGCGAGTTGGTCAGCGACGATCGGGGACCAGGCTACTGCCCGTGCCCAATCCGTATGACCAGCCAAAGTCGCGACCAACTCGCCGCTGCTTGCGTTCCAGACGTGAATCGAATCTGCGGAAGCGCCCGCGGCAATTCGCTGCGCATCCGAGGCCCAGCCGATCGACCAAACCGCGGCTCCGTTCGAAAGGGTCATTCGAGACGTGCCAGAATCGGGGTCCCAAACCCTGACCGTCCCATCGAAAGATCCCGACCCAATCCCACTGGCTGACCACGCAACCGAGGTAACCCAGGTGGTGTGGCCGACCAGGGTCCTCTCCAGCGCGCCATCGCATTGCCGCCAAATTTTGACGGTGTGGTCCATCGAACCAGACGCCAGGCGATCGCTCGTGGGTGACCAGGAGACGGACATCACCGTCCCGAGGTGGGACTCCAGTACCGAGAGGGAAGTCCCCGTCCCCGCATCCCAAAGTCGTACGGTGGTGTCAGCGGATCCCGAAGCCAAAGTCATCCCGTCCGGTGACCAGCCGACTGCATAAACCTTGTCGGTGTGCCCAGCCAGCGTGTTCAAAAGTTCGCCTGTGGATGCATCCCAAATCTTGACCGTCCCATCATCGGACGCAGTCGCGACCTGTGTTTGAGCCGGAGACCAACTTGCCGAACGCACCGCGCCTTGATGTCCGAGAAACTGGTTTTCCACCGTCCACGACTGCACATCCCACACTTGAGTGCCCGCGATTCCGGACACCGCCAACTTGGTTCCGTCCGGCGAATAGGACAGCGAGTACACAGACCCCAGGCCATAAACGCGACCGGTATGCCAAGAGGGCTGCGCTGCGGACAGGGAACCCAGGAGAATCAGAATCAGTGGTGAAGTCTTCAACGTCGCCCCCAAGCCTCCCGCTTGCTACCTCAGGACGGTTCTGCGAACAACTCGTCGGGACGTACCGCCAAGGAAAAGACCCAATCTCCAGCGTATTAGGTGTTGACAGTGACGATGCTCTTGGATGAGTTCGCTTCCACCGTCGCGGGGGCAGCCGATGACGCCGTCCGAGCAGATGTTGCAGATGATCACCTCGTACTGGTTGAGCCAAGCGCTGGGCGCGGTGGCTCGCTTGGGAATTCCCGATCAGATCGCACGCGAGCCCAAAACGGGTGAGCAAGTGGCGAAGGCGGTGGGAGTGAGCGCCGACGCGGCCCACCGCTTACTCCGGGCGCTGGCCAGTATCGGAGTTTTCCGACTGTTGGAGGATGGACGCTTCGGCCTGACCCCCTTGGGTGAAACCTTGCGAGGGGATGTTCCGGGTTCGGTTCGCGACTTTGCGATTGCAGAAACCGATGCGGCGCACTGGCAACCCTGGGGGAGATTTTCGGACTCGATCAAGTCCGGACGGCCGATCATCAAGGCGGCGCTCGGAATGGAACTATGGGAGTGGTACGCACAGCATCCAGAGGACTCGCGCTCGTTCAGCTCGGCGATGGGCAATCTCTCCCGGATGGTAGCGGGGGAACTCGTGCGGCTGGTGGATTTTTCGAATGTCCAAAAGGTGGTCGACGTCGGCGGGGCGAATGGCGTGCTGCTCGCGGCGATTCTTCACGCGCATCCGAAACTGAGCGGAATCTTGTTCGACCTACCGCACGTCATCGAAGCGGCCAAACCAGTCATTGAGGGTGAAGGGCTGATCGATCGCTGCGAGCTGATCCGGGGCGATTTCTTCAAGGAAGTCCCCTCCGGCGCGGACGTCCACGTTCTCAAACACATCATTCACGATTGGGATGATGAACGCGCTATTCGTATTCTGGCCAATTGCCAACGCGCCCTTCGGCCGAACGGGCGGGTGCTTCTGGTGGAGATGGTGATTCCGGCCGACAATGCCCCTGGCCCGGCTCAATTGATCGATCTCAACATGCTGGTGCTTCTGGGTGGCCGCGAGCGCTCTGAAGCCGAGTTTGCCGCACTCCTCAAGAAGGCCGATTTCAAGCCGCCCCGATGGATCCATACCGACACCCCGTTCGTAGTGATCGAGGCGCAGCGCGCGTAGTTCGAGTTAATCGGGATGCTGAGCAGCGACGCTGTCGTTCGGCAACGTGCGGCGCACGGTTGCTACCGGCTGAGCAACGCGAGCATAAGCCTCGGGCGCTTGCTGCGAGGTTGTCCCGGTCAGCGCCGAACCCAACAGTCGCTGGATGAGTCGTTGCCCGGATGTGCTGTTGTATGCCCGCGCCACCCTATCCAGCACGGAGGAATCCACCACCGCGCGGAGCAAGTGGCCGGCGGCGAATCCGGGAGTGAATTGCCGTCGATGCCGCCACAAATAGTTTCGCCAAGCTAAACGCTCGGAACATTCACCGCTGACGACCGAGGCCACCGCTTCGGCGGCAAAGATGCCGCTTTGCATGGCCTGAGAGATCCCCTCTCCCGTCGCGTTATGCGTCACCCTCGCTGCCTCGCCCACCCAGAGGGCGCCCGGCGCCGTGCACTTCGCCACCCAGGTGGTGAACGCGATCGGATGACCTTTGAGTCTTCCCACTTGCCTCGCGTGGCGCAGCGCTTCGCGGTAATGCGCATCCAGGAATTCCCGAAACGCCGACCGAAGGTTTCGCTTCACGGCGTTGCCTTGGCTATCCTGCGCATCGACGCAGATCCCGATGTTCACGCGCGTGGCGGTCTCCGGAAACATCCATCCGTAGAGCGGCGCGAGCCGCCGGTCGAAAATCATGTCCAGTCGTCCCGGAGGCAGGTTGGCGTCTTCCCACCATCCCATCAGCGTGGAGATCTGGCGACGCGGGCGCGGATCTCGCGAAAACACGGAGTGCGCACCGTCTGCAAAAAGTACGAACCGCGCTCGCCGCTCCTGGCCATTGAGACTCTTCACTCCGACGATCCGCGAGCCCTCGCGCAACAACTCGGTCGCATGGAACCCTTCTTCAATCCTCACCTGTAAGCTGCGGGCGCGCTGCACCAAGAGATTGTCGAAGTCCTTCCGCAAGAGAACCACGGCCGCCGCGTTGGCCGGCAGCACCATCACTTCGTTCCCCGGCGTCACGAACCTCACCCAGTGAATCGGGTTTGCCCGCGCGCGCACGTCGGCACCAATCCCAAGTCTCTCGGCGAGCTGAAGCGCGGCAGGTGACAGCCCTGACCCGCAGGTCTTGTCGCGAGGAAAATGATCGCGGTCGATCAACAGGACATCCCCCACGCCCAGTTGCGCGAGCGCAACCGCCGCTGAGGCCCCAGCCGGTCCCGCTCCGACAACGAGCACCTGGGAATCCATTAAGTATTCCTAATCGGGAGAAGGCGAACTGCGCTCATGATTTCGCGACTACCAACTCGCGACTTCTGAACAAGCCATACGATTGCTGCACTCATTCGGTCGATCCCTGAACGCTCGGCTCCTAAGATCAGGCTCGATGAAAAAGGCCAACATTCGTGATGCGTCGAGCTGGTTTGATGTTCTGATTACTTCCGACCGGACACAGGCCGCGGTAATGCGGCTGGATCCGGGCGTCCTCGTTCTCGAAGGAGCTGTGGACGCGGAAGTTGGGGGCGAAAAGGCACGGCTCCGACAAGGCGACTTAGTAATCGTACCGGCCGGAACCCCTCACCGGTTCCGAAGCGCCGGAAACGAGGTCGCGCTGACGTTCAACGTGTACGGGCCGCCGGCGTACTGAAACCTCCGGAAGGAGGCTGCCATTGGCGACCAGCTCGCCTTCATGGTGTCCAAGCAATCAGGCGGTGACATCTTTGCCCAAGTCTGCCACGGCCATCGAGCTGACTTTAGCCTTCATTTCCGTGACATCTTTTCGGAGTCGTGGGGGCGTCGATGGCTGCTGCACCGAGGCGCCACCGAGCCACGGTCTGTGACATCTTTTCCAATTTCCAGAGGGAATTTTGGTGACACTTTAGCGAATCTACCCGTTGGTGGCGGGGCCTAAGAGCTATCCGATTCGGCGTCTGTCGCGTGACACTTTCGTCGAATCCGCCAGGCAGCGTCTCCGACGATCACGTTCGCTCGGCTGTGACATCTTTGGCGATGTCATGGCAAATGCTCGCCCTTGAGTGCCTCGCGAATCGCGGCAGCGAAGTCGTTCGGGGCCGCGTATTTTGGCATGCTCCGGTACATCTCCGCGGCGGTACGGATGCGTTCGACATCGAGGTGTAGCCGATCCGCATCTCGATGAGGCAGGCGGCTGAGGGCGAGGCGGCCCGAATCAACTAACCCAGCCTCGATCGCAGCAGGCACGAGCCTTTTGCAGCGGCATGGATGCGACGGGTTGGCGATCCCGCAATGCGAGCGCAGGAATGCTTCCATCTGCTCGCGGGCTCGGGACAGACGCTTGCGGAACCCGGCCGGGCTGATCTCGAGAATGGCGGCCGCGTCCTCGCCCGGTACCTCGAGCACCTCGCCCAGGATGTACGCGAGGCGGTGCGCACGGTCGAGGCAGATCAGCATCCCCGCTGCGCATGCAAGCTTCACCTCGTTGACAGGCGCCTTGTGCGCCGGATCGCTCTGAGTCGGCGGGTTCGGGGCGTTCGCGAGCGCGGTCTCGAGCTGGCCCGCGGCCTCCTCGAAATCAATTTCCGGTCGCCGCAAGTGCGTCCGGTAGTTCAACAGGGCATGCGCCGCGACCCGGTATACCCAGGTTCGAAAAGCGACTCTCCCCGCGGAAGGAGTCGAGCTTGGTCACCAGTCGAACGAGAATTTCCTGCGAGGCGTCGCTCGTGTCGTCCACATGTCCCAGCATTCGCAGCGCGAGGTCAAAGACGTCATCCTGCACCGCCCGCACGACGCCCTCGAGAGCGATCCGATCGCCCTTTGGCCCTGGCAACCAACAAATGCAGATCATGGTCATCTATGCCAGTTTCCATTGTCAGCCAAAGCGCAGTGGGTCAGCGTTTCCCCCCGGCAAACATCGCAGCGAACGGCCGACCATCGAAGGCGGACTCGACGTGGGAGACCTTTCCGTTTTGGATTTGGTGCCACTCCGCGACGAGCGCAGTAGCAGCAACCGGGGCTTTCGTCTCCAACTCGAAAAAGATCGCGGCGTCGTTGCCTTCGGCAATGATCTTTTTCACGTCCAGCCGCACCGAGACCTGCAATAGCTTCGTCAACGCCGAGAGGTACTCCTCGGCGCTGCGGTATGTCTCGAAAAGGCCCACGAATTCGAGACGCTCATCGAGGTAACGGCGAGCCTCGGTCAGATCTCTCTTGATAACCGCGGCATAAAACTTCCTTAGGATATCTCCGGCGTTCGGCACGATAGCTCCTCCCTATTTGAGTGCGCCAATTTGTGGTTAGACACTTGGCGTAGCAGGCTTGTGACCGGAGTCCGCGACCTCGCCGGCGCAATCCACCCGGGGAGGCCTAATCCAATGGCGCCCAGTCGGCCTGAGCATTCACCCACGCCGCCGCCTTGCTCAAATCGGCGCCCAGCAGCGGTTTGTATCCAGGCGCACGTCCGCACCGCGTGCTGCAAACACGACGCGCTTGAAGCCGATTTGACTAATGACGAACGAGCAGAGGAGGCAAGGCTCGCAGCTGCTATACAAGGTGGCTCCGGCGAGCTTCTGCCACGCACCGTGACGCAGCGCGAATCGCTACGATTTCACCGTGCGCGGTAGGATCTAGATCCGCGCGAACGCTGTTGTGGCCCTCGCCGACTAATTGGCCTCCAGAATCGACGACCGCGGCGCCGGACGGCGTCTGACCGCGGCTTACCGCAATCTCGGCGTTCTTGAGTGCGACTGCCATGAAGTGAGCATCCTGTTGCACTTGGCGGTCGTCGGTCACTGGAAAATCCGCTGAAAGCAGGCGTTACTGGGTCGCCGATCCAGGCGCTAACGGTATCGACAACGGACGCGGAGACTCTTCATTCTTCGGGGCAGCCGCAACGCCGCCGGCGATGAGCAAGTTGTCCCATCCTTGGAGGTTCCCTGGATTTGTGTCCCCACCGACGAAGAAGCGCAGGCCGGTTGGCAGCGGAAGACCGCCCCCTGCCCCACCGGCCAAGTACCAGTTGCTCGGTGCGACCGTGGCCGTATCGCCGGTATCCAGATCGGTAATCGAGACCACAGTAATGCTATTGCTATTGAAGTCGAACGTCGTGCTCTCGCGATACCAGTGATTCAACGCCAGGTTCAGCCACTGCGGGCCGGGAACGAGGGGACCCATTTGTACGCCGCCAGCATCAAACACGATGTAGGCTGCGGCCCATTGCGTCCCCTCGAACCCAGGTACCCACGGGTTGACCGCGATGAAGTAGCGGGCCACGAGCGAGTCCTGTAGCGAGAAGCTGCTAATGTTGTCGACGGCCGGCGGTGTCCCATTAAAACCAGCGGCGAAGTCGTAGGAGACCGTCCAGACAGACAGTGCACTCCAATCGAAGTCCAGTTGGGCGCGCGCGAGATTCGAGCTCATCACTTGGGCGCCAAGGAATTGGAGCTCGCCGAACGTGTTGGTCGGCAAGCCCAAGGCATTGCTGTCGTAGGTAAAGACGAATTGATCCGTACTTCCGGGTACGTTGGGCAGGTACCATCCCTGCTGCCCCGTAACCACGACCCCTTGCGCGGAGCCCTGGTAGTCCGGATCTTCGAAGCCCGTCTGAAGTAGCTGCGCTGCCGCCGGTGTGGCAGCCACCCAGCAAAGCCCCAGGACAGCGAGACGAACGAACACAGAATAGAGACCACGACCTTGAATCGGCTTCATGTCTTCCCCCTTCGGTTGAAAATGGATACCCAAAGTCGCGATAGGCCTAGTCGGAATAAGCGTCAATTGAGTCTGACGGGACTTGGTGCAAAACCGAACGAACCAACGCTCGCGCGTAACCCGTCCACTCCCTGCCGTGGCGAGTTACCGGAATAGATTGATTTTGGCCAGATCGATGATTTCGTCGCCGCGCCCGCTGAGAACTGCTTTGAGCATGAACAGGGTGAAGCCCTTCATCTGCTCGAGTGTGATCGTCGGCGGCATCGACAGCTCCTGCCGACTCACGATGACTTCGACCAGAGCAGGCCCGTCGTGCTTGAGAGCTTGCGCAATCATCGGCTCTACTTGATCCGGTGTTTCCGCCGTGAGCCCAAGAAGACCCGCGGCCTCCGCCATCTTTGCGAAATTTGGGTTGTCCAGGTCCGTTGCAAAATCGACGACGCCGGCGGCCTTCATTTCCAATTCGACAAAAGCCAGAGAGTCGTTCTTGAAGACAATCACTTTAACCGGCAACTGCAACTGACGAAGCGAGAGCAGATCACCCATCAGCATCGCGAGACCGCCGTCTCCGGAGAAACAGATCACTTGCCGACCAGGATGACTGACCTGCGCCCCAATCGCCTGCGGGAGCGCATTCGCCATGGAGCCGTGATTGAAGGAGCCGAGTAACCGCCGCTCGCCGTTCATCCTCAGGTAGCGGGCCGCCCAGATCGTTGGAGTACCCACGTCACAGGAAAAAATAGCGTCCTTGGCGGCAAGCTCGTCAACCACCCTGGCGACATATTGCGGATGTATGTTCTTGCTTCCGGGTTTGGCAGTCGCCACATCGTCCAAACCCCGGCGGGCCTTGCGGTAGTGCTCGAGCGACTGACTTAAGTGGGTCTGATCGCTGTTCGGAACGAGCTTGGGGTTGAGCGCGGCGAGCGTGCTCTTCACGTCGCCGATCAGACCCAAATCAACCTTCGTGCGACGGCCAATCTGTTCACCTCGAAGGTCAACCTGAATGACCGTGGCGTGTTCCGGGTAAAACTGCTGATAGGGGAAGTCTGTCCCGAGCATCAAGAGCGTGTCGCAATTCATCATCGCGTGATAGCCGGAGGAAAACCCCAGAAGCCCGGTCATGCCGACATCGAAAGGGTTGTCGTACTCGACAAACTCCTTGCCGCGCATCGCGTGCACGATTGGGGCTTTCAGCTTGTCCGCAAGCTCGATCAACTCCTGGTGAGCTCCGGCGCAGCCAGCTCCGGCAAGAATCGTCGTTTTCTTCGAGTCATTCAGAATTTTTGCCAACGCGCTGATTTCGTCATCGGAAGGAGACACTCTTGGCTTCGACTCTGGAAAATGCAGACGTGGTCCTTCGACGGCATCTCGCAAGGCCACATCGCCAGGCAGGGCAATCACCGCCACACCGCGCCGGGAGAGCGCGGTTTGGATCGCAATCTCAAGGGTGCGGGGCATCTGCTCGGGTTTAGAAACCAATTCGCAATAGTGGCTGCATTGCGCGAACAGATGATCTGGGTGGGTCTCCTGAAAATATCCGCTCCCGATTTCATTGCTCGGAATATGCGCCGCGATGGCCAGTACGGGAACGCGGCTCCGGTGACAGTCGTAGAGCCCGTTGATTAAATGCAGGTTCCCGGGACCGGCGCTCCCAGCGCAAACCGCCAATCGTCCGGTGAGATGCGCTTCCGCTCCCGCGGCAAAGGCTGCCGTCTCCTCATGTCGCACATGAATCCATTGAAGTTCTTTCTTTGAGCGAATCGAGTCCGTGATGCCGTTGAGCGAGTCGCCGGCAATGCCGTAAATTCGCCGGACTCCTGCTTCAACCAGAACATCTACCAACAAGTCCGCTACTTTTTTCTTGGCCACTTTGCCGTCCTCCCTAAGTCGAACCGCGTTAACGACTGACAGCACGCATGTGTTCCGGGGCGTACCGCTCTCCGGCAGCAGCTCCCCGCGGAACGACGGCTTCCAGACGCTTCAGGTCTTTGGCAGTCAGTTTGATCCCGAGAGCGCCCACGTTTTCCTCAAGATACTTGCGATGCTTGGTGCCCGGAATCGGCACCACGTCCTTGCCGCGCGACAACACCCAGGCGAGCGCAAGCTGCGCAGGCGTGACTTTCTTCTCGCGCGCGATCTCTTCCACCTTGGCTACCAGCTCCAGATTGCGCTGGAAGTTCTCTCCCTGAAAGCGTGGGTTTTGCTTGCGGTAGTCGCCCTCGGAAATATCGTCGGGCGACTTGAACCTGCCGGACAGAAATCCGCGGCCGAGAGGCGAGTAGGCCACAAAGCCGATCCCTAGCTCGCGTACCGTGGGAAGGATTTCCACCTCCGGGTCACGGGTCCAGAGGGAATACTCAGTCTGAAGGGCGGTAATCCGGTGCACCTGGTGGGCCCTGCGAATCGTTTGCGGCGCCGCCTCCGATAGACCGAGGTAACGGACCTTCCCGGCCTTCACCAACTCAGCCATTGCGCCCACCGTCTCCTCGATCGGGACCTCGGGGTCGACGCGATGCTGGTAGTACAGGTCAATATAGTCAACGCCGAGACGCCGCAACGAGCCCTCGCAGGCCTGGCGCACGTACTCGGGCTTGCCGCTGATTCCAAGCCGCTCGCCATTCGGACCACGGACGATCCCGAATTTCGTGGCGATCACCACCTGATCGCGCCGGCCTTTGATCGCGCGACCGACCAGCTCCTCGTTCTTAAACGGACCGTACGCATCGGAGGTGTCGAGGAATGTAATTCCCAGCTCGATCGCGCGTTCGATGGTGGCGATCGATTCGGCTTCGTCGGCCGTCCCATAGAACTCGCTCATGCCCATGCAGCCAAGGCCGAGAGCGGACACTTCCAGGCTTCCCAGTTTTCGTTTTTCCATGCGAACCTCCGCGGAATACAGAGTCATACGCTCAGCAATTGTTTCAGTGCGCGCGCCGCGCGGCGACGGACAAGCCCTCGAGCGCAGAGTTGGCTGCGCACTTACCGTTGCGTTGGATTAGGGTGCGTCAGGACCCCGACCCAAGCGGGACATCATTGTCGCGGGTGTCGCTGTAAGGGGCTGTCCAATTCCCCCCAGAGAATCGCCACTTCGGTCTCGGAGCAAGGATTGCAGACGAGTCGCGGTAATTCAACGAAAGGGAAGATCATGCACAACATTCTGAATGCTCTAAAGACAATCGCCCTTGCGCTGCTTGTGGCAGGGTGCGGATCCAAAGCTACCGTCTCGCTCACCGCTCGCTCAGCGTCGGTCGGGCAGGCGCTCACCATCGCCGGTGGAGTTAACTTGACGCGGGTGCGCATCGTAATCCAGAAGATCGAGCTCGAGCGCACGCTCATCGTGGATGCCGGGAGCCACCGGGATGAGCAGGAATTGGCGGTGGGCCCGTTCCTGATTGATCTGCAGGGCGCACAGCTCGATAGTGGCATCAACAAGGTATTCACGGTCACTACCGACGCCGGCGAATACAAGGAGATCACGT